>PVMK01126562.1_pt1 | contig 39517 bp, 33 predicted proteins | sample 1853481 | NCBI WGS metagenome assembly PVMK01 (sample SAMN08533507, study PRJNA380276) | Marine sediment metagenome, whole genome shotgun sequencing project.
CCGATTTGACGATTGAGGTATAAGTATTGACCAAGGCAGCTTAATACGTTACATCAAAATTGCTAAACTCACCCCTGTAATCTTCCCATGTCACATCCACGTTCGTTACCCTCGCAATGGGCGGCCCCTTTTTGCACCATTCAAGGATGGACATAACACTTTTTTCAGATCCTTCAAACATGGCTTCAACGTTCCCGTCTCGTTTATTTCTCACCCACCCGAAAACACCGTGTCCTTCTGCTGCGCGTTGGGTCTCCAGTCTAAAAAAAACACCCTGAACTCTCCCGGAGATAAGCGCATGAGCTCTTGTTTTTTTCTCCATTTTTTCACCAACAACAAATGAAGTTTAAAGAGATTGTGATAAATATCTAAAGCTTAATACCAGTCTTTAATTTTAGCGCCAGTCCTAATTTAATATCCTTGAGCTCTTTCTTCAATTTCCGCTGAGTTTTTTCAATTTCCATCTTTTTTTTAAAAATATTGAATACTCATGAAAAAAAGACGAAGCTTTAATTGTGGAAAAAACATCACCCAATAATCCGTGCTGTGAGATATCATAAAGCATATTGTTATCGCCCTCAATAAAGGACGTTTTATGTTTGTATAGTGGCTCATAAGTACTTGCAGGACAAGAGCAGTGGATACGCAAGCACTCCATCAACAACTATAAAATTGACACTATATGACGATTTAGGCTGAGAATTGCTTTTAGAAAAATTGTAATATCCATATATTAAAATTTATCTGGCCCTAAAATACCATAAGTTAATATCCTAAACTTATTTTTTTTGCCTTTATATAACACCTTTTTAAGTCTTCTCAAAAGATCGTCATACCCGCCACTATTTAATACATATAGGTTAGTGTAAATTACAGGAGAAATTTTCTCCCATTCCTTAAATCCAGAATCTTTAGGAGTCAATTGAGACAATTTACATCCAAAGTCTTTTTCTAAAGCAGATAAAATCTTCAAATGGTGCTGAAGAGAGACGTCATTTGTTGGATCATAGGCCATAATAAAATATGGTCTGTTATCGGCTATTCTTTCACATTCACTGACTGTTTCTATTAATCTTTTCTTTAAATCCTTCAAAAATAAAGGTAAGGGTGGATCGAGTTTATCTTCACTGAATATTTCCAGGTCTCCCTTCCACAGCAATGAAAACAATTTGCCTTGAGAAGTCTTTATTATTTGGCTTGGTGCTTCATCGAAAAATTTTTTGAAGTCAATGACAACTTCAGAATACCAGTTAGCTGACGCAACTGTAGCACTTTTTCCTTTTGTAATTCTCAATGTCCTTCGAGGGGATTTAATTTTTATACAGTACTTTATAGATTCTAGCGCCTGGCCCCACTCTTGATAGGCGAATTGAGAGTCATAAATAATATCACCTTCTTCAAATTTACAATTAGCGATTGCGCCAGAAAATATCTTTGGAACTGCCCATGAAAACCCTGTAAAAAATTCCATTGATCAGCCTCACAAAGCTCTATTCTATATAAAGCTCATACTTATTTAAAAGTTCAAAAAAATCTTGTTCGTTAAGAATGTTAAGTTTTAATTCCTGGGCTTTTTCTAACTTTGAACCGGCTCCTGGCCCTGCGATAATATAATCAGTGTTCTTGGAAACGGAATTTGAAACCTTTGCCCCTAATTCTTTCAAACGAGCGCCTGCTTTGCCACGAGACATTTTCTCCAATTTTCCAGTTAGAACAAATATTGTCCCTTTTAAAGGAAGATTAGCTTTCTGTTCTAAAGTTGATTCTTTTTGGTCCCAGTGAATACCACACTTATTAGGATTAGTTAAAGCTTCTAAAGTTTTTAGGTTTGAATCATCATCAAAAAAATCGATAACATTTTTGATGACTTTCTCGCCAATAACACTTTTTTCCTCATTTTTTTTCTGGACCTCTTTTGTAGCTTGAAAGTCGCTCTGTGTTGCATCCTTTAAGGCATTTAAGTATGGAAAATATTTAGTTAGCTCCTTTGCAACCTCAACTCCAACTCCTCTTATATTTAAAGCATATAAAAAACGGCTAAAGGTCGTATGTCGGCTTTTATCTATAGCGGAAATAAGGTTTCTTGCTGATTTTGCGCCTTGCCTCTCTAATTCAGCTATTTGTTCTTCTTTAAGATCAAACAAATCAACCGGACTTTTAATTAAACCAACTTTTACAAGTTGTTCCACCACCTTGTCGCCAAGGCCATCGATATTAAGTGCATGGAGAGATGCAAAGTGCTTAATAGCTTCTTTCCTCTGTGCCTTACAGAACAAACCTGCTTTACATCTTATTACCGATTCACCTTCCATCTTTTTAACCGGTGAATTGCACTCAGGGCATACAATAGGTAATTTTGTTGGAACAGCATTTTGATCTCTAAGTTCTAAAATAACACTTACAACCTGGGGTATAACATCCCCGGCTCTCCTCACTACAACATTGTCACTATCTCTAACATCAAGCCTTTGCAATATATCCATATTGTGAAGGTTTGCATTACTGATTGTAGCGCCACCCACAAAAACGGGGGAAAGTCGGGCTACAGGAGTCAGTACTCCAGTTCTACCAACCTGAAATTCAACTGCTTCAACTACTGATGTTTCCTCTTCAGCGGGAAACTTGTGAGCTATAGCCCAAAGAGGCGCTTTAGCAATAAAACCTAATTTTGTCCGGTACTCAATTTTATCAACTTTATAAACAACGCCATCAACAGCATATGACAACTCATCTCTCTTGTACTTGATTCCATTATAATATTCGATGCATGCATCAACACTTTTTACTTTTTGCACTTCAGGACAAATTCTAAATCCCCATTGTTTAAGCTTCTTAAGCTGCTCTCCGTGTGTTGAAGGCAATACCCCTCCTTCAACTGAGCCAATAGAATAACAATAGATAAAAAGATCCCGTTCAGCTGTTATTTTAGAATCTAATAGTCTCAAACTTCCAGCTGCGGCATTTCGAGGGTTTACAAAGGTTTTTCCCCCTTTTGCCTTAGCTCTTTCATTGAGAGTCTCAAAGCTAGTTTTTGGCATGTATACTTCACCACGAACCTCCAGCAAGCCTGGATAATCATTGCCAATTAATCGAAACGGTATGCCTTTGATCGTTCTGGCATTAACTGTTATATCCTCCCCGATTTCACCGTCTCCACGAGTTGCGGCTCGCTCAAAAAGACCATCGCGATATAATAAACTTATCGCCACACCATCTAATTTAGGCTCACAAATATATTCAACTAAGGATAAAAAAAGGGCGCCTTCATCTTTTATCAGTTCATCTTTAATCCTGCGGTCAAATTCAAATACTTCTTTGATCGTAAAGGCATTATTAAGTGATAGCATTGGTTCTTCATGTTTGACCTTTTTAAAGAATTCTAAAGGCTCTCCCCCTACCCTCTGACTTGGAGAGTCTGATCGTTTAAGTCCTGGAAATTCTTTTTCAAGCCGATGTAATTCTCTCATTAAACGATCATACTCAGAATCATCTACTAAAGGTTCATCAAGAACATAGTACTTATAATTATGAAAATTAATAGCCTTTGTTAGCTCTCTAATACGTATCTTCGCATTTTCCAATGGCATAGCCAAATTAAAATGACTCCTTAATAAAAATTTACAAATTGAAGCTCAGCATCGGAATCGAGTGTTCAATGGTTTCGAATTTGTCCAGGGAGAGGGTTCCAACCCGCAGGGTCGGGGAATCCGGACTCATCAGATCAGGGAAGTCCGTCTCCAGATTCACCAACTCTTGCATCATTCGATAACATAATACCGATAATTATGCCGATGAAGCGTTTGTCTTAATTCTTTGACGCGTTCTATCATTGAAGGATCTATCATGGTTCTAAATGATAATTTTGACGGCTTCGTAAAAAATCAGTTTTTTTACAAAAAATAAGAATAGTTTAGTCCTTTGAAACAATTCGATTTCAAAAGAGCTTCAGATATGATTAATTTTTTGGCTGGAAGCTGTTTGAGTGGATTAGGGATCGTTTTGAAAGAACCATAGGCGACTTAACTTTATGGACGCAACCCCCCGTTAAAACAGAGACCTTTATTAATAGCCCAAGCTGGTTCTTTCATTACGAGCCCTTATTCACGAGTTCTTTCAGCAAAAATTTAATTATATCTGAAGCGGTAATGTTTTCAAAAGGCTAAAATGTTACCATAAAAAATTTATTTCGGCCAGTGATCTCAAATACTTAATTGTAACATTCGGGTGAAAAATGCATACTTGAACCATCTACTCATCATGCCGGTCTTGCCAATTTTGAAAATTCTTCTTTTACGTCATCAATGACGTCATAAAACCACATCAAATCCTCTATGGTGAGACGACCGGCCTTGCGCTGGGACTCCCCGCCGTCTTTTCTCTTAAATATCCTCGGACCGATCTGGAGCTTCGGCTCACCGTCACCATACTGATTGATGGAAACAATAAGTCCGGTCTCTTCACATTCCCACGTCTTTAAAATTTTATCCTTTTCAGGATCAAATGCCATATTCTCCTCCATATTTTGTGATTAAGCATATATCTGTATTCTTAAATACGATGGTGTATTATGTCAAATTCATTTTGACAGTTTGCTAAAGTTCCATTTGTCTGCCCCGAAACTATTGTCGGCATTCATGAAACAATCCTGATAAATTCAGTTTCCAGGGCCTTTCGACCGGCCGTTATTCGCTGAACAGCATGTCTCAATTTCTCCCGTACTGACGGTGCCTTCCGGCGAAGATTCATCTTCTGGGTTGGGCACAGATGCCAGGTGCAAACCCAGGGTCTGGATATTCTGGGCAATGTACAACCTCTGGGGCTCCAATACCGGCAAGATGCCTTAAAATCCGGCAATTACTTTTTATAATGGGTCTTCATCATGGCTTAAGACAATCAAAATTGCAATGAGGTTCTATGGCAGCTGAAAAAAATCTGCTGCCGTTCAATTCCCTACAAAAGGAACCTGGATGCCCCTCGGCGAACCCGATTTTTTCCAATTTATACAAAAAAGGACTTGAAAGCTTTTTTGCATTGTGGTAGGCGTGTCCTTTGGTTTTTCATGCCCGCCTGAATAATATAAAGACATTGAATATTGAAAGGACTGTATCGAAATGGCTCCAAAAAGAGAACTGCAAATTGCTTACAGCCTCATTATTGTTTTCCTCTTTGTGGGTGTTATAAGCTATTCAGCCTTTCCTGCCAAAACACCGGATGAACCGGTAAGGTTAATGTATAAAACGCTTGCCGGAAAAGTTTTATTCGACCACAAAACCCATTTATCGGATTCAGGGTACGGCCTCGCCTGCCAGGACTGCCACCATCATCCTGAAGAACCCGAAGAATTAGAAGAAGCGCTTGTGGCGTGCGGTGAATGCCATAAAGTTCTTGAAGAAGGTAAAACCTTCCCTGACTCTTGTCTTGACTGCCATGAAGCTGAAGATCTCGAAGATTCGGAAGTCTTAAAAAAATCCGATGCATTCCATTCACAGTGTGAAAGCTGCCATCAGGAAGTTGAAGCCGGTCCGGAAGAAGAACGATGCAGTTGGTGTCATGTCATGTAAACCGCCGGTGTTTTAGCACAAACGACGGTTTTTTTATGCCAGTTATCTATAATAATATTAAAAAAGGTTAAACGATGATAAAAAGATCTTTTATCGGTTTGACAAAGCCCATGCTGAAATACGAAGTTCTGGACGCGAAAACGCCGGAGCCCGTCATCATCCAAGAACCTAAAAAAGTATCACTTTTTTTAGACGAAACTTTTGGTTTTAAAGATTCGATTTTGTTAAAAATCGGTGACAAGGTCAAGACCGGCCAAAAGCTTTCTCTTTCTGAAAACAGTGATGCCTATGTAATTTCTACCGTTACAGGAAAAATCTCATCCATCGAAACATTGCTCGGCGATTATGGCAAGACCTTTACATCTGTGTCCATCGACGTTGATGACAATGAAGAGATCGATGATCAGTTCAAAACCTTGGCCCCGGAACCGACCCTCGACATTGCCAATAACTTTCTGTCCGGTGTTCCCGGCAAGCCGTCGTTTAAAATATTTTCTGATCCTGAAAAGGCCATAAATACAATCATTGTCAACGGTACGGATCGCGATTTGTTGGTTGCAACAAACCAGTATGTTGTTAAATCGGATATCCGTGCCGTAAAAAGCGGCGTCCGCATTCTTAAAAAAATTACCGGCATCAACGATATTCTCATCGCGGTGCCCCAGAACTTGACGCAAGATGCAATCAGCAGTGGCGCCCAGGTTACCCCCGTCGATTCTGAATACCCAGCAACCCTCCCTGCGATGATGATGCAAAGTCTTTTAGGTCAGATATTGCCTGTAGGTCAAAGTTGTGAAGACATGGGTGTGTTTTTTTTGAGCGCCGAAGCGGTTGCATCCATCGGCAGGGCCTTTGAAGAGGGCCGCATACCGTCAACCAAAACAGTTACCTTTGTCAATAAAGACGGCGTTAAATCGCTGGTGTCGGCCAAGATCGGGACGCCAGTCCGTGATATTTTAAACACTTTTGGGGTCACCTTAAATGAAAAGGACCGTTTAATTATAGGTGGACCCATGACCGGCGCTTCAATCTATTCTGAGGATTTTCCGGTTCTTGCGGATACGGATGCCATTACTGTTCAAGATAGAGATAATATTCCTATTGTTTCCGACTATCCGTGCATCAACTGCGGCGAATGCGTCCGGGCCTGTCCCGCCAACATTCCGGTGAATATGCTTGTACGATTTCTTGAAGCCGGACAATACGAGGAGGCCGCTGACCAGTATGACCTGTATTCCTGTATAGAGTGTGGTCTTTGCAGTTACGTATGTGTATCAAAAATGCCGGTATTCCACTATATAAAGCTGGCAAAATATGAACTCGGCCGGACCACTACAGCGGAGGCAACGAATGCTTAATCAGAAAAAACTCATCGTATCACCTGCTCCATTCTGGCACGGGGGGAGCAGCATAACGGTTCGAAGTTATCACATAATGCTTGCGGCATTGCCTGCCGCCTTATTCGGCATATTTACATACGGCATGCCTGCGTTGGGTGTTATTTCACTATCCATTTCCTCTGCAATTATATGGGAATTATTGATCAACAAATTGACCCGGCGGGCTATCAGCATTGGAGACGGCAATGCAGCACTCATCGGCTTTTTATTTGCCATGCTTTTGCCGGCAACATCTCCGTGGTGGCTCGTCATAACCGGAACTCTAGTCGCAATGGTTATTGGGAAGCATATCTACGGCGGCATCGGAGGTAATCCCTTCAATCCCGTTCTTATCGGGATCGCCATCCTCATGGTGGCCTGGAAAGATTATTTTGATTTCAATGAAGCGCTGGTAAACTACGATCTCGGATTTGTCATGGTCTATCCCCTGGCCGCCGCCAAACATCTGGGAACGTCGGGCATCGAGGCCTTTGGCACGGCGAATCTTTTATTGGGCCAGCAGTCGGGCGCCATCGGAGCAACCTTTGGGCTTGGCCTCATCCTTGGTGGAATATATCTGATTATCAGAGGATTTATCCGATGGGAAATTTCGGGTTCCTTTTTAGCCGGTGTATTTGTGACGGCACTGTTGTTTCATCTGTCTGACCCATCCTTATACCCAGGCCCTGTTTTTCACCTTTTGACCGGCTATACGCTTATCGGAGCCTTTTTTCTGGCAACCGAAGATTCATCATCACCGGTTAATTTCATCCCCATGCTCATTTACGGTGCCGGAATCGGCGTAATGACAGTATTGATACGGAATATGGGCTTTTATGTCGATGGTGTGGTGTTTGCAATTCTGCTTATGAATCTCATCAATCCAATTTGTGATAAAATCAGACCTAAAGCGCTGGGAAAGGTTGTGTAACATGCGAGATTTAGTAATAATGGTGGTAGTCCTGACAGTTTTAAGCGCCCTTTCGGGTGGTTTGCTTTCCGGACTTCGAAATGCGACCGCTGCCCGAATCGAAATACAGCAGTTAAAATTTGTGAAAGGCCCGGCAATTAAAAGCATCCTCAAAGGTGTGTCCAATGATCCCATCGCCGATCGGTTTACACTTTTAGACGGTGACACAGTACGAAAATTTTTCGTCGGAAAATTCGACGGTAAGGCCAACACCGTGGTTCTTGAAAGTTCGGGAAAGGGATACAGCGGTGACGTGGGTCTGATGGTCGCCGTTAATATGGAAGACGACACCATCATAGGTGCCGGGGTGACCACCCACAGTGAGACCCCCGGATTGGGAGCCATGGCAAAGGACAACCCTGGCTTTGTGTCCCAGTTTAAGGGGTTGCCCATTGAAGAGACGTTTAAAGTCACCAATGACGGCGGTAAAGTCAACGCCATGAGCGGTGCAACCATTACATCCCGGGCTGTCTGTGCGGCCGCCACCCAAGCCGGCAGCATTTATAAAAAACTGAAACCTCAGCTTTCAGAGAAGTTAAAGGAATTTAACAAATAGGGAGACCAACATGGCAAAAACACTCACACAGGAGTTTACCAAAGGTCTGTGGGAAGAAATAGCGCCGTTTCGGCTGGTGCTGGGGTTGTGCCCGGTACTGGGCGTTACCACGACCATAGAAAACGGCATTGGAATGGGGTTGGCCACGACATTCGTTCTGGTATTTTCGAACCTCCTGGTTGCCTCATTAAGGAATATCATTCCGTCCAAAGTCCGAATCGCCTGTTTTGTCATTATTATTGCGACCTTTGTTGTTGTTACTGAACTTTTAATGCAGGCCTTTGCCTATACCCTGTTTCTCAAACTGGGCGTATTCATACCGCTGATTGTGGTAAACTGTATTGTACTGGGCCGGGCAGAGGCATTCGCATCCAAAAACAATCTAGTCCTTTCAATCGCCGACGGCCTGGGTATCGGTATCGGTTTTACCCTTTCTTTAGCAGCCCTCGGCGCTGTACGTGAGTTGTTTGGTGCCAACAATCTAACCATTTGGACAACACCCACTTCCGTTATCGGCATTCAAGAAGTATTTGGCGCAAATTTTGAACCGTTTACATTCATGGTTCAAGCACCGGGGGCCTTTGTCTGCCTCGGGTTAATGCTCTGTCTCATGAACCTTGTAGGAAGCAAATAGGAGTCAATCAATGGGATACATGGAAATTATTATCGGCGGCATTTTTGTAAACAACATTTTGTTGGCCCAGTTTTTGGGCAACTGCCCCTTTCTCGGTACATCCAAGAAGATGGAAACCGCCATCGGCATGGCCATGGCCGTCGTCTTTGTTCTGGTTTTGGCCGGGGTCATCACCTGGGTGCTTTACACCTTTTTGCTGCTACCCTATAAACTGGTATATATGCGGACCATCGCATTTATTTTGGTCATTGCATCCCTGGTCCAGTTTGTGGAAATGTTTCTAAAAAAGAGCATCCCTGCACTGTACGCCGGACTGGGCATTTTTCTGCCGTTGATTACCACCAACTGTGCGGTCTTCGGTGCGTGTATCTTAAACGTCGATAAAGAGCTCAACTTTATGAAAACCCTGGTTCAATCCGTTGCCTATGCCGTAGGATTCGGCCTGGCCCTGATCCTTTTCGCAGGTGTCCGTGAACGCATCATTCTGGCGAGGGTGCCGAAACCGCTCCAGGATACATCCATCGGCCTGGTGACTGCGGGAATTCTGTCCCTGACGTTCTACGCTTTCAAAGGGATGATATAGGATCGTTAAAATATAGAACCTTAATTGAGCGAAAGTCGAGGATGCCACGGATTCAAGGCATCAAGGCAAAATAGAAATTAAAATGGTTTTCCCATTTTTTTTACGATCCATTAAGGTAGAATTAACTTAGGAGGATACTGTGTTATCATTATCAGCCGTTTTGTTTATGTTGGGTCTGGGAGCTACATGCGGCGCTATTCTCAGTGTGGCTTCCAAGGTCTTTTATGTCTATGAAGACCCTCGCATTGCCATCGTAGAGGGATTTACGGCCAATGCCAATTGCGGGGGGTGTGGATATGCCGGATGTGCGGCGGCGGCTGTCGCCGTTGTGGCCGGGGAAGCATTGCCCAGCGTCTGTATTGTAGCCGACTCTGAAGCCACTGCGAATATTGCCGGCGTCATGGGTCTCGACCCGGGTACAGCCGAATCATTGCTCTCTTACAACACCTGCACCGGTGGAGACCGGGCGGCTGATAAATATATTTATATGGGAATTAATAGTTGCCAGGCACTTGACACCCTTCACGGCGGCCAGCGGCTCTGTCCGGTGGGCTGCCATGGTCTTGGGGATTGTGTCAAGGCCTGTGCTTTTGACGCCATTAAAATTGGAGCACATGGATATCCTGTTGTCAACGAAATGAAATGCGTCGGCTGTGGGGCGTGTGAGAAAGTCTGTCCCAAGGATATCATGGAAATCAAGACCATGTCTCAACGGCTCCTCCATCTCAATCAGTATGACGACCGTATCGCCCCCTGCCAGCAGACCTGTCCGGCAGAAATCGATATACCCAAATACATTTACCAGACCAAAATTGGAGATTATGAAGGGGCGGTCAATACCATTCGGGAACGTAATCCCTTGCTGCTGTCCTGCGGCAGAGTCTGCCCGCACCCGTGTGAAGATAATTGCCGTAGAGGTATCGAAGACGAGCCGGTTTCCATCAACCAATTGAAACGCTTTGTGGCTGACTATGAAATGAACTCAGGGAAGCGTCTTCCCATTTCCGTTGCGCCGCCCACCGGAAAAAAAGTGGCCGTTGTCGGCGGTGGTCCGGCTGGATTGAGCTGCGCCTATTTTCTTCGCCGTCTGGGCCATGATGTTACGATTTTTGATGCCGTGCCAAAACTCGGGGGTATGATTCGATACGGAATTCCTGAATATCGACTTCCAAAAGAAGTCTTGGCCTGGGAAATCGACGGAATTTTGAACCTGGGAATTGAACACAAGCCCAATGTCGCTATGGGTCGTGATTTTGATGTCGGATCCTTGATTGCATCCGGATTTGATGCTGTTTTCCTGGGCATCGGCGCATGGAAAGATTACACCCTCGGCGTTGAAGGCGAAAATTTGCAAGGGTGTTACACCGGAATTAATTTTCTCACCAATTTCGCCTTATGGCAACAGGAACGGCCCAATGAGAAAAGGCCGTTTATCGGTAAAAAGTGCGTGGTCATCGGCGGCGGCAACACGGCCATCGACTGTGTTCGCACCCTGGTTCGTCTGGGGGCGGACGAGGTAACCATCGTCTATCGACGGACCCGAAAAGAGATGCCGGCCAACGAAGTAGAAATCGTTGCTGCTGAACATGAAGGCATAAAATTTACGTTTCTGGCAGCCCCTACGCAAGTTCTCGGAAATGAAGAGGGTGAAGTCACCGAACTCGAATATCTGAAAATGGAGTTGGGCGAGCCGGATGCCAGCGGCAGACGCCGTCCGGTACCCATCGAAGGATCGGAAACCGTCATCGAAATCGACATGCTGATTACAGCCATCGGACAGGGTCCGGATGTCTTCTTCAAGGATGAAAGCAAGCGCCTCGATAAAGATCTGAAACTGACCCGCTGGAACACCATCGACTCTGAAGATGAGATCGCCCTTCAGTCCAGCATCCCCTATATTTTTTCCGGCGGAGACGCCGCAACCGGTGCAGATCTTGTTGTCTCAGCCATCGGTGCCGGACGACGCGCCGCTCGATCGATCCACTTTTACCTGGCCGACGAAGACATAACACCGCCATCTAAAACATTATTCAGGAATAACATACCGGTGTCGATTTTCGAATCGGTTTCGGGAATTACCCCGCTGCCCAGAACGAAAATGCCGGAGCTTCCTGTGGATGAACGGATCAAATCCTTTGTTGAAGCAGACCTAGTGATCAGCGAAGATGAGGCCCTGTATGAATCGAGCCGATGTCTGGAGTGCTGTTTGATCTGCTATAACAAAGACGTTGCATAAACCCTAATGTTGCATAAACAACAGAGCTGGTATTTATAAAAAGATAACATTATTATTTGGTTATTCACTATCTGACGGGCGCCACTAATGTGCACTGCAAGTTGCATCCAAAAATCATGATAAATTCGCCCTGTTGTTTACCCTTTGGGAAAGCCGAGGGCGCCGCAACTCCTTCGTTGTAAAGGGTTTGCGGTAAAATGCTACAGCTTCACCCTTTACGCCTCGGATTTGCAGCACCCTCGACTTTTGCAACATTAGGGTAAAACATATTCTATTTTTTTGTTCCACCGGACACTGTTGCCTGCATTCCACCACCGGAATATTATCCAAAATGACAAAAGTCGTCGATATTCAAGCCTATCGAGCCAAAGTCATTGAGCAAAGAGCTTTCGGATCCTGGGAGAAACGCTTCGGCGAATCATACCATATCAACACCAGGCTTTCGGACCTTTCAGACACCACCCTCCATTTTCTGGCCCAGCCCGGTGAAAACAGCTCTGTTGCCTATTATGAACTGATCATGGGAATTCTGGACCTCGGCCCGGCCATAAAGTTCAATTATCTTCCCAATAAAGAACAAATAACGGTGGTTGACATCCACCTTTTTTTAGCTGATCAGGTGCGGTTTGAAATCATGCGCCGATTGAAATGGCTCATCAACCTTCCGTGTATAAAATTCGGCCTTGTGGAGATGGTTCAAGATTTCGATACCGTCAAGTCGGGATGCAAAGGCATCTTCCCCGCACTCGCAGCGTCCCACCCGGATTATCCAGCCTACGCGCAGCTCCCCCACAGCGAAAGAGAGAGCTTCATTCGCCGCATGCTCCGGGATGCCCTTGAATCATTTAAAGATCGCTTGGGATTATAGAACAGTTCCCAAAAATATGTTCCGATTTATCCGCCCCTGGCGAGGATGAATTGCTTACGGCCGCAATTTCAGTTAGCCGCAGGATAGTTCCGTTTTCATCGGGAAGCTGTCTGAGCAAATTAGAGCACGTTAAAGCGAACAGCATAGAGATTTTCAAAATTATAGGTAATTATCGTATTCCCGCCGTGCAATCTTAATATCCTATACCTGTTCGCTTTTACGCGCTTTTATTTGCGAGTTCTTGCCGATGGAAAGGGAATCGTCCTGGGGCTGAAACCCAATGTTCGTCTGAGAAAGGCCATAAATATAGGCCCGGAGGAATTGAAACGGCTTCTAACCGCTTGACCGTAACGCGGTTATCGCATCCTGCATATCCGAAGGGATCGGCGCTTCAAAACAAAGCGGGGTGTGTGTCGAAGGATGGGTGAACTCCAGGCACCGGGCATGGAGCATCTGCCTCGGGACGGATAGGCGGTTTCCCGGGGTTATTTCCATCGGTATCCTTCGTCTGCGGCCGCCGTAAACCGGATCACCCATGACCGGATGGTTGATGGCTGCACAGTGAACTCTGATCTGATGCGTTCGCCCGGTTTTCAGATCAATATCAATCAAAGTGGCCAGAATAAAACGTTCTTTTACTTTCCATGTTGTTTCAGCATTTCGACTTTTTTTGCTGTGGGTGGACATTTTTTTTCTATCTACAGGATGCCTCCCGATGGGCAGTGAAATAGTGCCTGAATCCGCCTTCATTTTACCATAAACCAGGGCCAAATATTTTTTCTTGATGGTTCTGCGCTTAAACTGATCGGACAAATGATGATGTGCTCTGGAATTTTTGGCCACCACAAGCACACCGGACGTGTCTTTGTCGAGCCGATGTACAATCCCCGGCCGAAGCTCCCCGCCGATTCCTTCGAGCAGGGGGCAATGATACAAAAGACCGTTTACCAATGTTCCGCTAAGGTGGCCCGGTGCCGGGTGCATCACAAGTCCCGGTTGCTTGTTGACAACGATGATGTCATCGTCCTCGTGAAGAATATCGATGGGAATCGGTTCAGGTTTAAAGGGGCTAAGCTCCGGAAAGGGAATGTGTCCTCGGATTTCCTCACCCGCTCTGACCCGATAACCGGGCTTCTTTACCACACCCTGAATTCGAACCTTTCCGTCGCGAATCAGGGTTGCGGCAAAAGAACGAGAACAATCCACAATCCGGGACGCAACCAAAAGGTCGAGGCGCTTACCTGAATCGGTTGCATCCACATGTATGGTAAAGGAATTCCGATGATGCATGTTTTAGAAGGTGGGTTATTTGTCGGAATTATCTGTATCTTCAGATTCTTTAGGGGGAAAAAGCAACTCCATCTCGGATATAATCGTCTCTCCGCCGGTATTTCTGACAGTTGAAAGTTCCATAACCAGCAGGTTTTGAGCAGTATCGTAAAGTTTGCGTTCACCAAAGGATAAATCCTTTGTTAATTTCAGAAGGGAAAGATCCCTGTACACTTCGGCCACATCATACAGTGAACCGGTTTTGATCTTGTCCATATATTCCCGATATCTTCGGTTCCAGGTCTGGGTCTCACCGGTTGACGTCTCCCGTCTTTCCATGACTTCGTACACTTTGGAGATGTCTTTCTCGTCGATGACGTCCCTAAGTCCGACCTGTTCAACATTCCATGTGGGTATCATGATGGTCATTTCATTTTCGAGGATTTTCATCATATAAAAATCATGTTCTTCGCCGTTAATAATCCGGGACTCGATGGAGTTGATTCTCCCGACACCATGAGCAGGATAGACGGCAAGATCCCCGACTTTGAATTCCCGAACGTCTTGTTTGGGGGTTTGCATTTTATCTTTAACCTTTTTCTCATTCATTTTAACACCGGTTTATTTTTTTAAAAATCTGAGATCAATCTTCCCCGACGAATCGGGATTTACGCTATGCGCCCCAACAACCTTTTAAAATATATACCATACAATCAATAAACAATCAACCGGCAATACAATAAAAAAGGATCGGCGCATCATTGCGCCGATCCTTTTTATTTATACAATTTTTATGAATGTTTTTTACAGCAGGAATGGAACCAACAGCAGTGCAACAACATTCAGTATCTTGATCATAGGGTTAATGGCCGGACCTGCGGTATCCTTGTAGGGATCGCCCACAGTGTCACCGGTAATCGCCGCTTTATGGGCATCACTTCCTTTACCGCCCAGATGGCCGTCTTCGATATATTTTTTGGCATTATCCCAGGCAGCCCCGCCGGTGGTCATGGAAAGGGCAAGAAAAACACCGGTGACGATACTTCCGATCAAAAGCCCGCCCAGAGCGACCTTTCCCAGCAATAAACCAACAACAATTGGAGCCACTACCGGGAGAAGCGCGGGAAAAATCATTTCACGTAGGGCAAACTTGGTGACGATGTCAACACAGGCTGCGTAATCGGGTTTGGCAGTGCCTTCCATGATGCCCGGAATTTCCCGGAACTGGCGACGCACTTCCTCAACCACTGCCCCACCTGCATTGCCCACCGCCTTCATGGCGATAGAAGCAAACAGATACGGTAAAAGCCCGCCGATGAAAAGACCGATGATAACGTTTACATCAGCCAGGTCGAATCTCAAGACAGGAGCACCCTCTTTGGCGTGCATGGCAAATTCCTGTACATAGGCTGCAAACAGAACTAGAGCCGCCAGACCGGCAGAACCGATGGCATACCCCTTGGTCACGGCCTTGGTGGTGTTTCCAACCGCATCCAGCGGATCTGTGATCGCCCGGACGCTCTCGTCCATTCCCGCCATCTCGGCAATTCCGCCGGCATTATCTGTGATCGGCCCGTAAGCGTCAATGGCAATCACCATCCCGGTCATGGAAAGCATGGACATGGCTGCCATGGCGATACCATATAGGCCGGCAAAGTGATGCGCCATAAAAATTGACAGACAGATGACAAGAACCGGAGCAGCCGTGGCCTGCATACTCACGGCCAGACCGGCAATAATATTTGTGCCGTGGCCGGTTGTAGACGCCTGTGCAATCCCTTTAACCGGTCCGTAAATACCTGTATAGTATTCGGTAATAATAACGATTACAACGGTAAGAATAAGTCCGATAAGTGTGCAATAGTAAATATTCATGGCGGAAATATCACCCAACCCGCCCATGAACTCCTTGCTGGCATAGTAGAATGCAACGGCCGCTATGATGGCAGCACCGAACATCCCCTTGTACAATGCGCCCATGATATATTCGCTCTTTCCGAGTCTCACAAAGAAAATGGCAATCATTGAAGCGATGATAGAAATGGCGCCGAGCACCAGCGGGAATTCAATCACCATTTGGTTTTTGGGATAGAGAAGACTACCGATAAGCATGGTGGCAACCGCAGTAACCGCATAGGTTTCAAAAAGATCCGCTGCCATACCCGCACAGTCACCCACATTGTCACCCACATTGTCGGCAATCGTAGCCGGGTTTCTGGGGTCGTCTTCAGGGATACCCGCTTCAAGCTTACCTACCAGGTCAGCTCCCACATCAGCGCCTTTTGTGAAGATGCCACCGCCGAGCCGTGCGAAAATCGAAATCAGGCTGCCGCCAAAACCGAGGGCCACAAGGGCCATAATGTCATGGGTTACGGCATAAAACCCGGCTACGGATGTTAGTGCCAGACCGGCCACCAACATACCTGTAACAGCACCGCCCTTAAAAGCCAGATTAAGACCGGCTGCAAGCCCTTTTTTGGCGGCTTCTGCTGTTCTTACATTGGCTATAACCGATACCCGCATACCCACATACCCTGCAATAAATGATACTATTGCACCGATCATAAATCCAATGGCGGTCTTAGCCCCCAGAAAGGCAAAGATAATAATAAAAATAATAATACCGGCAATACCCATACTTTTGAGCTGGCGGTTCAGATATGCAATCGCGCCCTCTTTAATAGCAGCGGCAATTTCCTGCATCTTTTCATCTCCGGCAGGTGCTTTTTTGACAACTCCGGCCAGCACAACCGCAAAAATCACCCCCGAAACACCGATCAGCGTGCAAAACAACGGTAAATTGTTTAATACAGATTCCATTTTCCCTCCATCTGAAATATTTAGCTTTAAATTACAATTCTCCTGTTGTTGAATCTGTTCATCCCTTCCTTTGTACCTTTACAAAGGATAGTAACAACAGCATCCCGGGCCGTGGTAATGATCCGGTTTAAAACCTTTTTTTCTTCTAAGGTAAATTTTCCCAGAACATAATCAGCAGCACCGATTCCGGCCTCAGGTTGCCCGACGCCAATACGAAGACGTACAAAATCACCTCCGCCAAAGGCATCGGTTATCGATCTTATACCTCTGTGTCCCCCATCCCCTCCTTTCTCTTTAATTTTTAATCTTCCAAAATCAAGGTCGATGTCGTCATGAATGACCAACATGTCCTCATATAATATCTTAAAATATCCAGCAATTTTATGAACCTGAGGCCCGCTCCTGTTCATAAAGGCCATCGGTTTTGCCAGGATGACCTTTATGCCGTCGATGGATCCAATGCCGAATCGGGCATCAAACTTTCTTTTTTCAAGGTCAATAGAGAAAGCGTCTGAAATTTTATCCACAACCATAAAACCGGTATTGTGACGTGTTCCGGAATAGGTCTCGCCGGGATTCCCCAGTCCGACCACCAGGCGTAATCGTCTTTGCGGCATAAATAATAATACCTGTAAAAACTATTCTTCACTTCCGGCTTCGGGTTTTTCTCCATCTTCTTTTTCAGCTTCTTCCTCTTCGGCCTCCTCTTCCTCTTCCGGTTCTTCTTCAACCTTCGGACTGAGCATGGTTACCACCGTAAGAGAGGCTTCACTAAAAAATTCAACTTCACCGTCCAGGGAAATATCTTCCACATGGACGGAATCTCCCATATCCAGATCGGTGATATCGATCTCGATGGTTTTCGGAACCTCAAACGGCAGGCATTGCACTTCAAGCTCACGTCTTATAATCTGTAGAATTCCGCCCCGTTCGATACCCACGGATTGGCCTGTGGTTACAACCGGGATTTTCACCGTAACCTTGCGATCCATGTCGATTTCATAAAAATCGATATGCAAATAATTCCGTGAAACCGGATGGACCTGGAGTTCCTTTATCATTGCGGGTCGGGTGTAGGTTTCACCATTATTTTGAATGACAAGGTTCAAAATGATCTGACTGATCCTTCCTTTTTTAAAAATCAGATCAAGGTCATTTTTATTTACCGAAAGTAGAACAGATTCTGTTTTCGGACCGTAAAACACGGCAGGAACCTGTCCCGCCTGTCTGAGGCGGCGTGCAGGACCGTTGCCCACAGTGGTTCTAATATTCGTTTTTAGCTCTATTAATTCCAAAATATATTTATCCTCCTTAATACACTTTTATATAAACAAAGAGGTCACCGAATCTCCTCTAAAGCTGCGGACAATCGCCTCGCCAACCAGCTCGGAAATCGAAAGAACCTTTATTTTTTTACAGGATCTGGCATTATTTCTTAACGGAATGGTGTTTGTCACAACCAAGGTTTTCAGAGGTGATTTTTCAATCCTTTCGATTGAAGGCCCCGATAGAACAGGATGTGCACAAACGGCATGGACCTCTCTGGCACCATTTTTCATAATGGCACCTGCAGCTTCCACCAGCGTACCGGCGGTATCGACCATATCGTCCAGAATAACCACTTTTTTTCCGGCAACATCACCGACCACGGCCATGGCTTTGGCTTCGTTGGGCGTTTCCCTCCGCTTATCGATGATGGCGAGGCCGGCATTGAGGCGTTTTGCAAAGGCTCTGGCCCTTTCGACCCCCCCCGCATCCGGAGAAACGATCACAAGGTCGTCATTAAAATTGTTCCGGATGAACTCAACAAGAACCGGAGCGGCAAAAAGATTGTCCACGGGAATATCGAAAAAGCCCTGAATCTGCCCGGCATGGAGATCCATTGTAATGACTCTGGAAGCACCGGCAACGGTCAGCATGTCAGCCACCAGTTTAGCGCTGATGGGAACGCGGGGCGCAACCTTTTTGTCTTGGCGTGCATATCCAAAATATGGGATTACCGCTGTTATCCTGGCGGCTGAGGCACGCTTTAATGCATCCAGCATCAGAAGCAATTCAACTAGATTTTCGTTGACCGGAGAACAGGTTGACTGAATTACAAAAACATCTCTTGATCTTACATTTTCATCGATTTCTATCTGGATCTCACCGTCACTGAACCGTTTTACCTTTTCTCCGCCCAGAGAAACATTGAGGTAACTGCAAACTTTTTTAGACAGGGCCGGGTTTGAATTTCCTGAAAATATTATAAAATCATTCATCTAAATTAACATCCTGTATATTCCGCTTCATGCATGCAAGGAAAGCTGCCACCATATTCACCGTATCATTTCAAAATTGACGTTATCTGGCTGGGGCGGGAGGATTCGAACCTCCGAATGCAGGAACCAAAATCCTGTGTCTTACCGCTTGACGACGCCCCAGAATCGAAAATATTGATAAGCAAGATACACATCGCTGCCAATAGCCGAGTGGTTTCATGTGTCTGACATGCTGTATCCGTCATCCTGGGTTATCATATCTGCAAGATACAGCTGCCACGTCTCATCAGTACGAGCAAGAGCGTGATTTGCCCTTAAAGCCTTATCTGAATCAGAAAAAAGACCGAACACGGTCGGCCCGCTGCCCGACATTAAAGCTCCCAATGCTCCATGGTCTAAAAGAGCCGTCTTAACAGTATTAATAACAGGGTATTTTGATGCCACAACTGTCTCAAGATCATTGCATAAATGGCATCCCGGATCAAAACTTCGCCTGTCCAAAAGAGAATCTTTAAGTTTTTTTTTACATTTTGTCAATCTTAAATTCAGATTTTTATAAACCGCTGCTGTTGAAACACTAAACCCTGGAAAAACCAGCAATATCTTAAACTTTTTAAGCCCTGGGAAAACCGCCAGTTTTTCACCGATTCCCGCTGCTGTTGCCGGTCTTCGAAAAATGAAAAAAGGGACATCCGCTCCGATTAAAAGTCCCATAGACATAAGTTCGTCCATGGAAAAGGGATAACCGTAATATCGATTTAATCCTAAAAAAACAGCGGCGGCATTGCTGCTTCCCCCGCCAAGACCGGCTGCTACCGGTATCTTTTTTTGTATAGAAATTTTCACCCCTTCATTTTTCTTCAAATTTTCATAAAAAAGATCGGCCGCAGCAAAGGCAAGGTTTGTTTCATCTTCCGGGACATGGGGATGATTGCACGAAACCACCGTCTCTCCAACGCCGACGTCCAGTGAAACCGTGTCGTAAAGTCCGACGCAACACATCAGTGAGAAGAGATCATGGTAGCCGTCAGGCCTTTTCCCGGTAATCTGTAAAAAAAGGTTTATTTTGGCAGGAGAAAGAATTTTCATTAAATGCCTGGATTAACCCTTCTCGTTCACATAGATCATCCTCAGATCATACAGCATGTTTTTAAGCATTTTCGCTTCATCTTCTGTTAGATTCCCTTGGGTTTTTTCTTTGAGCATACCCAGAATATCTATGGTTTGTTTTGCGATGGGAAGGTTTTTAATCTTTTTACCGGTGCCCGGGTCTTCTATTACGCCCAAGTGCATCAGCGCAGAAGAGTTTAAAGAAAAAATAAAGGTCGCAAAATTTATTTCCGGCAGTTGAAAGTCTTCTGTATCCTTTTCCGGTTCAGCAGCCTTGTCCGGTTCTTCGGTCTTGGCATCGTCCTTGCCAGGTTCAGCCTTTTCTTCTTTTATCTCCGTCTCTTCATCCCCTTTCGCGAATGCCCGCCTGTCTTTGATAACAAATTCTTTTTTGTCCGGCATGTCCTGTCTCCTGTAATCTTTTGATGGTTAAGATAGATGAACCTGCAACATGGGTTTTTCCAGAAAAAATAAATTTAACAGAGAAAATGGTGTTGAAATTATGGTCTATGACACGCGTATCGACCTGGAAACAATCACCTTAAATCGGGAAATACCCTACAGACTATGACCAATAGACACGGTTAAGCAGTTAACCGGTGGCGCGGTTAACACGGGAAACGATAAATTCTCCGATCTTTTCCGCCGATATTCCAAAAAGTTCTTTTAACTCCACAAGTTCGAGGTGTCCGTCCTCCCATACCACATTGTTTTCCTGAACGATGTTTATAATACGCTCATATTTCCCGCCAAGGGCCTTTATCTTAATATCAAGAGATACATTTTCTTTAAACGATATATTTAGAAGCAGTATATTTTCGATCAGGTTCGCCGTGTCGGGAGATGCGGATATAATCGGAATAACAATAATGCTCCGGTCGTCTTTTCGGCCGATACCGATATAGACATTCCCCTCCCCTACGATAATTCGCTTGGTGCCTTTTAACAGCGGGTCTGTTTCAACTCTGGACGGTATCGGCTTTAAGACACCATCTTTCTTTACAATTTCGATGGTTGTTTCATCGGTGGGCTCTCCGAGAAGGTTCAACCCGCCGATTCTATAGAGGATCGCCCCTTCTATACCTGCAACAATCTTTTGGAGGTTTTTTAGGACGATAATATTTTTGTTTGTAAGCTGGAATGTTCTGATGTTATATTTTACCAGCGTATCGAACAGTATCCCTTCCAGCCTTTCGCTGATGCGGCTTGTCCCTACAGTGACCGTCTTGGCCTGGTGCCGGATGGCATCCACAGGTCGGGACAAGGAGTTAATCGATTCTCCCAGACACTCAAACAGCTTGTTCAGCATATTCAGAGCGGTACCTTTTTTACCGAAGTCAAGTTCAAAATCAGACACCGGCATCCTGCCCGACAGATATTTAAGCAGAAGGGTTAGATCTGACGCGGTTTCAATCCCCATAGCCGCGGGGAAACCGCCGGCAGATTTTTTTCTTCTGAATTCTTTATAGAAAAAGGCAATCTTTTCCCTGAAAGATTTTTCCAGAACGAGTTCATAAACATCCATATCCTTTTTTGCATAATCATCTACAGTGTTCTGAATATCTTTGTTGAATTCGTATAGGAAACTTGAGCCCTCATTAATTGCCATGGCCGCATAGTAACCCCAGATATGGCCCACCAGGGTGTTCAAAATGGGCGCAAAATGTTCGCTGACCATGGGAACATGGAATACGTCCGCCGCATAAGGCTCAAACCGGTCTTCACCCGCATCTGCGATGACCACCGGCGTCGCTTTGTGGGCCTGAAATATTGCCGTATCTTTTATAATATCGCCGATAACGGCACCTCTGGCTCCAGCAGCACACACAATGATCAGGGGCTCTGATGACAAATCGATGTGTTTTTTATCTTCGATAAAATCAGACGAGATGGTTTTATAGCATAGTTCGCTCAGCTTGATTCTGATTTCATCCGCCGAAGCCTTATTGGGTCCGCTGCCGACAACGGCCCAGTAGGTTTTGGCTGTTGCATGCCTTCTGGCCGAGTCCCCGATTTCAGCATGCATGGAAAGAATTTTTCTCATGCAATCGGGCAGCTTAAGGAGTTCTTTTATTTCTGCTGTAACAAAATCATTATGTCTTCGCCCTTTAAGTTCTGCAATCTTAAGCCCCAGAATAGCTCCGGCGACGATCTGCGAATAAAACGCTTTTGTGGACGCAACGGACATCTCGATATCACGACCGCTGCTGGTATACATAACGCCGTCGACCTTGAAGGTAATATCCGAATCCCTGCGGTTGACGACGGCCATGGTGTAACCGCCTCTTTCTTTGACCATATCAACGGCACGATTGGTATCTGTTGTGGTACCGGATTGGCTTATGGCAATAACAAGGGCGTCTTCCATACTGTTTGCGTCATCGGTGTCACAAAGTTGAAATCCGCTCAGCTCAGACGCTTTCAATGCACGGATATAAAATGATGGATCGTGCATATAATAATTCAGAATGTCTGCACATACCTGTGCAGACACACCGGCCGTTCCCTGCCCCACAAAAAAAATCCGCCGTATTTTTCCATCCACCAGGGCCTTTTTCAGGTTTTCAGGAAAGGTCTTTTCGTCCAGAGTAATAACATGGTCCTCTTCTTTCTCGTCTTTGATTTTCCAACGGTTCTGAAAGGTTTTCTCAACGGAAAGCGGGGCTTCTGAAATTTCTTTAAAAAAATAGTGGGGAAAATCCTGGCGGTCGATGTCCCTTGAAGTAATTTCAGTATATTTTATGTCCTCTTTCCCAAGGGCCAGTGGCGTTCGATCATAATACATGGCTTTAATTCCGTCCAAGCCTCCCCCATCTTCCTGATTCAAAATAAAAATCTGTCCCCGGGTCACGCCGTGCCTGCCTTCGACTTCTTTTTCCCCGTCCAGCTTAACAAAAAAGGGCGTCTCTTCCACCAATCCATAAACCTCGGAAGACGGAACATAATGATCCTCTGCCATACCGACAAAGATAGCCTGACCGCTCCCTTTTTGGGCCAAGAAAAGCCTTCCGGGAGCAAGATCGGTATGCATGGATATGGCATGTGACCCTTTGAAATCATTCACCGCCCTCCGGAAAGCTTCCTCCACAACGAAGCCTTGCCGGATATATTTGCCGATTTGAAGCGGAATAATTTTGGTATCGGTGGTGATATCTTTATGTGTAAAATACCCCTGCTGTTCATGTTCTTTTTTCAGTTCGAGGTAATTATCGATATCCCCGTTCAGGCAGGCGTGGATAATACCACTTTCCGGAACACGGTTGTTTAAAATTGTATTATCCACCGGATGGCAGTTCGGTTCGGTGATGGCACCCACAGAGGCCCACCGGGTGTGGGCGGAAATCGTGTGGTATTCATGTGGAAACCCTGCCAGTTTTTGCAGGATCCCATCATTTTTGATCTCCTTGCGCAAGAAACGGGTATTGTCTCCAAGACGTCCGACTTCCGCAGCAATTTTATACGTTAAGGCCAGGGCAACACGCGTTTTGCCGTTTTCATCCTGGGTCTGGTTTATGTTTATTCCCGAGTTAACGAGAACGTCCTGACCTGAGCGCTCTGTTAACTGTTCAAGAAAATTTGATTTTTTTATGGTTTCTTTGAACCTCTCAAACTCTGCACCCCCCAGAACAAACATCATAGAGACACCCGCCGAATCGCGTCCTCTCACCTCAAGGCGGTCGATGCTGTTCAGCACGGCATTGATCTGTTTGAAAATATTGACAACATTCATATTGGGATTTTGGTTTTCAGATCCCAGAAGATTTTTTATTTTTTTAAAATTGCCGGCAATTTCAGAAGTCAGGCACCAGGCAATGTCTTTTAAGTTGTCGATACACCGGACCAGGATATCCACATCTTCCGATTGAAGCCGACCCAGATAATCCCTCAAAATTTTTGATTCCGATTCGATAATTTCAGACAGGCTGCCGGCAAATTTCGAAAGCTCATCCTGGCGTTGGGTGTCGACAAACAGATGGTAAAAAGGTTCATTTAACTTTAACGAGCGGACCGCCTTCATCAGGGCGTCCACATGAACTTTCCCGCCCAGATAATGGCTTTCAAAATCCAGACCGTTTTGTCTGCAGTTCTGTACCTTGTTGTCTTCCAGTTTTTTGAGCATGTGGTTCAAAACAGCGACATCAACACGGTCATCTGTTGTTTTCTTGTGTTTAAATGCAACAATCCCGGTCAACCCACAGCAAAGTCTGTTATCATGGTATGGGAAAAATACGATGCCCCGGTCCTGCACACCGGCAAAGCGCTTTCCAAAATAGACGTTGCACAACAAACCTTTAAGAATTATATTGCACAGCCGTTTAACAATTAAATATATTTTCCCTGTTGATTTCATTGAATTTCCGATTTCCAACACCCCATAAAAAGTATTTTCCGCGTTACCCTCCGCTACATCTTCAGATACAATTCTTTGATCCTGTCCCGGGTCATGGTCCTTTTCCAGTCTGTTCCCAGGGCGTTTTCCCAGAGTGGCTCCAAGATGAGGGCGACATCCACCATCTTTTCCAATTGATCGTTTTTGATACCGGCAACAACGTCCCGGGGAAGTTGAATTTTATGTTTTTCCATCATCTGACGGAATTCGTGAACATCTTCGTTATAATAGTCTTCGAGGCAATCAAAAACTATGCAGTTGCCGATTCCATGATGAATCCCCAGCACAAATGAAAGACCATATGAAAGGGCATGGCATATCCCCACCTGTGAATAGGCAATGCTCATACCGCCGCAATACGAGGCCATCATCAGCTTGTCGTCACTGTCCGGGCCGCTACCCAAAAAAACCTCTCTGCAAAGTTCAATGGCGCTTTCCCCGTATGCTTGGCTGAATGCATTGAGAAAGGTGCCGTTTAAAGATTCGACACAGTGTATATAACAGTCCATTCCGGTATAGAACCGCTGATCAGGCGGGGCTGCTTCAATCAACTCCGGATCAAGCAGGATCTGGTCAAATACGGTGTAATCGGAATTGATTCCAAGCTTCTTTTCAGGGCCTGAAAGAACCGTTGTACGGGATACCTCCGCACCGGTTCCGGAAAGGGTTGGAATGCCCACATGGTAAACCGCCGGATTTTTTATAAGATCCCAGCCCTGATAATCTGCAGAAGATCCGGGGTTGGTCAGCATCAGGGATACCGCCTTTGCAATATCCAAGGTGCTTCCGCCGCCGATTCCGATAATGCCGTCGGGCAATTTGTCAGAATTTTTTTTCACATTCTGGGTCAACATATCCACATATTTTGTTTTGGGCTCATGATCCACGTTGACCCACATGAGTGTGTCGGAATCTTTAACCGGCACCCTGTCTTTTAATGGGCTTTTAAGAAAAACATCATCCACCAGAAACACCATATAAGAATCTTCGGTTTTCCGTTTTTCAGCAAGGATATCGTTCAACTGATTGAAACATCCCCGGCCGAACACCACATAAGACACCATTTTAAAATTTCGAAACATAATTACATCCTCAAATCATAGACGATTAATTTCAATTACCCAACCCGGATGAAAAAAAATTGCCTAAAGTGAACTAAAGTTTGAAATGCCTAAAGTTAAGGTGTCGCTTCGCTCCATCTATTCATATAAAAATGTACAGAATTCCATAACTTTAGACATTTTAGATCACTTCAAACTTTTTTAAGTCATGAAATTTTTGCCACGAAAGTCATAAATAAGGAAGAATCACCCACCTCCCATTATCGATCACCTATTTCCTAATTCCTATTTCCTAATTCCTATTTTTTGAAAACATTTGCCATTTTTTCTATTCGCTGAAAAAGCTCCTCTTCAGTCCAAGACAGTTTTATCAGCATGGATATGGTTCTTCCCACAATGTCGTCGGACTTGGGAAGTTCAACCTTTTCGTAGTCAGGGCAATGGTCCAGAAGTTGAACCGAGAGCTTGGCAGCGGAACTAATTTTTTTCAGGTGATGCCACTGCCGGATATAGTGCCAGTTGTTATCATACCAGTAAAAACACCCGTCAACGCCGGCCTCACCCAGAGACTTCGCCGTTTCCCGTGCTTTTACCTCATTTGGCAGAAAAAAGGAAAGGAACGTTGCCGAGTCGCCTTCCGGGTCAGGAAGCACCCTGAAGCCGATCTCCGGAAACGCCGTCAAGGCATCCTTAATGGCTTTTTTATGCGCCCGCTGCTTTTCCAGGATAAAATCGAGTTTTCTCAGCTGAGCAAGGCCGATGGCTGCATTCAGTTCACTGATGCGAAAATTTGTTCCCAAAATCGGGTGGTCCTCGAGACCCCGATCATTGCCGATATGGTCATGGCCGTGATCCGCAAATGCATCCGCAAGGGTATAGAGTTCCTTATGGTCGGTGACAACCGCCCCACCCTCGCCGCAGGTAATGGTTTTGACAGAATCGAATGAAAAACATCCCATATTGCCGAAGGTCCCCAGTGCTTTCCCTTTGAAGGTTGCGCCCAGGGCCTGGCATGCGTCTTCTATCAATATAAGCCCTTTTTGACTACAAAGATTTTTTATCTCTTCAATACGCGCCATGGCACCGCACATATGAACCGGCAGTATTGCCTTTGTCCGGGGGGTAAGGACAGACTCGATGGATCCGGGGTCGAGACAGAGTGTTTCGTCTATTTCACCGAACACGGGCACGGCACCCGCATAAATAACCGCTTCGATGGTTGCGATGAAGGTAAACGGCGGAACAATGACCTCATCTCCCGCCCCGATCCCGCATGCCGCCAATGCAACACCAAGCGCTGCGGTTCCGCTGGAACAGAGGTGAGAATACTCCGATCCGATTCGACTTGCCAGCTCCGATTCGAATGTTCTTGCCTTCCAGTGCCCTTTTCGGACACCATCGAAGCCGTAGCGAGACAAAACACCCGTATCGAGGACATCCTGTACTTCTTTGCGTTCCTCGTCACCAAATATTTCAAACCCCGGCATAATACATCTCCTCCTTATGTAACGGTTCTTTAAAATCAATCCATTTAAAAAATGCTTCAGCGGTGATTCGCTGAATACGTGGATCTCGCTATTTCTTGATTTTAGAAGTTAGTTTTTGGTTTTCGGCAAAATAATTGCTAAAATAGGCTTTCATTGCAATACGTGCGTAATAGCTTGCCCGCAGGCCGATATATTTCTCGTGGGCGACGATAACGGACAAGGCGATCTTGGCCGTCCCCCCTTTTTCCTCTGCAAATCCCACAAACCAATCATACCTTATATCGTGGGTGTCGTTACCCATGGAGCCTGTTTTCCCGCCGATGTTGAGTCTGGAAAGGATCTTATCTTTTCGGTATCCTCTGAAAGCCTTTCTGGCGGTGCCGGACCTTATGGTTGCGGCCATCAGAGCATTGAGAGTCTCAGATGCCTCGGGGGTAATCGCCTGGTTCATGGAAGCCGACTTATTGCGATAAATGACGTTATCATTTTCGTCGACGATCCGAAGGACAATGGCGGGTTCCATCAACCTGCCCTGGTTGATGACTGCAGACGCCATCATTGCACCGTGAAGGGGAGAGATCGTTGTTTCCTTGTTGAACCCGCACGCAATTTCCGCCCACTGATAAGGCGTATCCGACAGATGGATGACACTGGGATCAACTTGAATCTCAAAGTTGATATTTTTATTAAAGCCAAAGGCTTCAGCATATTCTTCGAGTGTGGTTTTCCCCAGGTAATGGACACCGATTTTCCCAAAAACGGGGTTAATGGACTGTGCGAATGAATCCTGAAATGAAACCCGGTTGGTGTACTTGTTTGTCTTTTTTTTAAGCTGGGATTTGTATAAGGTGTGTTTCATGCCATTGTATTTAAATTTGTGGCTCGGACGAAAACCTTTTTTTTCAATTGCCGCTGATGCAGTAACGATTTTAAAGATACTCGCTGCAGGAAATCTGCTGTCCACACAAAGGTTGCTGGACGGATCTGTTTTATCAAAACTAACCATGGATAAAACTTTGCCGGTGGTCGGATCCATTCCCACAATTCCAATGTACCGAGCGGTGGATGTGTTGAGTTTTTTTAGAATAAAATTCTGCAGGAAAATGTCAAGGCTGGTGTCCACACTAAATCTATGCCCGTTTGTAAAAACATCGATACGTTTATTTTTAAGGTTGACCAAGGATGTATCACCGATAAGGATCTGAACATGTTTTTTATCGTGTAATTGAACATAATTTAAAGGGGCATCTCTTTTTTCTCCATTGAATGGAGAAAAATAATCGGTCATCAAATGAGAAAATGAAATTCCTTCAAGGCCGCTGATGATTCCGTAACCCACAGCAAGGATAAGAAATAAAAGCCCCGACACCTTTAAGATGCCTGAAACGAGTTTTTTTTTGGCCACAGACCATTTCAGACCGGCCTGATAGTCTCTCCAGCTCGGTCTGTCCAGCGTCTCTGTGTCGGTTTTAATGCTGCGGTGAATCATCTTTAACGGATAACCATACCTTTTGAAATTCTATGCCGCTGTTTGCTAAAAATTTTACAGCGAGTTAAGTACTTACAGATTTGTGCCCACCACCATCCCACCATGCCGTTACGACTCAATCATAGAGGCGGACCGGCGCCATCTTCACCCTTATGAGTTGAATTCAAAATAGTCATTAAACTCATTTTGCCGGGTTATTTATTAAACAATAGGGTTCAGCTGATCGGTGTTCCGGGTTTTACTTTCTTATCCAGGGTTGCAATGGTGCAAGCATCCCCTTCAACGGCGGCCAACAACATACCGTTAGACAGTATGCCCATCAATTTCGCAGGTTTTAGATTTGCCACCACAATGACCTGCCGACCCACCAGTTCCTCAGGGGAATAGGACCCTGATATGCCGGCCACGATAGTCTTTTTTTCTCCCAAATCCACTTCGAGTTTCAACATTTTTTTGGCTCTGGGGATCGCTTCGGCGCGAATTATCGTCGCAACTCTGAGATCGATTTTATCGAATGCGTCGAGGGTTATTTCGGGCTTAACCCTAGGCATGTCGGCATCTGATTCTCTTTTTTTCTGAAATGAGATCCGATCCTCTTTTAATTCTATTCTCGGAAAAAGTGCTACCGATTTGAGGAGCTTTGTTCCGGGTGCCAGGGATTTCCATGTTTTGAGGATCTCTAAACGATAAAACGGTTCCGATTCCAGACCCAGATGTTTTTGCATGGTCTTGGCCGTATCCGGCATTATGGGATAGATGAGTCCGGATATGATCCTTAGAGATTCAAGAAGGTTATAAATTACAACTTCAAGCTGTTTCCGGCTCGTTTTTTTCTTTGCCAGCACCCAGGGTGTCGTCAGATCGATATATTTGTTCATATGGCTGATTAATTCCCAGATAGCCAGAAGCGCCTTATGAAAGGCAAATTTTTCCATATGGTTTTCGAATTCGGTGACGGCTTTCAGTGCTTCGGATTCCAGGCCCAGCTCTAACTCTCTTTCCACTTCGGCATCGATTTCCGGAACGACTCCGGAGAAATATTTTTGGGCCATGGTCAGGATCCTGCTGAACAAATTCCCAAGATCGTTGGCGAGATCAGAATTAATCCGTTGAACCAGTGCGGCTTCACTGAAGTTGGAGTCGAGTCCGAAAACCATATCCCGCATGAGAAAAAATCGAAATGCATCTGTACCGTAAACATTTTTGAGTTGAAGGGGTTCCACCACATTCCCGATACTTTTTGACATTTTACTTTGATCGATATTCCAGTATCCATGGACATGAAGCTGTTGGTACACCTCAATTCCGGCAGCCTTGAGCATAATGGGCCAATAAATACCGTGGGGTTTTAAGATATCCTTGCCCACAACGTGCCGGGCATTGGACCAGTATGTTTTAAATAGATCGCCATCAGGGTATCCCAGGGCCGAAACATAGTTCAAGAGGGCGTCAAACCATACATAGGTGACAAAATTTTCATCAAAGGGGAGCGTAATTCCCCATTTAAGGCGAGTTTTGGGCCTGGATATGCAAAGATCTTCAAGGGGTTCTTTGAGAAACGACAAAACTTCGTTTTTATAACGCTCGGGTGTTATGAACTCAGGATTGTTTTTTATATGATCGATGAGCCAGTTCTGATACCGGCTCATCTTAAAAAAATAGTTGGATTCTTTGATGATTTCCGGCGCTGTTTCATGGTCCGGACATTTGCCGTCAACCAGTTCACGCTCTGTATAGAAACGCTCGCACCCAAAACAGTAAAGCCCTTCATATTCACTAAAATAGATATCCCCTGCGTCGTAGATTCTTTGCATTATTTCTTCGACGATGGATATGTGGGATATATCCGTGGTGCGGATAAAATAATTGTATTGGATATTCAGCTCGGGCCAAAGGGATCTGAACAACCCACTGATCTGGTCTACATAGGTCCGGGGGCTCAACCCCTCCTTTTTTGCAGAACGCACTACCTTGTCGCCATGTTCGTCCGTACCGGTCAAAAAGAACGTCTCTCCCCCACGTATTGAATGAAATCGACAGGCAACATCTGCCACAATCGTCGTATATGCGTGTCCCAGATGGGGCCGGGCGTTAACATAATAAATCGGTGTCGTTATATAAAAAGGTTTAGACATTTTTCCCCTTATTTTTTTTCAAAGATCTCATTTCTTGATTATCTCATCAATCCCGGCTTCTATTTCCTGTCCGTTTTCTAAACGAACAGCGATGCGAGCGGCTATCGCGTTGTGGCGTATCACCTTACCCTTCCCGCGTTTGGTCGTTACCATGACACCGATTTTCGGAAATTTCTTCTTGACCGACCGGTACATTTCACATTCAAAGGTGAGACAGCACATGAGTCGGCCACACTGTCCGGAAATTTTGGTGGGATTCAATGACAATCCTTGATCTTTGGCCATTCGTATGGAAACCGGCCCGAATTTCTCAATAAATGCCGAGCAGCATATTTCACGCCCGCACCTTCCGATACCGCCGCACATCTTCGCCTGATTTCGTATTCCAACTTGCCTCATCTCTACTCTGACACCGAATTTTTTAACCAGCATCTTTACAAGTTGCCTGAAATCCACACGACCGTCAGATGTGAAAAAAAACGTCAATTTGCCGGCATCAAAGGCGTTTTCAACGGCAAAAAGGTTCATCTTAAGACCCAGTTCCCGAATGCAACTCAAGCAATAGGCGTGGGCTTTTTTTTCTTTAGCCGCATTCTTTTCTTTTTGACGGAAGTCCTCCTGGCTCGCAAGACGGAACACCTTCTTCAAGAGCTTGCCGGATCGGCGTGCTGCAGATCCTTCGTATGGAACCGGCGGCGTGACAACCATTCCCAAACCGAGCCCCTGCTCGGTTTCAACAACCACATGATCCCCGTGATTGAGCACAAAGGCACCACTGTCAAAATCATAAACTTTTCCGGCAGGCTTGAATCTTATTCCAACCACTTTTTTCATATATCTAAATTCTTTATTTTTTTCTAACGGTTTAACTATTTGAAATAAAACCGAGTTGCGATTTTATGCTCCCCCGCGAGAAAGCTTGCAGGATCTTGTTTTGTCATCCTTTAGCCTGTGGGTCACACTTTTACAAGCCGCATTATCAATACTTCCAAAGTAAGCCGCAAATTGGTGTTGGCCTCAATATTTTTCTGGGCAACGTGAATATTGTTAATCTTTGAAAGAATCGAAGCCACGGTCATATTTTGGGACGCCTGTTGGATTTTACTTCTCAAATCCGTATTGAGTATTCTTCCGGAATGATATTTCCAGACAACAAGGTCTCTAAACCAAGTTTTAAGCACTTCCAGAGAGTCCCCAAGAACTTCCTTATCCTTGGCCAATCTTGCGGCAAATGCCAGGCGTGCGGCCATGGGTCTCCTGGATTGAGATTGAACCTCATCAATCAGCCAAATCCTCCGGTTTATCCAATTAATCGGGTTCTTTTTGCTGGTCATTGAAAAGGCCTTGGAGAAGCTTCCGTTTGCCAGAGTTGCGATAATCTTTGCATCATCCGGATGCGTTCCTCGTTTTTCCACCAGCAATGCCTCCAGATGTTTTCGGGGAATCGGATTAAACCTGATATGCTGGCAGCGTGAAACGATCGTAGGGAGAAGATCCGATGTCTGCATGGCAGTCAGTATCAGAACCGTATTGTCCGGCGGTTCTTCCAGCACCTTCAGGAGGGCGTTGCCTGCCGAAGGATTCATGGCCTGGGCATCGGATATTATGACCACTCGCAGCCTTGCCTCGTATGGTTTCAGGGCAAGCGTGCTGCAAAGACTTCGTATTTGATCGATTCGGATAAAAGGACCCGACGGTTCAACCAGAATGACATCCGGATGATTGCCGGATTTAATTTTCCGGCATGATTGACAACAGCCGCCCGGTCCGCTTTGGATGGTTTGATCCGGTGTCCTAGGGTGATTGTCACGGATTTTTGTATCTGGTGAAAGGCCGCCCTTTCTCCGAACCATACAATTGCAGGCCATGGCCAAAGCCAGCGCCGTAATCTTCTTGCCCACACCGTCAACACCTAAAAAAAGAAGGGCATGCGGAATGGTCTCATTTTGAAGAAGCGTCGTTAAAAGTCTTATGGGCTGTTCTTGACCTATTATCGACTCGAAGCCGATTATCGATTCATAGCCAGACACAACTCTAACAATTTACGCGATTTTTCAATTCTTTTCCAGATTTGAAAAACGGTAGTTTTTTTGGCTTAATAATCGCCTTTTCACCGGTTTTTGGATTTCTGCCGGTATAGCTTTTGTAATCTTTAACAAAAAAACTGCACAGGCCTCTAATTTCAACACGCTCTCCCTTTACCATGGCATCGGCCATGTCATCGAAAAATATCTCAACCACCCTCGCTGCCTCTGCTTTGGTAATGTTCGCTTCGGATTTCAAGGCGGAGATAAGCTCCAACTTGTTCATATATCCTCCTTCTGAAAATATCTTTCCATTATTTGATCGTTTGAAATTTCACACCCCGATCCTGTGGAAACCGGATTTTAAATTCTATAGAATGCGAACCTATGATAAGTCAAGTAGTTATGATCATATTTTAGGTAGCAACTCAATATCCTCCTCACTCACATTCACACCTGCGTATTGTCCCAGTGCTTCAATATTAACAATGACGCGCCCTTTTCCCCTGTGCCGTACGAAAGTCCCAACCACGCCGGCAAATGAGCCGTGGATAACGATAACCATATCCCCTTTTTTAAATCGGGAACCTGTTGTAACGGAATCATTCCCTTGAACGATGATCTTCAAAGAGTCGATGGACTCGGAAGGCACCGGAATGGGACCGTCTTTGTTCCCCACCAAACGGACAGCGCCAACGGTCTTTACAATTTCAATATGTTCATGAGGCTCAAGGTTGGTTTTTACAAACAAGTATCCGGGGAACAGAGGAACCCGGATCATCACCTTGCGGTCACGTCGTTTGCTTCTCACCTGGATCTTCGGGAGAAAAACCTCCAACGATTTTTTTGTCAGGCCTTCGTTGACCACATTTTCAAACCTGCTTTTTGTATGCAGGACATACCATGGATTATCTATTTTATCTATTGTCATATGTCTTTTCGGATATCCGTCAAAATTTTCTTAAAGCAGAGAAAAAGTCTGAAATTGCGGATCATTATAGTCATTAAACTCATTATGCCATGTTATTTATGCAACAATAAGATATATTTTGTTTGTCTCAATAAGTCCAGGGTAATTATTTGGATCCAACACCCCCGATTCCATAAAGTTCGATCATAAATCCAATTTTCTGGTCGTCTCCTTCTTTAAGGTATTTTGTGTATAATGACCAACATTGGGTTTCGTACAAAAATCCGAAGCCGGATTTTAAATTGTTGCCGTTGAATATGTCCCGCTCATATTCGACCACCGCCGAAAGGCTGTCGGATACTTTTACGCGAAAATCGGTGTAGACGGATTCACTGGCATCCCTTTTATATCGATGTGAAACGAACAGTTTGTCCCCGCGCAGATCCCACAAAGTTAATGCAATATTTCTTGACCGGAAGGCACTGTCATAATGGGACCAGTCCGCATCGGCGTCTATGGCAAAATATCTTCTCGGAAAAATCTGAAGCTTTATGTTAATCGGTGAAAACGGCTCCGGATCGTCTTCGTTTCCTTTATTGATATCATAACTTTGTTCAAGCTTGAACCAGCAAAACTGGTTGTAGGTATGGGTCGTCGGTTCATAACGACCACCGCCGACGGGTTTGGCTATAGGGTGTGTATCTTTATTTTCTGTATGGTTCTTCGATTTTGATATCAACGTGTTTGTCAAAGAATACGTAACGATATTCTTTCTTTCGATTCGATCTAAGCTGTCAAACAAAGGGTATTCAGACTGATCTTTCTCAGGTATGTAGTCGTAGATGACTTGCGGCTTTACGGTATGTTTGATCCGTTGGACACGTTCTCCGTTCAGGTTGAACATGTGATAGATTTCTGAAGAAAGGTCGACTTTTATATCATATATTTCTCGATGGAGGGTGTTTTTGTCCAAAGGACTGTATTCGTCTTTATCAAAATGCCAGACCGTCTCCCTCACCCCCACAGAAGGTTCGAGGGAAAAATAGTTTCTGAACCGGTACGGAAGATAAGCCCTTGGATAAACATCCACCCGGTGACCTCGCAGGGCGTCTTCGCTGTAAAAGTACGTGTATTCGGATTTCAAATCAAAATAAAACGGTGAGGTTAATATTTTTTGTTTTGATCCGTCGAAGGTTATGGCTGGCAGTTGCTGCAACGTGTTGTCGGTCTCCGATTGACGACGGTTGATGACGTTATCATACCAGCGCAGTTCTGCATTGAGGCTGTAAAGGGACCAGTTTCTGTTGACATTGAATCTGTTGAGCCGAACCGGATTGTCATACTCATCGAGTTCTCTTCCAAAAACTTTATTAAAATACGCCCGTGTTTCGTCGAATCCCGTGTATCCATACTGAAATTCACGGAGATAATCCTGATCGCTTACATAGTCTATGTCGAGCCTTGCAGAAAACCCGGAAGGCAAGGCCTGATCATGCTTCGCCCTGAGCCAGTAACGGTCGGAATTGGGCCGCAATACATCGTCACCGTCAAACCCCCATTGGTCTGATCCGAAAGAACCGTCATCGACCTTTCGGTCATCTAAAAAATCGAACATCAGCGTTCCTTTTGACTGTTCATCCAGCACATAACGATATTCCAGGCCCAGCTTCTCCCCCCGGTTGCTCATATAATGAGAGTAAAATGTTGCATCTGAACTCTCGTTGATGGCCCAGTAAAGGGGCTGAAGGTAGACCGCCCCTTTGCGGTCATCATAACCGAATTGGGGCGCCAACAAACCCGACTGACGTTTCAGTTTTGCCGGGAATACAAGATACGGTGTATACAGCACGGGAACTTTTTTTGCCCAAAGGGCTGCATGTTTTACAACACCGTATCCTTCCACGGTAATCTTTAAATTTCTGCCGGTGATTTTCCATGCCGGTTGATCGCCGTCACAGGTTGAAATACTGGCTTTGTCAGCAGTGTATGAATCTTCGCCGACCTTTTGTATTTTATCCCCTTTGACATAAAAATGGTTTTCCTGGAGAAATATGGTTCCATCGTAAACGGTTCCCGTTTCCGTATCCAGATTCATTTCCATACGGCTGCCGGTGAGGATATTCTCTCCGACGTTCATCACCACATGGCCGTCGGCGAACACTTCCATGGTTTTCTGGTCAAAACGGACATAATCCGCGCTGAGGTTTTTATTTTTTTTGGTTATGACGACCCTGCCCCTGCCGGTATAAACATTCGTTTTATCATCATAGGTGATTTCATCGGCAACAATGTGCCAGGGAACATTTTTGTCGTCCTGGAACAGTTGGGAAGTATCCTGGGCCGACGCATGGCCGGAAATCAGAATAACCATTAACGAAAGGAGTCCCCACCGGATAACAGTTCTGCAGATTCGGGTTGATTTTAAAAAACCAAATAGCGCTTGCAGGCACGTATACACGGCAGAAGAAAACAGGGAGTCATCCGGGCCGGTGGGAACTGTGCTGTAATCATCCACACACCCCTGGAGTAAACATCGCGAATTTTGCAAATGGCTCATATTGTCTGATCCGGAACAATAACATCTTGAATAAGAATGAAATATCAAGTATAAATCCCATTTCAGTGGAAAAAGTCAAGATGTAGTTGCCAAATTGACACGATGTCTTTGGATCCTACCAGGTATTATGTATGAAGATTCTATTAACAAACGACGACGGTATTCACGCTGAAGGCCTATGGGCGCTGTATGAAAAGCTCCATGGCCGGCACGCTGTAACGGTGGTTGCCCCGGATCGAGAACGGAGTGCCGTGGGACACGGCATCACGCTGCATCATCCGCTCCGAACCGCTTTAATCAAGGTCAACAGCGGCGGCATGGGATATGCCGTTGAAGGAACACCGGTGGATTGTGTCAAAATCGGTCTCATGGAGATCCTAGACGAAAAACCGGATATGGTGATATCCGGGATTAACCCGGGTGCCAATGTCGGGGTTAACATCAACTATTCCGGAACGGTTGCCGCCGCTAGAGAGGCTGCTCTATACAAAGTTCCTGCAATTGCGGTGTCCATACAGGGACCCACCGATGACGCCTATGATTACGCTGGGTCGTTTACACGAACCCTTGCAGAATACGTCTTCAAAAAAGGACTCCCTTTTGGAACCGTTCTTAACGTAAACATGCCGGATATACCAGTAAACAAGATCGCGGGTGTCCGGATAAGCAGGCAGGGAACCGAATTGTATAAAGAGTATATCCAAAAAAGGATCGATCCCCGTAACCGCACATATTACTGGCACGGATACGATGCACAAACGGTGTCTGACAATCCTGATGTCGATTGTGCGGCCCTGGACAACAATTTTATTTCCATAACCCCGATTAAATGTGATACCACAGATTACGACTTGATTGAAGAGCTCAAGCAATGGGATATCCATAAAATCTCTTTCTGAATTATGGTTTTTTGTTTCTGATTTGAGGTCAAAAGTATGAAGAAACAGTTTATAACGGACATTAAGGCCGGTGACGTGGTGGATGACATCTTTGTTTTGGCCGAAAAGACTCTGTCACAGAAAAAGGATGGGAACAATTTTTTAAATGTGATTCTTTCTGATAAAACCGGGAGCCTAAAGGGCGTGGTGTGGGATAATGTGGATCAGATTGCAGCCGATGTCGCCTCCGGTGATTTTGTAACTATTCGGGGAACCATCGGTGAATACAAAGGGACGCTGCAACTGGTTGTAAAAGGAATGGACGCCTGCGCCCCCGAGGCGGTGGATCCTTCAGATTTTCTGCCGGCAACTTCCCGGGACATCGACGGCATGTTCCAACGGTTGGTGAAGATAACAGACTCCCTGACAACGCCCTACTTGAAGAAGCTTTTTGATGCATTCTGGAAAGATGAAAAATTTGTTCGCAAGTTTAAAACAGCACCTGCAGCAAAAAAAATGCACCATGCTTACATCGGCGGACTCCTGGAACATACGCTCTCCATGACCAGCCTGGCGGACAAAGTCGCCGGGCATTACAGCGGCATCGACAGGGATCTTCTGGTTTCAGGGGCAATTCTCCATGATATCGGGAAAACAGATGAGTTTGAATATCAATTCAAGATAGGCTATACCGATGAAGGCCGGTTGCTCAACCATATCGTGATCGGGCTCAAAATGGTCGATGAAAAACTTTCGGGAATCGAGGATTTCCCGGAAGACCGGATTCTTTTGCTAAAGCATCTGATTGTCAGCCATCACGGCGTCAGGGAGTTCGGCTCCCCTGAACCCCCCAAAACCATTGAGGCTGTTTTGCTGAATTATATTGATGAGATAGATTCCAAGGTCAACGGCATCCGTGATTTCATGGCGTCGGAAGATCCCAATGAAACCTGGACGTCTTACCATAGACTGCTGGGTCGTCAGTTTTACAAGGGGAAAGAGAGTGCCTAAAGTGATCTAAAATGATCTAAAGTGCCTAAAATTAAGGACAATGCCGACAAATAAAAGGACTCCAAAACCCTGGCCCAGACCGATTACAACTACCGTACAACTTAAAAACGGTTCAATGAAAAATGCTTTGGCTATGCTTAACATCATAACGGGTCGCACCGGGGCGGGCTTTAGCTCACGCTTGTCCGCCGATGCGCTATGGCGGGAGCGGCACTTTAAACTTTAGCTCATTTTAGGCACTTCAAACTTCCCCGTTTAATACGGGATAAATAGGCATTTATATTATTATGTTCATTTCTTTCGAAGGGATAGAAGGCTCGGGAAAAACCACCAATATAAGCCGTGCAGTCAGGTTTCTCCAGGACAAAGGGCATGACTGTGTGATTACCAGAGAACCCGGAGGTACACGGATCGGAGAAAAAATACGGGCCATTCTCCTGGATCCTTCGAGCAAAGAGATGGATCCTCTGACGGAGCTTCTCTTGTATACGGCAGACCGGTCCCAGCATATCAAAGAGTTGATATCTCCTTTGTTATCCTCAGGCAAAACCGTGGTGTGTGACCGTTATTTTGACGCCACGGTGGTCTATCAGGGGTATGCAAGGGGACTCGATACGGGACTGATTCTTCGATTGCACCGATTGTTATTTGAGAATCTTAAACCCGATATTACCATTCTCCTCGATCTTTCGCCGGAGATCGGCCTGTCCCGGGCCTGGAAACAGATCGACAAAGGAGCCCGGGACCGCTTGGAAACCCGGTTTGAAGAAGAGACGCTCTCATTTCACAAAAAGGTCCGGTCCGGATATCTTGAGATGGCCCGCCTTGAACCGGAGCGTTTTCGCATCATTGATGCATCCAAAGAACCGGATCAGGTCCGGGAAGAGATCATAAGAACATTGGCTGCAGAAATCGATGCAAGACCATAAGTTTATTTAATTTTGAAAGTGACTAAAGACGGATATCGACACAATGAGTTTCTCCATTCTTGACCAAATTGGAAATACGCCGCTGGTTGAAATAAAAACCCTCAACCCGAATCCCCAAGTAAAAATCCTTGCAAAGCTTGAGTATTTTAACCCGGGCGGTTCCATCAAGGACAGGGCCGCACTGTTCATGATCGAAAACGGCGAGAAATCCGGAGAACTGACCCCCGACAAAACGGTCATCGAGGCCACGAGCGGAAACACAGGCATCGGACTGGCCCTGGTGTGCTCGGTAAAGGGGTATAAGCTTTTATTGACCATGTCCGATGCCGCCAGCGTGGAACGCCAGAAAATTCTGAAAGCACGGGGGGCGGAGATTTTACTGACCCCCGGACATCTGGG
>PVMK01123608.1_pt1:7500-39515 | contig 39515 bp, 28 predicted proteins | sample 1853481 | NCBI WGS metagenome assembly PVMK01 (sample SAMN08533507, study PRJNA380276) | Marine sediment metagenome, whole genome shotgun sequencing project.
GAGGCAAAGCCGGGATCTGATGATAGCGGCGCCTTTGTTTCAGAAAGGAAGCATCGTTGGCGCGTGCAGCATTGTTATGCCCCTTGCGGGAATATATAAGGTTTTGAGACGGACGCAATATGTTTTGTTAATATACCTCTTTGTCAATACGGTTGTCTTTACGATCATCGGTCTTTATCGATTGTCAAGAATTACCGTAAAACCTTTGCAGAGATTGGTGAAGAGAGCTGAAGCATATACCGAAGAAGATGAGATGTTTTTTCTTTATGAAGCAGAGGAAAACGAGTTCAGTAAATTATCCAAGGCGCTGAACAGGATGCTGCAACATATCGCCGGGGATAAAGAGAAGCTTCACGCTGCGGTTATGTCCCTTGAGAAGGCCAATGTTGATCTAATAAAAGCCCAAGAAGATATGATCGGAGCAGAAAAATTGGCATGCGTCGGGCGATTGTCTGCAGGAATTGCCCATGAAATCGGCAATCCTGTCGGTATTATTGTGGGGTATCTTGAATTGCTTCAACGGAATGATATCTCAGATAATGACAGAAAGGAATTTTTTAAACGCACAGAAAATGAAATCAATAGAATCGATACGATTATCAGACAACTTCTTGAAGTTTCAAAGCCTTTGGCCCAAGGTTTGAAAATTGTTTCGGTGAACGAGATCCTCCAAGAAACTGTCGATTCTTTCAAGTTTTATCCTTTGATGTCCGATATTGATTTGGATTTCAAATTTATGGCGGAACGTGATACGGTTATGGCGGATCCGAACCGGTTGAGGCAGGTTTTTCTGAATTTAATTATTAATGCTGCCGACGCCGTCTCGTCGAATAAAAATCGTTCAACAGGAAAAATATCTATTATCAGCGAGGTTGTACCCGGTATACAGGCTGAATCGACGGATCATCCGAACATGTTGAAAATAGAATATATCGACAACGGCCCGGGGATTGCTGAGGAGAATCTTGGAAATATTTTTGATCCTTTTTTTACGACCAAAGGGCCTGGAAAAGGAACCGGACTCGGTCTTTCCGTTTGTTTCATGATTGTTGAAGGGATTGGCGGGAAAATTAAGGCAGCCAGTAAAGAAGGTAAAGGCGCGACCATAACCATCTACTTACCACTGAATATTGAACGGAATCCATGAGAATAGAGTCAAGATTTGAGCAATGAATAAAAAAAAAGCAGCAGATAATTCATTATCCCCAAAACGCTTGTTGATCATAGATGATGAAGAGAACATGCGCCATATGCTGTCATCATTACTTGAAAAATCGGGCTACCGGGTCGATACTGCATCCAATGGGAAAGATGCTTTAGAGATGGTTGATCAGATGTTATATGATTTCATCCTCTGTGATCTTAAAATGCCTGATATCAGTGGAATGGAGTTTTTTGAGATTGCACGGGACAAGCTTTGGGCCACCACAGTGATCATGATGTCGGCATACGGCAGCATCGATATCGCAGTTGAAGCCATGAAGAAGGGGGCGTATGATTTCATATCAAAGCCGTTTAAATCCGATGAAGTTCTTCTTACCCTTAAAAAAGCGGAAGAGCGAGAGAGTTTGAAAAGGGAGAATCTGTGGCTTAAAGAACGAATTCGAAAAATTCAAAAAAATTATCATTTCGGAAATATGGTGGCTAAAAGCAAGGCGATGAATACCGTATTCAAGCTGGCCGAAAAAGTGGCCCAATACAATACCACGGTATTAATTTATGGAGACAGTGGAACCGGAAAAGAATTGATTGCAAAGGGGATTCATTTTGCAGGAGACCGGAGAAAAAAACCGCTGATTCCCATCAACTGTGGCGGAATCCCTGAAAATTTGCTGGAAAGCGAGCTTTTTGGATATAAAAAAGGCGCTTTTACAGGTGCGAACAGCGATAGAAAAGGGCTTTTTGCAGAAGCGGACGGCGGGACGATTTTTCTCGATGAAATCGGCGAATTACCCCTTTCTCTGCAGGTAAAGCTCCTGCGTGTACTCCAGGAGAATGAAATCAGAGCGGTGGGTGATTCAAAAATAAAAAAAATAGATGTCCGTGTTATTGCTGCTACCGCCAAAGACCTTAAGAATGAAGTGAAAAAGAGCACCTTTCGCGAAGATCTGTTTTTCAGGCTGAATGTGCTGCCGATCATGCTGCCGCCGCTCAGAGAAAGGCCGGAAGATATTCCTCTTTTAAGTCAACATTTTATTGACCGGTTCAACGTCAGCCTTAATAAGGAAATAAATGGAATAGCACCGTCAGCCATGTCCCTTCTTCTTAAGTACAACTGGCCGGGAAATGTCAGGGAACTTGAAAATATTATTGAAAGGGCTGTGGTGCTTTCCGAAAATACAATCCTTTTGCCGGAAAACCTTCCGTCTGAATTGGGCGAAGCATCAAAGATAGGTAAGATGGACGATGGGTTTGATGGATACTCGCTGAAGGCCGCCCGGAAAATTCTGGAAAAAAAACTCATCACCAGGGCACTTACAACAACAAACGGCAATCGCACGCACGCCGCAAGGATTCTTGAAATCAGCCATCCTTCCCTGTTAAGTAAAATCAAGGCTTACGACATTAACCTTTAGTCAATGTCTGGTCATTGAACGAAGTCACTCCGCCAATATCGTTACACGAAGAATTCCACCCCGTGAACACGTACAACAGGAGAATAAAATGGAAGACATTGGTGCGGTTCAACATCTCCTCAAGAATATTTACGGTGCAAAAACCGGAAACCTGGCTTTTGATAAAATACTGCCAATCATCGAGGGATTTCCGCCTCGAAAATGCCGGGGAAAGGGTTCTTTTTCCCAGGAAGATATATTTTTGATAACCTATGGCGACACATTGAAGAAAAAGGGAGAACGTCCTTTAGAAACATTGTATAAATTTGCCCTTCGCCGGTTTAAAGACGTGTTTTCAACCATACATATCCTGCCGTTTTTCCCATTTTCTTCAGATGATGGATTTTCGGTGATCGATTTTTTCACGGTAAATCCCGAGCTTGGGACTTGGAAAGATATTCGTCGGCTGGGCAGGGATTTTCAGTTGATGTTCGATCTCGTGATCAATCATGTTTCGGCAAAGAGTATGTGGTTTCAGAACTATTTGGCGGAGCAGTCAAACTATGAGGATTTCGCCATTGAGGTCGATCCTTTAGCCGATCTGTCTTTGGTGGCAAGGCCCCGATCCTTGCCGCTTTTAACTCGATTCAAAAAAACTTCCGACGAGCCTGTGTATGTTTGGACCACCTTCAGTGCCGACCAGATCGATCTGAATTACAAGAGCCTGGAAGTTCTTAAACAGATGGTAAAAGCCCTTCTTTTTTATGTGGAGCAAGGGGCGACCTCCATCCGTCTTGATGCCGTTGCGTATATTTGGAAAGAAATCGGCACAACCTGTATTCATCTGTCCCAGGCGCATCAAGTGGCTCAACTTTTTCGAAGCATATTGAACGTTGTTGCACCGGACGTTCTACTGATTACCGAGACCAATGTGCCCCATTATGAGAATATGAGTTATTTTGGCGATGGTCACAATGAAGCACAAATGATTTATAATTTTACGTTGCCGCCGTTGCTTTTTTATACGTTTGTCCGAGAGGATTCAACGGTACTGTCCGAATGGGCCAAAGATTTGAAGGTAACGTCTAACAGTAATACGTTTTTCAATTTTACGGCCTCCCATGACGGAATCGGCATACGTCCGCTGGAAGGGATTTTACCCCAAGCCGAAATCGATAAATTCATTGATGTTGTGAAAAAGAATGGTGGAAGGGTTTCCTATAAAAGAAATTCCGATGGTACCGACAGTCCGTATGAGTTGAATATTACCTATGTAGATGCCATGTTAACTCCGGGGGCTACAAAAAAATCTTGGCACGCACAAAAATTTTTGGCTTCTCAGTCAATTCAGTATGCGTTGCCCGGGGTACCCGCTACATATATTCACAGTGTGCTCGGTTCCAGGAACTGGGAGGCAGGGGTTGGGCAGACTCAACGAGCCAGAACCGTCAATCGGGAAACATTGCAGGTTGATGATGTATTGTCCCAACTCAAAGATCCTGAAACCCTTTGCTCTCAGATATTTCATAGGTATATTGAAATGATCAAAACCAGGAGGAAACAGCCTGCTTTTCACCCGAATGCCGATTTTGAGATACTGGGAATCAATCCTCAAGTGTTTGTCATCGCAAGGTATGCCGAGGATCAAAAACTGTATGCCGTCACCAATATTTCATCCAAACAGGTCACAGCTTCATTATCGAGCACCGGAGCTCCTGAGCGGATGAGAGACATCATTACCGGCGAGATTTTCCGTACAGATGCATTAGAGTTGAATCCCTATCAATTTTTATGGCTCAGTACAATGGGCAATTAAAAGGGTCTTTAGGGATTAAGTTAAATCCGGCCCTTATTGTCCGTTGATCTTGTCCCTCAATTTCCCTGAACATTTAAACGTAACCACTTTACGTTCTTTTAACATCAAGTCGTCGCCGGTGGCAGGGTTGCGGCCTCTCCGTTGTTTTTTTTGCTTCACACAAAATTTTCCAAATCCCGAAATCAGGACATCTTCATTTTTTTCCAGCGTACTTTTAACAATTTCCAGTAAAGATTCGATGATTTCCACAGATTTTTTTTTGGTAAAACCCAGATCATGTATACTTGTAACAATATCATTTTTAGTTAATGCCATGGCGCCTCCTTAAAATTATTTTTTTTATTCAATACTGATGATCTCGTAAAAAATCATGAATTCAACTATAGATGGGACTTTTTACGATGCCATCAATACCGTTATATTTACAAAAGTTAATCATTACTTTGATTTGAATCGTCATCTTTGGACGGATCGAGGGTTTCAATTTTTTTTATTATGTTATGGACATTTCTCGCGATTTTGTTGATCTCGCATTTAAACTTTATGTCGTCTGGATCGTTCATTCATCTGTCTCCTCATCATGGGTCTACCTCTTATCGGTATGTCAAAACGGATATGTCTGTCAAGACGATTGAAAAAAAATATTATTCAACGGGCTAAAATACAAGGATTTTTTGAGATTTTTCATTATAAATCCAACATCGACTTTACACAGGGTTTTTTATCGGCAGTAATTTTTCTGCCATGTCAAAGTGTTTGCCGATATCGTATCGTAAATCCAGCCGGTTCCCTTCGGGGTTTTCCCGGGGGATGACCCTTATTTTTCCATTTTCAAAGGCCGTCAAAACTTTCCTGCGAAGCCGTTCAGCTACTTTTGCTCTGCTTTCTCCGGGTTTGACGGTTGCATTGACATTGCAATAGGCGACACGGCTGCCATCGGATTTGAAAATGCCTTCTTCGTCTGAATACGTCATAGCAGATGGAATAACCTGGATCTTTTTTTTGTTCAGATACCCAAAATCGATATGGACAGGCTCCCCCTTGGTGCAGGACCCTGGGTATCCCTTCTGGCCTTGGGGTCCGCCGGAGCCGGTAACTAGGGCTGTGCAGATAGATATCTGGTCAGACCTTATTTCGGGGGTGACGGTATCTAAATTTCCTTGAAGCGTGGCCTTGATCAAGGGGCCCAGGTTTCTTATTCTGCGGACAATCGGCTGCCATTCAGGTTCCGGAGGCCGAATATTGATCTCACAGACGCGAATTCTCGTTGGGGCCATATTGCTGTCAAACGATAAAAAGCAGCCGGGGTATACCAGGCAGGGACGTAACATGTTTTGTTTTTTCAAGGCTTTTATCAGCGGCTTAACAATATCTTCGGCCGCCATCTCCAGCAAACCGGATGTTTCCATGGGATGGGGTGAAATGCTGCCCATTCCGCCGGTAATCGGATTGTCCTTACTGGCAGGTCCGGGGAATCGCTCCGGATAATCCATGGAGGTGGGAAGGATTTGAAAATTTTCGTTTTTATCGATCAAAATATTAAATGAAATTTCGACGCCGGACATCCTCGACTCGATAAGGAGCGGCCATTGGGATTTTTTCCCCAGAAATCGTTTATAATTTTTCCCATAATTGTTGATTAACGTGTCATAGACCTCTTTGACTTCCCATGCGTTTAAAATAATCCGGGAACCTTTCCCGCCGGCACTATACGGATACTTCAGCACTGCGCCGCCGTACTGGTCGATGAGAGCCAGACACGCTTTGGAAACCTGTGCATAGTCTCTGGCATCAACTTCATACCATTTGTCGGCAACAGGGATACCATATTCACGGCAAAGATGTTTACACGCAATTTTGTCGCCTTCAATAAATGAACTTTTGCGCGTAAATCCCAAAACAGAATCGAGAAAACCGGCTTCCTCCAATTCATCAACCAAACCCCCGAGCAATAAATCTTCAGGCATTGGAACAACACAGTCGATGGATCCGTTTTTAAGGGCCTCAATGATGGCAGCTGCATATGCCCCTTTTGAATTGTCTGTTGTGGATATAAAATTTATTGGCCACTGCATTGTCTTTGCAAACGGGGGCATAGACGGCATCCCCCGAATAACGACGCCTTGAAAATCATCCTTGTGGTTTTCACTTGTTGCCGTTGAAGTGATCAAGGCACTTAAAAGTGTTCTTGCATCGGTTCCAGCGAATCCTATTTTATAACTCACGACAACTCCTTTTTATTTTGGTTATAAGTGTACGATGGTGATCGCAAAAAAACCGGATCACCTGAATGGTTGAGGATATGTTTTTTCAACAGGTTAAAGTGCGAATTGCAGGGGGCATAAACGCCGGTTGCACAATGATCCGAATTGGGCTATAGCGGTCCAAAAAAGCACCTTATTTTCGGGGCATAAAAAATAAGGCACCTTTCCGTCAAATTGCCAAAATCCCCTAAGAATAAGGTGGAGCCGACGGGCGGAGTCGAACCGCCTACCTGCTGATTACGAATCAGCTGCTCTACCAACTGAGCTACGTCGGCATAATAAAAGGACAACTACTTTGTTTATGGATCAAAATCAAGAAAAAATATCATATGGACGCATATCTGATATAATCCCTGACAGGGACCGAAATGTTGAATGCACGGGGGTGTCCGGATCTGAAAAAGCCTATCTGGTATCCCGGTTATACACACAGCACCCGGCGCCTGTTGTCGTTATAGCGCCTTCAGAAAAGGAAGCGGAAACCCATTTGGAAGATCTGCGTTTTTTTTCGGAAAAGCTCCATCCGCCCATGGTTTATTTTCCGGCATATAATATTTCACCATTTAAGTCCCTGTCCTATCACAATGAAACAGCAGCAAAACGGATCAGATCACTGTATCAGCTGATCGTCGGTGATGAGCCGCAGATTGTGGTTACTACCGTATCTGCTATTCTGCAGAAAATCATACCCAGACAACAGGTGTGTGATTATGCAGAACTTGTCATGGTTGGAGAGGATATCGATCGCGACGTCTTGGTTAAAAAACTATTGTCCGGCGGCTATGTTTCATCAGCGATTGTTGAGGAACCCGGAGACTTTTGCATCAGGGGCGGTATTCTGGACATTTTTTCCCCGCTTTATTCAGATCCGGTCAGGATCGAACTGTTTGGGGAAACTGTAGAGTCCTTAAGGTTTTTTTCAGCCGCATCCCAGCGAACCATTAAAAGCATCCGAGAAGCCGTTATCCTTCCGGCCAGGGAAGCGGTTGTAAAAAAGGATAGCACCGATCAGATTATAAGCCGGATGAGAGCCCAGGCATCGAAGCTGGATATTCCGGTAACCAAAGTCAGAAGCCTGATCGATCGCATTAAAAAAGAGGGGAGTGTTTCCCCGGAATTGAAGGCATGATTTCGCTGATCTATCCTGAGCTGGATAATTTTTTTGACTATATGCCGGACAATACACTTTTTATTCTGTTTGAGCCGGCCGAACTCGAAAAGGTTGCAGATCAAACCCTGGAGCAGGCATCCAAAAGTTTTGTCGCTGCGAGGAAGGAGGCAAGACTTTGTGTCGAACCTGAAAGTCTTTATCTAACGTGGTCAAAGGTTAAAGACCTCTTTATGCATAGGAAAACGCTGACGTTAAAAAAGCTTTCGGTGTCAAAAGGGGCACTCACCACCGAACAGTCCCTCAGACGGTTTGACTTTTCCGTAAAAGGCGATATCTCCACCTCTATGGAACTTACACCTCGCCGGGAGAAAAACCTTTTTTCACCGCTGACAAATTGGATCAATGAGCAGAAGCAGGCGGGTTTTGTCACCCTTTTGGTTTGTAATAAACGGGCACAGGCCGAGCGGTTGAAGTCGCTTTTAGTCCCTTACGGGATCCATCTGGGTCGTGTTGACGGTTTGCCTGATATCCAACAAAGCAAAGGCCAGGTGTTCGTCTGCCTCGGACAGATTTCTTGCGGGTTTGTCTGGCCGGCTGAATCTTTGGCGATCGTTACAGAGGATGAAATATTCGGATCGAAACGACGCCGTAAAATAAAAACAGCGCAAAGGGTTCGAACGGAACTCCTTGCGTTTGAAGATTTGAAAAAAGAGGACCTTGTGGTTCACGTCGATCACGGGATCGGGCGGTATGAAGGTCTCGTAAAACTGAAGCATAACGGTTCGAGCAATGATTATCTGCTCATTCTCTATAAGGATAATGACAAACTATATCTGCCTGTCGATCGTATGAACATGGTTCAAAAATACATGGGAGTGGATGGAATCGAACCGGTTTTGGACAAGATGGGAGGCAAATCATGGGAACGGGTTAAGGCCAGGGTAAAAAAATCGGCGGAGAAGATTGCAGGAGAACTTTTAAAACTTTATGCCAAGCGTAAGGTCAGAAAAGGGACATGCTTTCGAAGAGGGTTGATAGCGATTTCCAGGATTTTGAAGCCGGCTTTCCTTACGAGGAGACACCGGACCAACTCAATGCCATCGGAGATGTTCTGAATGATATGAAGGCACCCATCCCAATGGACCGGCTGGTCTGTGGCGATGTTGGTTACGGTAAAACAGAGGTTGCCCTTCGCGCTTCGCTCATGGCAGTTAATGCCGGCAAACAGGTGGCCGTACTTGTTCCAACCACTGTGCTGGCTGAACAACATTTCGCTACATTTTCCGAGCGATTCAAACGGTACCCGATTAATATAGAATGTTTAAGCCGGTTTCGCTCTTTAAGTCGCCAGCGTAAAATTATCGATAATCTTAAAGCTGCAAGGATAGATATTGTTATCGGAACTCACCGGCTGGTCCAGAAGGATGTGGCTTTTAAAGAACTGGGTCTTTTAATACTGGATGAAGAACAGCGTTTTGGCGTCAAGCATAAGGAAAAACTAAAAAGAATGAAAAGCTCAGTGGATGTGCTTGCATTAACTGCGACTCCCGATTCCCAGGACCCTGCATATGTCTCTGATGGGAATCCGCGACATAAGTGTCATTGCAACACCGCCTGAGCATCGCAAATCTATTATCACATACATTTCTGAATTTGATGATGCCGTTATTTCCGAAGCCATCCAAAAAGAGTTAAACAGAAAAGGTCAAATCTTTTTTGTTCATAACAATATTCATAGTATATGGGTAATGGCAAGGTATCTGAAAGCTCTGGTGCCCGATGTTAGACTCGATGTCGCTCACGGCCGTCTGGATGAAGAGGCGTTGGAGAATGTTATGCTTCGTTTTATGAATAAAGAGATCGATTTGCTGGTGTGTACAACTATAATAGAGTCAGGACTAGATATCCCTTCCGCCAACACCATATTAATCAATCGCGCCGATAAATTCGGACTTTCCCAGATTTACCAATTGCGCGGCCGTGTCGGGCGGTTTGATGAACAGGCCTATGCATATCTCTTTATACCGAATGAAAGCATACTCGGGAAAAACGCTCAGAAACGTCTGAAGGTTTTAATGGAACACAGTGACCTCGGCTCAGGTTTTCAAATCGCCATGAGTGATCTGAAGATCAGAGGCGGTGGAACAATTCTGGGGGCTTCACAGTCCGGTCATATTGCCGCAGTCGGCTATGACATGTTTCTTAAACTGATGGAGAATTCAATGGCTGAACTGAAAGGAGAAGCAGTTCAAGACAGCCTGGAACCGGAAATTAACGTTAGTATGCCCACCTTTATCCCTGAATCCTATATTCCCAGATATTGATCAACGTCTTTCAGCATACCGCCGCTTGGTAAAATTAACAGAACTCAACGAGATCGCTGATTTTAAAGTTGAACTGTTGGATCGTTTTGGTAAATTACCTGTGGAGGTTTCAAATCTTCTTTTAAAAATCATGCTAAGGGTGTTGGCCATAAAGGCGGGGGTAAAGCGTCTTGACCTGATCGGACAACAGTTTTCACTCCATTTTTCCGGGGCACACCAGAAAAATCCTGCCGGCATATTCAAAATGCTCGATTCTAAAAAATATCGATTTGAATTTACCCGGGAACAGGTGCTTAAAGCCAACCTGGAAAAAGCGAGTGCAACCGGCCTTCAAACCCAGGTCAAAAATATCTTGAAAGAGATCATGCAACGTGTTAATAATTAAAAAAAATTTGGGTAATTTGCGAGTTAACATCAATGACAACAAAAACCGTCGAATTCCGATGATAAGGTGTTCTATCAAGCTGATTGTTCCAATCAGCTTTTTATTGATTGTTTGTTCGTTTTCAGGGTGTTCGAATTCCGAACAAAAGCGGAGTGAAGAATATTTTATCAAGGTGGGCGGCCGGGGAATTACCGTTTCCGATTTCAACACGGCATTTGAAATTGCAAAAGCAGCTTATTCTTACAATACTGTACGGCAGGCCGTAACCCTCAGAGAAGCTCGATTGCGACTTGTTGGAGAGATGGTCGAGGAAATGCTTGTTCTTGAGAGAGCTGAAGAACTCGGCATCGAGATTACGAAAATGGAAGTCGAGCAGGCTGCTGAAAATATAAAAGTAGATTATCCCGACACAGTATTCCAGCAAATGTTGCTTGAGTATGCCGTGCCGTATCATACTTGGGAAAAGAGATTAGAGACCCGCTTGCTTATGGAGAAGGTGATTGCCGAAGAGTTGGGGAATCAGATTGAAATAACACCGGATGATATGGCGAAATATAGTAAAGAACGTTCAAAAGACGATGGTATAACCTCTGAGATAGAAGAGGGGTCTAAAGAGACCGATGAAATCATCATAAAGAATTTGCGCCGAAAACAGATGGAAAAAGCATATTCATCGTGGATGGAAAAACTTATAAAAATATACCCCGTTGAAATAAACAAAGAACTGTGGGGAAAAATCGACGGGGTTGTAAAATAATGTACGGTTTTTTGGAATGAAGTTCAGACGTTTAACATTAGTAATAAGTAATTTAATGATTTGGGCTGTATTTTTGTGTGTGATGGGGTCTCCTTTTGTTACACAATCGCAAGGGGCTGAAATCGTTGATCGAATTGTTGCCGTTGTCAATGATGATATCATTACCCTTTTTGAGCTCAATCAATCGATTAAGCCCTATGAAGATAAAATCCATGCCCTTGGATATGCCGAGGAAAAAGAACGAAGGATGGTTTTCAAAGTACGTGAGGGTTTGCTCAACCAGCTTATTGACAGAAAAATCGAAGAACAGCAGATAAAACGCTCAAATATTAAAATCGACGAAGCACAGATAGATCAAACCATTGAGCGAATTAAAGAAAAAAATTTCTTTACCGATGAAGATCTCAGACTTGCATTGGCCAAAGACGGCTTAACCATGGAGACCTATCGAAATAAGATCAAGAGAGAGATACTCAGGACAAGGCTTATCAGCTTTGAAGTAAAATCGAAGATCGTGATTACCGAGGAAGACATTGCGGCCTATTATGCAAATCACTTGGATACGTATGGTGGAAAACAAAAATACCACCTTCGCAATATCCTGATAAGGATCCCAACCTTTGCCGATGAGAACAAAGAACTTGAGATAAGGGCGAAAACAGATGAGATCTTAAAAGAATTGAAAGCCGGGCAATCTTTTGAAACCATGGCGAGGGATTATTCAGAATCATCAACGGCTGCTGAAGGAGGAGATTTGGGTCCGTTCGAGCTCGATTCCCTGTCGCCACAGCTTCAAAAGACCATCAAAGGAATGAAGCCCGGAGAGTTTACACCCGTACTCGAGACAGATCAGGGATACCAGATTTTTTTTCTTCAGGAGATTATAGAGACTCCCGGAAAGCCTTTAGAGGACGTATCACCTGAGATTGAAAGAATACTGTTTCAGGAAAATGCTGATAATAAATATCAGGAGTGGATTGAGAATTTGCGCAAAAAGTCCGTTATAAAAATCATCCAATAGCCCACCACGGTGGAGGACATTCTCTAGGTTGTAAAATATGCAAAATAATTCTGATAAAATACTGGTTGAAAGCGTAAAAAGGCTTCTGAGACGGGATGCGACAACCCGTCTGCGCAAAATTGTGAAAAAAACCCACGCTGCAGACCTGTCTTTGGTGTTTCATTCTTTGTCAATTCCCAATCAGCAGAGACTCTTTAACCTGGTCGAGGAAATTGAAATAAAAGGTGAAATATTCAGCAATGTCGATGAGGATACCTTTCTGAATCTTATTGAAGGAATGAACCTGGACCAAATGGTCGATATTCTTGATCTCATGCCAAAGGATGACGTTGCCGATCTGTTGGGGCACCTGCCTGTGGAGAAGTCCGACGCCATACTTGAGATGATGAAAAAAGAAGGTTCCGAAGAGGTGGAAGACCTTCTTCATTACGGTGATGATACAGCGGGCGGTATAATGGTTCCGGACTTTATCGCCCTACGGGAGGATACAACCGCCAGGGAGGCCATCGAATCGCTTCAAGAAGAGCATCTGGATGTGGAGATGCCGTTTTATCTTTATGTGGTGGATTCAAACGAAAAATTGATCGGTGTCAGTTCTTTAAGACAATTGGTGGTGGTTCCGCCAACCACACCCCTTAAGAATTTCATGACAACGGACGTTTTTGCGGTTAAAACAGATATGGATCAGGAAGAAGTGGCCAAAATAGTCGCCCGTTACGACATCCTGGCAGTACCGGTTGTGGATGACACTAACCTGCTGGTGGGAATTGTGACGGTGGATGATGTTATCGATATCATCAGAGAAGAGGCTACGGAAGATATTTTGAAAATGGCCGGTGTCAGCGGCGACGAGTTTATCGAGACACAGTCTGTTCTTAGAAGCACAAGAATTCGCTTGCCATGGCTGTCAGCAAGCTTTGTCGGCGGCATCGTTGCATTTTTTATTGTCGGTCATTTTGAAGAGAGTTTAAAACAACTTGCTTATCTTGCCGCTTTTATTCCCGTCATTATGGGGATGGGTGGAAATGTCGGCACCCAGACTTCCACCATTGTGGTGCGGGGTCTTGCTACAGGGCGTCTTAATATCAGAGATACCTGGCAGGTAGTTTTTAAAGAACTCATGGTTGGGTTTATCCTGGGTGCAGTGTATGGCATTTTGATCGGCGTGGTGGCACAGCTTCGATATAGCACGGCGATGGTCGCCTTGTCCGTGGGCATTGCCGTGGTATCTTCCATGGTCATTGCAGCGCTGGTCGGATCCATAGTGCCAATGGGATTTGCAAGGATAAATGTCGACCCTGCTGTAGCCACCGGTCCATTCGTGACAACAGCGATCGATATCGTCAGTGTTTATTTCTATTTCCAGATCGCCACAATCCTCCTGGGACTATGAATAGATGTCAAATTTTTCCACGCCTGCTATCGTTCTGCGACGGATCGATTTTGGTGACTATGATCTCATCATTACATTTTTCTCGTTAACCAAAGGCAAAATTTCGGCTATTGCAAAATCCGCAAAAAAAAGCACGAAACGATTTTCAGGTGTTCTGGAATTATTTTCTGTATTAAACATTGTATGCAGTACGGGGCGAAAAAAAGGACTTCCGATTTTACAGGAAGCAGCGTTGGCACATCCTTTTTCCAATATTAGATCCAGCATAATCAAGACCGCCTATGCCAGTTATTGGGCTGAACTGGTCAACGAATGGATGGAATCCGGGCAACAGCAAGCGCAGCTGTACCAACTGCTTCGATACGTTCTTAGAGAGCTCGATGCCGACCGGACATCCGAAGCGGCACTCTCCATTTTGTTCCAGATGCGGTTTGTGACAATCGCCGGCCTTGTTCCTGATTTAAGGCAATGCAGTGTCTGCGGTATTGAAATGGAGAAGATGCGAAATTCCAATGTGAACTTTAACCTTGTCAAGGGAGGAATCGCATGTGATCAATGTGACTCCGGAATTTCGGGGAAAATTCTTTTTTCAAAAGGGACCATTAAACAGCTTTTGTGGATCGAAAGAGGGGATCTAAACACGGCGGCACGGATCAGATTTACTTCTCAGGCGTTGAAGGAAGGACTGGAGTTCCTGGAGGCGTTTGTACCGTATCATTTGGGAAAAGAACCCCGGAGTTTAAAATTTTTGCGGCAGATTAGACAATGATAGGATGCCGAATGCAAAATCGAAAGCGTACCGGTTTTAATGATATGATTGAATCCATTAGAAAGGTATTAATGAAATCTCCCGTTGAGGCCTCGGCACCGTGCAGGATCGACATGGGCGGCACCCTGGATATCAGCACTTTTTATTATCCCCTTCGCCACCTTTCTCCGTGTACCGTTAACATTGCCATGGACTTAAGGACACGTGTAACACTTCTACCCTATGATGCCGGTCAAATAAAAATTTCTTCAAAGGGGTTTAGAAGTGCTGAATATCCCCTTGACCAAGCACCCTTTGATCATCCACTTGGACTTATGTTTGCCATCGGAGTCTATTTCAGAGCTTCAGGTGTTCATATCCATATTGACTCATCATCGCCGCCGCGCAGTGGTTTGGGGGGATCTTCCGCGGCTGCGGTGGCGCTTATTGCGGCATTTTCAAAGGTTTTGGTGGAGATGGGGCATGGATCCCCGTCCAGAAAGAATATCGCTTTGCTTGCGCAGAAAATTGAAGCGAGTGTAGCGGGCGTACCTTGCGGCCTTCAGGATCAGTTGGCCGCTGCCTATGGCGGCGCCAACAGATGGTGCTGGCCGGAAAACGATCAAGATCCGTTTTTCAGGAAAAAAACCATTATCAGGAAACAATACTTGCGAGATTTTGAAGAACACCTTCTGCTGGGCTACTGCGGTGTTCCCCATGAATCGAAAAATGTTAATCGGAAATGGGTCCAGCAGTTTCTTTCAGGAAAGTATCGTGGACTTTGGACGGAAATTATAGTATGTACCCAAAAGTTCGCCCGGGCTCTGATGGAGCGAAATATCAAAGAGGCATGCGAATTGATGAACCAGGAGACCGCCGTCAGGAAGCAGATGACACCGGATGTGCTGGATGAGATTGGCACAGCGCTTGTTGAATCCGCCTTGGAAAGCGGCTGCGGTGCAAGATTTACAGGGGCTGGCGGCGGTGGATGCATATGGGCGCTGGGTCTGGTTGAGGATGTTGACAAATTAAAAGGTGCATGGGAAAGTATTCTTGAAACAAGAAAAGGTGCCTTCCTGCTCGATGCAAAGATTGATTCAAAAGGGCTCTTATAGATTTACTTATTTTACGGCACACTTATATTTATCCCCACTGAGAGAAAACACTCAGACAGTGATTTGGCGGAAAATCCGATCATCCGAATACTTTTGGCTCGATGTTCATAAAAATAATTTGATGGTTATTTATTATTCTTTAATGGAAGAGAGGAAAGAAAAATGAATTTTCAGGATGTAATCATGTCGCTAGAGAAATTCTGGGCGAAAAAAGGATGTGTAGTGGCTCAACCTTATGACATTGAAGTCGGTGCCGGAACATTTCATCCGACCACTCTTCTGAAAGCCCTAGGTCCTGAGCCCTGGAATGTTGCTTATGTTCAGCCTTCCAGACGCCCCACCGACGGTCGCTACGGTGAAAACCCAAACCGGTTGCAGCATTACTACCAGTATCAGGTAATTTTGAAGCCTTCTCCTTATGATGTGCAGCAACAGTATCTGCAGAGCTTGAAGGTACTTGGAATCGATCCCCTTGAACATGACTTACGGTTTGTGGAGGATGATTGGGAATCACCGACACTCGGTGCATCGGGCCTCGGATGGGAGGTCTGGCTGGACGGAATGGAAATTACACAATTTACCTATTTTCAACTTGCAGGCAGTGTCGAGTTATCTCCCATATCCGTTGAACTCACGTATGGACTGGAGCGTATTACCATGTATCTGCAAGGCGTCGACAACGTGTATAATTTAAAATGGAACGATGATGTGACCTATGGGGATGTACATCATCGGCAGGAAGTGGAACAGTCAACCTACAATTTTGAAAAGGCTGACGTTGCAATGCTCCTTGATCTTTTTAATAAATACGAAACTGAATCCGGCAAATTAATCAAAGAAGCATTGATTCTTCCAGCCTATGAATACTGCCTGAAATGTTCACACACCTTCAACCTTCTGGATGCCCGAGGTGCCATCAGCGTTATGGAAAGGACGAGTTATATCGGACGCATAAGAACCCTTGCCAGAGCTTGTGCAAAAGGATATCTCAAGCAAAGAGAGGAGATGGGTTATCCTCTATTAAAAAAGAATAAATGATATGGGCGGTCCCATTATAAAACAATCTATGATATGCTATTCAAGGTCCATGATGCACGACTCATGAAAATTTAGTTTGAATTCTGCATCAGATAAAATGAAAACAGAGGTGGATATGGAAACTTTATTGCTTGAAATAGGAACAGAAGAGATTCCGGCAGGTTATATTGAACCTGCGCTAACAGTATTGTTGTCGACGCTGCTGAAAAAAATGGCCGATGCCCGTATTGAGTACGGGAGAGCCAAAATTTTTGCATCCCCAAGACATCTTGCACTGGAAGTACGAAAAGTTGCAGACAAACAGAAGTCCATGACATCGGACATTTTGGGACCTCCTGAAAAGATCGGAGTTGATAAGAAAGGCCAACCCACTGTAGCCGCGAAGAAATTTGCCGAAAAAGTCGGAGTTTCCGTAAATGCTTTAACAATTGAGGATACGGCGAAAGGCCGTTACTTATGTGCAAAAGTAACCGAACGCGGCCTTCCAACCCGAACCCTGTTAAAAAATATCCTTCCGAAAATAATTTTGGCAACACCATTTCCCAAGACCATGAAATGGGCTGAGCTTGATATTGAATTTGCCAGACCCATACATTTCATCGTGGCGCTTTTGGGAGACAAAATCATACCTTTTACCCTCGGAAACACCAAAAGCGGAAGATATTCTGTCGGGCATTATTTTATGAACCCCGGGAAGGTTAAGATTCCCAGTGCCAACGACTATGTTAAAGTCCTCCGTTCCGTAAAGGTAATCGTCGATCTTCAAGGGCGTAAAAAAGTTGTTGAGAAAGAGATAAATAAGGCTGCCAAGAGTGTTGGCGGAAAGATACTGCCTGATGACGGTCTGGTGGAGATTGTGAAGAACCTGGTGGAATATCCGTTGGCCACGGTGGGCAAGTTTGATCAGGACTTCCTGGAAGTCCCCCGTGAAATACTGATTACCGCCATGCGGGAACACCAGAAATATTTTGCGGTAATAAACAAAAATGGAAATCTCATGCCCTGTTTTGTAGCAGTGAACAATACCCGCACAAAGAATATGAAACTGGTGGCAACCGGTCATGAATGGGTGCTCAGAGCCCGTCTCGCAGACGCTAAATTCTTTTATGAAGCTGATCTGGAGGAATCCACCGACAATAGAGTTGAAAAGCTGAAGGGGGTTCTTTTCCAGGCCAAACTGGGGTCTATGCATGAAAAGATCAACCGCGTTCAAAAGATCGCCGGATTTCTTGCAGATGCGGCTGAAAAGGGCCCTACTTTAAAAAAGCATGCGACACGGGCCGCTTGGCTGTGCAAGGCGGATCTTGTCAGTCAGGTTGTGGGTGAATTCCCCAAGCTCCAGGGGGTTATGGGCAGGGTGTACGCTACTGTTGACAAAGAGCCAAAAGCCGTGGCCGCGGCCATTGAAGAACATTATCGGCCGATATATTCCGGCGGCGCACTTCCTGAAACTAACCCGGGTGCCATTCTGGGTATTGCCGACAAGATAGACAACATTTGCGGGTTTTTCTCTGTAGGGCTTGTCCCGACAGGGGCATCCGATCCATATGCCCTTCGGCGCCAGGGCCTCGGCATTATTCAGATCATGCTGGAAAAGAACTTTTCATTTTCACTAAGTGCTGTGATTGAAAAGAGCATTAAACAGTACAACATAAAAGGTGCCAAGAAAATTCGAGAGATTGCTGACAAGGTAAATGCTTTTTTACTGAGCCGAATGGCGCATCAACTGACAGAAGATGGATTCTCGAAAGATGTCATCGCTTCTGTTGCGAGTATTTCAGGAGATAACGTGCCGGATTTGTGGAATCGGGCCAAAGCGCTTCAGGATCTAAAAACCGCGCCGGATTTCGAACCGCTGGCGGTTTCTTTCAAGCGCGTCGTCAATATCATAAAAAAGGCCAAGGCGTTTAAGGCCAAACCTGTAAAGGAAAGTCTGTTTGAACATGACTCTGAATCCGAACTGTTTTCAGCCTATAAGGACGTAAAAAACAGAGTCGCGGACAATCTCGACAAGGGGAAATTTGGACAGGCGCTGCATGAAATCGCTTCTCTCAGGGATGCGGTAGATGCTTTTTTCGACGGTGTTTTAGTTATGGCCAAAAATGCCAAAATACGTAACAACAGGCTGGCCTTGCTCAAGCACATCGCAGATCTATTTGAAACTATAGCCGATTTTTCAAAAATCTCCACTTAAATAAAGGAAATAGGAGATAGGAAATAGGATAAGGGAGAACACGGACGAACACGAATAAAGAAGAATATTAGGAAAGTAAGACAGTGAAGCGCAAGAAGGTGAGAAGGTTGGCATGCCTAGAGCCTCCGATCTTCTGATTTTCTAACCTTCTTAACTTCCTGTATTTCGCGCCTTTCTAATTACATCTACGACCATTTGCGGTTATCTATTTTCTAAAATAAACATTTTATCAAGCAAATCTCCTCTGGAGATAACCAAAGCCTGGTCCTCCCCCGCGTGGCGGGATCCAAGATGAGCCAGGATTTCACGGGATGTGGTGTTGCTGAAGTGAAAGCAATGGTATTAAATGAGATTTGCAATCTCGAGTCGAATAGGACTCCCCTGGAACCGACGGTCCTGCCGGATCCTGTCCCCAAAGAAAAAGAAATATTGGTCAAAGTTTCGGCATGTGGCGTTTGCCACACCGAGCTGGATGAAATTGAGGGGAGGACCCCTCCACCTAAACTGCCGGTTGTGCCGGGTCACCAAGTTGTGGGAACGGTCAAACAGACAGGGCTGAACGCAAATCGATTCAAAACGGGAGAGAGGGTGGGAATCGCATGGATTTATTCAGCCTGCGGAGAATGTACGCGTTGTATCCAAGGTGATGAAAATTTATGTGAAGGGTTCAGGGCCACCGGCAGGGATGCCAACGGCGGATATGCTCAGTTTATGACGGTTTCACAAGACTTTGCCTATAAAATTCCAGACATCTTTTCAGATTCTCAAGCAGCGCCTCTTTTATGCGCCGGTGCCATAGGCTTTCGGTCCCTGAGGCTGACCAACATTCGGAACGGACAGAATCTGGGACTCACCGGTTTTGGGGCGTCGGCCCACCTTGTACTAAAAATGACCCGACACAAATATCCTGACAGCAAAATTTTTGTCTTTGCCAGAAGTGAAAATGAAAGGGATTTTGCCAGAGAACTCGGGGCTGTCTGGTCGGGGGACATAGAAGAAGAATCACCGGAAAAACTCGATTGCATTATTGACACAACACCGGCATGGAAACCGGTGGTCAGGGCGTTGAAAAATTTAACGGGTGGCGGAAGGCTGGTCATCAATGCCATTCGTAAAGAAGATAGAGACAAAGACTATTTGTTGAAGTTGAATTATACTGAACATCTCTGGCTGGAGAAGGAAATAAAGAGCGTCGCCAATGTTGCTCGGATGGATGTCGTCGGATTCTTGGAACTTGCAGCTGGAATTCCAATCATACCGGAAATTCAGGAATATTCCCTTAAAGAAGCGAATACGGCACTGCTGGAACTGAAAGAGCGGAAGATTCGAGGGGCAAAGGTTTTAAGAATCGACTGAAAATTTTGTTGAACCTCAAAGACCCTTGGGCAGTGTTGAACCGCCTTCTAATAATTATTGAACCGCCTTTTCTGTTATTTTGACCGTCAATTTCTCTTGGATCGTATTCCCGTTTTGCCTGACAATTAACACAATACCGTTTTCACCGTTTGGAATGGGGCCGGAACTGATTTCGCCGGCGTTCTTATCGTTGCGGGTGAGTGGCGCCCGAGCCAATAGCCTGTATGGGGAGATCTTCTTTGATAAAGACTGCCCGGCGGGAATGATATCCGGGGGTATTGTCGAATTTTTTATATCTTCGGGCCGAATGCCCATGAACACAAAAATGCCCCCATTGCGGCCGTTATAAAGATAGCGGGTTTTATTCCAGTCGATTTCCAAATCTTTGCGAGTCTTGTTGGTTATCTCAAGACGAAACCAGGAAAAAAAATTATTGCCGTCTTTCAAAGGTTCAAAACGAACGGTGTAATAGGAATTGTCAGCGGCCTGGATTTGCGGCGTGCTGCCGGCAACCAGCGTCGGCGCACATCCGGTTCCCACCGTCAGCATATAGCCCACCATAAAAAATAAAACTATTTTTTTAACAGTGTTCATAAGTTCCACCTTTAAATAAAACCCCTTACAACTTTCTTTCCCGAGTCATCATATGGAGAAGTTCATCAATTCTATTACTTAAAGTCAATAAAAACATTTTCAATATGATAATGAAGCGCTCTGCCACTCCCCTGAGACGGGATCTTCGCCAAGGAGTAGGGATTCCAAACGTTTCAAATTCGCCTGAAAATTGTGTATTCTGTCCGAACCATGCAAAAAGTACTGTCATCACAATATCACAGCCGGTATTCTCTCAATGCTGGCATCAGACAATGTAATGTGTTAACTTAAACGAGCGAAAACAGAATTGGAAAAGTTAATGGCCCGATAAATTCATTGGTTTTTTGATAATGTTATTGCTTCAATCCGTCTGGAAGTTCATTTTAAACTGGTTTGTTTCAAAGAGCAAAACTGAAACATGTTTTGGCATTGTTTGTGAGCAGTGAACGGTGATTATGAAATTTTTCAAATGGAGTTTTATCAGTATCGGTGCGGTCATTGTTGTTTTCCTGTTTTTATTGGTCGGTGTAAGGCTTTACCTTAATACAGATAGGGCACAGCAGCGGATTCAGACTAAGATCAGTCAGACCATTCCCGGTACCATAACATGGTCCGACAGCCGCATTTCAGTTTGGGGTGGAGAGGTCGAATTGCACAATGTGCTGCTTAGAGGGCCGACCAACAATAAATTGTTTGAATTGAACCGTTTTTTACTGCGGGTATCCTGGTTTCGGCTTTTCAAGGGGGAATTGTGCGTCAATGATTTGCTTCTGGAAAAGCCCCGGATATATCTGGCGACGGATCGAATGGGGAATCTCAATTTAATACAGGCGCTTTTAACCCCCGGAAACAATGAATCAACACCGAAACATTCAGGGTTTCGCTTTAATGTTGTGATTCGACAGCTTCAAGTGCTCGACGGGTTTTTCCAATACAAAAAAGATGATGCGGTTGGAGAAAAACAACGGAATCGGATGGTGCTTCAAAACGTTAATCTAACCGTCAGGGATGGAAACCTTTTAAAACAAAAAGGTCGCCTTGTTTGTGAGATTGATGGCGGGTTTATTAACTTCGGCGGTTTTAGGACAACCGTTGATCGGTTGTCCTTGACGGCAAACTTGCAAAAAGACCGGATTAACACGCTGATTATAGATGTGAATAAGGGTGGCTTCTACCTGAAAGTTTCCGGAGATGTCCGACATCCGTTTACCAACAATCCCATTTGTGGATCTTAATATAAAGGGTTCAGCCGTTCTTTCAAAAATCAAACATCTTATTCCTTTGGCCCATGATTCTACGGGGGTCGTCCAGGCGAGTTCCACCGTACAGGGGTCTCTGAACAACCCCAATATTAATTTGACGCTGAACTATGGCGGCGGGCATGTCGCCGGGAAAAGAATCCACCGAATTAATTTAAACTGCCGCCTTAAAGACAGACGCCTGGCCATCAATGAGTTAAACCTGTATGCATCCGTAGGTCGATTCGACGTTAACGGCGATGTGGACTTAAAAAAAGCCTTTGCCAACGGATTTATCCGTTCTGGTCCTGATCCGGATGCCATATCCTATAGGCTGTCTATTCGCCAGAAAGATACTCTGCTCGAAAATGTGGCCAACCAGGGGTCAAGATTAAAAGGATCCATAAATTCGATAATTGAGCTTGAAGGAACAGGCATTTATCCAAAGAAACTGACAGCCGAAACCACCCTTGAACTTTTTGTAAAAAAACTCTCCACCAGGGAGTCACGTTCATCAGTGGACGTACACCTAACCGCACACGCCGGTATGAATAAGGGGCGTGTTACGATTCAGCAGTTCGAAGCCCAGGCAGGCAGAACCCACCTTAAGGCCAACGGCGGTTATGACCTTTCTTCCCATGAGATTGCCGCAAAAATTTTCTTAAAAGCCCCCGACCTGACAGACGTAATGTCACCACTGGGGATGGAAGCATTCCTGGGGAAGGTGACGATTAACGGCGACGTTTATGGAACGGTTAAAGCGCCCCGGGTGGATGTTCGATTGGAGGGGAAAGATCTGAAATTTGAGGATGTGAAGATCGGAGATGTGGAAGCAAAAATATTATTTTCCGACGGCATACTGTCCTTGGATTACGGAAAAATTCGTAACCACAATTCCAAACTCGATATTTTCGGCACCGTTCGGATACTTGATCCCATAACACGTAATATTTTTAAATCTCCTTCTTTGGACATTGCATTAAAAGGGGATGCACTGTTTGTTGAAGATTTTCTTGAGGGGATGAAGGGAAAATTCATTCTGAATGGCCATGTTAAAGGGGATATGGCACATCCGCGAGGGCGATTAGATCTTAAAGGGGAAAATATCCACGTCTACAAGCAGAAAATCGACAGCATCCGGCTAACATCAAATTTCGACGGTGATAGAATCAATTTCGACCCTTTTGTGGCGGTGATAGCTCTTGGTGAGAAAATCATGATCGACGGCTGGATTTCTTTAGATAAACATTATCGTTTGCGGCTTGCCACAGGGGGTATTTCCCTTAAGAATATAGCACGTCTTGAGTTGGGAGAATTTGATAACGGCAAAATTTCTTTTGATTTTCATGGGAAAGGCAATTTTGAAAATCCACAGATCCAGGGGGATGTGGCCCTAAATGATCTGCGCTTCAACAACCAACATCTGAAAGACGGTCAGTTTCAGGTTCAAGTTGTAGATCGAGCGGTACATATTTCAGGGGGATTGGGCTTTTCTTTAAGTGCGAATTATCATTTTCAGACCCAAACTTTTTCAGCATCTGCCGGGTTCGATAACACCAATTTGGCCCCATATTTAAGAATCGCCGGTGGGAAAAAACTGAATGGTTTTGTCACTGGAAAGATCGAGATCAGTGGGAATGCAGCAGTGCCGGATCAGATCATAGGGTCGGCGGATATTTCTCAGTTGGAGCTTTTTAGGGAAACGTCGAAATTGCTCAGCGCCAGGGATTTCAAGGCTTTTTTAAACGTTGGTGAAATTTTGATTCCGGTTGTTCGCCTGAACCTGATGGAGCAAGGTTTTATGGAAATTAAAGGCAGCGTCAAACTCAACGGCGACCTTGATTTAAGGGGTGACGGCCATATTCCTTTGGAAATAATAACGTTGTTTACGGACATTTTACCCGATGCCACCGGTGAAGCGCTTCTTTCCCTTGAAATGAATGGGAACCTGTCACAGACAAACATTTTTGGCCATCTTGACTTGAAAAATATCGGGATGACGGTTCCCGGTCTTTTACAGAGCCTCCACGACCTGAACGGCAGCGTCCATGTAACGTCCAAAGCCATTGTTCTGGACAATATTCATGGAATGCTGGACGAGGGTCGTTTCAGACTGTCCGGTACAATAGACCTTAAAGGGTATCAGCCATCAAAAATCGGCATTAAATTAATCGCCGATGATCTTCTGATTATGATTCCCGAAACCTTAGAGACCCGTCTGAATGCTGAACTGGATTTAGAAGGCACACCTGTAAAATCCCTCGTCTCGGGAAATGTTCAGATAGTTGAGGGGACGTATTATAAAGATATACAGCTGAATCTGATCGAAAGCCTCGGTAAAACATCCCGGGAAGGGGCACCGGCAGCATCGGAGATCCCATGGCCTTTTTTCAAGAACATGGCCCTCGATATTAACGTCGGACACAGGGAGCCGTTTGTCGTAGACAATAATATGGCCTTATTGTCCGTCAAGCCGGATTTCCACATATACGGGTCGGTGAATCGTCCGCTGATCAGCGGGAGGGCCGAAGTAGAATCCGGAACCGTCTATTTCCAAAAAAAAGAATTTAATGTCAAAAGAGGGGTGTTTGATTTTATTAACCCGTATAAAATTGAACCCACCATAGATGTGCAAAGTGAAGTTACGGTCCGGGAATGGACCATACTTTTGCATGTCTCCGGAACACCGGATAATCTTAAGTTTAATTTTTCTTCGGATCCGTCAGAAACAGAAGGGGATATTCTTTCTTTGTTGATAACCGGGGAAACAACATGGGAACTGATTGCAGGAGAAGGCGGTTCATCCCTTTCTCCAAGACAGATGCTTGGCGATATTCTTGCTGAAACAGTTCAAAAACAAATCAAGGACAGCACCGGTCTGGATGTGGTTAAGCTGGAATATAATGAAGCAAAAGAGGCTGATGCATCAGATGAGGTGAAAGTTACTGTCGGCAAGGATCTCTCCCGAAGAGTAACGGTCAGATACGGCATGAAGGCTAAAAATGCGAAGATAATTCAGCAGGTAATCGCCGAATATAAATTTCTAGAAAAATTGTTGATGAACACCTTTCAGGATACCGAGGGGAATTTTGGCGGCGGACTTCAATTCAGACTTGAATTTCGATAAAAAAGATCCATTCATATGGCCAGACGGGCACAGAAAAACTGGATAAAGATAACTGCATCGATGTGGATTCTACTGGTGTGCCTTGCCGGAAACGCCGCATCTTTCCAGAAGGAGAGAACCGATGAACCCGGACCGATGGTCTCAAAAATTATTATCGATGTTCAGGGAATAAAAGGGGATGTGAGCCCATGGGCTGATTTGGCGAAGAATTTGATTTTTATCGAGGAAGGAGAGCTGTTTTCGACGGAACGGTTCCAAAATTCCCTTGAAGCTTTGAAATCGTCGAATGTATTCAAAGCAATCCATGTTTCTGAATCAGAGCTGAAAAAAGAACAACTTGTCCTTTATTTTCAAGTAACCCCCTATCCTCGAATCAAAGATATTAAAATCAGCGGCGGCTTTCCTCTGTTGGAGCGAGAAATTCTCAATGCCATGCAGCTCCGTCCGGGATATATATATGATCCGGAAAAGTTTTCCGACAAAGGGGATGTCATCATCCGGCTTTTCAAGAAAGAGGGTTACATTGCGCCGGTTGTTGATTTGAAGGCTGCGGAAGATTCTGCTGACGGAAATTTTGTGATTTGCGTACATATCGACAAAGGTGAATTTTTTCATATTCGGCATTTTGAAATCAAAGGGAACCGGGCTTTTTCAAATACGCGTCTTAAATTGCGGATGAAAACTTTTAAATCGTGGGTAATTCCAGATTTTTTGAGGCGTTTTAAGGAAAAAGAATTTGACAAAGACATCCGAAATCTCATCCGTTTTTATCGGAAAAAAGGGTATCCGGATGTTGTTGTGAACACCGTTGTCAAGAAAGATGCCAAAACTCAAAATGTTGCTCTTTTGATAAGCATCGATGAAGGTTCCAGATATGACATTCAATTTCAAGGCAACAAAGCGTTTTGGGACTTTACGCTGAAAAAAGATTTAATCCTGTTTAAGGAAGGTAATAGGAAGGATTTGGGTCTGAGGAAAAGCATCCGTAAAGTAAAGAAACGTTACCTGGATGCAGGATATATGGACTGTCGGATAAAAATGGCGTCTGAAAAAAAACAAGAAGCAGACCGATTGGTGCGTAAAATTCGCCTGTTGATTGAAGAGGGGCCGCAATACGTTGTAAATTCCGTTAATGTTAAAGGAAATTTTGCGTTTGATTCAAAAAAGATCAAAAAACAGACGTTGACCCGAACTCCGGGGATTATCGCAAAAGGAACATTTGTCCGGAAAACCTTAGAAGAGGATAAACATGCCATTATATCCCTTTACCTCAAACAGGGATATATGGATACGATAGTGAAAAATGAAGTAAAATCGCATAAAGATATTAAAGACAGAAAACAGAATGTAGACATTACAATCGGGATCAAAGAGGGGGTTCAGACACACGTACGGTCTTTAGCGATCCATGGGCTGACCGTGCTGTCAGAATTTCAAGCGCAAGAGGCCGTCACTTTGAAAAAAGGATCCGTTTTCCGGAACTATATGATTTCCAGTGATGAAAACACACTGTCTTTTCTAATTTCCGAGAAGGGGTATCCCCATGTCAAGGTAAAGGGGACCGCCGTCATCAGCGAGGACAATACCGAAGCTGCAGTAACTTATGAGGTTGACGAAGGACCTTTTGTTAAAATGGGTCAAGTTGTTTACGCCGGTAATTTTCTTACCAAAAGACGTGTGATAGACAATGAACTTGAACTTGATCCGGGAGAGCCGTTTTCGCTGAAAAAATTTTTGAAATCTCAACGCAATATCCGGAATATCGAAGCCTTCGACTCGGTGAGTTTTAACACTTTTGGGTTAAAGGAAAAGGAAGATAAAGTAAATCTCCTCTTAGAATTGGAGGAAAAAAAGCCTTACTATCTTCAATCCGGCGGAGGGTATGGCACCGAAAGGGGATTTTACGGAAACATCCTGGGCGGTGACCGCAACCTTTTAGGATTAAACAAAAGTATTTGGGCCGGTACGGAAATCAGCCAGATCGGTTACCGGGGCGACCTGGGGATCGTGGCACCCAGATTTTTGGGAACCCGAATTAAGTCGTCAATAAGCATGTTCGGTGAAAATAGGGAAGAATTCAATACTAATTTCGGAACCAGAGAAAGGGGCGTTTCATTATCATTCAACCGCAGATTTTTTAAGAAATTTAACGCTGACCTTTCTTTTGTTTATTCATATAAGAAGGACTACCCGCGGGATTCGGAATCCACTTTTTTGGATGAAGAAGATGGTTTTGAGCCCAGAGAAATTTTAACCATAAGTCCCTCCATTGTTTATAATTCAATGGATTCGTATATACGGCCCAGAAAAGGTCTTTTTTCTTCTTTGCTCTTGGATTTTTCTAATGGGATCCGTAATTCTCTGGATGATTTTTTTAGATATCGCTTTGAGATCCGAAAATATTTTACACCCATTGAAACCCTGACATTTGCTTTGCGAGGACGGGTCGGGGATATTACCCCCTTTGAGGATGCCGGCACGATTCCGGAAGACCAGCTTTTTTTCCTGGGCGGAACATCCACTGTTCGGGGGTTTGACGAAAACCTACTTCGATTTGACTCGGACGGGAAGGGTGTTGGAGGGTTAACTGACATCTTGGGTAATATTGAGGCAAGGATTGATTTTTCACCTAATTTTGAGGTTTCTTTTTTTTACGACATTGGCAGCGTCAGAAACGCCGTTGTCGAAGCCGGTTCGGATGAGTTTCGCTCTTCGGTGGGGGTTGGATTGCATTATATCACACCAATCGGTCCCATGGGGGCTTATTACGGGCACAAACTGAATAGAAAAGATAATGAAAGCGCAGGGAGACTCCATTTCACAATAGGGTTTAGATTCTAGTCGATACGGAATAGGTTATAATTCTACATGCTCAAGGAACACATTTCTTTTTAACGTGGCCCGGGCTGTCTTTTCAAACTGTTCGGTGATATCTGATACAAAGAGTCTGAACGCGTTGTTTTTGCCCAGTTGTTTGTCAACTTCAGGATGGGTATCCAAAAAGAATTTTACGTTTTCGGCAATGGCGATTGAAGAGTCTATGATATGGACCCTTTTTCCGATTTTTCTTTGGATTTTGTCTTTTAAAAGGGGGTAATGGGTACATCCCAGAATCAGCGTGTCTATCTGTCTGACTTTTAATGGATGCAGATATTTTTTTATGATCATCACTGTTTCGGGTTTCTTCATCCAACCCTCTTCCACCAAGGGAACCAGCAACGGGCAGGCCACTGAATAAACTTTTGCTTCCGGCTTTAGGGCCATGATTTTATGTTCATAGATACCGCTCTTGACGGTGGCGCGTGTTCCGATAACCCCAATTATTGACGTATTGGAAGTTTTAACCGCTCTTTCCGTTGCCGGTGTAACGACCTCAAATGTCGGAATATCGTAATCCTCAGCAATACGGCCAGCCGCTACACTTGAAACTGTATTGCAGGCCATTACGATGAGTTTTGCGCCTTGTTTAAGGAGAAAGTCGGTATTTTCCAGCGCGTATCTGACCACAGTTTCAGGGCTCTTGCTTCCATAAGGTGTACGAGCGGTATCGCCAAAATAGATCATGTTATAACCGGGGAGTTCCTCCATTAGAGATTTGACAACGGTAAGCCCGCCGATTCCTGAATCGAATATTCCTATCATATCATCCTTTTTGTTGATTTTTTATTTGATGCGATTATATTTATGTAATTTACGTTAACCTCCATGACCAAGATCGAGGCGCTTATATGGATTCGCAAAATCAGACTCCGGCCATGAACCAGAAAATATTCAATGTAGGCCTTTCCGTGGAGACGGTTTCAGTATATCTGATATGTTGCAACCTTTCGGACAATAACATGGCAATCTCTACGAAGAACCTTTCCAGCATGTGGAACGGTGCCGAAGCGTTGTTGCTTGAAGGCCTGAAAGATCTCGAAGAACAAAATATTCTCCGCAATATTCTCTCTGATGGGGAAGGGAATAATATTTATAAATTTTTGGATGTGAAGCGCTGGAAGTCCTCATGAGTTTTTTGAAAGTTCTTCGGTGACATGCGCTTTGATGGCGCTGTCAGGCGCATCCGTGCGAATGCCCGGACATAACGAAGCCATGATGTGCCAGTTATTTATATCAACCAGTATACTTTTCAGAAACGGCCATTTTTTGCACATCCGGGGTTTAACCGGATGAATGGAGCACCGTCCGTCCCAGAATATGCAGTACCTATCCCTGCCCTGGGCCAGAAGCGGCTTCCCGTCCGAAATCTGACAGTATTTCTCAACAAACGTCTTGGGATCTGTGTTTACGCTGGCGGCAATCTTTTCAATATCTTTTTCAGTTACAAAAGTTCCCCCGAATCCTTTGCAGCAATCCCCGCATTGCTGACATTTGAAAATATCTGTGGTTTTCATGTCGTTATATCGGATGCCGGCTCTTCATGGCCGTTTTTAAGGTAACTTGGTCAACATACTTCAGGTCTCCGCCTATCGGGACGCCTGATGCTATTCGCGTCACTTTAACCGGATAATTTCCCAAACGTTGTGCAATGTAATCGGCGGTGGACTCGCCTTCGATATTTGTACTGGTGGCAAGAACGACCTCTTGGATCTTTCCTTGAGCGATTCTTGAGATAAGTTCTTTAATCCTGATGTTATCCGGCCCCACACCGTCCATTGGAGAGAGCACGCCTTCCAGAATGTGGTACAGTCCAGTAAAAGCCCCCGATTTTTCAATCGCCACCATATCTGCCGGCTGCTCCACCACGCATAAAATGGAGAAATTTCTATTCCTGTCCCTGCAAATATTACAAATTTCAGCGTCACTGAGTGAAAAGCACATGGCGCATAATCTTATTTTTTCTTTTACTTCCATAATGCTGTGGGCAAGATGATCCGCCTCTCTGGGCGGTGCCCGAAGTATATGCATCGCAAGTCGATCGGCGGTTTTTTCTCCGATACCCGGAAGCTTGGAGAGGTTTTTTATCAATTCCCGAATTGATTTTGGATAATAACTCATAACGATTTCTTTCAAACCTGAAGTGTCTACATTAACCCAGGTATATTCATACCACCGGTAAGTTTGCTCATCTCTCCGGAGACCATTTCCTGGGATTTTATTAAAGCGTCATTTATTGCTGCCAGTATCAAGTCCTGGAGCATTTCCAAATCATCAGGGTCAACAACTTCCTTTTCGATCTGAATGGATACCACTTGTTGTCTGCCGTTGGCGACAACCTTTACCATTCCGCCGCCCGAAGTCGTTTCAACCGTTTTTTTAGCCATTTCTTCTTGTAACTTCAGCATCTTAGATTGAAGCTGCTGGGCTTGCTTCATCATCTTTCCCATGCCTTTCATTGAAATACCTCCTATAAAATTTTAACATCCACAACGTTGCCGTTGAAAATCTCTAAAGCATCGGTAACCAGAGGATGGCTTAAAGCCTCCTGTTTCAAACGGCCCGCCTGGCTTTTTTTCCCCGGACGTTCCGGGTCTTTTATTTTTTTTGGCACAATAACGACATCCATCCCTTTGCCGAAAAAATCGCTGCATACTTTTTTGATAATCGCTTCATTCTTAGCCCGCAGGATCATATTTATATTAAAATGGCTTCCGTTAACTTCGATTTCAATGCGATTATCGGCCAGTTTTTTTATCATGGAGTTCTTTAGATTGGCTGCGAGAGCCGGATGTTTTTCTGAGATGATCGATAAAAGTCTTTTCCATGTGCCACTAATATCCTCGTCTTGGTCAACCGGTGTTTTGGGTGCTGAAGTATAAGTCTCCAGGGATTCTGCAGTTCCTGCTGTCCTGTTTAATGGTGATTGTGAATCTTTCCTTTCATCCTGGGGCATGGACCTGTTTTCAGTGACAGAAAAGTCGGTTTTGGTTTCATAAATATCTTTTCTAAAATTATCGAGCTTTGCGATAAGAACATCAATGGGTAGCGCAGGTTTTGTCTGAAATATCCGAAAAAAAACCGTTTCTATGGCAAGCTTTGGATGGGATGAATGCTCTATAGTAATTTCTCCTTTAAACAGCAGATCAAAAATCTGGTTCAAAAAAATTATTGGGACCTTCTTTACCTGATCTATGATTAAGTCTATTTCATGGGCCGGAATATCCACCAGTTTACGGTTTTTTTCCCCCATTTTGACGATCAATAAATTCCTGAAATGTTCAATCAGGTTCCCATACAGTTTTTTCATGTCATGGCCCGCGCTGTAGACCTCATCCAGGATATCCAGAATCTGAACAATATCTTCCTGTAAGACAGCGCCTGAAATTTTAAAAATAATTTCTCTATCGACGACGCCTAAAATGTCGAGTACCTGATCATGTGAAATCGTTCCTTGGGTGCATGACATGACTTGATCCAAAAGACTCAGACCGTCTCTCATGCTTCCGTTTGCTTCCCGAGCGATTAACCCTAAGCTCTTAGGATCTATCTCAACACCTTCTTTCTTGCAGATTTTTTCCATATGTTCGGAAATCGATTCAACATCTATTCGCCTGAAATCATGCCGCTGACATCTGGAAAGAATAGTTATGGGAATCTTGCGAGGCTCCGTAGTGGCAAAAATAAACATAACATGGGACGGCGGTTCTTCCAGGGTTTTTAATAGCGCATTAAAGGCGGCGATGCTGAGCATGTGAACTTCATCGATAATATATATTTTGTAGAGGCTGTGGGCAGGCATGTACTTGACGTTTCCACGAAGTTCTCTGATCTGATCAACGCTGTTGTTTGAGGCGCCGTCAATCTCGAAAACATCCGCAGCATTCCCTGCGGTGATCTCCTTGCAGGAACTGCATCGGTTGCATGGAACGGGGACAGGACCGTCTTTACAATTCATGGCCTTGGCCAATATCCGGGCAACTGTTGTTTTTCCGGTGCCTCTCGGCCCTGAGAACAGGATTGCATGGGCCACACGGCCGGCTGAAATAGCGTTTTTCAACGTCCGTGTAATGTGGTCCTGCTTGACAACCTCATCAAAGGT
>PVMK01121889.1_pt1 | contig 39506 bp, 30 predicted proteins | sample 1853481 | NCBI WGS metagenome assembly PVMK01 (sample SAMN08533507, study PRJNA380276) | Marine sediment metagenome, whole genome shotgun sequencing project.
CCGCTGACACCGGATCAGCTGCTCGCGTCCGCCGAGGCCGACATGGAAACCGTCGGCGCCGAGCTGGTTGCTCTGGGGCGAAAGATTTACGATGGCTATCTGGCCGACGGGATAGCGACCGGTGACGTCGAAAAGGCCGCCGATATGTCGGATGACGATGTCGTACGTAATGTCTTCGCAAAGATTTCCGAAGACCGGTCGACATCCGCGACGCTGATCGCGGACAGCTATGCACTGGCTGACATGATTGTCGATTTCGTCACGACAAAGGAGCTGATGACCTTGCCAGCAACCTCTAAGTTGCGGATCGAAGACATACCGCCCTACCTGAGTGGCTATGCCGTTGCCCAAATCATTACCGCGCCACCGTTTGAGCCCGAACTGCAATCCGTCTGGTTCTGGGATCTGGCCTTGCTTGCCACTGCCGAGGATTTTCTCAAGGAGTACAACCGGCCGGCGCTGGCGATCATCTATATCCATGAAGGTGTGCCGGGTCACTTCGTCCAACTCGAGTACTCGAATGCTTCGAAGCGAACCATTCCGAAGGTGTTCCATAACACCCCGATGGTTGAGGGCTGGGCCACCTACATCGCCACCCAGCTCGTTGATCAGGGTTTTACGATCTATCCGGATTCGCCTTACGGTCATGACATTCAGAAGATGGTTGACCGCAAGCTGATGCTACGAACTTTGATCAACACCATTATCGACATCCGGCTGCAGACGAGCGACTGGTCGGAGGAAGATGCGCTTGCGTTGATGCTCGAAAAGGGCTTCCAGGAGTCCGGTGAGGCGAACGGCAAGTTGTCTCGCGCAAAACAGAGTTCGGTGCAGCTCTCCAGTTATTACGCCGGACATCGCGCGATCCTCGAACTGCTGGCGGCGTACAAGGAAAAGCAGGGCGACGACTTTAGCTGGAAGACATTCAACGAGCGACTGGTAACCGCAGGTTCGCCACCGTTCTTTGCGCTCAGGATGCGTATGCTGGGTGACGAGCAGTAGCGGGGATCGTGATCGCATGCCCTTTCAATCGGAATAAGAACATGAACCGAACACATTCGCTGCTAGTGGCCACGGCGGGTTGTCTTGCGTTGATCGCATCCAGTGTGTCGGCCGAACCAGCGGCACCGGTGACCGCAGAGACCGACCCGGTCATGGAACGACTGCTTGCGATAAAAAGCATCAGCGGGCTGGCGGTGTCGCCCGATGGCAAGACGGCTGTCTATGTGTTGAGCCGCAATGACCTGGCAAAGGACAAAAGACTGGCCAATCTCTGGATGGTCGACGTCAAATCCGGCGAGACCCGGCAGCTGACATCATCGACAGAGGGTGAGTCATCGCCGCGATGGCGTCCCGATGGTAAGGCGATCGGGTTCCTTTCGAACCGCCACGACCCGGACGAGGGCACCACCCAGGTCTGGGTGTTGCCGTTGCAGGGCGGCGATGCGTTGCGTGTCACCGATGTCGAGGGTGAGATTGAGGATTTCGTGTTCTCAGCCGATGGCAAGCACCTGGCGGTCGTCGTGTTGCCACCCGATCCCTTCGAGGCGCCCGGCGAAGGCGAGGAAATTCAGACCGCACCACCGATCGTTATCGACCGCTTTGCCTTCAAGACAGACGATGAAGGATATCTGACCCGCCATCGGGAGCTGTTCCTGATCGATATTGGCAGCGGGGACGCTGTACGCCTGGCCGCAAACGTTGTCGAGCCGCAGCTCCCGGCATTCTCACCTGACGGCAAAATGCTGGCGTTCGTGGCCAAGGGTGGCGAGGACCCGGATCGCACCGATAGCTACGACGTGTATCTCGTCGAGCCGGCGGCAGGCGCCGATGCGCGCCCAATCGCACCGACAATAGCCGCCCAGTGTCACGCTGATTTCGCACAGCGCCCCGCCTGGAGTCCTGATAGCCGCACGATCGCTTGCATCGTCCACGAATACGATCGAGACAGTTATTACTCCCAGGGTGATCTGGCCCTGATCGACGTACGCGAAGGCACCGCGCGCAACCTGACATCGGATTTCGATCTCAACCTGGATATGCCACATTTTTCGTCGAACGGTCGCTGGGTGTGGGTCACGATCGAGCACGACATGACCGTGCAACTGGCTCGCGTCCGGCTAAAGACGAGCAAGATCGAGCTCATGCAGAGTGGCAGATTTACCGTTGCGGATTTCGATCTCGGTGGCCGCGACCGCATCGACGCGACAATAGGAAGCTCCGATGCCCCGAACGCACTTTATGCACTAGACGATAGCAAACCCCGTCGGATCACCCATCACAACGACGAATTGCTCGCCGAGAACCCCTGGAAGACCGCCGAGGAAATCCGTTTTGAGAGCGCCGACGGGACCGACATGCACGGTCTGCTGCTGCGACCCGCCGGCGCGAGTCCGGATCTGCGCTATCCCACCGTGTTATGGCTCCACGGCGGACCCGTATCTCAGTTTGCCCACGAATTCCGCAAGGATCCACATCTGTTCGCCGCCCACGGCTACGCGGTCGTCATGGTGAACCCCCGCGGCAGCAGTGGCCGCGGGTTGAAATTCTCGAAGGGTATCTTTGCCGCCTGGGGATCGGTTGATGTGCCTGACGTGCTGGCCGGTATCGATCACGTCGTGAAGATGGGTGTGGCGGATCCGGACCGGCTGGTAGTCGCTGGCTGGAGTTATGGCGGTATGTTGACCGACTATGTGATCGCGTCAGATACCCGATTCAAGGCCGCCGTTAGTGGCGCCGGTATGGGCAATGCCTGGGCTGGATTCGGCACCGATATGTATATCCGCGAGTACCTGTCGGAACTGGGTACGCCGTGGGAAAATCCCGCAAGCTACGACCGCGTTTCCTACCCGTTCAGAAGGGCGAACAAGATCGTCACGCCGACACTCTTTCTGGTTGGCGAAAAGGATTACAACGTACCGCTACTGGCATCCGAGCAGATGTACCAGGCGCTGAAAGTGCTGGGGGTGCCAACCCGACTGGTGATCTACCCTGGCCAGAGTCACAGCCCGAGCCCGCCGAGTCACAAGATCGATATCTGGCAACGGCATCTCGACTGGTTTGCGACCTGGCTGGACAAATGATCCGCGCTGCTGTCGGTTAACGCGGCTCTACCAACAAAAGGGGTCGGATCCGTTTGTTGCGACAATCGGGTGCAACAGACGGATTCGGCCCCCGTTTGCGACCCGTCGCCACCTTGTGGCATCCGATCTGGATGGGTCGGTTGTTTCCGGCAGGCGGCGAAGCGGTTCGCTGTAACGCGCCGACAGACCACTCGACTGCTACACTTTTCGGAGTCACACAGGAGAACCCGGCCGATGCTATCCATACGCAATCTGTCCAAGACTTATCCCAATGGTGTGCAAGCACTAAACGACGTCACGCTCGAGATTCCGGTCGGCATGTTCGGGCTGCTGGGTCCCAACGGCGCCGGCAAATCGACTCTGATGCGCACCATCGCCACGCTGCAGGAAGCTGACAAAGGTAGCATTACCTTCGGCGAGATCGATGTGCTCAGGCAACCCGATGAGTTGCGCAAGACCCTTGGATACCTGCCGCAGGACTTTGGTGTCTACCCACGCATTTCGGCCCTCGACATGCTCGATCACATCGCCGTACTCAAGGGTATTCTCAAGCGCGGCGAACGACGTAAGCTGGTTGATGAATTGCTGCACCGGACCAATCTCTACGACGCTCGCAAGAAGGCGCTGAAGTCCTATTCGGGCGGCATGCGGCAACGCTTCGGTATCGCCCAGGCCCTGATCGGCAACCCCGCCCTGATCATCGTCGACGAACCGACCGCGGGTCTCGATCCGGAGGAGCGCAATCGTTTTCTCAATGTCTTGTCGGATATCGGTGAGCAAAAAGTGGTGATCCTGTCGACGCACATCGTCGAGGATGTCGCCGATCTGTGTCCGCGCATGGCGATTCTCGCCGGCGGTCGCATCGTCCTCGAAGGTGCACCCGCCGATCTCATGGGCGAGCTGGCAGGTCGTGTCTGGCGCAAGACCATCGAACGCTCCGAAGTCGAGAAGTATCGCAACGAGCACACGGTCATCTCGGCCCATTTGTACGCCGGTAAGAGCGTGCTGCACGTGCTGTCTGATGCCTCGCCTGGCGAAGGCTTCGAAGAATCCAGGGCGGATCTCGAGGACGTCTACTTCTCGACCATCAGCGGCGGCAAACAACGCGCAGCGGCCTGAGCGACCCGCACGCAGATCTCCTCGGCAGGCAACAAGAAGACAAGCATATGTTTGGCAAAATCATAGCTTTTGAACTCAAGTACCAGATCCGCAACCCGGTGTTTTTCGTCAGCGTCATCCTGTTTGCGCTGCTGGCTTTTGGCAATGTCACCTCGGATAACATCAACCTGGGGGCGACAGGCAACATCAATATCGATTCACCTGATGCGATCTCACAGATCCACCTGATCATGTCGATCATTGCGATCTTCATCGTCACCGCATTTTTTGTCCAACGTCGTACTGCGCGATGCCGAGCTACGCACCGATGGCATCCTCTGCTCGACACGCGTCAGGAAATACGAGTACCTGTTCGGCCGTTTCACCGGCGCCTTCATCGTCGTGTTTCTGGTCTTTTCCGCGACCACCGTCGGAACGATTATCGGTACCTTGATGCCATGGGTCGATCCCGAACGGCTGGGCGGCTTCAACGCAGGCTACTATGCCTATGCGTTGTTGGTGCTCGGTGTGCCGAACCTTCTTTTCGTCGGCGCCATGTCTTTCGCGATCGCTACCCTGACACGGTCGGTGATGATGACCTACGTCACGATCGTCGCTTTTATCGCACTGTATGGTATTTCTCAGACCATACTGAGCGAGCCCGAGTACCGTGCACTGGCGTCCATGCTCGACCCGTTCGGCGCCACCGCTTACGGCGAAGTGACACGTTACTGGACCGCCTTCGAGAGCAACGAGCGGCTGGTGCCATTGGAAGGCTTGTTTCTCTACAACCGATTGATGTGGACTGGCATCGCCCTGTTGTTGATGGGCGCCACGTACTTCTTGTTCCGTTTCGACACCGGGTCGCGAACGTCACGCAAGTTGCGCAAACAGCAAAATGAGCAGGAAGACAGCTCCGCAGCTATTGAGGCGTACGCACCGATGCCGGTTGTCGAACCGAATTTCGGTGCGACGACAGCCTGGCGCCAGTTCTCGCTCAGGGTTCGTTTCGAGGTGTGGTCGGTGGTGCGCAGCGTGCCATTTCTGATTCTGGTCGTGCTGGCCATTGCCCTGGCGCTGGGCGGCTTCCTCAACCTGCAGCAGATCGCCGGCACCGGTGTGTGGCCCGTGACTCGCATCATGACAAACATCATGAGCGGCACCTTCACCTTGTCGATGATCATCATCATTGTTTACTACGGCGCCGAGATTGTCTGGCAGGAACACCAGCTGCGCTTTAACGAAATCCTCGATGCGACACCGACACCCAACTGGGTATTCGCAGGCTCGAAGCTCATCGCCATCCTTCTCATCATGGTGGTGTTGCTGGCCGTCGGCGTCGTCGTGGCGATGATCGTGCAGCTCAGCTCGGGCTATACGAATTTCGAACTCAAATCCTATCTGACGCTGCACATGCTGGATTACGGTCGCATCGCCTACATGGCCTCGATCCTGTCGGTGTTTGTCCAGGTGCTGGTGCGCAACAAGTTCCTCGGCATGGGGATCATGGTGCTCTACATCATCTCCCTGTTCGTCCTGATCCCGATGGGTTACGAGGACCCGCTTTATCGTTTGGCCTCTACGGCAGGTGCGCCGTACTCCGATATGAACGGCTGGGGTCACTACGGGTGGATCGCGTTCCTCTACACGGCCTACTGGTCGTCTTTCTGCGTGTTGCTATTTGTCGGCAGCGAGCTCTTGTGGAAGCGTGGAACGATCGAGTCGTTGCGCAGCCGCATTGCTGCTGCCCGCTTTGCCATCACGCCCCGGATCGCGACGATCACGGCTGTCGCCACGAGCGCCTGGCTCGGATTTGGAAGCTATATTTTCTACAACACTCGTATCGTCAATGAATACCTGACCCAGGAAGACCGCGAGCTTCTCCAGGTCGAGTACGAGAAGCGTTATCTGGAATACAGGGACACTCCGCAGCCACGTATCGTCGATATCTATGCTGATGTCGATATCTACCCCAGCGAGAAACGCTACGCGGCGCGCGGACGCTATGTCCTGGAGAATCGCACCGACGAGCCACTGGCAAGCGTTCTCGTTGCTATCAACAACACTGCGATTGTCGATCTGCTCGAACTCGATGGTGCAACCGTCAGGGAACACGACAAGAAGTTTGGTGTCACCTTGTTCGATTTCAATGAGCCGATGGCGCCTGGCGATCGTCTGACGTTGCGATTTGAGACACGACGCGAGAACCCGGGTTTCCTGCATCGCCAGAACCAGACCGCGATCATCGACAACGGCACCTTCTTCTATAACTTTGACGCCATGCCGGGTTTGGGTTTCAACCAGAATGCCCTGCTCGTCGACCGCAACACGCGCCGCAAATACGATCTCGAACCGATCGATCGCGCCGCAAAGCTAGAGGACGAAACCGCACGCTACAACAGTTACTTGCGTCAGGACTCGGACTGGATCGATTACGAAACGATCGTCTCGACCGTGGTCGGTCAGACAGCGATCGCACCCGGGTATCTGATCAGGGACTGGGTCGAGGGCGACCGGCACTATTTCCACTACAAGATGGACGCTCCGATGCAGAACCTGTTCGCCTACCTGTCGGCGGACTACCAGTCGGTCAGCGAGACCTGGAATGGCATTGACATCGAGGTCCTCTACGATGAGGCACATCCCTACAACATCGATCGCATGATCTACAGCGTCAAAAAGGCGATCGAATATTGTTCGGAAAATTTCAGCCCCTACCAGTATCGCCAGATGCGGATCATCGAGTTCCCGGTGACATCGGGTCGCTTTGCGACATCGTTTCCCAATACCGTGCCGTGGTCGGAAGGCATCGGCTTCATTGCACGGGTCGAGGAAGCCAGCGATATCGACTATGTGTTCTATGTCGGCGCCCACGAGATCGCACACCAGTGGTGGGGACACCAGGTGTCGAGCGCCAACGTCCAGGGCGGGACCGCCCTGATCGAAACGCTGGCCCAATATTCGGCGCTGATGATCATGGAAAAAGAATACGGCCCCCATGTCATGCGGCGCTTCCTGAAATACGAACTCGATCGCTATCTGTCCGGCCGTGGCAGCGAGGCGATCGAGGAGTTGCCGCTCAATCGGGTGGAGAACCAGCCCTATATCCACTATCGCAAAGGCTCGGTCGTGATGTACGCGCTCAAGGACTACCTTGGCGAAGAGGCCATCAACCGGGCGCTGGCCAATCTCATCAAAGAGACGGCTTATCGCTACGATCCCTACCCGACCTCGCTCGATCTCATTCGTAACCTGCGAGCGGTCGCCGAGACGCCTGCACAACAGGATCTGATCACGGACTTGTTCGAACGCATCGTCATCTTCGACCTGTCGGTGGATGAGGTCGAGGTGGTCGAGACTGACGACGGACGTTTCAAGGTGTCGATGGATGTGGTGGCAAAAAAGTTCGAGGCGGATGGAGAGGGGCGTGAGACCGAGATGCCGCTCGATATGGCGATCGACATCGGTCTCTTCGCAATGAACCCCAGCGACGAGGATTTCGCCGAGAGCGAGGTCATACATCTCGACAAACAAGTCATCCGTAGCGGCGAATCGACCATAAAGTTCATCGTCGATCGAAGACCCGTACAGGTCGGTATCGATCCCTACAACAAGTTGATCGACCGCAACACCGACGACAACCTGAAGGTGGTTAGCGGCAGCGGATCCTGATCAGGAAAGGGATTATGTAAAGGGGTCGGATCCAATTTGTTCGGAAATAGGATCCGACACCTTTTTCCATTGGTGACGATCTCAACGCTGTAGACGCTGGCGCAACCTGAAGTAACAACGGATGGTTACCAAATCATTCGAAAATCATTTCAGCCGGGAGCCCGAATCTTCTGGTAATCCCGTGGTCAGTCAATATCATGGCGCAACTCGGGAAGGCCAAAGAAGAGACAACGGCCGCCTTCTTTTGCTGAGTTGTCCGGGCGGTGCGGGGCGACTTGGCCCCCTAAAAGAGAGTTCGTCAACAGGACGAGAACGAGCTCGAAAGGAATCGAGGCCGAAGGATTTGGGGTGGGCCGGACCTCCAACAAGCAGGTGGACACTCCGCGCGGCGACCCGGGTTTGACAGGAAAGCGTATGAGCGATCAATACACTCCCCTGGATATCAGGGATGGAACAGCCCCTCGGACGACGCTGAACCTCCGGGCGGCGCGCTTGCCACAGCGGTTGTTCATTTGCATCTGGCTCGAGATACGAAAGTTTTCGTATATAATGTTTTGTCGTCACAGGGCCAGGGGAATAGATATGAATTCATCCACGCGCCTTGCACCAGTGATCATCGCTGTCGTGCTGACCGCTTGTGGTGGAGGCGGCGGTGGAGGGGGCTCGAACAATTCACCGCCGACCGGTACGCCGCCACCCGGCCCGACATCGGGAAATTCTCTACCGGGTCCGCGACCGACGGTCGAACCCAGACCCTTTGTTACGTTCGAGTCGGGCCAGGTCCGTCCGCTGGCCTTGTCTGCGGATGGCCAGACACTGTATGCGACCAACACACCCGACAACCGCGTCGAGATATTCTCGATAACGAACACCCTGAAACCCCTGATGTCGGTCCCCGTCGGTCTCGAACCGGTTGCCATCGCCGAAGATCCGCAAGGACGTTTGTGGGTGGTCAATCATTTGTCCGACAGTGTCAGCATTATCGACCCTGCTGCGTCGCCGCCACGTGTCGTCCAGACATTGTGGGTTGGCGACGAGCCTCGCGATATCGTCTTTGCTGGTGAAAACCGTGAGAGGGCGTTTATCACGACCGCGCACCGTGGGCAAACAGCCCGGTCGATCCGGCGCTTAGCACGCCCGGTATCGGTCGCGCGGATGTGTGGATATTCGACAGCACGGCCATCGACGACAAGCCAGGTGGCCAAGTGTTGGAGATCATGACCCTGTTCGGCGACCGGCCACGCCCGCTGGCCGTATCCGGTGACGGTCTCCGTGTATTTGCCGGTATTTTCCTGTCGGGCAACCAGACCGCATCGGTCTTTACCAACAACTTCAAGAAGTCGGACCCGCAGGACAGCGCCGATGGCGTCCGTCAACCCGATTCCGGCGTCATCGTGAAATTCAACGGTACCAATTGGATTGGCGAGACCGGACAGAATTTTGATAATTTCGTGCCGTTCAAACTGCCCGACTACGACGTCTTCGAACTCGATGCGGTGGCGCTGACGGAAACTCGCAGAGTCTCCGGTGTTGGCACCACGCTGTTCAACATGGCGGTCAACCCGGTTACCGATGTCCTCTATGTATCCAACATGGACGCACGCAATGCCATCCGCTTTGCGGGCGAGGCCACACGCGCCAGCACGACGGTACGCGGGCATCTCACCGATCAGCAGATCACGGTTGTGCAGTCGGGCACCGCGCAAAAACGCGTTCTCAACAAACATCTCGATTTCGACAACCCACAGGCAAGCCAGCAGGACAAGAATCTCAGCGTGCACCTGCCGCTGGGCATGGCCGTCAGTGCGAGCGGTGAAAAGCTGTATGTCGCAGCATTTGGCTCGGGCAAGATCAGCATCTATGACACCGCGGCGCTCGAAGACGACTCATTCGTCCCCGACGCGGACTAACCAGGTGGCGGTCAGCGGCGGCGGTCCCAGCGGTATCGTTCTCGACGAGAACAACAACCGGGCCTATGTACTGACGCGCTTCGACAACGGTATCTCGACTATCGACCTCGACACGCTGCAGGAGACCGGCCATGTGCAGATGTTCAACCCGGAGCCGCTTGCCGTCACAGTAGGCAGGAAATTCCTTTATGACGCGACGCTGACATCAGGCAATGGAAACGATTCCTGTGCGAGTTGCCATATCTTCGGCGACAGTGACGGGCTGGCGTGGGACCTGGGCGATCCCGATGGGTCGGTCAAGACGAACCAGAACGTCTTTATCCCGATCTCCGGCCCGGCGTCACCGACGCAGTTTCACTCGATGAAGGGCCCGATGGCGACCCAGTCGATGCGTGGTACCAAAGGCCACGGACCGATGCACTGGCGTGGCGACCGGATGGGCGTCAACCGGGTCGGCGGCGAGACGCTGGAAGAAGCTGCCTTCAAGGAATTCAATGAAGCGTTCGATGGGTTGGCGGCGCTCGGACGCGAGATCAGCACGGCCGATATGCAGGCCTTCACCGATTTCGCCATGGAGATTACCTATCCACCAAACCCGATGCGCCAGCTGGACAACGAGCTCGTCGGTATCGAAAGACGTGGCCAGGAACAGTTCGTAATCGGTGTGGTCAGGATTCAGACCGGCGTTCTCGAGGTCTGCATTCAGTGCCATGTTCTCGATCCGGCGGCGGGCTTGTTTGGCACCAAGGGGCTGAGTTCGGACAACATTCAGGCCGGTGAACGCAACATGAAAATCCCCCACTTCCGCGACCAGTACCAGAAAGTGGGCATGTTCGGGTTCGGATTCAACTCGCCGACCGCCAGAGGCCCCCAGATCCGTGGCTTCTCCTTTAACCACAATGGCGCGACGAGTTCCAACTTCATCATCGCCGATCTCGGTATGTCGCAGGATGACTTGCTGGCGCTGCGGGCCTATCTCTATGCCTTCCCGACCGAGTCGCCACCCATCACCGGGCAGCAAGTCACGCTGACCAGCGGCAACGGCGCTGAAGCTGCCGAACGGATCGATCTGCTCGTCGATCGCGGCCTGGCTACGCTGCCAATCCCGGGTTGTGATCTGGTGGTCCATGGTGTGATCGGTGGCGTCGCTCGTAGCTGGGCTATGGAACGAAGCGGGCAATTCCGGCCCGACACAGCAAGCGGAGCCTCGATCAGTCAGTCAGAACTCGAGTCCCTGGTCAGCGACCCGGACGATCGCCTGACCTTCCTGTGCACGCCGTGGGGATCGGGCGAACGCATCGGTATCGATCGCGATCTCGATGGCGTGCTGAACGGTGACGAAGCCCTTTAGGTGCCGGTGATAACTTTATAACTTGTTGCTGAGAGATTGACTCGACAACAAGTTATAAAGTTATCACCGGCACCTGTTACATTCGACCTCATTTCCGGATTGCGCTTATGATTCGGCGCAGGCCCACGAATAACAAAACGGCCCGCGCCCTATGCAAGTATCTTCTGCACCTCACGAGAGCTGGTCCTCGCGTATCGGCTTCCTGATGGCGTCCATAGGCGCCGCGGTAGGTCTGGGCAACATCTGGAAATTCCCCTACACGCTGGGTTCTGCCGGCGGCAGCGCCTTTGTCATTGTCTATCTGATAGCGATCTTCCTGGTGGCCATGCCGATCATGATGGGCGAGATGGTGATCGGTCGTCGCGGACGCATGAGCGCGCCCAACACCATGCGCAAGCTCGCGGCGGAGGCCGGTGCCTCACCCCTCTGGCAGGGACTGGGCTGGATGGGATTGACGGCGGTCTTCCTGGTATTCAGCTTTTTCAGCGTCGTCGCGGGCTGGTCGCTGGCTTACGTAGTCAAGACGGCGGCGGGCCAGTTCGGCGGCGTTAGCCCTGCCGAGGCCGGGGTGATCTTCGACACCTTTCTGCATCAGCCGGGCCAGACCGCCTTCTGGCATTTCGTCTTCATGGTGATGACTGTTGTCATCGTCTCCCGTGGCATCAACTCAGGGATAGAGAAGGCGATGAACATCCTCATGCCCGGCCTGTTCGTGATGCTGTTCGGCCTCGTGGTCTACGCGCTGACAACCGGCGCCGCCGGAGAAGCGATCAGCTATCTGTTCGTGCCGGATTTCTCACTGCTGACGCCTGAAGTGGTGCTGGCGGCCGTCGGGCAGGCTTTCTTTTCAGTCAACGTGGGTATCGGCATCGTACTTACGTACTCAGCGTATCTGCCGGCCCACGTCAATCTGCCGCGCGCGGCACTCATTATTTCCCTGGGCGACACTTTCGTCGCACTGCTGGCAGGTCTTGCCATCTTCCCCATCGTGTTCGCCAACGGACTCGACCCTGCAGCCGGTCCTGGACTGATCTTCGTCACTTTGTCGGCTGCATTTGGCCAGATGCCGGGCGGTGCTCTTGTCGGCAGCCTGTTTTTCCTTTTCGTTTTCGTCGCCGCGCTGACATCGTCCATCGCCATGCTGGAACTGATGGTGTCTCGCGCCGAAGAGGGCAGCCGCCTGTCCCGTCCGCAATCCGCACTGCTGTTGGGGGTGGCGGTGTTCCTGTTCGGGCTGCTGACCGTGGGCTCGTTCAGTTGGTGGGACGAGGTGCGGCTGCTGCCAGGTGTGCCGCTGATCGGCGATCGCTCGATATTCGATTTCCTCGACAACCTGGTCACAAATTTCATGCTGCCGGCGGGCGGCATGTTGTTCGCCCTGTTCGCCGGCTGGCGGATATCCACCGAAACCGCCAGGACCGAGCTAGGATTGGGGGATTTCGCGTTTAGGGTCTGGCGATTCCTGGTGCGTTTTGTCGCACCGTTGGCGGTGGGCGCGGTTTTCGTCAGCCAACTCAGCTGATTCCCGCGACGATTACGATGCTTGAGGTCTGGCCTGATTCGGGATCAGGACCGTTGGCCTGCACGCGTCGACAGCGGCGACCGGTCTGGTTTTGCAAATGATTCTCATTCTCCGTCAAACTTGATCCAGGTCGTAATTCACGCTTGAGAATCCTGCTATATTTTTGCTGGGACAAACGAAAAGTCTGGGGTAATTGAAGAGACAGAAGGGTGTCTCGGTGTTCGGGAAAACTTCGCTCAACTCTGCCAGCGGCAAGGCGAAATCGCTGCTTGTCGCGTCACGCCTCAAAGCGGCCGCCGCCGTCGCTGCCAAGTTCACTGTTTGCCTGTCGATCGGCTCCATCGTCGCGGCCTTGCTCTTTCGCCTCGATGCTGAGTTGGTCAGTCAGCCAAAACACTACGACACCAAGCGCACATCTGTGCAGATGCTGGACTTCGTCAGGACAGTTCCGGACGACTTCACCCGATTCAAGGAACGGCGTCTGCCAAAGAAACCGCCGCCACCCGACAAGCCACCGCCGCCACCGAAACTCAGGATCAACAACCCCGATAAAATGGACAGCGCCGTGACCGATATGGCTCTGCCTGATATCGAGCTGGGGTTCGGTGGTGGAGGTCCCTACCTTGGACAATGGCGGGGTGGTCGGCAGGGCGACGTGGACAGCGACGTCATACCGATCGTACGCATTGCTCCGCAGTATCCACGCGAGGCGCTCATCAAAGGCATCGAAGGTTGGGTCGAACTCGAATTCGTCATAAACTCCGATGGCACAGTGGTCAACCCGGTGATCCTGGGTGCGATGCCGGCTCAAATCTTCAACCGGTCCGCCATGCGGGCAATCCTGCGCTGGAAGTTCAAACCCCGCTTCGTGGACGGCAGGGCGGTCTCAAGGCGGGGCCGGCAGATCATCGAATACAAGCTCGAAGATTTCTAAAATACGGACCAGATCCGAGCTTCCGGAGTCACTAATGCGCCTGCCTGCTTCTCGCGTTGCAAGCGGCTATCCGGGATACTCCCCCGAACGGCGCTGATTCATCGAGGCCGAACCCGGATGCCCTGACATCATGTTGAGCGAATTCCTGGAAGAACTCAGGCGACGCAAAGTCGTACGAGTTGCCTTGCTCTATTACGCGGCGATGTTCGCCCTGCTTGAGTTCGCCGACATCGCATTCCCCAGGCTCGGCTTCTCCGATTCAGCCATCGATATGGTTCTCGTAATCGGGCTGATCGGATTTCCCGTCGCACTCGTGGTCGCGTGGTTCTTCGACATAGCTCCACAAATTTCTGGCGACAATGCGTCGGTTCCCTGGGCGACCTGGAAGACCTGGGTCGCCGCTGTGGCCCTTATGGCGCTTGGCGTCATTGCCGGAGCGCTGTGGGGGCTGGATGCGACAACGGAAAAAACCACCGTCACCCAACCGAAAATCATTGTCTTGCCGTTCGCCAATCTCGGCGAAGACCCCGCCCGGCAGTTCTTTTCCGACGGGCTCAGCGAAGACATATCCAGCAAGTTATCGCGCTTTCCCGGGCTGACCATCGTCCCGGCCAGCGTGACCCATGAGGTGGCCGGGTCTGACCATATGGCGTTGGGCCGCGAGCTGAATGCCAATTACATTATTTCGGGCAGCGTAAGACAGAGCGGCGACCAGGTGCGAATTACTGCTCAGCTAATCGATTTGCATGGTGGCAACCAGGTCTGGGCGGACAGTTATGACAGAGAACTCACCGCAGCCAATCTGTTCAGCTTGCAGGCGGATGTGGCGCAACGTGTCGTGGCCGCCATTGGTGATCCTACCGGTGTCCTGAACCGGGTCGCTGTGGCAGCGTTACGCAATCGACCCACCGACAGTCTGGAAGCCTATGAATGTGTGTTGCGTGGCTACGCGTACCTTCGAATTCACGACGATGAATCCCACGCACTGGCCAGGGATTGTCTTGAGCAGGCGGTGGAACTCGATCCCGGCTATGTCGAAGCCTGGGCACAACTGGCCTATCTCTACCGGGAGGAATATCACCACAACCGGAACGCACGTCCGGACCCGCTGGGAAGAGCGGAGCAGGCGGTCCAACGCGCGCTGGCACTTGATACCACAAATGCCATGCTCAGCTTTGCGATGTCGATGATTGCCTTTAGTCGCGAAGACGTGACTGCGGGTCTGGCACACGGGGAACAGGCCGCGGAGCTCAATCCCAATAACGCCACCATACTTGCCGCCGTCGCGATTTATTACGCCCAGTGCGGCAACGTCGACGGCGCCCTCGAACTTGGCCGCAAGGTGCAGAGTATTCACCCAACACTGCCTCGCTGGGTGCACATGATTTTTGCGACTGCCTATTATCTGCGTGGAGAATACGACCAGTCACTGGAAGCTGTGGCGCTGTGGAATCAGCCCAATGACGTACAGTGGCACTATCAACGGACAGCCAATCTCGCCCAGTTGGGGCGCTTGCCCGAGGCACGGGCCGCGTTAGACGAAATGCTGGACACTTACCCGAAGTTTGCCGCGGACCCTGTCACCGAACTTCGCAAGTACATGCTCGTTGAGGAGACAGTCGAGCCGTTTCTGGATGGTCTCGCAAAGGCAGGTCTGGAAATTCCCAACACCCCTTGAGGAAGGAGAAAACATGAACTGGTATCTTGAAGTTCTAAGAAAGTACCTGGTGTTTGGGGGTAGAGCGCGACGCAAAGAATACTGGTTCTTTGTCCTGTTCAATATCATTATCGCTATGATTCTAGCGATCATTGACAGCACCATCGGCACCCTGAATCCGGAAACCAGGGTGGGCTTGTTCAGTGGTATCTACTCACTCGCAGTCCTGATACCCAGCTTTGCCGTCGCAATACGAAGACTTCATGACACGGACCGAAGTGGCTGGTGGTTGCTGATCGGGCTGGTACCGCTGATCGGTGGTCTTGTCTTGCTGGTTTTCTTTATGTTGGACGGCACGCCCGGCTCGAATCAGTTTGGGCCGAACCCGAAAGGGGTCACAGCTGACGCCTGATCCCGCAAGAAAAGGTCTGGCGCAAAAAAACAGGGGCCGAACCGAAGCCTTTTGACTTCAATTCGGCCCCAAGTACGGGCCTGATCTCAGGGGGTGGAATCAGGCCGCTTTACGTTCTTCCAGCCATGCTTCGAGTTCGTCGGCACCGCCGATGTTCTCACCGTTGATAAAGACCTGCGGGAAGGTCGTCGCGCGGGCGACAGCTCTGAGCGTACGTTCCGTGTATTCGCTGTTCAGTATCAGTTCCTCGAAGGCGATGTTCGCGGCATGCAGGCGTGCCTTCGCCCGTACGCAATGGGGGCAACCATTGCGTGAGAACACCGTGACGTCGAGCGGCTTGGCGGCGTTCGGCGCGACGTACTCGAGCATCGTGTCGGCATCCGACACGTTGTAGGGATCGCCGGGGATTTCCTGTTCGACGAACATCTTTTCGATAATTCCGTCGCGGACCAGCATCGAGTAGCGCCACGAGCGCTTGCCAAAGCCGAGATCGTCCTTGTCGACCAGCAGTCCCATCTTCGATGTAAATTCGCCATTGCCGTCGGGCAGGAAACGGATCTCCCAGGCCTTCTGGTTGGCCTGCCACTCGTTCATGACAAAGGCGTCGTTGACCGAGAGACACACAATCTCGTCCACGCCATGCTCGCGGAAGGTCGGTGCGAGCTGGTCGAAGCGCGGCACATGAGAGGAAGAGCACGTGGGCGTGAAGGCGCCGGGCAACGAGAAGACGACGACCGTCTTGCCCGCGAAAATGTCCGATGAAGTCAGGTCGACCCAATCGCTGTTTTCGCGGGTACGAAAAGTCGCCTCGGGGACACGCTGTCCTTCTTGAATATGGTTCATTGTCTGGTCTCCAATGTTTTCAGTTATCGATCAAAACTCACTGGAGGATTTCGTTTTTCCTCCGGAGGGCGCGAAACACTCCTTGAGTGTGTCTCGCCGAAAATTTCCGGGGATCCACCCCGCTTGTCTTTTCATCGCCTATCCTGAAGGATGAAAGATAATAGGTAAAACAGATTAAAACTGTTGCTATAATCGAATTTATCGATTAATCAAAAAAACCTGACCATGATCACACATCTTCCCACTATCAAACAGTTGCGGTATCTGCTAGCCCTTGAAGATAAAGAACATTTTGGGCATGCGGCCGAATCCTGCCATGTCTCCCAGTCGGCCCTTAGCAGCGGCATACAGGAGCTTGAGGCCACGCTGGACGTCCACCTGGTCGATCGAACCAACCGACAGGTCACCATCACCCATATCGGGCGCGAAATCGCGGACCAGGCGAGGCTTTGTATCCGCGATGTCGAATACCTCGTCGAGATCGCCAGGGGAGGGCAGAAACCATTGGCCGGTCCGTTACGACTAGGCGTGATCCCGACCATCGCGCCGTTCCTGTTGCCCCGCGTACTGCCTTCCCTGCGCGAGACCTACCCGGAGCTCAAGCTGTTCCTCAACGAGGAGATGACCCATGTACTGCATGCGAAGCTCATGGACGGCAGCATCGACCTGGCGCTGCTGGCCTTGCCGTACGAGCTTCGCAACGTGGAAACCATGACACTCTTCCACGATAGCTTCCGGCTGGCAGCCCACGAAGCGACGACGCTGATGGATCCCGAGCACTTCCGCTTCAATCGCCTGACCGCCGAGGTTGTGCTGTTGCTGGAGGACGGGCACTGCATGCGCGACCATGCCCTGGACGCCTGCAAGATCCGCAACACCGAAAAAGTGAGCCGCTTTGCCGCCACCAGTCTGCTGACCCTGATCGAGATGGTCGATGCTGATCTCGGCGTCACATTTCTGCCCGAGATGGCCGAAGGCTCTGCAATGCTGAGTGGCACGCGAGTCCGCACCTGGCCACTAAAGAACGAAGGCTATCGCGAGATCGCACTGGTGTGGCGCAAGGGAAGTGCGAGGGGGGAGGAGTTTAGGGAACTGGGGAGGTTTTTTTGCGAGAAACGCAAAAAGAATTAGGAATTAAGAATTGGGGGCTGAGCATTCAGAATCGATTTGTTGGATGCGTTGATTTCAATTTTGGATGTCTCAATCCCCGATTTCCCACTTTTAATTCCTAATTCTTGATTTTCCCGGCGCAGCCGGGAGCCCCTCCCGGACTTGATCTCGCTCAACGTACGGCAAACGGCTTCGTGGTAAAAATGGAGCTTACTCGGAAAAAAGGCACCAGATCCCAGAACGCGCTGGGGAATGGGTGGCTGCCGGAGGGCCGCACCCACCTCTTGCAGGGGTTTGAAAGCCGGGCCGGGACACTCGTCTCATAGCCACATGGCGGCTACTTGCAAACGAGTACTCACGGCGTTCCGAGGACTGCTTCGAACAGCGGAGCCGAAGAATAAGAAGCCGACGGGGGAGCCATGAAGAGTCATGTGCTGCGCCCATTATGGGTAGCAATAATCCTGGTCGCTGCGATTCTCGTAGCCAGGGAATTCCTGGTGCCCGATGACTTTGGCGTCCATGGCAAAACCTTCACCTACAACTTCTATCGCCTGAGCAACGTCGAGGAGTGGAAGGACGTTCCCGCCAAGTACCGGGGCCGCGAGCGATGCGTGAAGTGCCATGAAGAGAACAGCGAGGGGATGGCGACCTCGAAGCACGTGAACATGCAGTGCGAAAACTGCCATGGCCCCGGCATCGGTCATCCGCGCAAGATCGAGAAACTCCCGGTGGACCGGTCACGGGACCTGTGCCTCAGGTGTCACCAATATCTGCCCTATCCATCGAGTCAGCGAAGTGCGTTACCGGGCATAGACGGCAAGAAACACAAGAAGCGACACGAATGTCGCAGATGCCATGACCCGCACCACCCCGACCTGGAGGACAGGCGATGAAGTGTTCCCGGCGCAACTTTCTCAAGCAGTCCATAGCCGGTATTGCCGCGGCCAGCGTGCCGGCCTGCACGGTCATTGCCCTGACTCCGGACGAAGCCGGGGCCGCGATCGGGGACTCGAAGACCCGCTGGGCCTTCCTGATCGATACCGAGAAGTGTGTGGGCTGCGGCCTGTGCGTGGAAGCCTGCAAGATCGAAAACGAGATTCCCTACGACACCCCGGTGACCCGCACCTGGGTCGAACGCTATGTTGTAACCAGGGACGGTGAAACCCACATCGATTCGCCCATGGGTGGTCGGGACGGATTCACCACGGACGAGATCCGCGGCGAGGCGATAGACCCCGAAGATATCGAGAAGGCCTTCTTCGTCCCGAAGCTCTGCAACCAGTGCGACAACCCGCCCTGTGTACAGGTGTGCCCGGTGGGCGCCACCTACCAGACAGAAGACGGGGTGGTCCTGATCGACAGGAAATGGTGCATCGGTTGCGGCTACTGCATCATGGCCTGCCCTTACGGGATGCGGTTCTTCCACCCGGTCCACCGGACCGCGGAGAAGTGCAACTTCTGCTATCACAGGATCAGCAAGGGAATGGAGGCAGCCTGCGTCCAGGCCTGCGCCTTCGATGCCCGCAAGATGGCCAACCTGAAGGATCCGGAGGATCCGGTGGCGCAGATGATCAAGACCGAGCGCGTGCAGGTACTGAAGGACGAGTACGGCACGAAGCCGCACGTCTTCTACCTCGGTCTCGACGAGAAAGTGAGGTGATGCCATGTCCCCGGATGTGATCGTTCATGGCGCTGAGTGGACCGTAAAGGAATTGTTCGTCTATCCGAACGAGTTCATCTACTGGAGCATCCAGATCGTCATGTATCCCTACATGACCGGTCTGGTCGCTGGCGCGTTCGTACTCTCGTCCCTGTACCACGTGTTCGGCCAGAAGGACCTCAAGGATATCGCGCAATTCTCGCTGGTCTTTTCGCTGGCCTTGTTGCCAGTCGCGGCCGTGCCCCTCCTGCTTCATCTGCAACAGCCGATGCGGGCATTAAATACCCTGATGACACCGCATTTTACTTCGGCGATTGCCGCCTTTGGTATCGTCTTCATTACCTATGCTCTGATCGTTCTGAGCGAGATATGGTTCGTCTATCGCCAGTATTTCGTTGACCAGGTGGAAGTCCTGCGCGACCAGACGGGGGTTGGGAACCGGCTGCGACGGCTGGTGTATCGCTGCCTGACGCTGGGCGCCTATGACGTCAGTGATTCTGCGCTGTCGGCAGACAAAAAAGCGGCCAGGGTTTTGGCCGCCATCGGTATCCCGGTGGCCTGCTTTCTGCACGGTTATGCAGGTTTTATCTTTGGCTCGGTCAAGGCCAATGCCTTGTGGATGTCGCCCCTGATGCCGATTATCTTCATTATGTCCGCCGTAGTCTCCGGCATCGCGCTGTGCATGCTCACCTACATCGTGATCATGGAGTGGCAGGCGTTTCGTAACAAGCGGCGCGGTGGCACTGTCCAGGCGAACGAGATTCGCGGCGCGGGGACCGAAGTCATAGGCAAGGCCACGCGCTACCTGCTCGGCTTCCTGGTCGCGGCGATCAGCCTGGAATTGCTCGACCTGATTTTCCGCGGCTACACAGCCATGAAGTCCTGGGACATTCTGCGCTCCGTGATGTACGGAAAGGACTTCATCAACATCTTCGTTTTGCAGTACACGCTCGGCAACCTAGTGCCTTTCGTCCTGCTGCTACTGCCGAGGCTGACCATCCGCCGCACCGTTGTCGCCTTGCTGCTGGTCCTGTTCGGCGTGTTTATGATGCGCTGGAATGTCGTCATCGGCGGCCAGGCATTTTCGCTGTCGTTCTCCGGCTACATGCATTACGAGATCCCGGTGATTCCCCACAGCATGGAAACCTTCAAGGAAGGGGTGTTCGGTGCACTGACGGTTGCCCTCATGCCGTTCGTGTTCTTCTGGATGATCAACAAGTTCGTGCCGGCGCTGCCGGGGAAAAAGGGGGCGCTTTCAATTAAGAATTAGGAATCAGGGCCAGGGATCGGGAATCCTCAATTCTCAATTCCTAATTCCTAATTGAGACTCCGGGGGTAAATTGGGGTCGAACCGAGGTTTGGAAAACTGCGGTTCGACCCCAATTTACCCGATTCTGAATGAAGGACCCCGTCCTTCTGACGCGGGAGAGCACGGTAATGACTGAGCACCTGGCTGATGTAGAGGCACGCCTCACAGCGATTGAGCGCCGCCTGGGCACATTGGAAAAGAAAGTCCCGCTGGCAGCTTCGAATGTCAACACAACGCCTGACTCCGAACAAGCTTCGGTGGCGCTGCGCGAGGATTCGGTGTCCAATGCGGCGACCCACCTGGGCCGGATCCTGCTCATTATCGGCGGCGCTTATCTGCTGCGCGCGATCACGGACTTTGGATTCCTCCCAACCCAGGCTGGCATCCCCTTGGGCGCTGCGTACGCTCTGCTCTGGCTGTACATGGCCTACCGTTCCGGCGCGAATGACGACCGGCGCGTTGCCGCCATGCTCTATGGAGGCGTATCCGTGTTGCTGGGATTTCCGATCCTGGTCGAGGCAGTCACGCGCTTCGAATTGCTGTCGGGTCCGGCCAGCGCCGCCGCCCTGATCGTGTTCTGTGGGCTGGCGCTGCTGGTGGCAGTTCTTCGCAACCTGCGCAGCCTCGGCTGGTTGGCCACGGTGGGCGGATTGGCGACAGCGTTCGTCCTCCTGCGGGCGTCCGGTGCGGCGGTCTCTTTTACGATCGTCCTGCTCCTCCTCGGGGCGGCGTCCCTGGGGGTCGTCTACCTGCGGCGATGGGTCGGCCTGCAATGGCTGGGTGCGATGGGCGCCAATTTCGGTGTCGTTCTCCTTGCCGTTCTGAGCGCCAGCGGACGGTGGACCGTCGATCCGCAGATTCCGTTCATCCTCGGTATCACCCTGTGGTGCGCCTATCTTTTGATCTTTGTCGTGCATTCCCACATCGAGAGGCGTGACCCGGGCGTCTTCGAGGCGGCGCAGGCAGTCGTTGTAAGCGTGATAGCCTTCAGCGTCGCCGTCATGGCCGCGCGTGTCGTCCCGGCCGACCTGACCATCGTCGGAGTCGCGGCCCTGGTTTTTGGCGTCGCCTCCTATGGCCTGGCTTTCGGCCCGGAAACACGCGCCGCCCGCGGTCGGAGTTTCTACTTCTACTCAACGCTGGGGCTTGCGCTAGTGGTCGGAGGCAGCGCCGTGCTGGTTTCACCGGGCAAAGCGGCCGCTCTCTGGTCGCTGATGGCGGTCGGCATGGCATGGCTCAGCGGCCGCCAGGATCGTGTTTCCTTGAGTCTGCAGTGCACGGCTCTGCTGATCGTGGCAGGCGTGGGCTCAGGTGCCCTCGGGACCACACTGCATGCGCTGGCCGGAGACCCCGTCAATGCGTGGCCCGGCCTGGCCGCCTTGCAATTACTCATGGCCGCTGCCGCGGTCTTGTGTCTTTTTATTCCCGTGGCCCAGCGGTCTGATCGCTGGGGCGTGATGGCCGGCCTTCCCCAATTAATCGTTCTGGTGCTTTCCGTCTGGATCGTGGGTGGACTGATGGTCATCATCCTGGCGCCCGTCATCGCCGGAGTTCCTGACCCATCGGCGGATCTGGGGCGACTGGCAACGTTGCGGACCACTATCCTGGCGGCGTCTGCCATCACGCTGGCTCTGTCCAGTCGTTACCATCGATGGCCCGAGGCGCGCTGGCTCGCCTATCCGGTGCTGGTCGCGGTCGGCGTGAAATTGCTGTTCGAAGATTTTCCCAACGGTCGGCCCGTGACGCTCTTCATGGCCCTGGCCCTGGTTGGCGGTGCGTTGATACTGGTCTCAAAGCTGCTGACGCGGAACTCAAAAATTAAGAACTAGGAATTAGGAATTGGAGATTTCAGAGTTCGAAAAATAATAGGGGTCGAACCGAGGTTTGGGAAACTGCGGTTCGACCCCTATTATTATTCTCAACAAACCGATTCTGAATGTTCAAAACCTAATTCTTAATTCTTAGTTGGCCGTGTGTTCTAGAATTGGATAGGTCCTTCCAAATTTCAGGCCCAAATCATGGCTATCGATCAATGTATTGCAGTGGTAACCGGGACGAGCTCGGGTATTGGTGCCGCACTGGCGGACTCATTGTTGCGTAATGACTGGTCGGTCATCGGCTTGTCGCGGCGACAGGCCGCCATCAGGAGCTCCCACTATCACCATCTGCAAGTGGATCTCGGCAATATTTCATCCCTGAGAGTATTCGCCGATGAGCAGCTCAAGCCGATGATCGCCGACACACCCTGGCGACGTGTCGGTCTCGTTAACAACGCGGCCATGACCGGTGAGCTGAGCGGCCTGGAGGAGAGCGATCCCGACCAGCTCGCCCGGCTGTTCGCGGTGAATACCGTGGCGCCCGTATTCCTGATGGGGTTCATCACCCGCATTGTGTCACCCAAGACTTGCCTGCGCATCGTCAATATCTCATCCGGTGCCGCGGTCAGTGCGTACCCCGGCCTGGGTGGCTATGGCAGCAGCAAGGCGGCGCTGCGTCTCGCCGGCATGGTGCTGGCAACCGAGCTCGAATCGGACGAGCGACCCGGCGGTCCGCGAACCGATGCGGCCATCCTTAGCTATGAGCCCGGCGTGGTAGATACTGCCATGCAGGAAGAAACCCGTTCAACGACGACTGCGGAGTTTCCGTGGAACCAACCTTTTAAAGACTTTGCCACCGAGGGAATGCTGCACCGGCCGGAGGAGGTTATCGGGGAAGTGGTGGATTTTCTGTCCGGGGACAGTGGGGAGACGTTTGTTGAGAAACGATACGGCGAAGATTGATTGGAAATCAGGAATTCCCAACCGGCGCTGTCAGGCTGGACCGCCGATTCGTCCGGGGAACAATAATTCTTAATTCCTAATTGCCTTCCAGGCTTTGTCAGACGTCGTTGCCTCTTGCCGCAAAATAGAGCCCAACGGTCAGCATCAGCACCTGAAACTCCATGCCGCCGCTCATCACGTTCCAGCCATTCTTCGCATGGACAATGCCGATGGCGCCAATCATGATGACGATGACGATCAGGCCGCCGACGCGCGTCAACGCCTCGCGTCCCAGAGCGCCCGCGATCAGGCAAGCGCCGGCCGCGATCTCGGCCAGCGCAACGGCCCATACCATGGGAACCGGCATCTCCATCGCCGCCGAGAACTCCGCGACAGGGAACTTGGCAAATCCGTGGTAGAGAAATGTCGCAGCCAATGAGAGCCGCAAACCCCAGTGAACGACAGGTGACAGCTTGCTTGGGAAATCCATGTTGCATTCCTCCCCAGTCAATTTGTTGTTGTCTTGCGCGCTCAAGCCTAACTGAAATGTTGCTGAGGTAACCGCTGCGGCGCAGCGAACAGCACTTGAGAATTAGGAATTGAAAAAGTTTGTTCCCCGCCACAATGGCAGTCCGGTCTGACGGCGTCATATGGGAATTCCCAATTCCCAACTGCCGTCCAGGGCATTTCAGACTTCGTTGCCTCTGGCCGCGAAGTAGAGTCCGACAGCCAGCATCAACACCTGGAACTCCATCCCGCCTTTCATCACGTCCCAGCCGTTGCCGGCGTGCACCAGGCCAATGGCGCCCAGCATGATGACGATGACGCACAGGCCGCCAAGCCGCGTCAGCATCTTCTGGCGCAGGATCGCACCGGCGATCAGGCAGATGCCACCGACCACCTCGACCAGTGCGACGATCAGAATGGCGAAGCTCGGCATTCCCATCGCCGCCGCGGACTGTTCGACCGGGAATTTGCCAAAGCCGTGATAGATAAATGTTGCGGCCAGCGACAGCCGCAGCCCCCAATGCACGACCGGAGATAGTTTGCTAAGAAAATTCATAATCGCGTTTCTTCCCAGACGGGTTTTCCATTACCTGGGCTTCATCCCCACCACCTCAAGTATCGTGGCCGGGTCATACATCTTCCCGCCGCGCATCACCCAGTCGACATTGCGGATATTGCTCATGCGCTTGTCCGGCTTGCCGGCCACCAGGATCAGGTCGGCCCGCATGCCGGGTTCGATGGCGCCCACCGTGTTGTCGGCACCCATGACTTCGGCCGCGCCGAGGGTGGCGATCCTGAGGACATCCATGGGCGGAATTCCGGCACTTGCGTAGAGCTCCATCTCGCTGTGCAGGGAGAAGCCAGGCATGGCATCGGTGCCTGCTACCAGCGTCACGCCGGCATCGTAAAAAGCCTTGATGACCTGCAACATGCGGTCCGCGGCCGCAGCGTAGCGCTCTTCCTGCCCTTCTGGGATTGCCAGCCCGCCCTTCAGGGAGGCGCGCGCGACCTGGGCCGGGAGACGATCGTGGATGGCGGCCTCTGTGGGCTTCGGGTTGCCGGGTACGTGGGTGAACAGGTCGAAGAAGATCGCGACTGTCGGGTCTATCACAACATTGTTGGCTTTCAGCAGCTCGACAAAGGCCTTGAATTCCGGGCTTTCGATATCGAGGTCGGCACCACGCTCGGCGACCTTGATAAAACGATCCGGGTTACGGGTTTCGGTGACATCCTTGTAGAAGTTCAGGAACACCATGTTGATATGCTGGATCTCGTCGTATCCGGCCCGCACAGCGTCCTCCGCCCACATGCCCGCCGGGATGTGGCCGCTGACCCGCAAGCCCCTGTCGTGGGCGTGCTCGGCCATACCCGCGACCAGTGGCACGGGCACCGAACTGTAGATCTTGATCTGCGCGTAGCCCTCATCGGCATAGAAATCGATCCACTCGGTGGTTTCTTCCTGTGTCTCGACCAGCGCTTTGGTGGGGCCGGCGAACTCACCGGTGCCATCGATGATGCCGGCACGGTGGACCGTCGGTCCGATCAGCGTGCCGTCGGAGATACTGGCCATGGTCCTGACGAGGGTGTCATGCCGGTTGGCCATGTCCCTGACGCTGGTGACGCCGTTGGCGATGTTGAGCGGCCCGCCCATCTGATCGAGGTGGGTATGCATGTCCCACAACCCGGGCAGCATCGTACGGCCCTGGGCATTGACAGCGGTCACGTCTTTGGGATCGGGGCGCGGAGCATCGGGTGCGAGCAGCGAGACGATGCGACCGTCGCTGATCAACACGGCATTCTCGCTGCGGACCCGACCATTGCGGACATCGATGATGCGTGCATTGTCGACAAGTATCGGGTCGTCGCCGGGCATGAGCGCGGCATTGGTCATCAACTTGAAACGTTCCAGGCGGCGATCGTCCTGGCGTTTCAGGAGGTTGTCTGTCAGTCCCTCGTTACCTTCCTCGATCACCGACAACCACGCGTTTATGATTGCAAACAGGCTACCGTCCTCATTCAGCCACAGCGTCTGGGGCTCGAAGCCGAGACCGTGAATTTCCACCTGGTTGACCGTGCGCTCGTTGCTGAACGTCAGCTTTGCTACTTTCTCGATGCGTGCAAAGCCGGAAGGGAGCAGATCGATTTCGCCATCATCGTCCGCCAGCAGGACACGAGCGAGGAGGGCGAGGGTCTCTGGCGGGCCGTCCAGCGGCAGATAAAACCCCCTGCTGTTGACCGAGCCGGAATCCGCTCCCGAGTTCCAGGTCGAACGACCGTTTACCCGTTCGAAGGACTCATCCACCGGCGCCTTCATGTAGTCGACACCGGTCACCGTGATGTAGGTCGGTATGCCCGACTCATCGAGATGATACTCGGTGACCGTGTCCGGACCGCGACCCCGATCGTTGTAGCTATAGGTCACACGCAAACCGCCATCACCCAGGGTATCGACGACCTGGCTGCCTGCCTCGTTGCCGGCCAGATTGATAGAGTAACGGCGATTGTCGGCGCTGGCCGTGCTGTGCAGAAGTATTGTCGCGAGCAGAGCGCCCAGTGCGATCAGACGACGGGTATAGAGGGGTGCCATCGATGCTTTCCTTTTCATTGCTGTGGCCAGGATGGTAGCGGAAACTACGCCGCCAGACCGGCGCTGGTTAGAGCGCCGACCACAATTCCTGGTTCTCGATTCCCAGTTCTCATCCCCCAGACCGATGGCATGAACGAGAAAAACAGGGGTCGAACCGAGGTTACGAATATTGCGGTTCGACCCCAATTCCTAATTCGTAATTCTCATCCCGTCGGTTCAAACCGAGCCTGAAAAAACCGCAATTGCTCCGGCTCATACACGAACCGCAGACCCTGAATCTCCTCCCGGCGCTGATAAAGCCGAATAATCCCTTCCGCAACACCGCGCATGTGATCATTCGTATAAACCCGCCTGGGGATGGTCAGGCGCACTAGCTCAAGATCGGGCTGGTAGTTCTCGCCCGTTTCCGGGTCGCGGCCCTTGGAAACGATACCCCGCTCCATGGTCCTCACGCCCGTCTCGACGTAAATCTCAGCCGTCAGAGTCTGTGCGGGGAACTCTTCCTGGTCGATGTGGGGCAGGAATCGCCTTGCGTCGAGGAAGATGGCATGCCCGCCCGGGGGTCTCACGATGGGGACGCCGGCATCGATCAGCATCTGGCCCAGCGCCCGGGTCTGCGCCACCCGTGAGCGGATATAGCGATCGTCGAGCATCTCTTCCACGCCGCGGGCCATCGCCGCCACATCCGCGGTCGCAAGCCCGCCGTCGGTGACGTTGCCTTCGTAGAGACGCAGCAGATGACGCGCCCGACTCGCCCAGTCGGCGTTATCCCGGAACGCCTGGATGCCGCCGATATTGATCAGGAAATCCTTCTTGCCGCTGACCGTGCAGCCGTCGCCATAGAGCATCATCTCCCTGAGGATGTCGCGGATCTTCACATCGTGGTAGCGGGAATCGCGGCTCTGGATCATGCGGGCGTTCTCGACACAACGCGTTGCGTCGAATATCAGCGGGATGCCTTGCGTCTGGCACCAGGAATAGACTTCTTTCATGTTATCCATGCTGGCCGGCTGACCACCGGCCATGTTGACGCAATGCTCGAAAGACACGTAGGCGATCGCCTCCACCCCGTGCTCGTCGACCAGTGCCTGGAGCTTCTCCAGGTCGATATTGCCCTTCCAGGGAAATTCGCTGTCGGGATCGTGCGCCTCGTCGACGATGACATCCGCGAACACGCCACCCGCCAGCTCCTGGTGCAGCTTGGTGGTGGTGAAATACATGTTGCCGGGCACCAGCTGTCCCGGCTTGATCATGATGCTGCTCAGGATGTGCTCCGCGGCGCGTCCCTGGTGCGTCGGGATGATGTATTCGTAACCGGTGATGTCCTGCAGATTGGCGACCAGCTTCTGGTAGGCCTCGCTATTGCCCGTCGTCGCCCGCGTAGCCTCGCAGGCAGCCCACTGGTCGGTGCTCATCGCGGAGGTGCCGGAGTCGGTCAACAGATCGATGCCCACGTCCGCGGAGCGCAGCAGGAAGGTGTTGTAGCCGGCGGCGCGAATGGCCTTGACCCGGTCACGCCGGCTCAGCGCCCCCATCCGCTCGAAGGTGTGGACCTCGTAGGGAAACGTGTCGAACTCGTACGGTTCGAGATCCGCGAACACGCCGTGATACTGCATCTGGTCGCGCCACTCGCCGGACGCGCTCTCCTGCATCGGCAGGATCTCATCCCGCTGTCGATACAGATCAATAATCGCGTCGGCGACCTGGTCGAGCTGTTCGCTGGTCATCGCCAGGCGGGGAATCTGGACGGGCACGTAATCGTCACGGCCGACGCGGCCGTGGGCCAGCGCCCGGACACCCGAGCTCTGGTAGAGGGCGGCCGAGAAGGCGTCCTGCGCATTCGCCTCGACCTGCGGCAGGAACGATGGCATCTCGATGTAGGCGCCGTCACAGCCACGCTCCAGCGGCACGCCACCATCGCCCAGCCGCTGACAGAACCGTTCGGTCTGTTGCATGACCCAGTGGACCTCGGACTCGTCACACATCTCGACAAGACCGCGAGCCAGCATCTCCATGGTCCGCCCGGCCATACCGCCATAAGTGTGCAGACCCTCGTAGACGACGACCGCGTTCATCAGCTTCTCGTAGTCATCCGGGTCATCCGTGGTGAGAACACCGCCGGTGTTGCACTTGGGATCCTGGGAGCCATCCACCTGGAAAAGATTGCAGGTCTTGGCGATCTGCATGACGATCTCCGCGATCGAACGGCTGGCCCAGCCCGGCTCCTTCTGCTGTATAAACCAGGCGTTCTCGATCACCCGCGAGCCGTTGCACACCAGCCGGACGCCAAACCGGCGTGTCATGTCGCGGACCGCGCGCAGATTGGAGAGGCTGAAGGGATGCTGGCCGTCGGCGAAGGCCTGCAGATCGACGATCGACACGTCGCCTTTGCGGAGGATCTCGTCCAGCAACACGATATCCACGTCGCCGGTGAAGACCTTCGACTCCTGGAAACGAACGTCGCGAGCCTCGAGACCGCCCGCTGTGAGGATATCCACCCAGGTGAGGTGATTGGTGGGCACGACCGAACCCGGCTCCGTCATGGTCGCAAGGATCAGCTTGATGCTGCCGAGCACGTTGTGGACGGGGCAAAGATAGGAATGCCCGAAAACCTCGGCGACGGACTGCTGGAGATGTTCGAAGTTCCTCGCCCCGGCATAAGCCTCGTCGCCCAGAAACTGTGCCGAGAGCTGCTCCTGGCTGACGGCGTTCATCGCGTCCGAGCACATGTCGAACGTGACCTGCGAGGGCAACAGATTGAAGACATTGAAATGCGCCTCGGCCAGGTTCTTCTTGCGCTCATCCAGACTCGGGAATGGCAGCAGTCTGACTGTCTTGATCTTGTGTGGTTCGTGGATCTGTGTGTGACTGTTCATAGGGCTACTGTGACAGATCAACACAGTCTTACCCTGATGTATGTCATTTTGATCAGGCTCGTTCTACGTTATTGCTGAATCCGCGGAATACCGGTACGGGCGTTGTCATGCGAAACTTCCAGTATCCAGGAGCAAGACCTTGCATCTGTTCTCAATTCCGCTACGATTGTAGCTAATTTGAGAACAGATGGTCTTTCGCATGCCCAAGCAGCCTGTTGAATTGATGTTCGGCGCCTACCGGCGGCAACTGCTCGCCCAGTTGCTTTTGCGGCCGGCTGAAAGGTTTCACGTCCGGGAGCTGGGGCGCATGACAGGGATTTCGGCAGGTTCCATCCACCGGGAGCTCAAAGCGATGGCGGAATCCGGGCTGCTAATCAGAGAGCATGCTGGCAACCAGGTGCTCTACCAGGCGAATCGGGCCTGCCCCATCTATCAGGAACTGGCGGCGATATTTCGCAAAACTATCGGATTAGCCACGTTATTGCAGGATGCTTTGAGCGGGCTGGCTGGCAAAATTGAGTTGGCCTTTGTGTTTGGGTCGATGGCCAGCGGCAAGCAGAACCCATCCAGCGATGTGGATGTGCTTATTCTTGGTGATTTGTCACTGGCAGAGGCTGTGAAGGCGCTGTCGCCAGTTCGACCAAATCTGGGCCGCGAGATCAATCCGGTGGTCATGACGGTTGGAAAGTTTCTTGCTCAGCTAGATAAACAAGAACGCTTTGCCATACGAGTGTCGGGCGAGTCAAAGATATTCGTGGTAGGGAGCGAAGATGAGTTTGCAAAACTTGCTGAGGATCGGTCAGCTCGCTGAACATGAAACGGATGCGCGTCAGGTCGCCCACATGCTCGCATCAGCGGAACGCAACATAGCAGATGCCGGACAGGAATCCATCAGCCCGGAAACCCGGCTCGATGCTGCCTATCGGGCTATCACGCAGCTCTCAATGATTGCGTTGTGGGCAAACGGCTATCGACCGTCAAAGAACATGCCGGGTCACCACCAAACAATGATTCAATCATTGGTTCTTTCCATTGGGTTGATCAGTGATGAAATGCTACTGCTGGATACTTTCCGCGTGAAACGCAACGCGATTGCCTACACCGGCGAGGATGTAGATGAAGCCTCCGTTGAAGCCTGCATCAAGGCGGCAGACAATTTGCTGCAGCACCTGCACGAATGGCTAACCAAACACAGGCCAGAATTAGTTGCTTGAACACGGAAGAGGAATCACAGCGGTCCAACCGAGGTTAGGAAAACTGCGGTTCGACCTCTTTTCTCGTTCAGCGACGCGCCGGCGTGGTGAAGCGCTTGAACAGGTCCGAAACCGACAGCGTCGCCAGGTCTGTGAATTCGCCGGCATCGAAATACGAGCCTTGGCAGGACTCGCATTCTTCGTACCAGATGTGTTTTTGCACCGGGTCCGCCAGTCGCAGCATCCGGCCGCCACAGCGCGGACACCGGTAGCGGTCGATCGGATTGCGCTTCTTGCCGCTGGCCGGGTCGCCGATATCGATCGCGGCCGCGACCTTCTTGTTACGCAGCTTCTCGACCTCGCCGGGGTCGAACCAGAGACCATGACAACTCAGGCAGCGATCGATCTCTACGCCATCGATCTCAAGCAGCTCCATGTCGGACCGGCATTTGGGGCAGCGCATCGCGCCGGACCAGTACATGCCCGCCCCGCTATTGCCCATACCGACCGTGTAGCGCGGCGCGGTCTTGCGGGCCTTGTCGCGGTCGTGGGCATGACGATGACGATGAAATGACAGCGCCGCCAACAGGACAAGCGTCAGCGCGCCGAGCAGGATGTAGGCCTCGGTAAAAGAGGTCTGCTCAGACACCATCCCGTAAATCTTGGAGCCGATAGAGGACCCGAGGTTAGAGATCGACATGTAAATCGCAAATTGCGTGGCCGAATTGACGCTGGCACAGATCGCCATCGCCAGCGCGATCATGCAGACCATGGTCACCGGCCCCAGCATGATCCAGATCGACAGCATGACTTTGACATACAGCGTGTCCTGCCAGAGATACTGTGTCTCGGCCAGCAGAAAGGCATGCACGGCGACCAGCGCGGCGGTCAGGAACAGCATGCGCTTTGCGCCGAAGCGGTCGATCAGTGGACCGAGCCCGAGGGCGATGGCCGCGCCGGTCAGTCCCATCACGGCCACCAGCTGTGACCACTGTGGCGTGGTGAAGCCGAACAGGTTGATGGCGGCGATCGGCATCACCGCGTGGCCATAGCCGCTCACCAGGCCGTCGAAAAACATCACCAGCATCAGGATCAGGCTGACGCGTGTCCACAAGACCTGGTTGAGGCCTTTGAACAAGCCCGAAACCGACCTGGCAGCGCGTGGCTCCAGCGCCGCCTCGCCGCGACTCCAGGGCAGCTTGCGCTCCCCCTCGTGTTCGAGCACCAGCGCGAATGCGAACCATATGAGTCCGGTCACGGTCGCGGCCACCACAGCCGTGACCCCCAGGCCGAAGTTGACCAGCAGCAGGCCCGATACCGCAGACGAAATGCCCCAGCCCATGGCCTTGCCGAAGGTCATGAACGCGTTTAGCCGGCCCTGCTCCTCGACCGGCGTCAGATCGATCGCCATGCCGTCGACCGCAACGTCCTGGGTGGCGGCGAAGATATTGATGAAGACACCGAGCATCATCAACAAGCCGATCTGCTCGGCGGGTTGCTCGACGAACATCAGACCGAAGAACGACAGTGTCAGCCCCAGCTGCGCACCCAGTACCCACGGCCGGCGCCGGCCCATGGGCAAAAACTCGTAGTGGTCCATCAGCGGACCGGAGAGCAGCTTGAACGCCCACGGCAGGATGATCACGGCCAGATACGAAGCGATCTGACCGGCCCCGATGCCCTGACTCGCCAGCCAGGCCGGGATGGCGATGCTCATCAGGCCATACGGAATGCCCTGGGCAAAATACATGACCGCCCCGGTGGCATAACGCGCGCGTGAGCTGTCCGCGAGGATGAGCTTGATAGCCATAGTTGTTCTTCTTCTGCCGCGGGGACGTCGATGTTAACGCGGGAAAAAACCGGGGTCGATTCGAGGCCGTGGAAATCGCGCTTCGAACTCAATGGCTGAAGTTAGTCACCGGGCCATCAACCACATCGATAAGAAGCCCGAAAAGAAGGTAGAAAATGCTACGATCCGTGCCGCAACCAATGACAGGAGCAAGACCTTGAGAGCACTACTCGCGTTCGCAGCACTGATCCTCGCCGGCCAGGCACTGGCCGCTAACGAAATCGATGCCAAGGTCGAGGCGGCGCTGGCCGCAGAATCCCGACCTGAAGCTGATCGTGAACGCGACTGGAATCGCGAGCCCCTGGAGACCCTGAACTTCTTCGGGCTAAAGGACAACCTGCGCGTGCTGGAACTGCTGCCGGGTGGCGGCTGGTATACACGGGTGCTGGCGCCGGTGCTGGCCGATAACGGCACGCTTTATGTTGCTCTTGGTACTGGCCGGGTCGAGGAGCGCGTCCTGACTCAACCCGGGTTCGACAAGGTGGTCGCCCTCGAGACCAGCGACAATGTCCACCGTCCGAAAGGCAGCCGTTACTACGTCCTCGATGATTTCGACTTTGGCGTATCGGACCTGGACATGGTGCTGACCTTCCGCAACCTGCATAACTTCGATGCGGCATCCCGGGCCAGGATGAACCAGCAGGTTTTCAATGCGCTGAAGAGCGGCGGGCTATATGGCATTGTCGATCACACCAAGCGTCACATGGAGTCCGAAAACCCAGAGAATCGCCGCCGCATCGATCCGGTGCTGGTGATTAAGGAAATGCTGGACCAGGGATTTGAATTCGTCGATTACTCGGACCTGCACTACCGCGCCGATGACGAACTCGAGTATGAACTCCACCGCCGTTCGGTCAGTGGCAACACCGACCGCTTTACGATGCTGTTCCGCAAGCCCTGACGACGTTAGACCATCAGAGTGTAACCGCCAACTGGCGTCATCGCAGGACAAAAACCGGGGTCGAACCGGGGTTTGCATAGCCGCTGTTCGACTCCTCCCAGGCGTCCTTGGTTAACACCGGGCCAGACAACACCAGCTGTCTGTTCACCCTGCAAGGATGATCTCGCGTGCGCCATCGACAAGCCCCGTGTCGGCATCGAAAAAACCGACAGAAAAATCCGCGTGCGAGAGTGTCCAGGCGTTGCTGCTGGACCCGATCACAACGAAGCGGTCATACGTTGGCACCCAGGTAACGTAGTAGGCCATCGGCGAGCAAAGACCGGACCTGCGACCTGGCCAACCCACCGTGAACAGATGCCGTGGTCGTAAGCCGATGGTGTCCAGCACAATGCGCGCCACCACGGCATCCAGCTGCGAGTCGCGCTTGTCGTTTGTCGGTTGATCAACACCCCGGGGATGCGAGTGCTTCATGCAGGGAGATCGACATAGCCACGGGAGGCGGCTTCACCTCCAGCCAACTCGAAAGCACCCGACGCTCAAATGCGGTAAAAAATCACAGGACTGCCTGACACTCATTGCTGTTTCTCCTCGCCCCGATTCCGCGATAGAATTTCCTATCCTTCGGCAGCGTCAAACGGTAGCCGGAACTAATTCTGCCCGATAGGCGCTGACGTCAGACAGTCTAAATTGGCGCCTAGTAATAGTAGAGTGGAAACAAGAATCTTAAGGAATGGCCGGCATGAAAAACAAAAAAGAACTCCCATCCAGCGCGCAGGTCGTTGTTATTGGCGGCGGCATCACCGGCTGTTCCATCGCCTATCACCTGGCAAAACGCGGCATCAATGATGTGGTGCTACTGGAACGTAAACAGCTTACCTGCGGCACCACCTGGCATGCACCCGGCCTTGTCAGCATGCTCTGGCCGACGCCCTATCTGACCAACCTGGCCAAGTATAGCCATGAACTCTACGCGGCCCTGCAAGATGAGACCGAGCAGGCCACGGGGTACCCACGTATCGGCAGTGTCTCTTTGGCCCGAACGCCCGAGCGGCTGGAGGAGCTGCGCCGGACCTCCTCCATGGCCAGTGTTTTTGGGGTTGAATCCGAGATGATCGACAACGAACGATTGGCCGAGCTTTACCCGGAGATCGATGTCGATGGGGTTTTGGGAACTCTTTATATCGAGAAAGATGGCCAGACAAACCCGGTCGATACCACGATGGCCATGGCCAAGGGTGCTCGCATGCACGGGGCCAGGGTGATCCAGGATGTCAAGGTGGAAGACATTCTGGTTGAGGATGGCAAAGCGGTGGGAGTCAAGACCGGGCAGGGCTCGATAGCGGCCGATAACGTAGTGTTGGCCGGGGGGCTCTGGTCACGGGATATCGCCGCAAGAATTGGCGTCGATCTGCCGCTCTATGCGTGTGAACACTTCTATGTGGTAATGGACCACATAGATGGACTGGGTCAGCGTCCAGTGCTGCGAGATTTCGACAAGGGCGTCTACTTTAAGGAAGACACCGGCAAGCTGATCGTGGGCTGGTTCGAGCATAATGCCCGCGGTTGCCCCATGGATCGCATCCCCGAGGATTTCTGTTTCAACGAATTCCCCTGCGACATTGATGATGTCGAAGAGTACCTGCTACGGGCAATTGGGACGATGCCCGTTCTTGAGCAAACCGGTATACGCACCTTTTTTGATGGCCCTGAGAGCTTCACTCCCGACAATCTGCACCTGCTGGGACCGACGCCCGAGGTGGATAACTTTTTTGTCGCCTGTGGCCTTAATTCCAAGGGCATTGGCGCCGGAGGCGGTCTCGGAAAAGTGATGGCGGACTGGATCATCGACGGCCACCCATCGGGCGATATTTGGGAGTGCGATGTGCGCCGCCATCACCCGGTGCAGCGCGAGCAAGCCTATATCGAGGCGCGTATTCCTGAGGCTCTCGGCCACACCTACGCGATGCATTGGCCCTTCTATCAATACAAGACCGCCCGCAACCGTATTCAATCTCCACTGCACGAGGTGCTCAAAGAGCAGGGTGCCTGTTTTGGTGAAGTGGCCGGTTACGAGCGTCCCAACTGGTTTGCACAGGGCGACGTCAAAGCCGAATACCAATACAGCTATAAACGCCAGAACTGGTTTGAATTTTACGCCGAGGAACACAGGGCGATGCGTGAGAGCGTGGGTATCTACGATATTTCCTCGTTTGCTAAATTTGAGGTTTCCGGGCCGGATGCCGAGAAGGCGCTGCAGTGGATCTGTGCCGGGGATATTTCGGCAGAGCCTGGCGCCCTCGTCTATACCCAGTGGCTGAACGAGCGAGGTGGAATCGAGGCCGATCTGACTGTCTCCAGGACCGACACGGATCGCTTTATGATTATCTCGGGGATTGCTTCTTTTAATAAGGACAGTTGGCACTTGAAAAAACACCTGCGTGGGGATGTGCAGCTGCGTGATGTCAGCGCCGACTACGCCTGTTTGGCGTTACAGGGGCCCAACGCACGAGCCGTGTTGGAAAAGGTAGCCGAAACCGATGTCAGTGCTGAGGGCTTCGCTTTTGGTTGCGGGCGATACGCCAAGGTTGCTGGTGCAGATGTGTGGTTACAGCGTCTTTCCTATGTGGGCGAACTGGGCTGGGAAATCTTTGTTCCTGCTGACGAGACATGCAAGGTCTTTGCAGAACTGCAACAGGCCGGTGCTGAGTTCGATCTTCGAAACGTTGGCCTGCACGCGGTTAACAGCCTGCGTCTGGAAAAGGGCTTTCGCCACTGGGGCCACGATATTGGTTCCGAGGACAACCTGATCCAGGCCGGACTCAGTTTTGCGGCCAACCCCGATGCTGGTGACTTCATGGGACGTGATGCATTTCTGCAGCAAAAAGCTGCGGGCGTGCCCGACCGGCGACTAGTGCAATTCAAACTGGATGATCCGGAACCCCTGCTTTACCACAATGAAACGATTGTCATGGATGGGAATACCGTGGGATACCTGAGTTCAGGTATGTACGGTCATACTGTGGGAGCGGCGATTGGGATGGGTTTTGTCACTGTGCCCGAGTTGACCGCGGATCGCATTAAAGAAGCAACTTTTGAGATCGAGGTTGCCAAAGAGCGCTTCGGCGCGCAGGCCTCGTTAAAGGGCTTTTATGATCCTTCATCCAGTCGTATGAAGACCTAGACGGGGCCAGTGACGCCAGGTATCAGGATCTCAGTCTGGATCAAACAGCTTGTCCTGGCGGACAACATCACTGTGCTCCATGTCGGTTCCCAATTCCCGGGCGTAACGGTGCCCCGCGTAGACGGCAGCGGCGATAATGGCAGGTGCATCGCAATCACCTATTTTATGCAGTGTAGGGGCAGATTCCGGGGCTTCTGATTCCAGCTTTCCGGTAATCTCCCTGTAGAGGGCGTCCACCGGGATTCGCGTGGTAACCAACACCACGGCGTCTGCCTCAACCACACGGGTTCGTTCGCTATAGACGCAGCTCAGCCGGGCGTCGGAACCGTCGAATTTATCCAGGCCATGCGCGGTGATTATCTGCACCCCCAGCTCAATAAGACGTTGTTGGGCCTGATATTGTTCATCCGTCATCAATCCCCATGCGGAAACCAGGTTTTCCGGCGTGACGAAACACACCTCGACGCCTTGTGCTACCAGTGCCTCAGCCAGGACGCTACCCATGTAATAGTGATCATCGTCGAACAGCAATGCCTTGCCCTGCGGCACACGGCCCATGAAAATGTCGTCGGGTGTGAAAACCTGTTCAGCGGGCCCCAGGTCCAGACACGGCCTGCTGTGGTAACGGCCATAGCCATCGGCGCGCCATTTGGATCCGGTTGCGGTGACAATGTGTTCGGCGCCGACACTCAGTGCATCGTCTGCATTCAGATGATTGTCCAGATAAACATCGACGTTCGGCATGGTCTGAATCTGTTGCACTCGATAGTCGGCCACGCGCCCCCATTCAGCGAGACCTGGCAATCGGCATTCCTGGGCGACACGCCCCCCGAGTTCTTTTGAGGCCTCAGCCAGCATTACGTTGTAACCACGTTGACCGAGCGCCCGGGTTGCCTCGAGACCCGCCGGGCCTGCCCCAACGACCAGGACTGTGGCATCGCTGCTTTTGGGCTGGATGCGTTCCGGATGCCACCCCCGGCGCCATTCCTCACCCATGGTCGGGTTCTGCGTACAGCGAATGGGTACAGACAGGCTATCGCCCGTGTAGCAGATATTGCATCCGATACACTCTCGAATGTCCTGCGCACGGCCTTCGTCGATTTTGCGCGGCAAGAACGGGTCAGCGATGGAAGGGCGGGCCGCTCCAATAAAATCAACGATACCCCGGCGTACCTGGGAAACCATGGTATCCGGAGACGTAAAACGGCCCACGGTAACAACGGGTTTGCTGGTGATCGACTTGACGTAATGCATCGTGTTTTCCAGCGATGCTTCCGGGACGAACCGTGACACACCCATTTCGTGTTCGTAGTCGTATATGTTGATGTCCCAGAGATCAGGCAATTCCGCCAGAATGCTGAACATCTCCCGGCGTTCTTCTGACACCGGCTGCTCGGGCGTGCCGGTGCCATCATCGGCTGCCATCCGCACTGCGACCGCACAGGTGTCACCGATCGCATCCTTGGTTTCCTCAATCAGTTCGCGCACCAGGCGAACACGATTTTCCACCGACCCACCGTATTCATCGGTTCGTTGATTGTGCATGGGGTGAAAGAAACTGGGCGAGGAGATAAAAGTGCGTGGCGTAGACGTAGACGATGTCAAAACCGGCTTCCCGGGCACGCAATGCCGCCTCCCGATGCCAGCGGCGGAGATTGCGGATGTCCTTCCGATCCATGGCCCGGGTCTGATATGGCTGGCCGTCCAGGTTTGGCATGCTACCGACGCCCAGTGCTACTTCCCGCGTCAGCAGGTTGGCGCTGCCAGCGCCACCGGCCCATAATTCCACGCCCCGCCAGCGCGCCAAATTCGTGCACCTTCTCGGTCATCAATGCATGCGTCTTGATGTCGGCCTGATTCCACAGACTCGCATAGGGATGGGGCAAGTCATCCGAACTGGGGTGAATTGAACAATACTCTGTACACACCACGCCCCATCCGCCTTCAGCCTTGATGCCGCGCATTTCTGCCACCATGCGCGGACGCAGAAAACCCATACCGTTGCAATGCGGTACCTGGTAGAAACGATTCGGTGCCTGCACCGGCCCAATGCGCACAGGTTCGAACAAGATGTCATAGCGCGGATCGCGAGTCATTGCAGATGGTTCTCCCGATTGGATTGAAAGGGCTTGGTGGATTGCGCAAGGCGATTATTGGGGTCGCTCATCCTAGCAAATGCAAAACGCTTGCGTGCCTGTGCGTATAGGGAGCGTCAACGTGGTTTCCGGAGTCTGCTAACTTATAAGGTGAGGGGCCGAATTCCATTTATAATTTGAGCCATCAATATTCGAAATATCAGGAAGGACAGGTTATGAGAACGTACGACAAATTCTATATCAATGGCCAATGGGTAGAGCCGATTGGCAAGGGAACGAGTGACGTCATCAATCCTGCGACTGGCGAAATATCAGCCAGGGTACCCTATGGCAATGCCGAAGATGTTGATGCCGCAGTCATTGCAGCCAGAAATGCGTTTGCTTCCTGGTCGCAGACTTCGGCAGCCGAAAGAGCCGATTTTTTGAGAAAGCTGGCGTCAGAAGGCGAAAAACGAAATGCTGATTTGACCCAGACAATTATTGATGAACTGGGAATGCCAATTCAAAATGCCGCTACGTTCCAGGTAGATCCTTTGGCCATTATTTGCGAATCGTTTGCTAATAAGGCCAGGCATATGGAAGAGACCAAAGAAGTTGGCAACTCAGTGGTCGTCAATGAGCCGATCGGGGTGTGTTCCATGATCAACCCCTGGAATTATCCTATTTGGCAGATGATCGGAAAAGTTGCCCCAGCCATTGCAGCAGGCTGCACCATGGTGGTGAAAGCGGCTAGCCAGACGCCGAGCCACTTATTTATTTTTGCGGAAATGTGCGACGCGGTTGGATTGCCACCCGGCGTATTCAACATGGTTCATGGCAGTGGCAGAGATATTGGCGCGGCTCTGAGCTCACATCCAGATATTGATATGGTGACGTTTACAGGATCGACTTCAGCGGGAGTACAAGTATCAAATAGGGCGGCACCGGACGTAAAAAGGGTTTGTCTCGAATTGGGTGGCAAATCGCCGTTTATCATTACGGAAGAGGCGGATCTGG
>PVMK01148773.1_pt1 | contig 39477 bp, 38 predicted proteins | sample 1853481 | NCBI WGS metagenome assembly PVMK01 (sample SAMN08533507, study PRJNA380276) | Marine sediment metagenome, whole genome shotgun sequencing project.
ACCCAGCGCCATCAGCACGGGCAACACGATCATGCCCCCGCCGCCGGCCATCACATTGACCACGGTGGCGAGCACGCCAGCTGTCGCGAGGATCGCGAGGCTCTGGTAACTCAACTCCTCGATCATGGACTTTCCGCGAGCGCACTATACTCGGTTTTCGTTTCTCGGTACGTGGCGCGCCGAACCATGCTAGCGTCCGACCGCGTGAAGAAGACCTACGTCTTGGACACCAATGTGGTCCTTCACGACCCTCTAGCGGTCTATAAATTCGAGGACAACACGGTCGTCCTACCCATCTTCGTGATCGAAGAGGTCGATCAATTCAAAAAAGAGTTGAGCGAGCTGGGGCAGAACGCGCGGCACATCTCGCGCATTCTCGACGAGCTTCGCAATCAGAATGGTCGAACCCTCGATCAGGGCGTTCCCCTCGAGGCCACCGGCGGCGAGCTCCGGGTTGCCGTTCCGGCCGAGATGCCGAAGCGAGCCCGTGGGCCTGGCGAGATGGACCGCTTCATTTTGCAGATGGCGCTCGACCTCCGAGATCAGAATCCGGATGACCCGCTCATCTTCGTCACGATGGACACGAATCTCCGCATTCGTGCCGATGCGCTCGGGCTCAAGGCGGAGACCTACGAGGGTGGCCGGGTTTCCATCGACGAGCTCTACTCCGGGGTCGTCACAGTGGATGTGGGTCGTGATGTGGTCGACCAACTGGCCCAGCGGGAGCCCGTCGATGCCAGCGTGCTGGACGTCGAGCTCTATCCGAACGCTGGCTTGGTCCTTCGCGAAGGTGACCACCCGAGGCACACCGCGCTCGGACGATTTGATCCCAAGAGCGGCACCATCGTTCCTCTCCGGGTCGGCCGGGAGGGCGTCTGGCGCGTTCGTCCCCGAAACCTCGAGCAGTACTTCGCGCTCGACATGCTGCTTTCGCCCGAGATTCACCTGGTGACGCTGGTCGGCAAGGCCGGCACCGGAAAGACGCTGCTCGCAATTGCGGCTGGCCTTCAATCGGTCGTGCAGGACGCCGCCTACAGCCGAATGCTCGTCTCGCGCCCGATTTTTCCGATGGGGCGCGATGTAGGCTATCTACCGGGAACGGTGGAAGAGAAGCTCAACCCCTGGATGCAACCGATATTCGACAATCTCGAGTACATCTTCAGCGGCGGCCGGGGCCGAATGTCCGAGTACCGCAACTACGAAGAGCTCCTCGCTTCAGGCGTCATTCAAGTCGAGCCGCTCACGTACATCCGCGGTCGGTCCCTTCCGCATCAATTCCTGGTCGTCGACGAAGCGCAGAACCTCACTCCGCATCAGGTGAAGACGGTGATCACCCGATGCGGTGCCGATACCAAAATCGTGCTCACCGGCGACCCCTACCAAATCGACAACCCTTACGTGGATGCCGCGAGCAATGGCCTGATCGTCGTTGCGCAGCGTTTTCAGAACGAGAACATTGGCGCCCACGTTACACTCTCGAAAGGTGAACGAAGTGAGCTCGCAGAGCGCGCAACGCAACTCCTCTAGTCGCCCGCACGCTCGGCTTCATCAGGCCGAGCTCGACGTTGCGCTACGCCGTCTGCACGATACGGCGAGGCTGCTCGTTGGTTCGACGACGCATAGCGATCCGTGTGAGCGACAGCGGCTCAGCCGGTCGGTGGAGAAGGGTGAGCACGCCAAACCGCGTTGGGAATGGCGCCCGGTCGCCGTCGACCGAAGCGTCTGGCGCATGCTTTCGCGCGCGCGAGAGCTCGCCGCGGACTCGGAGGCATCGGATCTTTACCTGGCGCGGCTCGAGGAGCTCGAGATTGAGCTGTTGCTGCTCGAATCTCTGGGCCGCAGCAAGCAAGTTCGTCCGATGGCCGCGCGGCTTTTCGGCACCGGCGGTGAGCGGATCTTCGCGGAATCCGAGCACACCGTCCTCGACGCTGCACATGAGATCCTGACCCATACGCCTGCCGGTCAGGAAGCCAAGACCATCCCTGCCGCTTCGTCCGATAGCGTCAATCTGCGCGACCTCATGCTGGCCTACGCCAAGCACGTTGGCTTACACATCGCGGTGCGGGTCGATTCCGATCTGATCGCGAACGCAGCTGTCGGCGAGCGCACCGTCTTCATCGCGGACCGGTTGTTCGGCGCCCACGAGGCTCAGCGCCTCGCGACGCACGAAGTGTATGGTCATTTGGTCTCGGCGTTCAACGGGAGAGCCCAGACGCTGGGGGTTTTCGCCATCGGCACGGCAGGCTCCTACGGCGATCAGGAGGGCGTTGCAATTTATCTCGAAGAGCTGGCAGGGCTGCTCGATCCGTGCCGTCAAAGGACATTGGCAGGCCGTCTGCTGGCTACTCATGCGATGCATGCGGGCGTGTCGTTCGGCGATGCCGCTCGAACGCTGGTGAGCGAACATGATTTTTCCGCAGCTGGAGCCGTGACGCTGTGCGAGCGAGCCTTCCGCGCCGGCGGCGTGGCGCGCGACGCCGTGTATCTCACGAGCTGGTTGCGTGTGCGCCGCGCGGTCGATCGAGGCGAGACCAATCTCGGCGAGCTCCAGTTGGGCAAGGTCTCGCTGAGCGCACTGCCCGAGCTGCGGCGACTCGCGCGTGATGGCCGAGTCCGTCAGCCGGTCTACTTGTCGAACTTGGCGAGGAGCTTCGGCAAGACGGGGCCAGGCACCAGGTTCGCGACGTTCCCGCCAAGCCTCGCAACCTCTTTGACGAGGTTGGACGCGACGTAGAAGTACGCGTCGTTGGCCATGATGAACACCGTTTCGACTTCGGGGTCGAGGTGCCGGTTCATGTTGGCCATCTGAAGCTCGTACTCGAAGTCCGCGACGGCACGAAGCCCGCGCAAGATGACACGCGCGTTGCGCCGTTGCGCGTAGCTCACCAACAGGCCGTCGAAGCGATCGACTTCGATGCGGCCCGGATCGGCGCCCATCTCGGCCGCTGATTCGCGGATCATTTCCATTCGCTCGGCCACGCTGAACAGCGGCTCCTTGTTGTCGTTGTTCAGCACCGCGACGATGATCTTCTCGAACGCCACCAAGCCGCTGTGAAGGATGGAGGTGTGTCCCTTGGTGATCGGGTCGAACGACCCGGGATAAACGGCGATGCCTCTCACTGCCTGCCTTTCTCGGGTGCGTAGACGCCGAGGCTGATTCCGGTTTGACCATAGCGGTAGTCCGCTTCTGACGCGAGCCCATTTGGCCAGCTCCAATCGTGGGTTGCTGGGTGTTCGATGACGACCCAGGCGCCCGGCGTCAGCCGCCCGGCGGCGACCAAAGCGGCGAGAAGTGGCGAGAGCGAGCCGATCTCCGCGTAGGGCGCGTCGGCAAACACCAAGCTGAAGCCATCCTCGGCCTCAGGAAGCCCGTGGACGGCCGCTGCCGGATCACCCAGAAGGTCCACGCGCGACGTGCGAATCTCGGCCTCGAGCCCGAGCTCCTTCGCGCTTTGGGTGAGTTGCCGGATGACGCGGGGATCCCGGTCCACGACGACTGCTCGCGAAGCGCCACGGGACAGGGCTTCGAAGCTAAACGCTCCACTGCCTGCGAATAGGTCCACCACGCGCGCGTCATCAAACGCCCGGCGCGACTCGAGTGCTGAGGCAAGAGCTTCCCGCACCCGGTCCGACGTAGGCCGCGTGCCTCGCCCGCTTGGTGCGCCGAACCTGCGTCCGGAAAGCCGACCCCCAATTATGCGCATGGAAGTGAAGCTAGCAGCCAAACGTGCGTCGGAGGGGTGAATTGTACTACCCGCTGCCAGATGCTACGCCCCTTGGGCCCTTAGGGAAGCCTACCGATATGCGGAAGATTTGCCTGCGCTGCGGTTCGAAGTTCGCGAGCCGGGCCGAGTACTGTCCGCACGACGGCAGCCTCTTGGTCACCGACGACGAGATCGCCGACCCGTTGCTCGGCACCGTCTTGCTCGAGCAGTTTCGCATCGAAGAACAGATCGGCACCGGCGGGATGGGGACGGTGTATCGCGCCCACCAAACCACGGTCGGCCGTGACGTTGCCATCAAGGTTCTGAGGCCTGAGCTGGCGCGCGACGAACAGGCGGTCTTTCGATTCGAGCGCGAAGCCCGAGTGGCGACCTCACTCGACCACCCCAACCTCGTCCGCGTCTTTCTCTCCGGGAGGCTCCCCGATGGGCGGCTCTACATCGTGATGGAGCTGCTCGCGGGCCGGTCGCTTGCCGACGAGCTGGACGATCGCGGTCCCCCGTCTCTCGAGCGCGCGCTCATCATGACGATGAAGCTTTGCGCCGGGCTGAGCGCGGTGCACGCAGCGGGGATCGTGCACCGCGACATCAAACCCGAGAACGTCTACCTCGTGCGCCGGGGCAGAGACGCCGACTTCGTGAAGCTCGTGGACTTTGGGGTCGTGCGCATCCTCGAGGCCGAGGGGATCGGGCCGACGACCACCCAAAGCGGCCGCGTCTTTGGAACGGCCACGTACATTTCCCCGGAGGCGGCCACCGGGGGGGAAGTCGACCAACGAAGCGACATTTACTCGCTGGGTGTCCTAACCTATCAACTGTTCGCCGGGGAGCTTCCGTTCGAAGGCACGACGGCGGCTGCGGTGTTGATGCAGCACGTGCACCACGAGCCGCCCCCTCTTCAGTCGAAGGGTCGCGGCGCGGAGGTCCCCGACGATCTCGCGCGCGTCGTGATGCGCTCGCTCAGCAAGGACCCGGCTGCGCGCCAGCAAACGCTTGCGGAGTTCTTGGATTCGCTCGCAGAAGCAGCCGGCAATGCGGGCCTGCTCAGCGATGCGCGCGCGCTCCTCTTTGGCACGGTATGGGGCGACGATTTGGCGGCCCCGGGCTCGTACCTGGCCGACCTTCTCGGATCCAGTGCGCCACCGAGTACCCCCTCTCCCTCGGCCGACACGCAACCGATTGCGGTTGGGCTCGCCCCGGACGACGAAGCGCTGCTTTCGTCCGCGCCCAAACCCTTTGGGACTGCATCGCACGATCTCGCCGTGGCGTCCGGCCCGAAGCCATGGAATCACAAGTGGCTCTGGGCGTCGCTTGGTTTGCTTGCGCTTGTCTTGGTCGGTGTGGTGACGGGGACGCTGTGGTGGCAACGCGCGCCGCGAGCGGTTGCCGAGGAACCACCGGTCGAACCGGTGGATGTGCCGCCGGCCGTTGCGGAGCCGGACGCACAGGTCGCGGACATCGGGACCGACGCGCCCGTGGTGGAGCCGGTGGTGATCGACGAGGAGCCGGCAGTGGAGGAGCCGTCGCCGGTGAAGCCGAAGGCGAAGAAGAGGAAGCGAAAGAAGAAAGCAGTGCCAGCGCCAGCGGCAGAGCCAGCGACAGAGCCAGGGACAGGGACAGGGACCGAGAACGGGAACGCGGAGGGGATCGCACGCGAGCCTGATGATGGCATCGACTGGACCGTTCCCGACTTCCCCGTGGAAGCCCCGCCCCCGACGGGCACGCCCGATGCGCCGGCGCGGAACCCAGTCGTCATCGACGAACCACCTTCTCAGTAGCGCTAACTGGGGTCGAGCCACGCAAACGCGTGCCTCAAGAATGCGTGGGCGTCTTCGGTGACGTTGATTCCGTGCGCGAGGACGACTTGCTCTGTGGGCCAGCCGAGGATGTGCTCGGCGGCGGCGCGTGCGGCTTTGCGATCGGTGACCGTTAGCCGGTAGTCCCGCGGGGCCGAGCCGTTTGGGGCGAGAATTCCCGTCATGCGCTTGACACCTCGCCAAAACCAGTTGTCGTCGGCCGGATCATGGTTCTGCACGATGTCCGTGATGATCGTGGTCTTCGAAGGTCGGTGAAAGAATACGATTTCCCTGAGCGCGCGGCTTCCCTTGAAGTCCACTTGGTCGAGATCGGCGGCCCACATGGGGTTCGGCATGTCGCCCAGCTCACCATCGAACGCGACGTCCGGCCGCTTTGCCGCGAGTCGCGGCGCCCCCCAGACCTTTGCCTCGGGAAAGCGCGCGATCCACGGCGGCAGGTACAGGTGATGCAGGGTGTTGGGCGCGACGATATGCTCGAGCGGTCCGAGTGCAGCGACGGCTTCGAAGCGTTCGGGCGATGGCGCTACGGGCGACCACAAGAACAGCCCCCCGTTCGCGAGGCGAACTACCACAGACCGCGTAGTGAAAGGGATGCCGTACATTCGCAGTGGATCCCCCTCGAGCAGCCAAAATGCATCTCCAAAGGGTTCGAGGATGGCGGAGCTGGTCATGCGCGGAATGTAGCAGCGACAGCGATAGTGACAGGTCGCCAATCCCCGGCTAGGAAAAGGACCTACCTGCCCGGCTACACACCGCACGACATCCCGATGACCAACGAGATGAAATTGCTCGCGGCCAAGTACTCGGACTCCGCGGTGAAGACGAGCTAGTCAGCCGGTAATGTCTCTAGCTGCCTCGCGAGCTCCTGCGGGTCGGTCACGGGGGCCTGGCACACGAACTGACGGCATACGTACGCCGCGGGCTTGCCGTCGACTCGAGGACGGTCGGCTAGAAGGGGCAGCGATGCTTTCTCGTCTTCACGGCCGGCGGCGACGACTTGGAAGGGCCGGTAGCCGTCGCGCACGATCTCGAGCAACGGGGCGAGCTCTTCGATGCTTCCGACGAGCGCGATCTCGGTAGGCTCGCTGAGCATGAAGCTCGCAACGTTGAGCCATTGACCGAACCCGGACGGATATTGGCTCATGAACTTGCTCATCGTCGCAATGCTTTGTTCGGCGACCTGCCAGTAGTCGCCGTTGCCGGTCAGTAAGCTGAGCCTGGTCAAAACGCTGGCGGCCATCGAGTTTCCGCTTGGCACTGCGTTGTCTTGGAGATCCTTCGGCCGATGGATCAACTGCTCGTGGTCGTCGGAAGTGTCGTAGAAGCCGCCGTTCTTCTCGTCACTAAAGTGGGCGAGCATCAGCTCTGCAAGCTCGCGTGCCCACTCGACCCAGTGCGCCTCGAACGTGGCCTCGTAAAGCGCCAGCAAGCCATCGGCTACGTAGGCGTAGTCCTCGAGATATCCGTTGTACTTCGCGTCAGACCCGGACTTCCAGGTTCGGAAAAGACGCCCAGAGTCGCGCCGCATCGTGCGGTGCAAGAAGTCCGCATTCGACTTGGCTGCGTCGATGTAGTCGGGCCGGCGGAGGGCCTGCCCAGCTTCCGCGAATGCCGCCAGCATCAGGCCGTTCCACGAAGTCAGGATCTTGTCGTCGAGGCCCGGCCAGATGCGTCTCGACCGGAGCTCGTAGAGCGTCGCGCGCGCTGCAGCGATGCGCCCATGAAGAGCCTCCGCAAGGCGCAGGTTCAGGATGTTGTGACCCTCCCAATTTCCCTCGTCCGACACGCCGTAGATCCGCATGAACGCGTCGGCATCTTCACCGAGCGCCTCGCGGATCTCGTCCGCTGACCAAACGTAGAACTTGCCTTCGACACCCTCGCTGTCCGCGTCTTGGCTGCTGTAGAAGCCACCATCCGCGTCGCGCATCTCGAGCAGCACGTAGTCGAGCGTTTCCTCGGTGATGCGGCGGTAGAAGTCGTTGCCCGTCACCTGCCACGCATGAAGATAGACGCGGGCGAGCTGTGCGTTGTCGTAGAGCATCTTCTCGAAGTGCGGAACGAGCCAGCGATGGTCGACCGAGTACCGGGCGAAGCCGCCGCCAATTTGATCGTACATCCCGCCTTCGGCCATCTTTCGCAGCGTGGCCTCGGCCATCTGCAACGCGTTGTCGTCCTCGTTGCGGATGGACTCCCGCAGCAAGAATTCGATCGTCATCGGCTGGGGAAACTTGGGAGCATCACCGAAACCACCCCAGGTAGGATCGAACTGCCGGCTCAAGCCTCGCAACGCGTTTCTAAGGATCTCCGGGTCGAGGGCCTGTTCGTCGAAGCCAACCCCCGAGAGGGCCTGGAGCTGTTCGGCGACCTCGGCGGCGCTACCCATCACGTTCTCCCGGTCACGGTCCCACGCTTGGGTCACGCCGGTGAGGATCTGCCTGAAGCTCGGCATCCCGTGGCGAGGCTCATTGGGAAAATACGTCCCCGCGTAGAACGGCTTGCCGTCGGGGGTGAGAAAAACCGTCATCGGCCAGCCGCCGCGGCCGACCATTGCGTTGACGGCCTGCATGTAGATGCTGTCGATGTCGGGACGCTCTTCGCGATCAACTTTCACATTGATGAAGTCGGCGTTCATCTGGGCTGCCGTTGCTTCGTCCTCGAACGATTCGTGGGCCATCACGTGGCACCAGTGACAAGCGGCATAGCCGATGCTGAGCAGGATCGGTTTGTCCTGTTCTTTCGCGAGCCGCATCGCCTCCTCACCCCACGGGTGCCAATCGACCGGGTTGTCGACGTGCTGAAGCAGATAGGGGCTGGTCTCGTTCTGGAGATGATTCGTCATGCGGTGCCCAGTTTCTGTGGCTGGTGGTGGTCAGGTCAACCAGGGTCGACGCCCGAGGAACACGCCCTAGGTTGCTCGGTGCAGGAGGCACCATGGCAAAGGCGATTTGGCAAGGGCAAGTGATCGCGGAATCGAACGATTTCGAGGTGGTCGAGGGGAACGTCTACTTTCCACCGGGCAGCATCAACGAAGAGTTTTTCGAGCCCAGCGAACACCAGAGCGTGTGCCCCTGGAAGGGCACCGCCAGTTACCAGCACGTCGTCGTCGACGGCGACCGCAACGAAAACGCCGCCTGGTTCTATCCAGAACCCAAAGAAGCCGCCGCCAACATCAAGGACCACATCGCCTTCTGGAAGGGCGTCACGGTCGAGCGCTAAGAAGGAGTCTGACCCCTTTTAGCGCCAGGCGAACAAGGGTTGGTCGTAGTGGGCGACTCTCGTGTTGCGGCCGTGGATGGCGACTTCTCGGAACTGGAAAATCACGGCGGCGGTTGGGGCGAAGACATCTTGGCCGAGGATTCGCACCGAGAGGACCGGGCGATCGCTTTCTTCGAGCTCGAACAGCTTCGGGATGCCAGGTGCATCGAGACCTCCGATCGGGACTCGGTGCACTTCGGCGACTTCGGTTGGGTTCGGCGTGAGGACGACGTCGTGGCCCGCCCAGACGACGACGGGCGTGATCCGGAAGCCCGAGCGGGTGGGGTAGTCGTCGAGAAGCCCGAGCACGCGATCGGCAGCGCACGACAAGCCGACCTCTTCGTCGAGCTCGCGCAGGGCGGCGCCTGCTGCGTCTTCGCCATCATCGATGCGGCCCCCGGGAAGGGCCCACTGCCCGCTGTGGTCGCGAAGGCTCGACACGCGGCGCGTGATGACGAAACAGGCATCACCCGCTTCGTTGGCGACCACCGTCATGGCGACAGCAGCGGGACGAAGAGATGGGTCGGGTTCGGTCGACCGTTCGTGCGCTCTGAGGTTCGCGGCGATTTTCGCGCGTAGGCTGTCGTCGGCCCTAAGACTCATGGGGTCGGTATAGTTCCGATTGGCGCGCTACGCATGGTGGGTCTGGTGGCCATTTCGTAGGGTGGGCCCTATCGTGCGTTCGATGCAGGTGATACCCGTACCGTGCTTGAGCGATAACTACGCCTACCTCGTCATCGAGAACGGCCGTGCCGCGGTGGTGGATCCTTCGCAGGGCGACCCCGTGTTGAGGGCGATCGATCAGGCCAACGTGAAGCTCACCGAGATTTGGCTCACCCATCACCACTGGGATCACATTGGCGGTATCGAGGCGCTGATCGAGGAGTGTCCCATCGAGCATGTGCGGGGGTCCCAGTACGACTCGGACCATGAGCGAATTCCACGGCAGACCGATGCGCTCTCAGATGGTGACTCGTTCGAGTTCGGTGGCGCGACGGTCGACATCATGGAAATCCCGGGCCACACCCTCGGTGCGATCGCGTTCATCACCGAGGGCAACCTTTTCAGCGGCGACACGCTCTTCATTGCAGGGTGCGGCCGTGTTTTCGAAGGGACGATGGAGATGATGTCGAAGTCACTCGACAAGCTTCGCGCCCTGCCCCCGAAGACCAAGGTGTGGTGCGGCCACGAGTACACCGTCAACAACCTGCGGTTCGCGAAGACGATCGAGCCGACCAACCCGGACGTCGGGAGCGCGCTGAAAGAGGCGGTTGCCATGCGCGATGCAGGACAGTTCACGGTCCCCGGACACCTCGAACGAGAGCTCGCGACCAATCCATTCCTTCGCTTCGACGACCCGGAAGTCGCGGCCGGCAGGGATCCAGTTGCGTCATTCACCGCGATTCGCGCGGCCAAGGACAGCTTCTAGCCATGACCACACCACGAACACCGCAAGCGAGCTGGACTCGCGACGAGCACGGCATCCCGCAGATCGTCGCGGACGACATCAACGGCCTCTACTGGGGCATGGGCTACTGCCACGCGATGGATCGCGGCATGCAGATGCTGATCATGCGGATCCTCGGGCAAGGTCGTGCGGCCGAGCTGCTCGATGGTAGTGACGAGATGGTCGAAGTCGACCGGTTCTTTCGGCGAATGAATTGGAATGGCGGGGTTGCGGCGGAGGCTGAGAATCTCACCACGGAGGCCCGCGCCGCGTGTCAGGCGTACTGCGATGGCGCGAACGCCCGTTTTTCCAAGTCCGTGCCTTGGGAGTTCAAGCTCGTAGGGGTCAAACCCGATGCCTGGACGATTGGGGACAGTTTGTTGCTTGCGCGCATGAGCGGCTTCCTCACCCTAGCCCAGTCGCAAGGCGAGGTAGAACGGCTCTTCGTCGAGATGATTCAGGCTGGTATTGCCGATGCGCACCTCGAAGCGCTGTTTCCGGGCTGCACGGATGGCTTCGACCGCTCGATCCTGACCGAGGTCGAGCTCGTGGAGCGGATCGTGCCGGACGCGGTGAAGTGGTTAGTCGCCGCGCCACGGTTGATGGCGTCGAACAACTGGTGCGTGTCGGGTTCGCGGACGGCATCTGGCGCGGCGATGCTCTCCAATGATCCGCATCTCGAAACGAATCGGTTACCGAACGTGTGGGTGGAGCAGAGCTTTCGCTGGCCCGACGGTTACGCCATTCTCATGACGATGCCGGGCCTGCCCGCTCCGCTCGTGGGGCGCAATGAGCATCTGTCCTGGGGCACAACATACACCTTCATGGACGCGATCGACTCTTGGGTGGAACATCGTCGGGACGGGAAGTTCCGTCGCGGAGACGCTTGGGTCGACTTCGAGCAACGCGTCGAGACCATCAAGCGCAAGAAGGGCGAGCCGATCGTCGAGACCTTCTGGGAAAACCAGCACGGCGTGCTCGATGGAGACGCCACCGCCGAGGGATACTCACTCGCAACACGTTGGTCCGGATCGAATGGTGGAGCCCAGTCGATCAACATGCTGCTCCCGATGTGGACCGCCCGCACGGTGTCCGAGGGGATGGCTGCCTTTTCCGAGGTCGAGTCCTCGTTCAACTGGATTTTCGCCGACAGCGCCGGTGACATTGGCTACCAGATGTCTGGCTTGATGCCGAGACGCGCCGACGACTGGTCGGGTTTTGCACCCCGGGCCGGCTGGGAGGAGCGATTCGACTGGAAGGGTTTCGTCAATCCCGAGGAGCTACCGCGCGCCCACAACCCCGCAGACGGTGTCATCGTGACGGCCAACCAGGATCTCAACCACCTCGGAAACGCGAGCCCCATCAATGCGCCGATGGGCGACTACCGCGCGCGACGCGTCACGCAGCTGCTGGAGGAACGCGACGACCATGACGTGGACTCCTTCCGCGCGATCCAAATGGACACGTACTCGATTCAGGCAGCCGAGTTTCTCGAAGTTCTCACGCCGCTAATGGCGACGGGTCCCATCGTCGATGCCCTCCGTGCTTGGGATTGTCGCTACGAGCTGGACTCTCCCGGTGCGACGGCCTTCGAGATCTTCTACACGGAGCTACTCGTAGAGATGTTTGGTCCCGCATGCGGGGTTCCGGTCATCGAGCACCTGCGCGACGCGACGGGCATATTCATCGACTTCTACCAGAACTTCGATCGCGTGCTCGTCGCCGAATCGTCCCCGTGGCTCGGTGAACGCACGCGGGAAGAGGTCTGGGGCGCCGCCCTCGCGAGGATCGCCGATCGCGTGCCCGAACCCTGGGGCAAGCGAAACCAACTCACCCTCACGAACGTGTTTTTTGGCGGCAAGCTCCCTCGCTTCCTCGGATTCGATCGAGGCCCCATCCCCATTCGTGGCGGCCGCGCGACCCCACATCAGGGGCAGATCTATCGCGCCGGAGACCGACTCACCTCGTTCACCCCGTCGCTCCGTCTCGTTGCCGACATGAGCGCGCCGGTCCTGCACACGGCCCTCTGTGGAGGTCCATCGGACCGCCGGATGTCGAAGTGGTACACGAGCGGGGTCGACGGCTGGATCGCCGGCAGTCTCAAGATCCGCAAGCCGCCTACCAAGTAGCCCGAGTCGCGAGCCTAGCCGCGCATCTTTTCGATCGAATGCTTCATGATCGACAGCGTCCACCCTCGCGGAAGGAGCTTCGAGAGCAGGCCCGCGGACATGCGGTCGGCGAAGGTGGGAACCAGCGTAGGCTGCTTGCCGAGCGCCCGGAGGGCTCCAAGCGCCACGGGATCGGGGCCGGTCAAAGGAATGTAGAAAGGCAAGCCCTTGTCGAGCGCTTGATCCTGCACGGGTTTGGTATCGGTCATGCCCGGACAGACGGCGAGGGCATCCACGCCGCTGCCTTGGAGCTCCGACCACAACCCGGCCGCTAGGTTCAAGCCGTAGCCCTTCGTCGCGGCGTAGTGACAGAAGTAGGGGGAGCCGGACATCCCCGACGCAGACGATACGATGATGATTCCGCCGCGCCCCCGCGAGGCCATCTTCTTCCCGACGATGTACGTCAGCAAGAGCGTGGCGCGGCAGTTCAAATCCAACGTCGCTAGGTGCGCCTCTAGCGAGATGTCGAAGAACGGATCGAGGATGGAGATGCCGGCATTGTTGACGAGGAGACCAACCTCGTAGGCTTCGGCCCACTCCTGCGCCTTTGTCGCGAGGCCCGGGTCGGCGAGGTCACAGATGAGGGGTCGCGCATCGATGCCGTGCTCTACGTGAAGTGCTTCGGCGAGGTCCTTCGTTTCGTCCGCCTCTCGATCGACCAACAGGAGGTCGAACCCATCGGCGGCGAGATACGCGGCAAACGCGCGCCCGATGCCTCGCGCCGCACCCGTGACGAGCGCGTAGCCTCCATAGCGGGCGTGCAGCCCGAGCTTCACCGAGTCACCCAAGTCGTTCTCCGTTAGGCCGTCGTCAATCGACCCTTGGCACGAGTGCGGTCGTGAATCCAGAAGGCGAGCCAAACAGCCGCGAACCCAACGATGCCGCCGATTCCGTAGAATGGGCCCAGCCACGTCGGCGCTCCGAACGTGAGATCATGAGCCGCGGCGGTCAGGGCTAGCATGGTGCCTCGCGCAATTGCGACCGCAACCACCGACTCGCTGCGCACGCGCAGGTACACCAACACCCAAGAAGCGACGATGCACCAGGGAAGGGCGAGCGCCACGCTCCCCAAGCCCGGGGCGCCGTATAGGTTCCCGATCGCCACCGACGGCGCGAGCCACAGCCACCACAGCAGCCCAATCTTGGTCGACCGGGCCCAGAAGCCGCCGGACACCTCGCGGAAGTAGTAGCCGCGGAACGCGACCTCTTCGCACAGCCCCGGGATGAGATTGAAGGTCAGTCCCGCCGGCATCCCCAAGACGATGAGCATCAACGGGTGCGGTGGCGGGCTCTCGGCGAGGTACTCGTTGAACTGTGCGAGTTGGTCGGGCGGTACGGTCGAGCGCTTGGTCTCGATCAATCGTTCGACCGTCAGCACCGGCTCGAATCCGGCGGCCCACGTGACGAGCATGCCTACGAAAAGGATGGCGACTGGAAGCAGCCAGGCGATGCCCCACCATCGGTTGATCGAAAACCGGAGGCCGAGTGGCTTCAGAATCGATTGCTTCAACCACGGCCCTTGCGCGAGCAGGGTCGCCACCAATGCGGGCACCGTGTACCAAAACGCAATGGCTCGGCCGGCCGCCCCGGACCACTCGATGCCGTTGAGCCACATGCCGACGACCGGCGTCCAACTCCCGATCGCCATCAGGGCGAACGGAACCCAAATCAGTTGCGATTTGCTGACCTCCGAGCTCACCGAAAGCGTTTCCACGCGGCGAATTCGGCTTCCTGAAACGCTGCGTAACGCTTCTGGAGCCGAATGAGCTCCCCGTAGACACGTGGCAACTGCGACGCCAAAGCGAGCAACACGCGCCCGGTGGCCTCCGCGTCTCCCGCGGCGCGGTGCGCCTGCTCGAGTGGGATGCTCAGATGCTTCGCGACATCGCCGAGTCGCCGGCTTTTCAGCTCTTTGAGGATTTCGCGGGCCCACACCAGGGGGTCCACCCAAACCACGTCCTCGCGCGCGGCCGGCGGCATGTCTCCTGGGGTCATCCCCTTCGGAGCGGCGCGTGCCATCTCCGCCAGCATGAACCCGCGGTCGAACGAGGCGTTGTACGCCACAGGGAGCGTGCCCTGCAGCAGCTCGAGCACGCGGGGCATGACCGTCGCAAAGTCTGGCGCGCCGGCGAGCTCTTCGTCCGTGATGCCGTGTACGGCCCGAGACTCCTCGGGCACCGGAATGCCGGGGTTGACCAACAGGCTCTCCCGGCTGGTCACTTCACCCTTGTCGAACCGCACGAGCCCGATTTCGAGCACGCGGTCGGTCTCGGAGTCCCGGCCCGTCGTCTCGAAGTCGATGACAGTGAACGGGATGTCCTCCCATGAGGAACCCGGCTCAAATTCGTGGCACAGCCCTTCGACGTTTTGAATCGCGTCTGCGATCAGGTCCGCAATGCCTGGATAGTGGCGCCCCGTCGGAAAGCACCCGCACACATCGGTTCGTCCCCGCACGCACGGAAGATGCACTGCATGGCCGCCCCGGCGCAAGTCGTATAAAGGATAGACCGTGGCTTCGACGTATCGGACGCGCTTCGCGCCTTCGCCGACCGGCAAGATGCACCCCGGACATGCGCGCACCGCTCTGGTGACCTGGCTGCAAGCGCGCAAACACGGTGGGCGGATCGTGATGCGGATCGAGGATATCGATCGCCCGCGAGTGGTCCCTGGCTCCGCCGATGCGATCTGCCGCGACCACGAGTGGCTCGGGCTCGATTGGGATGAGGGCCCGGTGTTCCAGTCGTCCCACGATGAGGCTTACGAGCGGGCGCTCCGTCGGCTCGAAGCCGCTGGCATGGTGTACCCATGCACTTGCTCTCGAAAAGAGATCGCCGCGATCGCGAGCGCGCCCCATGGGGACGATGGCTTGCGTTACCCTGGAACCTGCCGTAGCGGCGTGACCCAACCCGGCAAGCTCCCGGCGTTTCGCTTCGTCTTCGAGGACCCCTCTCCAGGTTTCGAAGATGCGCTGTGCGGCACCTACCCGGAAGGTCGGACGGGCGGGGACTTCGTGCTTCGGCGCGCCGATGGCATTTGGGCGTATCAGCTCGCGGTCGTCGTCGATGATGCGGAAGCGGGTATCAGTGAAGTGATCCGTGGCGAGGATCTACTTTCGTCGACCCCACGCCAGATCGCGCCTACCGCGCGCTTGGCTATCCGGTTCCGCGCTTCGCGCACGTTAGCTTGGTGGTCGACGGGGACGGCGCCCGGCTTGCGACGCGGCACCGGGCGACATCGATCGAGTCACTTCGAGAGTCCGGCCGTTCTCCCGAGGAAGTCATTGGTGAGTTGGCGTGCTCACTCGGGTTGACGGCGACAACTGCCCCGATTCGCGCCGAAGAGTTGGTTCCGAGCTTCGAGCTTACCGAGATCCGCCGGTCATCCTTCGCCTGGAATCCCAAGGGTTGACATTAATTGAAAATTCGACCCTGATTTGGGACAAGTATGAGTTGAGGAACAACCTGTGACATCGAGCGAAAGGCTGATGGAGACTCTCGAGCGACTTGCGGAGCTCGACCCCGTCAGGACCTACCCTCAACGCGGAGCCACTTTGATCGCCGGCTTGGTCGGAGCCCATTCGTTTCGGCTCGATCGCCCCGATGCCGATCCGCTGAGTAGCGAGCCTGCTTTGACCACGACGGATCCGACGATCTCTTTGCCCCTTCGCCAAGGACGCACCCTCCTCGGAACTCTCCATCTGGAAATCGTCGGTGATGCCCCGGCGGGCAATCAGCTAGAGCTTTTGAAATGGGCGTCCCGGCTCTACGGAAGAGGGTTGGACTACGCCGAGCGGCTCGCCGACGAAGGCGGTCGGAGGCCTGGCGAGGCCGTTGAGGAGACCCTGCGTCGCGCCCCGCTCACTCCGCGCGAGCGAGATGTCGTTTCGCTCCTCGTCGCGGGCTCTAGCACGCGCGAGATCGCCGCGGACACCGGGCTCACGGTATCGACCGTCAACACCTATCTCAAACGAATCTTTTCCAAGCTCGGTGTGCACTCGAGAGTCGAGCTGATTGCCCGCATGGCTGGGACAGCTACCATCCCTCCGCGCGCCAACTATGAGGCGCCGCTCCCGGATTGATGGCCAGAGACGACGAGCTCACACATTTGGATCGCGACGGTCAGGCCCGCATGGTCGACGTTGGCGCGAAGAACAAGACGTCACGCGAAGCACGTGCGCGTGCGACGCTCCGGATGAAGCCCGAGACGCGCCGCGTGTTGCTGTCGGGGGAAGTGCCCAAGGGTGACGCGTTGGCGACGGCGCGGATCGCGGGAATCCAGGCTGCGAAGCGAACCTCCGAGCTGATCCCGCTTTGTCATCCCCTTGCAATCACCGGTTGCGACGTGGCGTTCGAGCCGGCTGACGATGACGAGCGATTCGTCATCGAGGCGTCGGTCCGTTGCGCCGACCGCACCGGTGTCGAGATGGAAGCGCTTACCGCGGCAACGGTGGCAGCGCTCACCCTCTACGACATGCTCAAAGCGATCGATCGCGGCATGGTGATCGAGGAGGTCGTGCTGCTCGAGAAGCAAGGCGGGCGGAGCGGCCACTATCGTCGTTGAGGCTAGTCTCGGCGAACGACTCGCCGAAGGGCCCGCCAGTCATCGACGGTGAGCTCGCGGGTGACGATCAAGACGGCGACCGAGCTCGTGAACCCGGCGGCTAACGCGACGAGCGCCATCACCGCTGAATCGTGTGGAGTCGCGCTGGCGGTGGCGTACCCCACGCCGGCCGCCAGTGCTGCTCGGACCCAGGTCGCGACGGGAATGAAGACCCCGAATAACCGGTGGAGCACCCACGAGGAAAGGATCAGGGCGATGACCATTCCGATGGCCGTGCCGGTGGCGGCCGCCTCGAGCGTTTGTTCTCCTAAGCCGGCGCGCATCACTAGAATCCGGTTGGCGACGACGACGGCCAGCAGTGACACGCCTGCGATCATCGCAGCGACGGAAGGCTTGCCCGCTCCGCTGATCGCCGTTGCCGCGACGGCAAAGAGGGCGAACGCCGCCACGCCGAACACTAGAATCGAAAGTGCGGGCGCACCTGCAAGGTACTCGGCCGGGTACGCCAGCTGCATCACGCCGTGAGCAGCTCCCGAAGTGGGCGCCGCGACCAGCAAGAGAAGGAGCAGCGACAAGCGCATGGCGTGCTGAATGGTAGCTCTGGCAGCCTCTCGATTTCCGATGCTCGTCGCCTTGCTGATCATCGGGAACACGATGAACGTCAACGAGATGATCAATTGATAGGGCACGAACGCAAAGGTCTGCGCGGCGCGGTAGTATCCCACATACTGATTGGCGATATCGACCGCGACCTGGCTAGTCGCAGTGCTCGCGAATGCGATTTCGGTGGCGGTCCGCTTCAGCACCTGCAGGTCGATCATCAAGATGCCATTGAGGCAGATCTGGTAGGTCCAGATCGGCGCCATGAAACCCACCCAGCGTCGCATGGGGATCCGCTCGCCACGCTGTCCAAAGCCGATCCAGATCAGACTGATCGACAAGATCGTGGCCGAAGCGGTCGCGAAACCGGCGACCGCGCCGATCGCGCCGAGCCCCAGAGCCGCCCCCGCCAGGATGCCGACGGTGCGAAGCGTTGAGAACGTGAGGTCCAGACGGGCCTGCTTGGAGAACCAATGCCTTCCATTGAGGCTCCCGACCACCGCAGCGTACAGCGCGTAGGCAAAGACGACGATGGACGCGATGCGGAGCAAGCGCGTGAGCTGATCGTCCAGGAGCAGGCGCGCGATCACCGGCGCCAAGACGAAAAGCCCCAGTGCGAGTGCGCCGCCGAGTAAGGTTTGAATCCGAAGCCCCTGCCTCAGGGTGACTTCGGCGCGGGACTCGTCCTCGCTGACGAACTTCGAGACCGATTGAATCGTCGCGACAATCAACACGTTGGTGAGAATCGCCACGCCGCTCATCGTGGCCGCGTAGAGTCCGAACTCCTTGGCTTCCCCGAAGATTCTCGGGAGCAGGAGTTGCACCGCATACCCGGTAACGATGAAGTAGCCCTTGGCGCCGGCCATCGACACCAGGCCGCGCCCAGCCCGGCGCGCGTCTTCCGAGGAATTCACCGCCGCCGGTTGTGCCGCTCCGGGTCCTGATGGTCAAGGGTTGACTTGGATCGACCCATGACGCCAACTACGCTCGAGTGAAGCTGATGTTCTTCAAGTCGAGGCGGGGGGCTTACGGCCGTTTGATCTCGGCAGCCGGCATCTTGGCAGCCGTGGTGCTCATGGGCGCTACCGCGTATTTCGCCGTCGGCGAAGGCAGGTGGTCGTGGTTCGACTGCTTCTACATGACCATCATCACGCTCTCGACGGTGGGCTTCGCCGAAACGCTCGAGGGCATGAACGAGCTCCCTGAGGCCCGCGCGGTCACGATCGCCCTGATCATCCTCGGCAGCGGCACATTGCTTTATTTCATTTCTAGTCTCACTGCTTTGATTGTAAAAGGTGATTTGCAGGGGATTCTGAGGCGTAGAAGTATGCAACGTGCAATCAGCCAGCTGAACGAGCATGTCATTGTCTGCGGCATTGGCACCACGGGGCGGCATATCGCGATCGAGCTCAGCGCCGTGGGGGTTCCGTTCGTGGTCGTCGACACCAATCGGGAGAGGCTCGAAGAGCTCAGTGAGGAGTTCGATGATGCCCTCCTCTACGTCATCGGCGATGCGACCGATGACCACGTCCTAGAGCTGGCTGGCATTGACCGCGCCCGCGGTGTGATCTCGGCGCTCAACGACGACAAAGCCAATCTTTTCGTCACGATCAGCGCGCGCGCGCTCAACCCGGCCGCCCGAATCGTGGCCAAGTCGATCGAGCCGTCCACCGAAGCCAAGCTCCGCCGAGCAGGCGCCGATTCGGTCGTCGCGCCCAACTACATTGGCGGGGTGCGGCTCTTCAGCGAGATGGTCAGCCCCAAGGCCGCCGCTTTCCTCGACCGGATTGTTCAGTTCGGGAGCGGCATCAGCGTGGGCCTCGAGGCGATCGACATTCCGCCCGAGAGCCCCATCGTGGGCCAACGTCTCGCCGAGACCGACATCCGTGAGGCCGGAGCCCTCGTCGTCGCGGTCCACCTGGCCGACGGGGACTATGTCTACAATCCGGGAAGCGAGCAGCTGCTCGAGGCAGGTGACTCGCTGATCGTCCTGGCGGACTCCGAAGACATCGCCGCCCTCCGGCAAGCCTTGGCCGACTGAAGGCCTTGACGGCCTTCTGGTCGAAGGTTGAAGGCCTTGACGGCTTCGGGGGCGTGGTTAGGTTGCCTCAACTCCGACGGTAGCTCGGAGGCAAAAGGAGACGGGAAAACATGGGAAAGATTATCGGCATCGACCTCGGGACGACCAACTCTGTCGTCGCGGTGATGGAGGGCAAGGACCCGAAGGTCATCGTCAACGAGGAGGGTGACCGCCTTACACCGTCGGTGGTGGCATCGGGATTGCAGCGTTGATGATTTGGCGCCTCCCGAAACTGAAGTCTGACCACGAAATCGAGTCACTGGTCAGCCGCGAGTTTGCCTTCTTGCTGAACAACTGGGTGCTGCTCGGGATGATGGTGTTCGTGCTGACCGCGACCACCTTCCCGCTGCTCAGCCAGTGGCTTCGAGGCGAGGAGGCCACCGTGGGCCCCGCCTTCTACAACAAGTGGATGGTGCCGCTCGGCCTCGTGCTCTTGTTCCTGGCGGGGCTCGGGCCATTGATCGCGTGGCGAAAGGCGACCGGGTCCAAGCTCGCTCGCGCCCTGGTCTTCCCGCTCGGCGTTGGTGTGTCGGTTGGCGCGCTTCAGTTCCTCTTTGGCGCGAGTCTCGGATTTCCACCCATCGTCGAGCCCACCGAGATTTACGACACCACGACAGGCACCGTCCTCGCGTGGATGTCCGCCGTGGCTCCCGTCGTCTCGTTCTCAATCTGCGGATTCGTGCTCACGAGCATCGGCCAGGAGTTCTGGCGCGGCGTACGGGTTCGCATGAGGAAGGGTGAGGGCGCGGGCATCGCGCTGGGTCGCCTCGTGTCCAGGGGCCGACGCCGCTACGGCGGGTACATCGTTCACATCGGCGCCGTCTTCATGTTCATCGGCTTCACCGGTGCGGCGTACGATGTCGAGCAGGAAAGCGCGCTTCGCCCGGGCGAGACGATGACGATCGGCAAGCACACGGTGCGCTACGACCAGCCCCGCATGGAAACCGACCCGAGCAAGCGGATGATCTTCACGGACATGACGATCATGGACGACGACGGGAATGAAACTGGCCAGGTCGCGCCTGCCAAATTCATCTATCGAACACATCCGCAGATGCCGACGACCGAGGTAGCGATTCGTAGCCGTCCCGCCGAAGACATCTACGTGATCATGAGCACGGTCGATCCGTCGACCCGTCGTGGCACGTTTCGAGTCATCATTCGTCCGCTCGTAGCTTGGATTTGGTTTGGCGGAATCGTTCTCCTTCTAGGCGCGATCCTCAGCATGTGGCCGACTGGGCGCGAGCTGCTTCGCGAAGAGGTGGCGCGTCCGCGACGTTTTCGGTTCTCTCCGGCCGTTGCGGTCGTCGCGGTGGCGATCGTAGTCGCGACGATGATGGCGTGGGTAGGTGTGGCCTCCGCACAGACCGATAGTAGTAGCTCGCTTCATGCCGGCTCGGTCGTCATCAACGATCCGATCGAGCGGCAATTGTTTGGCCGCCTGCTGTGCCAGTGCGGCGATTGCGCGCGCCTGCCGCTCGACACCTGCGCGTGCGGTTGGGCCGACGACAAACGCGTGGAGATTCGTGCGCTCCTCGCGGCGGGTGAGTCGCCCACCAAAATTCAGCAGTCGTTCCGGGCTCAGTACGGCGCCAAGGCGCTTGCGATTCCCTCCGATGAAGGGCTCGACCGGGCGCTTTGGGCCGTTCCCTTGGGGGCCATGGTCGTTGCGGTGGGCTTCATCGTCATGATGGGGCGTCGATGGCAGCGACGCGGCGCAGTCACGTCAGCGACTGCGGTCGCCGCCGTCGGCGAGGAGCTCCAATACGACTCCCGTCTCGACGAAGAGCTCGAGCGCCTGGAGGAGAGCTGATGCGTGAGTTCCTCCCCTGGCTGTTCATCATCGTAGCGTCGGCCGCCATGGTTGCCGGGCTGGCCAGCCTGTGGCTCAGTCTGAGCCTGGCTTTTTCGAACGAGGTCTTGGGAGACGCCCGTGCGCAACTCACCACCGATGCGCGCCGCGCGTTGCTGACCGAGAAGGAAGCGCTGCTCCAAGAGATTCGCGAGATCGCGTTTGAGCACGACGCAGGCAAGCTCTCCGACCCGGATTTCGAAGAGCTCAACGCGAAGCTCCGCGCCCAGGCCCGGCATGTTCTTCACGCGCTCGACGAGGGAGCTGAGTCCTTTCGGGATGAAGCCGAGGCCCTGATCGCCGAACGGCTCGCGGACGACGTCTAGTGCGGACTGCAGCTCTCCTTGGCTTTCTCCTATGGGCCCCTTCGATCGCGTCTGCGCAGCAGGACCAAGATGTCGTGAACCGTGTTCTCGGCAACGTCGCTGAGCTCGTGACTTCGGCCGTCGACGCGGAGCTCCCTTCGGGGACGATTGCCGTCGAGGTCGTCGACACGGCCGGTACCGGCGTCTCCAAGCAAGCCGTCCGTCTCGGAGTGATGGAGCAATCCGGCGGACGCGAAAGCAAAGCCTGCGTCACCGACGAGAAGGGCGTGTGTTCCTTTGGCGACCTACTGACCGACGGCAAGCATTCCTATCGGGTGAACGTTCCGTATGAGGGCGCGCGCTACAGCTCGACGCCGTTTCGGCTCGATGCTGCGAAGGGTCAGCGGGTTCGTGTGGTGCGCCTTCCGACTACGACGGACACTCGGCGCGTCTTCCAGGTCCTCGGCCGCACGATGATCGAGTTTCGGGACGACCGGGCGCACATGACTCAGGAAGCGCGACTCACGAATCTCGGTGAAGCGACCTACGTGTTCCCCGAAGGGGGGATGTCGATTCGACTGCCTGAGGGCTTCAAGGCGTTTGATTCGATGGCGGTCATGACCGATCAGCGCCTTGCGGCGACCGCTGACGGGCTCGAAATCAGTGGTTCCATTCCGCCTGGCCGGGCCGACCTGATGTGGACCTACGACATTCCGATCGGCGGAACATCGCTCTCGCTCCAGCAGCCTGTCCCTTTTGCCACGATGGAGTACCAGGTGGTGAGCGACTACGTGGATGGCATGACCCTCGAGGTCGAGGGCTTTCAGGTGGCGCGGGTGCACGAGGGCGCCGACCGGCGCTATTTGGTCGCGGGCCTGATGCGGCGCCCGGGCGACGCCCCCGTCGATCTCTTACGCATTCACATTCGCGGCATCCCCGGCGGCGGCCCGCTGCCCTATTTCGCGGTTGCGATCGCGCTGATCTTCCTGTTTTTGGGAGTCTGGCTGCTTTTTCGCCCTTTGGATCAGACCGCGATGCTGGCGAAGGTCCGCGACGATCGTCGTGGAGAGTTGTTGGACGAGATCGCCTCGTTGGAAGGCCAACGTCAGTCCGAGGCGATCGGGCCCAGTTATTATGAGCACCGTCGGCGGGAACTGACCGATGAGCTAGCAATCGTGCTTCGCATGCAAAGCGAGGCCACGGGCCATTGATCCGCGGCGCAAGGCCGCGTATGTTCGCCGCCGACCGCGGCTAGAAGAAGAGGGGACCATGGCAGAAGGCCTAAATCGAGTGACGCTCATCGGGAATTTGGGCGCTGACCCGGAGCTCAAGTATACGCAGAACGGCCAAGCGGTCTTGCGCCTGCGCCTGGCCACGACGGAGTCCTACATGAACCGTGCGGGCGAGCGCCAACAACGCACGGACTGGCACACGTGCACCGTGTGGGGCAAGCGTGGTGAGGCCCTCAACAACATCCTTTCCAAGGGCCGAAGCATCTGTGTCGAGGGCCGCATTCAGTACCGTCAGTGGGAAGACAAAGACGGCAACAAGCGCAACTCGACCGAAATCGTCGCCACGAACATCGTCCTACTCGGCAGCGGCCGAGGCCGCGATTCGGCTCCCCCCGGTGACTTCGGTGGCGGTGACGTTGGTGGCGGCGGCAGTGCCCCCCCCACCGACGACTTCGGCGACGACGACATTCCTTTTTAGAGGCGGGGCTGAGGCTGGCTCCCGTCGCGGAGCGCGCGCTAGGGCTGTTGGACGGGCGACGGTACGGGAGCTTTGGCTAGCTCGGCGTGCTCGGCAGCAAGCGCAGCTTCCAACGCTGCCTTCTCGGCCCGCTTTTGCTCCCTTGCTTCACGGGCCACGCGCGTCTTTTCCGAGATGTAGGCTACGGATGCAGCAACGACGATCGCGACCTCTAGGGCAAGAGCCAACCCAGTGTACGCATCCGGTTTGGCGCCCTGGACCATGGCAAGGATTCGACCGCCGGCAAACCCGGACCCACACACGATGAACGCCAGCGCCGCGGCCAACCTCAAGCGCTGGAAGGCGGCACCGAAAAGAGCAAACGCGCCGAGCGCGGACCAAAGCCCTACGTTGACTGCGATCGACTCGATGTAGAGCCCGCCGCGCTCTGCGCCGGCAAGCCCCATCCAGTTTGGCATGATCGAGCCCGCGAAGAGGCAGAGCAAGGCCCAGCCAATGGCGCCGACGCCGAGAAGGAACAGAACGTTGCGGGACATGACGACAAGATACCGCTGTTCGCTTTCCAAAGAAAGTTAGTCCAATCTTCATGCGTGCCGAAGGTCCGCGCCGATGTACTGTTGACGCAAAGAGGCCTCGCCCCGTCGCGGGCGCGAGCGCAGGCATTGATCCTCGGGGGCAAGGTATTTTCCGGAGATCGGCGCGTGGAGAAGAGCGGCCAGACGCTCGACGACGAAGCGCCGCTCGAGGTTCGGGAACCCGATCACCCCTATGTCTCCCGAGGCGGGGTCAAGCTTGCGGGCGCGCTCGAAGCGTTTGGGTACGACCCCGCCGGCAAGACGGTAGCCGACTTCGGTGCATCGACAGGCGGCTTCACCGACTGTCTGCTTCAGCGCGGGGCCATCAAATCATTCGCGATCGACGTGGGGTACGGGCAGCTGCATAACAAGCTTCTACAAGACCCGCGGGTGGTCGTCATGGAGCGCACGAACGCGCGGCACTTGAAGCGAGGTGCACTGTCCGAGGAGGTCGACCTGGTCGTCATCGATGCATCGTTCATCGGTCTCGAAAAGCTTCTTCCCGCCGCGCACGCGCTTCTGAAGGTCGAAGGCGAGGTCCTGGCGCTCGTCAAACCCCAATTTCAAGTTGGGCAAGACAAGGTTGGAAAGGGCGGCGTGGTTCGCGATCCAACTCTTCGGCGCGAGGCGATTGCCACTGTTGCGGCGGACGCCGAGAAACTGGGTTTTGCGCTCATCGCTCAGGCGGATTGCGTGATCACCGGCCCGAAGGGAAATCAGGAGACGTTCATCTGGCTGCGTCGATCGCCGGTGGCACGCGCTCCATGAGCCCGGGCTCGACGACCATCCACCCCCGGTCGACCTTGCTCTTGCGAACCTTGACCCACCAGAACTGCTCGCATGCAGCAGGGTCCTCCTCGCTCAAGCCTTCGAATGCGTCGTCAAGCGTACACGGGGTCCAGCCCGGTCCCCCTGGCGTGCCCACCATGCACATGCCTCGCGAGTTGTAGAACAAGAAGCTCCCCACCTCGCCCTGCGCGACGGCAAGGTACGTTCGCTCGACCTCGATGCCCTGGTCCCAGACCTTGCGCTTCACGTACAAATCCCGCTTGGCCACGAGGCGTCGCGGTTTCGTGATGAAGACCTCGCTGTCTTCCACGCCAATCAACACGCCCTTCTTCCATGTGACCGTGGCCGTGATGAAGGCGGCGTGTGTCGGCTTCAGCTTGAGCTGCACCTTCTGGTATTTGTCGCCCCAGCGGAGATTTCGAAAGTCTGCCGGGTAGGGCCAGCTATGTTTGGCGACCGCGTCGGCCTTCTCGTCGTGGTCGCAGCCTCCGCCGTCTAGCGCCGCTTGGGCGTTCGAGGTAGCTGGCGAGCTGTCGCCCTTCTTGCAACCACCAGTGGCTGCGAGTGTTGCGACGACGATGGCGGTGCATATCGAGAAGGCGCGCATGGCGAAATCTGGTTCCCGGGGGTGGATTCGAACCACCATTCACAGGTCCAAAGCCTGTTGTCCTGCCCTTAGACGACCCGGGAGCGATTCTCCTAATAACACGCATGCGCTCCCCCTCAAGGGTCGACCGCTCGGGGTTGCGCCGGCGGCGCCAATAGTGCGATACCGAGCGCAGTTGAACGGATAGGGAGCGTGCCAGTGAGCGACGATCACAAATACCCAGAGTGGTTCCTTTGGTTCACGGAGCACGGCGTCCGCGTTCTCATCTTGCTGGCGGTTGCGTTCTTGGCCTTCGTGTACACCCGCAGCCGATCGAACACCGAGGAGCGGTTGCTCGCGATTGAGGACACGGTGCAGTACGAGCCGCCGCGCTCGTACACGCCGCCCAACCTGGATGCCTATGCGGCCGCGGACGTCTCAGCGCGATCGCTCCCGGTTCACCAGGCCGCCTACGTTCCTGTCTATTCCCACATCTATTACGACGGCGGGCGCCCGTATCTTCTCGAAGCGATGCTGAGCATTCGCAACGTGGATCCCAAGCGGCACGTGTACGTGAGTGCGGTGGAGTACTACGATACCGACGGGAAGCTCTCGAAGAAGTTCGTCGATCGATTGATCAAGCTCGATCCTCTCCAAACGATCGAGTTTCTGGTGGAGAGGCACGACGTCACCGGAGGCTCGGGCGCGAACTTCATCGTCGAGTGGCATGCCGGGACCAAAGACACGCATGCGCCCCTGATCGAGGCTGTCATGGTGGGTCGCTCCGGAACCAACGCCATCTCGTTTGTCCGCAAGAGCGAGCCCTTGCCGCAGTGGATGGCGGACTAGTTGGTTCGCCTCATTTCGCGACGCGAACAGGCGGCGGCAGGTAGAGCGGGTCCAACGCTTCGGGTTTGGGCAGATACATTCGAAACTGCAAAGAGAACGGACGATCCGGCGCGGGGAGCCAGTTGCTCTCCTTCTTCTGGCCTGGGGACGCGTGCTGGACGTAGATCGTCAACGAGCCGTCCGTCCCGTATGTGAGCTTGCTCCGGTCGCCGATCGAGTAGCGGTCGATCGGATTGGCGACCATGAGCTGATCGGGGAGGCTGTACATCGTCATCGACCAGAACGCGTCGACCTGTGGCATCTCGTCCTTTTCAAAACGCATCACATAGTCGTGCTTCGAGCCATCGAGTGGATTGCCCCCGGCGTCGCTATTACCGAAGGGATAGTACGCCTCGATGGTGTCGTTGCCATAGAGTCCCATCATCGCTGCGAAGGCGCGCACCAGGTACTTGGACCGCATTGCCTCGCCCGGGCCAAAGAGACCGTCGATTCCCTCCCAGCCGTGGTCGGCGCGCACCGTGATTCCCTGCAACTCACTCGGTTTCGCCGCGGCATTGTTCAACGCCACCATTGCCCGACCAGCGCCCGCGTCGACAGCGTTCCGTAGCTCCGCGCTCAGCCCGAGCGAAGCGGAAAGCGCCCCCGGCCGAATGCCGATTCCGGCGAATCGAGCCATGAGCTCCTGCTCCTCGGGCGAAATCACGACTAGCGCCAGCAAGAAATTCAGCAGGTCGATGAAGGAAGCGGACTTGGCTTTGTTCGGATCGTACGCGGGAAACGTGATCCCGGCAGCGACGGGCACTCGGGACCGACCGAGGAACACGTTCATCGGGGTGAGGCGATATTGCTTCTGAAGCTCGACTACCGCCGCGACATCCTTCGGTCCGTCGACTTCGGTCCTGATGATGCAGTAGACGAAGTTGCTCCCGCTCCGAAACACACCTTTCGTGTCGCCCGGTTTCGATCCCTCCCATTGAGGTCCAGCGACGACGTAACTGCCCGCTTCGCCTCCTGTCGCGCGGGTTCCGAGATACGCGAAGTTGTGCGTGAACATGTCGACGAGCTGTACGGAGTAGTAGCGGTCTTTCACCTCGGGAATAGTGATGACGATCGGCTGTGCCCGGAGATCCAGCCATGCCAACGCGTAGAGAGTATCGTTGTTGGGTCGAACGATCTCTTTGAACTCGGGTCCGAGCAGTTCGGTCTTGGACACGAGCTCGTTGAACGGAGCCATGTATCCCGGCGCTGTTCTGTCGACGGCCTGGGTGTACATCGTTCGATAGTTCTCCATCATTGGGAACGCGTAGATGTACGCCTCCTCTGCGATGGCGGCCGCTTCCTTTGGGGTGAGCTCTTCCTGGGTGGCTGTTGCTGTTTTCCCGCCGCGGATCGATTGGTCTTTCGCGCACGAGGCCGACAGCGAAAGCAACAATGCCAGTACGGTACCCGCGGCACCTGTGAGCCGAGTCATGCCGCTACCCTAGTCCACCGCGAGGCGTTTGTGAAAGTAGAGCTTCGCCACGGGGAACGCGAGCAGGAACACCACGAACATGCAAACTGCCACCGTGAGCAGGACTCGCGGATCATCTCCGAAGTTCGCGGTCGCGATCGTGGCCGCCGCACCGATGTTGCGGGCCGTGGTGATGAAGCCCAGGGTGACCCTGCCTTTTTCTCCGCCCGGGCCGAGCAGGTAACCGATGCCGAACGCGAGCACGGTCAGCGCGATGGCCGACGTGATTACACCGGTTCCCACGGTGGCAGAGAGCTCTTCCCAATGAAGCACCACCGCCAGCACCAAGAACAGAGCGGCGGAGAGGCCAACGACCATGTTTGCCGGTCTCTGCAGCTTGGCCGCCACCACCGCGCTGGTTTGCCGGATGCTCAGTCCGATGACTAGCGGCACGAACATCTGGAGTAAAAGAGGCTTGGCAATTTCCCAGATGCCGATCTCCGCGCCGGGGACCAAAAAAGGCAGGACCACCGGCATGTAGAGGATCGTCAGCACGGTCAACAACATCGTCGCGGCGATCGAGCCGGGGACGTCTCCCGCCGCCACGGCGACGAGCTTTGGAGTGTATGGCGCGCCAGCGGCGAATCCGTACAGCAGGACTCCGATCATGTAGGGCCGCTCGAGCGGGAACACGACGCCCATCCCATAGACGAGGAGCGGGACGAGCACGACGTTGGCCAGGAGGCCCCGCGCCACCACCGGCGTGTTCTTGAGGGGCCTGAACGCTTGCTCGAACGTCACCTCTAGTCCCGCGGTGAACAGCACGCCGGCAATGAAGACGGCGATCGCGACGTTCACGACTACTTCCAGGACCTCGAGCATCGATCGACGGGAGCCTTATTACACCAGCCCCGGTCCCAGCGCCAGTGTCAGCGCCAGTGGCAGCGTCAGCGCCAGCGCCGGTGCCAGTGCCAGCGCCAGTGGCAGCGCCGGTGTCAGTGCCAGTGCCAGTGCTAGAAGGACGAGCCCGGCTCTTTGAGGACCTCGATTTCTTCTGGCGTGGAGGCTCGCCCCAGAGTCGCGTTTCGGTGCGGGTACCGACCGAATCGCTCGACGATGGCTTTGTGGCGTTCCGCGAAGTCGAGATAGTTCCTGGCGTCTGCTTCGAGCGATTCTGCGCAGCTGTCGACCAGGCCGCTGAGTAGCTCTATCGAGTGGTAGTGGTCGGCCATCTCTTCGCTGTGCGCCAGCGGAAGATAAAAGAAGAGACGCTCGTCGAACGAGAGCTCGGTGTCGAAGTCCGCGTCGAGGCCCTCGTAACATACCTCGCGGGCGAGCTCGTCGGCAGCGAACATGCTGGGGGTTCCGCGAAACATGTTCCGAGAAAACTGATCGAGCACGATGATGGTTGCCAAGGCACCGCGTGGGGTGTTGCGCCACGCGTCTCGATCGCCGGCGACGATCGCTTCGTAGTCGCTCAGAAACTCCGATCCGATCGCCTCATCGAATGCGTCTGACTTCGTCCACCAACGCCTTCGGTGCTCGGGGCTCGAACAGCCGAGCTCGTTGACCTCGCCAAACCAGAAATCGAGAATATCTTCGATGGGATCACTCATGTTCCGGCTCTCCTTGCAGCGTTGCGACTGCGTCCAGGAACACCCTTGCCTTTAGCTCGGTTTCAGCGACCTCGCGATCCGGGTCGCTGGCTTCGACGATTCCGCCCCCCGCCCAGTAAGACACCCGGCCTCGGGCGACGGTCGCTGTTCGAATCGCCACCGCCAGTGAAAGCCCACCATCGTGGTCGATGAACCCCAGCGCGCCGCAGTACACGCCTCGCGGATGTTGCTCCAACTCCTCGATGATTTCGAGTGCCCGAATCTTGGGAGCTCCGGTGACACTCCCCGGAGGAAACGTCGCTTGCAGAATAGCCTCGAGCGAAACTTCGGGGCGGGTGACGCAGCTGACTGTGCTCACGAGGTGATAGAGGCCCGTGAACGGTTCCACGATCATGGGCGATTCGACCTTCACCGTCCCGGTTTGCGCGACGCGGCCGAGGTCGCTCCGCATGAGGTCGACGATCATCGAGTGCTCGGCCCGCTCCTTTGGGTCGGCGCGTAGGCGTTGCGAGGCGCCGTCGTCGGTCGCCTCGCGCCGGATCGTTCCTTTGATCGGACGAGTCACCAGCGTCTTGCTCCCCGCATCCCAATGGATGAAGCGCTCCATGGTGCACGCCAGCACCGCATGGTCGCCTCCATCGAGAAACATCCCGAGCGGGACCCGGCTGGCCACGCGCATCGCTTGCCAGAGCTCGAGCGCATCGCCTTCGAAGGATCCCGACCACCGCCTTGCGACGTTGACCTCGTACACCTCGCCCATGCCGATGTAGTCGAGAGCCCGTTCGATCGCGTTGCGGTGCGTCTGTGCATCATCCACGTCGATCGCGCCGATCGAAGACGGGATCGGCTTTCGTTCCGACAACGCGTCTAGTCGCGCGTGAAAGGCATGGGATGCGCTTCGACTGTCGCCGACCACCCAGGTCTCCCCATCTTCATGATCGATGGCGACTAGCGCCGGGTAGCGCCGGAACAGCATGATCGGATCGCGTGCGCGCTTGAACCGCGGCTGGCCCCGAGCTGGAGAGGACCAAAACGCATCGTATGCGATGTAGCCGATCCATGCTGGCACGTCGCTCGGCCCCGGGCCCTCGGGGTTCACGGTGTCGGCACGCTGGCTGACGCCACGAAGTGCCGCGAATGGCGATTCGACCCCGAACTCGACTCGGATCTCATCGGATGGCCAAGCCGCGATGAACGAATAGCGCCCGTCTCTCGACTCGCTTCGATTCGAATCGAGCCAGACGAACCCGGCTTCCCCGCTCAGACGTCGCGCGACGCTAAGCTCATCGATCGAAGCGATGCGTTCGGCCCACACGGCTCTTCTCTACTTGCTCGCCCGGCACCGGTAAAGCAACCTCCTTTGGTGCTTTGGCGAACGGTCTTGCTTGGACTACTTTGCATCGCGGCCTTTGCTTGCAAAGAGTCCACGGCGCGTTTCGTATTCGATGCGCTCATCGTCGATGGCGAGAACGGCAACCCCGCCGCCGGGACCGACGCCACGATTCTCCGAATCGGCATCCAAGAGGGTGAGCTGCCGGCCGAGGAATACGAATACCCAATTACCGACGGCGAATTCGACGCCTTCTTGGAGTTCAGGGCCTTTACGAGGCCCACTCGTATTCGAGTCGAGATGGAAGGCGCGACGACCGAGCTTCTGACCGCTCCTCCGATGTTCGTCCCCTCGGCGAGCAGGGGCATCCTACGCGTCGTGACCTCGGCGCCGTCAGCGTGCGAGCGCGTCACGTTCGATCTGATGGAAGAGCCGCGCGCCTTCTTCGGGATGGTGCAGTCCGGCACGTTCGCACTCATCGTAGGCGGCACCATCGCTTCCGGCGACCAGGTCGAGTTCTTCGACGCGCTCGAATGGGAGTCTCGTCCGTTCCTGGAGGATTTTGCGCTGTCGCAGCTGGGCGAGACGCGCGCGGCCTCGATCGACGAGGCCGAAATTCTCGTTCTCCCCAGCGACGCCCCACCCTTCATCTTCAACATGCTCGACGTCACTCGCCGAATCACCCCGGTGGTGCTTCACAACGGGGCAGGCACAAGGTCGGCCCTCGTATCGGTTCCTGGCGTCGGCGCGATGGTGATTGGTGGTGATGTCGCCGGCGAGGCTCAGTCGGGGGTGTCGTTGGTCGAGCCAGAAGGCCAAGTGACTTCACTCCGGTTGAGTGAGCCGCGTTCGGGGCCCGCCGCGACTACGCTTGGCGGCGACGTCTTGGTCGTCGGCGGCGATGTTGAAGGCAACGCCGAGATCCTGATCGATGGCGCTACCATGGGGCAGCCCGTTGCAGGGGTCATGGACGGGGTCCGCGAAGCCGGGCTCCTCGTCGGCGACGGCGAGAGCCGAGCCCTGCTCATCGGTGGCACCGACGCCGACGGCGCCCTGCGACAGGACACCGTTCGCTTCGATGGCTGTCCAAGTAGTTGTGTGTCGGCCACGGGCCCTCAGTGGACGACCGCGCGTTTGGCGGCCCTTCAGCCCACGCAGAGTGCGCTCGTGATCGGCGGCGACGGCTCGCGCCTGGTGGACGAGGTTCGCTGGAGCGCGGCGGACGTCGAAATCCAGCCGCTCTTGCAGCTCGATGTTCCGAGGGCCGGGGCAGCCGGCATCGTCCTGGAAAGTGGCGCGTTCATCGTTGCAGGAGGCGACGACGGGGTGCGCATTCGGGAAGATTTCGAGTTCTGCGTTCCCGCGGCGCTCGAACCGCTATAGAAGGATGGGGTGGCGGTCGCCGAACCTGATATCCTCGGAATTCCCGGGCAGATGTTACGCAAACTGGAGAAGTACGAGGTCCTTAACGAGATCGGCCACGGTGGAATGGCCACCGTCTACCGAGCCCGCGATAGCTCGCTCGACCGATTCGTCGCGCTCAAGGTGCTGCATCCGCACCTCCAGCGAACGACCGAAGCTCGAGCCAGGTTTACCCGCGAAGCCAAGAGCGTTGCCAAGCTGCGGCATCCGCACATCCTCGAGATCTACGACTACAGCGGTGAAACGTCGGATGAGACATACATCGCGGCGGAGCTTCTGACCGGGCCTACGCTGAAGGACTTCGTCCTGCAGCACAAGGAGGTGCCTCCAGAGATCGCAGTCTGCATCTCGCTTCAGCTCGCCGATGCCCTCGGCGAGGCGCACGCGAAAGGCATCATTCACCGCGATGTGAAACCGGAGAACGTCCTCATTCACGAAGATCGCTGTGTGAAGCTCACCGACTTCGGCATCGCGCACATGGTCGACGCACACACCTTCACCGTCACCGGCCAGATCTTGGGCTCTCCTGGTCACATGGCGCCGGAGCAAGTCGAGGGGGGAACCTGCGACGTTCGGAGTGACGTCTTTTCCTTGGGGACGGTGCTCTACTTTTGCGCGACGGGCCGCCTGCCGTTCGTCGGCCGAAATCCGCATCACTTGCTGAAGCTTCTCCTCGGAGGCGAGTATCCAGACCCGCTGCGCGTGCGTCCCGCGATTGGCGAAGATCTCGCGGGAATCGTGAACAAGGCTCTCGCTCGAGCCCCGGACGATCGGTATCAAAGCGCCGCGGAGATGGCTGAGGAGTTGCGTCGGTTTCTCGTTGAAATGGGCATCGACGACCCGGATGAGATGCTAGCCAGCTATCTCGCCGACCCCATCGCGGTGGCTCAGCAGCTCCATCAGCAGTCGCTTCAAAGGCTTCTCACGATCGGCGCATCGGCAGCGAAAACAGGCGACGTGCCGACGGCACAGGCCGCGCTGAGCAGAGCTCTGGCACTCGACGACGGGAACGATCGTGCCCTCAAGCTGCTCGGCTCCCTCGGTCGTCGCCGTCGCCGCAACACGTTGATCGCCGCTGCCCTCCCGGTTCTAGTGGTGGCATTCGTAGGCGTTGGTTACGCTGCCTGGCTTCGAGGCGAAGTCATCCCTCCCTCGACCGATACAGACGGCATGGGGGACGAAACACAGGTTGGCGTGCCGAGCATTCCGGGTGAGGCGGAGGGGTCCGACGGGGCGCCCGATTCGCCCGCTGAGACGAGTGCCACGGAACAGCCCGTCGTCGCTGCAGGCAACGGGCGCAAGGACTCAGTGCCCAATGGTAGGCGCTGGGTGGTGTTCAAGCCCACTCCCTCCAACGTGTCGATCAGTGTGGACGGCAGCCCGCTCAAACCGTACGGGCCCGACTTTCGGCGCGTCCGTCTCAAAGTGGGCAATCATACATTTCGTTTCGTGGGCGCGGAGGACTGCTGTCAGGAGCGGGTCATCCGCCGGCGGATTTCGGCTGGCGCGCGCGATTTCGAGCTGCTTGTCAAGCTCCGCTACAAGGCCGCGAGGTTGTATCTCAAGGGCCCCACGCCCGCTGACGCGACCGTCCGGATCATCCTTCCTGGAAATCGTAAGGTCTCCGGACGGATCCGGGAGATCCTCCGCATTCCGATGAGCTCGCTGCAGGCCTCTGCGCAGGTCCAGATCAGCGCGCCGGGTTATCGTAGCTACAAGAGCGTGGTGAAGCTTCGCGCGGGTGGCGATCTGACCGAGCACTCCTTCACGCTTGAGAGGGAAGCAGAAACCCCGTAGAACCCGCCTAGAGTGATGCGGCGCACCGCGCTTTCCGGTTTGATCCTCGTGCTGATGGCTGCGTTCGCGTTGCCGGTTGCGGCCGACGAGCTTTCAGACTTCGAGTCGGCGCGGCGCAGCTACGACAAGCAGAACTACGCCAAGGCTGCCAGGAGCCTCGAGTCGCTCGTCGGCGGGGTCGTTCCCCGCGCCACAAACTCCGTGGTTCGCCTCGAAGCCCGCAAATACCTGGGTGCGACGTACCTTTTCCAGGGGAAGAAGGAAGCGGCCCGCGAGCAGTTCCGGTTGCTCCTCGAAGAGGATCCTGACTACGACCTCGACCCCGTCGCGTTTCCCGAGGCCGTCGTACAGACCTTCCAAGAGGTCAAGAAGGAGGTGTCTGCGGAGGTCGCGCGCAAAGAAGCTCTGGAGGCTGCGCGCCGACAGCGTGAGCGCTCCAACGAGGTCAACGAATTGATTCGGCAGCAGCAACGCATCCAAGAGCTCGAAGAGCTGGTTGCCACTGAAACCGTGGAAAAAGTGAATTCCCGTTGGATTGCGGCGCTCCCCTTCGGCATCGGGCAGTTTCAGAATGAGGACCGGAAGCTCGGCATCATGTTCGCGGTGACCGAAAGCGCGTTTCTGGTTGCGTCGATCGCGACCTTCATTGGTCACAACTCGCTCCGTGACGAGAACCCCACACCGGAACAGATCGAACGTGCACAACGGGTTGAGAAGGCGCTCCGTATCGGCAACTGGGTAAGCGTAGGTGCGCTCGTCAGCTTTGCGGTCGCCGGCGTCATCGAGGCGGAGGTCCGCTTCAAGCCTGTGATTCGAACCACCCGAGAGCGTGAGCTGCCCCGAGACACCGAGAGCCCGCAGGTCACCGGCCTCCAGATTCGGCTTGAGTTGGGATTGACCGGCGCCAAAATGCGATTGGATTTTTAGTGGATCATCTACGGTAACCCCTTCGGAAAACCGCGCCTCGACGTCAACTGAAAATCGAGTTGTTTCAAGCAGTTAGACTCATGTATCAATTCGCTGAACACTTCGCTTGACAGCAGGGGTTTCGCGCCTATCCTTCGCTCCCTTCGACGCGTGGGAAGTTGCGCGCGGTCGAGGAATTGCACGTTTTTTCGGATACTTATGCCAACGATCAACCAGCTCGTCCGCAAGGGACGGAAACAGATCAAATCCAAAACCGACTCGCCGGCGCTCCAGCGGTGCCCGCAGAAGCGAGGGGTTTGCGTCCGCGTTTACACCACCACGCCGAAGAAGCCGAACTCCGCGCTTCGCAAGGTCGCTCGTGTGCGCCTCTCGAATGGCATCGAGGCGACCACCTACATCCCCGGTGAGGGACACAATCTTCAGGAGCACTCTGTCGTGCTCATTCGCGGTGGCCGTGTGAAGGATCTTCCCGGTGTTCGCTATCACGTCGTTCGCGGCACGCTCGACGCTACCGGCGCAGCTGGTCCGTCCAACACCAACAAAGCAAACCGCGTCAACAAGCGGTCGAAGTATGGCGTCAAGCGCCCCAAGAACTAATAAGACTGAGCAATGAGTCGTCGAGTAAGCGCGCCCAAGAGGCAAATCATCCCGGACGCCAAGTACGGCGACCAGCTCGTGGCGAAGTTCGTCAACTCACTGATGCTTGGCGGCAAGCGATCGACCGCTGAGAAGTGCTTGTACGGCGCCTTCAGCATCATCGAGGATCGCTTCAAGGAAGAGCCGCTCGATGTGTTCAAGAAGGCTCTCGATTCGGTCAAACCCCGAGTCGAGGTCAAGAGCCGTCGTGTCGGTGGCGCCACGTACCAGGTGCCCGTCGAGGTTCGCTCGGAACGCCGCAACGCGCTCGCAATGCGCTGGTTGGTGCAGTACTCCCGCGCCCGTGGCGAAAAGTCCATGCAGGAGCGCCTGGCAGGAGAGCTCATGGAAGCCTCGCAAGGCCGCGGTAACGCCGTGAAGAAGCGGGAAGACACGCACAAGATGGCCGACGCGAACAAGGCGTTTGCCCATTATCGTTGGTAGGAATTTTTGGGGTAGAAATTTTTGGCGTCTGGGAAGGTCTACGGAAACCCCTCGGACAAGGAGCAGCAGCTGAACTCATGACATCGCGTACATAGAGAGAGTCACCGGGAAGACCGCGACGAACGTCGCAACCGATGTGCCTCTCGAAACCCTCTCTGAGTTGAAGAAGCCCGAGGGTGGCTTCTGGGTCGGAGGGGGTTTTGTGTGTGAAGCGCCATAGTCAAACGAGACGAGCTCATAGAATCCCATGGCCAGGAAGTACCCACTCGAGAAGACCCGCAACATCGGCATCATGGCCCACATCGATGCGGGCAAGACGACGACGACCGAGCGCATCCTTTATTACACCGGCGTGAACTACAAGATCGGCGAGGTGCACGATGGCGCTGCCACCATGGATTACATGGAGCAAGAGCAGGAGCGAGGCATCACGATCACGTCTGCCGCAACTACTTGCTTCTGGCGCCCTGGCACTGGTCCGTTCGACGACGATCAGCACCGCATCAACATCATCGACACGCCCGGGCATGTGGACTTCACCATCGAGGTCGAGCGTTCGCTTCGCGTGCTCGACGGCGCAGTCGCAGTGTTCGATGCCAAAGAAGGTGTCGAGCCTCAGTCCGAGACGGTGTGGCGACAAGCCGACCGCTACAACGTTCCGCGGATCTGCTTCATCAACAAGATGGATAAGGCTGGCGCCGATTTTCCGATCGCATTTCAGTCGATCAAGGATCGACTCGGCGCGCCCGCAGTGGCGGTGCAGTTGCCGCTTGGCCAAGAGGCGGAGCTCGAGGGCGTCATCGACCTGGTCGCGATGAAGGCGAGCCGCTTCAAGGACGACACCCTCGGAGCGGAGTGGGTCGTCGAAGACATTCCCGCAGAGCTCAAGGCCCAAGCCGATGAGGCGCGCGCCCTGCTCGTCGAAGCGGCTTCCGAGGTCGATGACGCGTTGATGGAGCGCTACCTGGAGGGTGACACCGACTTCTCCGACGACGAGCTCATCAGAGCGCTTCGCAAGGGCTGCCTAGAGCAGAGCATCGTCCCGGTGCTCACCGGTTCTGCCTTCAAAAACAAGGGCGTGCAGCAGTTGATGGACGCCATCGTCAACTTCCTTCCGTCGCCGCTCGACGTTCCCGCGATTCAGGGTGTGGACCCCGACGACCCCGAAAAGAAGATGGAGCGCAAGGCTTCGGACGACGAGCCATTCAGCGCCCTCGCATTCAAGATCATCAACGACCCGTTCGTTGGGCAGCTGACGTTCCTCCGAGTCTACTCCGGCGTGCTCGAGGCGGGCACCGGCGTCCTCAATTCGACAAAAGGCAAGAAGGAACGGGTCGGCCGTCTCCTTCAGATGCACGCGAACAACCGCGAAGAGCTCAAGGAGGTCCGCACCGGCAACATCGCTGCGGCGGTGGGCCTGAAGACGGCCACCACCGGCGACACGCTTTGCGACGCAAACGCGCCCGTCATCCTCGAGCGGATGGAGTTTCCGGAGCCGGTCATCTCGGTCGCCATCGAGCCGAGGACGAAGGCGGACCAAGACAAGTTGGGCGTGGGCCTCATGAAGCTCGCTGCCGAAGACCCGAGCTTCCGCGCGCATACCGACGAGGAGTCGGGCCAGACCATCATCAGCGGCATGGGTGAGCTTCATCTGGAGATCATTGTCGACCGCCTGAAGCGTGAATTCACCGTCGATTCCAACGTCGGCGCACCGCAGGTCGCGTACCGCGAGACGATCACCAAGGAAGTCGAGTCGGAGGGCCGCTACATCAAGCAGAGTGGCGGCCGCGGCATGTTCGGCCACGTTTGGGTGAAGCTCGAGCCCCTAGAGGCGGGCAGCGGATACGAATTCGAGAACAAAATCGTGGGCGGGGTCGTGCCCAAGGAATTCATTCCCGCCGTGCAAAAGGGCATCAGAGATGCCATGACCCGCGGCGTCATGGCCGGCTATCCCGTTATCGATGTCAAAGCAACGCTGTACGACGGTTCGTATCACGACGTCGACTCCAGCCAGGCTGCCTTCGAAGTGGCTGCCTCGCTGGCGTTTCAGGAAGGCGCGAAGCGGGCAGGCATTCAGCTGCTCGAACCCGCCATGGATGTCGAAGTCCGCGTCCCCGAGGACTACATGGGGGAGGTTATCGGCGACCTCAACGCGCGGCGCGGCAACGTGACGGGAATGGATGCTGTGGGTGGCGTGCAAGTGATTCGTGCATATGTCCCGCTCGCGAACATGTTTGGCTACGTCAACGACCTGCGTTCCAAGACTCAGGGGCGTGCGGTGTACACGATGCAGTTCAAGGAGTATCAGGCGGTGCCACAGGGCGTCGCCGATGAAATCGTCGCCAAGGCGAAGGGCGGATGAGGAGCTAACGATGGCTAAAGAAAAGTTTGTCCGAGACAAACCACATATGAACGTAGGGACGATTGGTCACATCGACCACGGCAAGACGACGCTGACGGCAGCCATCATGAAGGTGATGAGCGATAAACACGGCGGCGAGGTCAAGAGCTACAAAGACATCGCCAAGGGCGGCACGGAGCGCGACGAGACCAAGACGGTGACGATTGCGACGAGCCACGTGGAGTATCATACGGGTAACCGTCATTACGCCCACGTCGATTGCCCGGGCCATGCCGACTACGTCAAGAACATGATCACCGGCGCGGCGCAGATGGACGGCGCGATCCTGGTGGTGAGCGGGGTCGACGGACCGATGCCGCAGACCAAAGAGCACGTGCTTCTGGCACGCCAGGTCGGTGTGCCGACGATGGTGGTGTTCATGAACAAGTGCGACTCGGTCGACGACCCGGACCTTCTCGAGCTGGTCGAGATGGAGGTCCGTGAGCTTCTATCGAAGTACGAATACGACGGGGACAATATCCCGGTGGTGCAGGGCTCGGCGCTCGGCGCGCTCAACGGCGAAGAGAAGTGGGTGGAATCGGTGGTGCAGCTGATGGACGCGGTCGACACCTACATTCCGGAGCCGGAGCGAGACATCGACAAGCCGTTCCTGATGGCGGTCGAGGATGTGTTCTCGATCAAGGGCCGCGGGACGGTGGTGACGGGGCGCATCGAGCGCGGGGTCATCAAGGTGGGCGACGAGGTGGATATTCTCGGAGTCCGGGAGCCGCAAAAGACGACGGTGACGGGCGTGGAGATGTTCCGCAAACTGCTGGACCAGGGTCAGGCGGGGGACAACGTGGGGTGCTTGCTCCGCGGCATCGACAAAGAGCAGGTGGAGCGCGGGCAGGTTTTGTGCGCTCCTGGCTCCGTGAAGACGCACACGAGCTTCGAGTGCGAGGTGTACATCCTGAGCAAGGACGAGGGCGGTCGCCACAAGCCGTTTTTCAGCAACTACACACCGCAGTTCTACATCCGCACGCTGGACGTGACGGGCAAGATCGAGCTTCCGGACGACGTGAAGATGGTCATGCCTGGCGACAACGTGAAGATGAAGGTCAACCTCATTGTGCCAGCAGCCATGGAAGAGAAGCAGCGCTTCGCGATTCGCGAGGGCGGCCGAACCATCGGTGCAGGCG
>PVMK01124904.1_pt1 | contig 39475 bp, 38 predicted proteins | sample 1853481 | NCBI WGS metagenome assembly PVMK01 (sample SAMN08533507, study PRJNA380276) | Marine sediment metagenome, whole genome shotgun sequencing project.
TACGTAGGTAAATTCATTCATAATTTCAATTGTTTCTGTTCTCTTTTAATTACTTATCCTGTTTCAGGCAGCACATATTATGGGTAGAATGTGGATTGTCAAAGCAAATAAGGACACTTAATGACTTCATCACCAAATAATCTCATCTGGATTGACCTGGAAATGACCGGTCTGGATACAGATAATGATTATATCATCGAGGTCGCAACAATTGTTACTGACTCAGAACTAAATATTCTTGCTGAGGGACCTTCCATTGTTGTGCATCAGGCAGAACAAACACTGGATGCTATGGATGAGTGGAATACCCACCAGCACAACCAATCCGGTTTGGTGAAAAGGGTACTGGAAAGCCCTCATTCCGCTACCGATGCAGAGAATATGACCCTGGAATTCCTTGAAAAGTTCGTTCCTGAAAAGGTTTCTCCCATGTGTGGCAACAGTATTTGCCAGGATCGCCGATTTTTACACCGTTTGATGCCGCGACTGGAGCAGTATTTTCATTATCGAAATCTTGATGTCAGTTCAGTCAAGGAAATGGTGACCCGCTGGTATCCTGATAAACCGAAGTTTGGTAAACATTCAGAGCATCTGGCCATGCAGGATATACGAGATTCTATTGATGAATTAAAGTTTTATCGGGAGCAATTTTTCATCAGCTGAAACCTTCATTTCCAAGTAGTTTGGGTATATGTCCATAAATAACTTATCTTTACCAAAGAAGCTGTACACCGCAGCACAAGTTCGAGAGCTGGACCGTATCGCTATTGAGGAATTTTCTATTCCCGGTATTACCCTGATGGAAAGTGCAGGGGATGCTGCCTATCAATTGCTGCGTTCGAAGTGGCCTGCAGCGAAAAAAATACTGGTGCTTTGTGGTGCAGGTAATAATGGTGGTGATGGTTATATCCTGGCGCGGCTTGCACAGGCCGATGGTCTTGGCGTAAAACTCCAACAGCTTGGTGATCATACAAAACTGGCAGGTGATGCCTTACTGGCTGCCGAAAGATGTACTGTCGGTGGTTTAAAACCAGAGGTTTTTAGCAAAGAAGATCTGGGTAAGTGTGATGTTATTGTCGATGCGCTGCTGGGTACCGGTCTGGACAGGAAGGTGTCCGGTCAATGGCAGGAAGTTATCAATGCCATTAATCATTGTAATACTCCCGTATTGTCTATTGATATTCCATCTGGACTGAATGCGGACACGGGTCAGATCATGGGCTGTGCAGTAATCGCAGATGCGACGATCTCATTTATTGGCCTGAAACAGGGCTTGTTTACCGGGCAAGGTGTGGAATATGCTGGGGGTGTCCATTTCAGCGATCTGGATGTACCGGATAAGGTAGGAGAAAGCATTATTTCGATGACAGAACAAATTACATTAGACGATCTGCAATCTTTTTTGACCCCAAGATCGAAATCTTCACATAAGGGAAGCTATGGACATGTGCTCGTGGTTGGTGGGGACAATGGTTTTGCAGGTGCTGCACGACTATGCGCAGAAGCTGCAGCGAGAACTGGCGCAGGATTAACTAGCCTCGCTACGCATGCGAATCATGCAGGATATATCACCATGGCTGTTCCTGAAGTAATGGCGCATGCGACTGAAAACCCTGGTGCGTTGGTGCCGCTTTTGGAAAAGGCCAATGTAGTGGCAATTGGGCCGGGTCTGGGTCAGTCAAGTTGGGGCATGTCATTATTTTCCAAGGTACTGGAGAGTGAACTGCCTTTGGTTGTTGATGCGGATGCCTTGAATTTACTTGCGCAAGACCCTGTCCATTCTGATCGCTGGATCCTGACCCCCCATCCCGGTGAAGCAGCGCGTTTATTAAATTGTGATTCCAAAACGGTTCAATCAGATCGGATTGCTGCCGCCAGGGAAATCCAGAAGAAATTTGGTGGTATTAGCGTATTAAAGGGCAGTGGCACGGTGATTGTTGATGATAAGGGACATGTATCAATTTGTTCTGCTGGAAATCCTGGCATGGCAAGTGGCGGAATGGGAGATGTCCTGACCGGGGTTATTGCTGGATTGATGGCTCAGAGAAAGTCCCTTGGGATCGCATCGGGTCTTGATGCAGGAGATGCTGCGCGTCTGGGTGTTTGTCTGCACGCAAGCGCCGGAGATAATGCCGTTGCCGATGGCGAACGCGGGATGCTGGCAAGTGATTTGATGCCGTGGATAAGAAAACTACTCAATGTGCCAGCTTGATGTCGTTGATGCCCAGGCCATGGAGGAACTGGGTCGGAGATTGGCGAGTGTCTGCCCACCCGGCACCAAGTTATTCCTGCAAGGTGAATTGGGCGCCGGTAAGACCACTTTAAGCAGAGGTTTTCTGAATGGGCTCGGTCACCAGGGAATCGTCAAAAGCCCGACCTATACGCTGGTAGAACCCTATCAGCTTGACGATCTTGAAGTATTTCACTTCGACCTCTACCGAATCAATGATCCGCAAGAACTCGAATCACTGGGCATACGTGATTACTTCTCCGGAGAGGCCATATGTCTTGTCGAATGGCCAGAAAAGGGCGCGGAATTCCTGGGGTTGCCGGATATACATATTCACATTCAATATCAGGATGATCATAGAAATGTCCGCTTAGAGGCCAGAACCCCTTCAGGAAAAGAAATCATTCGTTCTTTTTGACCCCCTTAAAACTTGATTTTTCCTTTACTATTGCCTATAAAACAGTGATATAGGTTGATTTTCTAGATAAAACTTGAAATTATTCAAGTAACAATCAAATAATAAAGACAATATTGGGAAATAAACGGTTATAAGGTCATGCGTAAACTGTGTTTAATCTTGTGTTTCATGTTGCCCATTCCTGTGTTCGCAGGGCAGGTGACGATGCAGAATGTCCGTATCTGGGCAGCGCCTGACAACACACGTGTGGTTTTCGATGTCTCTGGCCCGGTTGAGCACAAACTGGAATTACTCTCCAACCCTGAGCGCCTGGTTGTCGATATTAAAAATGCAAAAATGACCCAGGCAATCGGCCAGCCTGTCAGCGCAGACAAGTATCTGAACAAGGTTCGCAGTGCCGAAAGGAACAAGTTGGATTTACGTGTTGTCTTTGATTTAAAGAAAAATATCGAAATGCGTAGCTTCCTGTTACAGCCCAACCGGCAGTATGGTCATCGTCTGGTCATTGATCTCTATGATGAAAACAAACAAGACATAGCCGCACCTTTAATCACACAGGCAGATAACAAACGATCCAAGGATGTCATTATCGCCGTCGATGCGGGCCATGGTGGGGATGACCCCGGGGCAACGGGGCCGCACGGAGTCCGTGAAAAGGACGTGACGCTACAGATTGCCAGAAATCTGGTCAATCTAATCAATCAGGAATATGGCATGAAGGCCGTACTCATCCGGGAGGGTGACTATTTTCTCAGTCTACTTAACCGAATTGGCAAAGCCAGGGAGCACAAGGCAGATCTGTTTATTTCTATTCACGCTGATGCCTTTAGAGATCCCAGGGTCAGGGGTTCCTCTGTTTATATCCTGTCTAACAGGGGGGCAAGTAGTGAGGCAGCTAAATGGCTGGCCGAACGGGAAAATGCTGCTGATCTCGTTGGTGGTGTCAGCCTTGACGATAAAGATGATGTGCTGGCATCGGTATTACTGGACCTTTCCCAAACTGCCAGTCTTGAAGCCAGCATCGGTGTTGCTGACAGAGTCCTGTATGACCTGAAAAAACTGGGTAAGACGCATAAAAAATATGTGCAGTCGGCAGGGTTTGCAGTTCTAAAGTCACCGGACATTCCCTCGATTCTGGTCGAAACTGCCTATATCTCTAATCCTGAGGAAGAAAGGAATTTAAAGAATGCTGCATATCAGACCAAACTTGCCAAGGCACTGTTGAGTGGTTTGAAAGCTTATTTCATCGACTACGCCCCGGAAGGAACATTGCTTGCCTCAGCTGCGACTCGAAAACATATTATTGCTCGTGGAGATACACTCTCAGGCATTGCTCAGAGATACAGGGTCAGCATGAATACACTACGTGATTCGAATCGGTTGAAAAGTGACAGGATTCGGGTCGGTCAGGTTCTGGATATCCCGGCAATCTAGATTTGGTAATTCAGTAGAATCGCTTTACTAAATACCCTTTCCTATTAACATACTGTTAGCCGTACAAGACTAACCGAGCTTGACGTATAACTACAATGTAACTACACTTATCTCGTGAGTGATTTGAGCTTCGAATGGGATGAGAAGAAAAACGCATCAAACCAGAAAAAGCATAGTGTTTCCTTTGAAGAAGCAGCTTCCGTTTTTTCTGATGATCTAGGCCGATTAATTCATGATCCTGATTCCAAAGGTGAAGAACGCTTTATTCTTATGGGAATGAGTTCCCAATCTAGAATACTGATCGTATGTCATTGCGAAAGAAGCTCAGATGTTATTCGTATTATTTCAGCCCGGAAAGCTGATAGGTCGGAACAAAAACAGTACGAGGGTTATCATCATGCGTAATTCATACGATTTTTCAAAGTCAGTAAAAAATCCTTATGCTAAAAGGCTAAAAAAGCAGATTACTATTCGCCTTGATGAAGCGACCATCTCATATTTCAAACTAATGGCAGAAGATAAAGGTATTCCCTATCAGAGCCTGATTAACCTGTATCTCCGAGATTGCGCAAGTGAGCATAAGCAGTTGAAAACAAAGTGGGCGTAATACGACACAGTTGGTAAAAACATCAAGTCGTTTGCCTTAGGCTCACTCAGATACTCCGCAATAAATAGGGTCAGTTTCTGTCAGCGGCAACTGGAGAGTAACATTTCGATTCATAGGCAGGGATGCTGAAATCGTTAATTATGAGGATTATCACTAATGAGCATGCACAATCCTGCACATCCAGGTGAAATTCTAAAAGAGCTGGTAATCACCCCTTTAGAACTCACCATTACAGACGCATCTGAGCATTTAAATATTAGCCGTAAAACACTTTCAAAAGTCTTAAATGGTAGGGGGTGCTATAACACCAGAAATGGCATTACGCTTGGAGCTGGTATTTAAAAAGCCATCTGCAGACCACTGGCTTCGTCTTCAAAACGCCTACGACCTGTGGCAATCTCGCCAAAACAAGTCTGCTTTACATGTTCCCCCATATCGAAGCAACTACGCATGAAGGCTTAACAAGTAGTTCAAGCGGACGAATAATCAGGTAGCTTCATTTTCTATGTCATTGTTCGCTGCTATCGTATGATAGCGATCATGGTAGTGACAGATCTAAGCCAAAGAATACACAAACTCTCCACCGCACTTGCAAACCAGATTGCCGCAGGTGAAGTCATCAACCGGCCATCATCAGTGGTCAAGGAATTGCTGGAGAATAGCCTGGACGCCGGTGCCTCCGAGATTAAACTTGATATAAGGAAAGGTGGCGGCTACTGATCAGTGTTCAGGACAATGGTGTTGGTATTCATCCTGATGATTTATCACTGGCATTGGCACAACATGCGACCAGTAAACTCACTACACAGACAGATCTCGAAAGAATTAATACCCTGGGATTTCGTGGTGAGGCCTTGTCCAGTATTGCCTCTGTCTCCAGATTAAAACTTTCTTCTCGCATTGCCGATGAAAATCATGGATGGTCCATCAATGTAACACAGGGAGATGACCTGTCCGCACAAGAGCCGACAGGCATGGTGGTGGGTACCAGTGTTGAGGTACGGGACCTGTTTTTTAATACGCCGGCAAGACGTAAATTTTTGCGTACAGATAACACTGAATTTTTTCACATACGTGAGATTGTCAGGCGTGTTGCCCTGAGCCGATATGATGTTTCATTTCATTTAAAACATAACAATAAAACTGTTCTTCAATGTTCCGGCAGGCAAAAGAATCTTGCAGAACGGGCACAGGCGATATTTGGTAAAAGATTTCTTGCCAATTCTTTCGAACTTGATTATGAACGAAATGGATTGCGACTGTGTGGGTGGTTCGGCCATCCCGAGATTGCAAGGAACCAGGTCGATCAACAATACTTCTATTTGAATGGTCGAGTGATCCGGGACAAACAGGTGAATCATGCGATACGCATGGCAACCCAGGATCACATCTATGCTGGCAAGCATGCAGTCTACGTTTTATTTCTGGAAATGGATGTCTCTGATGTCGATGTAAATGTGCACCCGGCCAAACATGAAGTCAGGTTCCGCCAGGCAAGGGATGTGCATGACTTTATTTTTGCTGCCTTGATGCAGGCATGTGATGACAGAGATATTCAGGAACACAGTACCCAAAAATACAATGCTCAGGGGCAAGAGATACAGGAACAGGGAGCACAATATTCATTCGCCCAGAATTATGACAAGGATTATGACAGGAATTATGGATTTCAAAGGGCATTGAAATCCATAATGCAGGGCAGCAGTAGTAATAAACGCAGTAGTAATAAACCCTGGGATAAATCCTCTTCGGACACAAATGATCTTTTATTGATTGACGGTCGATATTTGATTACGCAAATGCAAGGTGAAACATTATTGATTGATGTTCCTTTGTGTCAGGAAATTGTTGTCTTGTCGAAACTGAAAAATGATTTTGCAACAGGAAGTATTCGTCGCAGGCCCTTGCTGGTGCCACTGACCATGATTGTTTCTACCGGGGATGCTGATTTTGTCGAATCCGGGGCCTCTGCTTTTGCAAGCTTTGGCCTGAAAATTGAAAGGGTTGCGCCGGATAGTCTGTTAATCCGCGAAATCCCGCTACTGCTTGAGTATGCAGATATAACCAGTCTGATTAATGACATGATGCCACTGATAAAATCAGACAAATCCAGCGAGGCGATCATTAGTATGATGTCCATACATGTGAACGATTCTGGACTCGTTAAAATAAATGAACAGATGGTGACTCAACTTATGAATGAAGTAAGGAGTGCTAATCCGGATTCGAGCCATGTAGAAAAAGTAAAGCATGGTACAAAGACAATGGCATGGCGAACGCTTGATAATAAATCCTTGAGCGATTTATTGAAGCGGAAGATCTGAGATGACATTACCTGTTATATTTTTAATGGGGCCGACCGCAACGGGCAAAACCGATATTGCAGCAGAATTATTCAAGCGGCTTCCCATAGCACTCATCAGTGTAGATTCTGCCCTGGTTTATCGGGGTATGGATATTGGTACGGCCAAGCCATCCAGGGAATTCCTCAACAATGTGCCTCATCATTTGATCGATATCTGTGAGCCTGATGAGACTTATTCAGCAGCCAAATTTCGTGATGATGCCTTGCTGGCCATCGACGAAATACATTCTAAAAACAGGATCCCGCTTTTGGTGGGCGGCACAGGCTTATATTTCCGTGCGCTGGAGTCAGGGATATCTGAATTACCGGATGCTAATGCAGAGGTCAGGCAGCGACTTGAATCGGAAGCCAGGGATATTGGTTGGCAGGCGATGCATGATCGACTCGCCGAGATTGATCCTGTGTCGGCAGACAGGATTCACCCGAACGATCCACAACGTATACAGCGGGCCCTGGAAGTTTATCAGATCAGTGGTCGTAGTATGACTGATCACTATGGTCATGGAGATGCAGGCGCATTTCCCTTTGAACTCATTAAGATCATCCTGAATCCGGGGGATCGTGCAAAACTGCATGAGACAATCGCACATCGCTTCATGAACATGCTTGATGAGGGACTGGTAGACGAAGTCAGGGCTTTTCATGCAAATGATCGATTTTCCGGTTCTTTACCTGCCATGCGCATGGTTGGCTATCGGCAGGTCTGGAATTACCTGGATGGGAAATCAGATTATGAAGAAATGCTTGGAAAGGGCATTGTTGCAACGCGACAACTGGCCAAACGGCAGATGACCTGGCTGAGGAAAGAGGAAAATGGCATCTGGCTTGATTCTGATGAATCCGGACTGGTTGACAAAATACAGGGAATTCTCGCTGAAAAGGCGCATTTATTGGCCTAAATGTAATATAATAGTTGGATAATAATAAAAAGGAACCCTTCAGTGATTTGAGGTTCCAACAATAAATATAATAAAGAATCGATATCAGGTTCATAAAAATAATAATCTTATAACAAGGAGAATTGTTATGAATAAGGGGCATACTCTGCAAGATCCGTTTCTGAACGCTTTACGTAAAGAGCGAATACCCGTGTCAGTATTTCTTGTTAATGGGATAAAACTCACAGGTCAGGTGGAATCATTTGACCAATTTGTCGTGCTTTTGAAAAATTCTGTCAGTCAATTAGTTTACAAACATGCAATATCAACCATTGTTCCTACCCGTAACGTCAAGATCCCCAGAGCGGAGGATGACCATCATAACGGTCAAGACAAGGCCTGATAATCGAGGCCTGATAAATCAAGAGTGAGTATCAGGGGTTTGAGGTGTTTATTTGACTGACGCGGCAGCTATCAGCGAGCTCGCTGTTCTCGTTAATATCGATTTTCAAAATACTGAATTCAATGAAGGTCTTGAAGAATTCATCGAGTTGGTGACCTCTGCCGGGCTTGAACCCGTGACCACCATTACCTGTTCCAGAAACACACCAGATGCCGGTTTTTTTATCGGTAGTGGCAAGGTCGAAGAGATAAAACAGGCAGTGATTGAAAAACAGGCCGATGTTGTCATTTTTAATCATATACTCAGCCCAAGACAGGAACGTAATGTAGAGAAAGTGTGTCAATGCAGAGTAGTTGATCGTGTGGGACTGATTCTTGATATATTTGCCCAACGCGCCAGAAGTTTTGAAGGAAAATTACAGGTTGAACTGGCCCAGTTGAGGCATCTGTCTTCCCGTCTGATTAGAGGTTGGACACATCTGGAACGGCAGAAGGGCGGGATTGGTTTAAGAGGGCCGGGTGAAACCCAGTTGGAAACAGATCGTCGCCTGATAGGCAAGCGAATCAAAACGATTAACGCACGTTTGGAGAAGGTCAGGCGCCAGCGCCAACAAGGTAGAAAAAGACGCAGCAGGTCACACACGCCAGTCGTGTCACTGGTGGGTTATACCAATGCCGGTAAATCGACCCTGTTTAATCGACTCACAGGTTCGAAGGTATATGTTGCCGATAAACTTTTTGCGACACTTGATCCGACATTTCGTCGCATCGAATTAGCACCTGCGACCCCGGTGATATTCACCGATACCGTAGGATTTATCAGGCATATTCCTCATGATCTGGTAGATGCTTTTCACGCAACCCTGGAGGAAACTCGGGAAGCTGATTTATTGCTGCATATTGTTGACGTTACCGGTGATCAGCGTGACAGTCAGATGCAACAGGTAAATCAGGTAATCAGTGAAATTGGCGCAGAAAATGTGCCGCAAATTGAGGTTTATAACAAGATTGATCAGCATGGGGAGTTGAGTGCAAGGGTAGAAATAGATGAAAATGGTTTTCCGGGCAGGGTCTGGTTGTCGGCCAAAACCGGAGAAGGCATTGAGGGCTTATTAGATGCAATCATCCAGTTCATCCGTTCCAGGGTTCAGCATCACCGGCTGAATTTACCGGTTTCTGCAGGGAAATTACGTGCTCACTTGTTTGATATGGGTGTTGTACGAAATGAAGAATATGACGAAAAAGGCGGCTGGATGATGGAAGTCGATATGGAATCACATAGATTAGACCAGATTTTCCGTGAATCTGGCCTGGAATTGAGCCAGGCACTAAGCCAGCCAGTAAGTATGGAATCGGGTCTGGAAGATGTCTTGCTACAGTGAGACAATAAACAGCTTTGAAAATGACATAAACAGAATCACAACACTTTTGGCGTAATGCCTGTAAATTGGAGAAAACACACATGGGTTGGAATGAGCCACCTGACGGTGATAATGGTAAAGATCCCTGGGGTAATAACGGGGGCAGAAAAAATAAGGGTGATGGACCACCGGATCTGGATGAAATTGTACGCAAGATGCAAGAAGGTCTTGGTGGAATTTTTGGCAAAAAATCATCTAACGGTGCTGGAAAGGGTGGTGGTGGCGCATTACCTATAACATTTATTTTTATCGCACTCATTGCCTGGTTTACATTCGATTCTTTCTACGCGATAGACGAACAGGAACGTGGCGTGGTATTGCGTTTTGGTGAGCACGTGGCCGATCTGCAGCCTGGACTTAGCCTGCGTTTCCCGCGTCCAATAGAAAAAGTGATCAAGGTTAATGTCGGGCAATTGCGATCGATTACGCATAAAGCAACCATGTTGACTCAAGATGAAAATATTGTGGATGTTGAAGTTGCGGTGCAATGGAAAATCAGGAATCCGGCCGTTTCCGGTTTAATCATTATGCACCTTCTGCAACGCTAAGACAGGTGACAGAAAGTGCCTTACGTGAAGTGATTGGTAAGAGCAAACTTGATTTTGTTCTGACAGAGGGTCGAAGTGAAATTGCCCAGAGACAGGAAGTATTGATTCAGGAAATCATGGATCTTTACGGGTCTGGAATATTGATTGCCAAGGTAGAAATGCAATCCGCAAAACCCCCGGAAGAAGTCAAGGCGGCCTTCGATGATGCCATCAAGGCAAGAGAGGATGAGCAGAAATCTGTCAACCAGGCAGAGGCTTATAGAAACGATGTTATTCCAAAGGCAAGGGGTGGGGCTGCGCGTTTGCGTGAAGAAGCCAGCGGCTATAAGGCAAAAGTTATTGCCAAAGCTGAAGGCGAAGCCAATCGTTTCGAGCAGTTACTCGCTGAATACCAACGCGCACCTGAAGTGACGCGTCAGCGTCTTTATATTGATGCAATGGAATCTGTTTTGTCGAATTCCAGCAAAGTGTTTATGGATTCTGATAGTGGAAATAGTTTGATGTACCTGCCAATTGATAAATTATTAGAGCGGCGCAGCAATACTCCCCAGAATGTTTTAACAATTCCTGGACAGTTTAAATCAGATGCTCAATCAAGAATTCAGAGTCCAGCCTCTGAGCAGAGTAGAAGTAGAGGAGTGCGTTAATCATGGTACCAAAAATTATTATTTCAGTTGTTTTGCTGCTACTGGTTGCCTCAGTTTCTTTGTTCAAGGTTGAGCAGTGGGAACAGGCAATTGTTTTTAAATTTCGTGAGATCGACAGGTCAGATTACACACCAGGTCTGCATTTTAAAATCCCTGGTGTAAATACCTCACAGACCTTTGAGGCAAGGTTGTTAAACCTTGATTACGAGCCACAACGTTTTCTAACGAAAGAGAAAAAAGATGTAATTGTTGATTATTACGTTAAATGGCGGATTTCTGACGTTGATAAATTTTATACAATATCTCTTGGCGGTGATATTCAATACGCGAATGGATTGCTTGAGCAACGAATTACCCGAGCATTGCGTGATGAGTTTGGTAAGAAAACTGTACAGGAAGTGATAGCTGGTGATCGTGGTGAGATATTTGATGCCGTTGTATCAACAATAGTGGAATTACCACAGGAGTTGGGAATCACTGTAGTCGATATCAGGACCAAAAGAATCGACTTGCCGGAAGAAGTGAGTCATTCGGTTTATGAAAGAATGCGCGCTGAGCGCTTGCGTGTTGCCAAGGACTTTCGTGCACGGGGTGAAGAAGCGGCTGAAAGAATCAGTGCAACGGCCGACAGGGAACGAGAAGTCATATTAGCCAATGCCTATCGTGATGCCGAGATTACCCGCGGTGAGGGTGATGCCCAGGCCACTGAAACTTATGCAGCTGCTTTTGGTAAGAATAAGGAATTTTATGCCCTAACCAGAAGTTTAACGGCGTACCAGAATAGTTTTAGTGGGCAGAATGACATCCTGCTAATCTCACCTGACTCGGATTTCTTTAAATATTTCAATCATCCGCAAGGTCGATAGATCTATACCCAAACTACCTGGAGATATCCTGTAATAAAATCAGGCTTTCTCCGGCAGGATTGGTATGCGTGACAAAAATGTGTGCAGGAAGGTTTTATGTGGAGTGAATTCTTAACGGCAATAGCTCTGGTCTTCATAATAGAAGGCATTATGCCATTTTGTAATCCTGCGGGTTTACGTAAGATGTTTGTTCTGGTCGCAAGTATGGAAGATACAAAATTACGATTCATAGGATTAACAAGCATGGTGTCTGGTTTGGTATTGCTTTATCTGGTTCGTTGATTGAGACCTTTGCACGATTCATCTTTTCCATCATAGCGGCGTTTACCCCTCAAGGGGGTACTGGGAAAAATGATCTAAAAATACTCATTTACTACGTGTAAACTCCGTTTTTTAGATCATTTTTGCCTTGCTCTTATGTACAGGATGTACTGTATGCCGGTTTTGCAGGACGATTATATGGATGTAACCGGTTGATAACGTCTGGAACAAGTTATCTAGCAAAAACCGGTGACGAAAAATCTATTTCGTGCAAAGGTCTCATGAATAGAAAATAAGTTTGAAAACAGAAAATAATGAAAAATCAAAATAGCTGGATACTACCTGAAGGGATAGAAGAGATTCTTCCGCCTCGTGCTGAGCAGCTGGACAAGCTGTGCCGGGATATTATCGATCTTTATGCAAGCTGGGGATATCAGTTAGTTATTCCGCCAATGATTGAGTACATGGATTCTTTATTGACAGGGACGGGTAAAGACCTGGATCTACAAATATTCAAACTGACGGATCAGATGAGCGGTCGCTTAATGGGTGTACGCGCAGATACCACACCACAGGTTGCCAGGATTGATGCACATAATCTTAAAAGAGAAGTGCCGACAAGGTTATGCTATCTGGGAACGGTATTGCATACACGTCCTGAAGATACTGGCGGTAATCGAAGCCCATTGCAGGTAGGTGCCGAGTTATACGGACATAAGGGATTGGAGAGCGATGCAGAAGTCTTGTGCCTGATGATTGAAACGATACATAAAGCAGGTGTCGAAAAGATTCATATTGATCTTGGTCATGTTGGCATTTACAACAAGCTGGTTCAACTGGCGCAGCTGGATGAGGAGCTGGAAACGGAATTATTTGATGCGCTCCAGCGTAAGGCGATGCCTGAACTGGACGATATGATTTCTGCAGGGTCTTTATCTGCCGAAGCAGGACAGATGTTCAAGGTATTAATTACTTCGAATGGCTCGATCAATGATTTCAAAGAAGCCAGATCTTTCTTTGACAGCATTAGTTCAGAGATCAGGGAGTGTCTGGATGAATTGCAGAATATCATTGAATTTATCGGCAAAAGAATACCTGAGGTGACACTTAATTTTGATTTTTCCGAGTTGCGTGGATATCACTATCATACTGGGATCGTTTTTACTGCCTATGTGCCAGGCCATGGCCAGGGCATTGCTTTTGGTGGGCGATATGACGATATCGGCAGTGCCTTTGGACGAGCACGTCCGGCAACCGGGTTTAGCACAGATATAAAAACCTTGCTTGGTTTGGGTACTTTAGCGCTTGAAAATAACATGGGTATTTATGCCCCATGCAGTGATGAGCCGGGGCAACTGGAAGCGATAGACAAGCTACGCAACCAGGGTGAAATCGTGATTTGCGAATTACCAGGGCAGAGTGATGCGCCAGAAGAGATGGGTTGCGACAGGCAACTGGAATATCAGGATGGCCAGTGGACTGTCGTCTCACAATAAAAATATCATTAATAATCTTAAGGTCATAAAAGCAATCTAATGGGTAAAAATATTGTCGTTCTCGGCACTCAATGGGGTGATGAAGGCAAAGGTAAAATCGTTGATCTGTTGACCGACCAGGTTGCGGCGGTTGTACGCTTCCAGGGAGGGCATAATGCCGGGCATACGGTCATTATTGAGGGAGATAAAACGGTGTTGCATCTGATTCCTTCCGGAATTCTTCGAGAGGGTGTGCAATGCTTGATTGGCAATGGTGTCGTTTTAAGTCCGACAGCTTTGCTGGATGAAATTTCTATGCTTGAAGGAAATGGCATTAATGCTCGTGAACGATTAAAGATAAGTGAAGCATGTACATTGATCCTGCCCTACCACATTGCACTTGATCAGGCGCGTGAAAAAGCAAAAGGTAATGATGCCATCGGCACAACAGGACGCGGCATCGGACCTGCATACGAAGATAAGGTTGCAAGAAGGGCACTGCGTGTTGGCGATCTCCTGAACAAAGACAGATTTGCAGAAAAATTGTCAGAAGTTCTGGAATTTCATAACTTCATCTTGAAAGAATATTTTAAATCCGAGACGCTTGATTATCAGACAATGCTTGATGAAACAATGGATCTGGCAGAATCGATTATTCCCATGATCACCGATGTGACAGAATTAATCTGGCAGCTGCAAAAGAAAGGTGACAATATTCTTTTCGAAGGTGCGCAAGGAACATTGCTGGATATCGATCACGGTACCTATCCATTCGTCACTTCTTCCAATACAACAGCAGGCGGCGCATCGACAGGGTCAGGTGTAGGTCCCGGATGTTTTGATTACGTACTCGGAATTACCAAGGCCTATACAACGCGTGTAGGCTCAGGTCCCTTTCCAACAGAGCTGTTTGATACGACCGGGGAACACCTTGCAAAGGTAGGTCAAGAATTTGGTGCAACGACAGGCCGTGCGCGCCGCTGCGGATGGTTTGATGCTGTGGCATTAAGAAGATCAAAACAGGTCAATAATCTGACAGGTCTGTGTATTACCAAACTCGATGTTCTGGACGGTCTGGATACTCTGCAAATCTGCACCGGATATGATTACAGGGGCCAAACACGATTAACGCCACCGGCTGGAGCAGATGCAATCGCGGAATGTACGCCTGTTTATGAGGAAATGCCTGGCTGGTCTGAATCTACTTCCGGGGTGACTGAGTATGACGCACTTCCGCAAACGGCCATTGATTATTTAAATCGGCTGGAAGAGCTTACAGAGACACCTGTTGATATGATTTCCACCGGGCCTGACCGTGTTGAAACGATGATTTTGAAGCATCCTTTTAGTTGAGACAACAGAGATAAGTACATGCAGGATAGATTAAAAAAATTCCTGTCTTATTTTTTCCTTCTGCTTTTAGTTGCAGTTACTGTTCTTGTCTGGCTATTGGTATATCCGACGGAAACAAGATTAGATAGAAATAGTGTTCTTTTTGAGAGCATCTATTTGATAGTCAGTTTTATCTGTTTTTACCTTATTGGTTTTTACTATTCGCCAGGAAAAACCCAATCAGAGTCCCGGACTTCAGAATCCCAGACTTCAGATTTTATTCGTCATGAGCTTGATCATATGGCACATCATGACATTCTGACAGGACTCCCCAACCGAATACTTTTTACAGATAGATTGCATCAAGCTATTGCTTCTGCCAGGAGAAAAGATGAGCTTCTGGCTATTCATTTTATTGGTCTTGATAATTTCAGAGATATTAATGATAAGCTGGGCCATCATTGCGGGGATCAGGTTTTAAAAGAGGCAGCATGTCGTTTACAGACTTGTATCCGTGATACAGATACGATTGCTCGTTGGGCCGGGGATGAATTTGCTGCCATCCAGACCATTATCAAGACCATTGATGATGCTGAAATTGTCGCAAAAAAAATGATAGATGGATTATCGAAGAAAATAGAACTGGTCAAGAAAGAAATACAGCTTACTATCAGTATTGGTATTACACTTTATCCATTTGATACGATTAACTTCGATGAGCTTCTTGTAAAAGCAGATAAATCCATGCATAAGGCAAAGGACATCAAGGGAAGTGCCTTTGATGTATTCAACCATTCAGAGAGTTAAAAAACTGAATAATAAATAAGAAATTAATGGTGCCGAGAACGAAGTGCACGACCCCAAGGATGGGGGAGGTAGAGTGAAGCAGGAGCCAGAACCGAGGATGCACATGTGTCGCGTGTGCAGGGATGCGCATTTAAGCGACGAGGATGAAGTCCTCGAACGGCAAACAATATGAAAATAAATTTGGTGCCGAGAAGAGGACTTGAACCTCCACATGGTTACCCATACTAGCACCTGAAGCTAGCGCGTCTACCAATTCCGCCACCTCGGCATGAGTGTTGGTTCCAGGAAGAACGGCGGACTTTACCTAGGCAAAGAAAGGTTGTCAATGAAATCAGATTATAAAAAAACTACCTACAAAATCACCCTGCCAGAGCGGCAGCAGATACTTGAATATTTAACAGAATGTAAGCGTCCTAGAACACTGAGGAAGATTGCAGATGCCCTGGGGGTTGGTGGTAGCGAAGGTCGACAGGCATTAAGCAGACGTATCAAGGCCATGCAGCGTGATGGTCAAATCGTCATCAATCGTCGCGGCGGTTACGGGCTGGTTGATAAAATGGATTTGTATCAGGGCACGGTGATTGGCCATTCTGACGGATATGGATTTCTCAATATTGAAGATGAAGAGGATGACCTTTATTTATCATCTCGGGAAATGCGTGGTTTGTTACATGGTGATCGGATTATTGCGCGCATCGTTGGTATCGACAAACGTGGTCGTAAAGAAGGTGCCATGGTGGAGATCCTGCAACGCGCTAATCAACTGGTTGTAGGGCGTTATTTTGAAGAAAAAGGTGTTGCTTTTGTGGTGCCTCAGAACAAACGCATTCATCAGGACATCCTGATCCCGAAGGCAATGGAAGGTAAAGCAAAATCGGGTCAATACGTGGTTGCAGAAATAACCAAGCAACCTGACAAGCATACCCAGCCTGTGGGTAAAATCGTGGAAACTCTGGGTGAACATGCAGCGGCAGGGATGGCCGTCGAGATTGCCATCAGATCGCACGAAATCCCCAGCGAATGGCCGGATGAAGTATTGCAGGAAGTCTCCGGGTTTACTGACAAGATTAATGTAGATGATATAGGTGACAGAGAAGATATACGAGACTTACCATTGGTGACCATTGATGGTGAAGACGCGCGAGATTTTGATGATGCTATCTATTGTGAGCAGCAAGGTTCCGGGTGGCGTTTATTGGTGGCGATTGCAGATGTTTCTCACTATGTACATCCAGGCATGGCTATGGATGATGAGGCATTAAATCGTGGAAATTCTGTTTATTTTCCACAACGTGTGGTCCCCATGCTGCCAGAAGTCCTTTCCAATGGACTATGCTCTCTCAATCCAAAGGTCGATCGATTGTGTCTTGTCTGTGAACTTCATATTAACAAGCAGGGCTCGGTCAAACGTCATCGTTTCTTTGAGGGCGTCATGCGTTCTGTAGAAAGATTGACCTATAACAAAGTCGCCAGCATCTTATTAGAAAAAGACAAAAAGTTACGAGAAAAATATAAAAGCTGTATCCCGCATCTGGAAAACCTCTATGAGCTGTACAAAACATTAAACAAGCACAGAGAAAAAAAGGGGGTGCTTGATTTTAGGTCAATAGAACCCTGTTTTGAATTTGATGAAAGCTACTCTGTATCTTCAATATATGCGCTTGAAAGAAATGATGCACATCGATTAATCGAGGAGTTCATGTTGGCTGCAAATATTGCAGCGGCAGAGTTTCTTTTAGGGCAGGAAATTCCTGCACTATACAGAGTGCATGAAATACCAAAGTCCAAAAAGCTTGAGGCACTGCATGGTTTTCTTGGCGAGATGGGATTGAATCTGGGCGGTGGTGAAACACCGACTGCGAAAGATTATGCTAATTTGATTGAGAAGGTTAAAGACAGGGAAGATGCACATTTAATTGAAACAGTGTTATTGCGCAGTATGCAGTTAGCCGTTTATAGTGAAAAAAACAGGGGCCATTTTGGATTGGCATTCCCTGCCTATGCACACTTTACTTCTCCCATCAGACGTTATCCCGACTTAATCGTGCATAGGGCCATTCGCCATTTAATTCACAATAAAGGTTCGGCAGGCTTTGCTTATTCAAACAGGGACATGCACAGCATTGCTGAAAATTGTTCCTTAACCGACAGGCGCGCCGAAGAAGCCAGTAGAGATGTGATTCAATGGTACAAATGTGAATACATGCAGGGCAAAGTAGGGGAGGTCTATGAAGGTACCATCAGTGGCGTGACTTCATTTGGAATGTTTGTCGAGCTGGATGACATCTATGTAGAAGGTCTGGTGCATATCACAGCATTACCTGCAGATTATTATCATTTTGACCCCACTGGACATCGCCTCACTGGCGAACGAACAGGGAAAAATTATCGCCTGGGGAATAGAGTCAAGGTAAAGGTCATGAGAGTCAGTCTGGATGATAAGAAAATAGATTTTGAGTTAGTTGAATAAGCCCCAAAGAATAAACTGGGGAGAGAAATACCAGTGAGTAAACAATCAGAAATTACCTGTGGGATACATGCCGTCCGACATGCACTGAAGAACGCTGCAGTCGATGTGTTAGAGATGTGGGTGTTGGAAAATAAAAAATCAGCGAGAGGCATATCAGAAATCCTCGAACTGGCTAAAAATGCGCATGTGACTGTTCAGTTTGTGGCAAATAAAACGCTGGATAAATTAACGCACCAATCGCATAACCAGGCAAATCACCAGGTAAATCACCAGGGGGTTGTGATAAGGCGTAAAGTAACAGGCAAGGAAAGCAAAATAGATTTAGCATCTGTATTGGAAATAGACGATGGGGGAAAAGCACTATTTCTGGTACTGGATGGGGTACAGGATCCACATAATCTGGGTGCCTGTCTACGTACTGCTGATGCGGTGGGTGTACGTGCTGTTATCCTTCCAAAGGATCGTGCTGTTGGCTTGAATGAAACGGTGCGAAAAGTTGCATGTGGTGCTGCAGAAAACACACCCGTTATTCATGTCACTAATTTGTCACGTGCTTTAAGAGAAATGCAGGATGCAGGTATCTGGGTGATTGGGCACTGCTGCATGAGGCCGACTACTATTTATGAAGAAGATCTGACATCACCCTATCGCCCTGGTAATGGGCTCCGAGGGGCAGGGACTCCGACAAAACACCCGTAAGCACTGTGACAAGCTGGTCAATATACCGATGGCGGGTGTTGTTGAAAGCCTGAATGTCTCCGTTGCTGCCGGGGTTTGTCTATACGAGGCTCGGCGGCAACGTCAGCTTAATAAATAATAATTATTCAGCTTCCGCTTCAGCTTTACTTTTACTGCGGTTGTCACGCTTACGCTCATGCTCCAGCAATTTCTTTTTGCGAATACGAATATTCAATGGAGTTACCTCTACCAGTTCATCATCATTAATGAATTCAAGTGCCTGTTCTAATGAAAAAATAATGGGTGGCGTTAATGCGATCGCATCATCTTTTCCTGAAGCACGTACATTGGTTAATTGTTTGCCTTTTAGAATATTTACGACAAGGTCATTATTGCGAGAATGTATACCGACGATCATGCCTTCATAGGTTTCAACACCCGGACCAAGCAGAATTTGTCCTCGTTCCTGAAGATTAAATATTGCAAAGGCAACTGATTGTCCTTTGCCGTTTGCAATCAGCACACCATTTTTCCTGTTGCCTAATGTTGATTTATGAATGGGGCCATAATGGTCAAAAACATTATAAATCAATCCTGTTCCTGAGGTTGCCGTGAGGAAATCTGTGCGTAACCCGATTAACCCTCTGGCGGGGATGACGTAATCAATGCGTACGCGACCTTTTCCATCTGGCATCATATCCTTTAGATCACCGCCACGAGGTCCCAACATCTCCATAACTGCACCTTGATATTGTTCTTCCAGGTCAACAGTCAATTGTTCGTATGGCTCACATAGCACACCGTCAATTTCTTTGGTGATTACTTCAGGCCTGGAGACACCCAGTTCAAATCCTTCCCGGCGCATATTTTCAATCAATATTGAAAGGTGAAGCTCCCCTCGACCAGATATCTTGAATTTATCCGGGTCGCCGGTATTTTCAACACGAAGTGCGACATTATGTTTGAGTTCCTTGTTCAATCGATCAGAGATCTGACGCGAGGTGACATATTTTCCTTCCTGACCACATAAAGGTGAGTTATTCACCTGAAATGTCATACTGACGGTGGGTTCGTCAACAGAAAGCGCTGGCAGTGCTTCTACCTGGGCCGGATCACACAAGGTATCCGATATATCAAGTTGGTCTAGCCCACTGATGGCAATAATGTCTCCGGCTTTAGCAGAATCAATCTCAGTTTTATCAACACCATGCAGTTTGTAGACTTGTAGCACTCTGCCGGAACGAGTTTCGCCGTCTTTATCAATGACGGTGACGTTGGTATTTGTCTTGATCTGTCCCCGGGTCATTCGGCCAATGCCGATAATGCCAACGTAACTATTGTAGTCCAGTGCACTAATTTGCATTTGAAAAGCGCCGTCTATATCGACATCAGGGGCAGGGACTTTGGAGATGATGGTTTCAAATAGTGGTGTCAGATCATCTTTTATTTCATCTGCTTCATAACCGGAGACACCGTCCAGTGCAGAGGCGTAAATCACGGGGAAATCCAGTTGCTCATCAGTGGCATTTAACTGATCAAACAGGTCAAATGTCCTATCAAGCACCCAGTGGGGTCTGGCGCCAGGTCTGTCTATCTTGTTGATAACAACAATCGGGCGTAAGCCACGTGCCAAAGCCTTTTGCGTGACGAAACGTGTTTGTGGCATGGGGCCATCAACGGCGTCAACCAGGAGTAAAACGGAATCAGCCATCGACAGAACACGTTCAACTTCGCCGCCGAAATCTGCGTGTCCCGGTGTGTCGATGATATTAATCCGGTAACCATCCCAGTCCAGTGCTGTATTCTTTGCCAGGATAGTGATCCCACGTTCACGTTCAATGTCATTGGAATCCATAATACGCTCGGTCGGGGCTACGCGACTGTCAAGCGTACCGGCCTGTTGCAATAGTTTGTCAACCAGGGTGGTTTTTCCATGATCGACATGAGCGATAATGGCGATATTTCTTATATTCTGAATCAAGGTAAAGGTATCCCAAACTATTATTTGCGTCTGTTGCGGTGCAAAAAACGGCGCATTATAGCGGATTGGTAAGGTGAATGTTGTTTTTTGTCGTGGTCGCTACGGACTCCTCTCCTCTCGCGACACTTATACTTCCTGTATGTCGAACTGGCACTCAAGCATTACTGCAAGACCTGGGAATCTCCTTGTACAGTGTGCATGGATTTAGCATCTGTCAGGAGGGTAGAAATTTTTCTTAAAACTTAACTTTCATGCCTACATAAGCAGAGATTGGCGAACCGACACCGACAAATCTTGGGTTGGTAAATCCGGGAAATATCTCATCTGGTTCACCCAATAAGCCAAAGGTTTCATAGTCATTATCAAACAGATTATTTACGTTGCCGAAAACGGAAATGTTTTTATTAAACTGATATGAAGCCCGGGCATTGACGACGACATAGCCATCAATGGTATCCAGAAGATTTGCTTCATCACCGCGAAAATATTGGTCCGAGTTGTAGACCAGATCTGTTCCAACTGTAAATTTTTCGGTGACGTGATAATCAGCACCAATCTTCAGATTATGCTCCGGCAGACCCGGAATCCGGTCGCCTTCTTCGACGGCAACATCACCGTTGGCATCTGCCAGAGGATTATTGGGGCTGCTTGAGGTAAAGCTGTCATCGAAGGTTGCCTCGAGATAACTATAATTGGTAAACCAGTCCAGTTTGTTCCAGCTACCGGACAGCCCAAGTTCTATCCCGACTCGTTTAGTATCGCCGATATTATCGAAAAACCCTTCATTTGAGCTGATACCACCGGTACTAATGAAAATAATGTCATCATTATTAATACTGTGAAATGCCCCCAGACTCCACTCAATACCAGAGTTTGATGTCCCTCGAAAACCACCTTCGAAATTCTTGGTCACTACCTGATCCAGTGGTGGGTCGGCGAGAAAAGCATTGGGAAGGTTGCAGGGGGCATCAGGATCGGCACAAGATAGCTCTACGGTAGTTGGTGCACGGGCCGACTCACTATAACTACCATAGGCACCAATATTTGGATGAAATGACCAGTTCAGGCCAACGGCTGGATTGAATCGGCTATAATCATGCTCGCCATTCAGGGCCCCTGGATCATCAGGATCGACCAATGGATTCATAGAACTACGATCACCGATCTTGACGCTGGTATTGTTATAGCGACCAGACAGTGTCAGGGTTAGTTCATCGGTGATAGAGAATGTATCTGTCAGATAGATTGACCATGTTCGGGTATGGGTCTTGATTTGTGTGCCATCTGCAACAGCAAATAATCCTGTTCCGGAGGTACTTCTATCTGCATTTAAGGCTGCGGTTTCAACAATCGCTCCGAAACCTGCTAATGCCTGGTTATAAGCCATTCCAACGATCAGGGAATTCTGGTGATCAAAAAGGTCATTCAGGAAAGATGTCTGCAAGTTGCCACCAAAGCTTTCCTGGTCACGATTACTGATATTATTGATGGCGTCTAGATCTGCACCAGCAATTGAATCAGGGATCCGGAGACCGTTTTGATCAGTTATCACTTCTTCTAACGCGGTACCCAAATCGGCATTGTCCTCACACAAAAAGCCAGCATTAAATATGCAATTTTCAAATTCTGAACCATCACCGTTAAATGAATCGGCGTCATTACTGCGGTAAAATACATTACCAGCGAGCTGGGTCTCATCATTGAGCCAATGTGTGCCCTCAAGATTGAGCAAATACATGTTATTTTCGGTGATGTCAGGGGACGTAAAAATGGCACTCCTGTCGATCGCCTCCAGTTCAACCGGGATGGGACCGTTGCCTACCAATTCTGTATCGCCATAATTGATCTTAAGATCCAGGGTGCTGTCAATTCCTCGCCAACTGATGGCACCAAATAAATTGAGTGCATCGGAATCTGACGCATCACGCCAGCCATCTTCATCATAATAACTGCCGGTAAAATAATATCCCCATGCCCCATTGTTTGCACCGCTCTCCATGGTTGTAACGATACGCTCATAAGAACCACCATAAACCTCAAGACTATGTCCTTCATGGGTGAAACCAGTTTTTGTGGTGATAGAGATTGCGCCCCCCAGCGTGTTTAGACCAAACACAGGGTTTGCCCCACCTATCAGATTGATACTTGAGATAGAGGATTTCGGAATCAAATCCCAGTTGACTACATCTCCAAAGGCCTCATTTACTCTGACACCATCTTGATAAACAGCAAGACCCTGTGGAAGTCCGAGTAAGGGCGAAGATGTAAAACCGCGATATTGAATATCTGGCTGTAAGGGATTGTTTTGCGCTTCGTTGATGGTCACGCTGCCAAGGTTACGATTAAGGAACTGGCTGAGATCAAGGACCTGACTACGCTCGATATCTTCTGCTGTTGCTGATTGAATGGAAAAAGGGATCATATCAACCGGCAGGCCAGTACCATGGGCAGGTGTGATACCTATCACCTCGATAGTTTCGTTTTGAATGACTTCAGTTTCTTCAGCGAGAGAGAGGCTGCTGCTGAAAACAGTAAACATTACTGTGCCAAACGAAAAAATCTGACGTAGACAACAACTTTTCATTTAAAAATGCCCCCCAACAGGCAATAGATTTTATGTGATCAACAAAGCCACCCGGAAAATTCAGTAGTAGTGAAGGATTATCGCTGAAGACAGGGGAGGATAACTATTTGTAACTACTAAAGAAATGGATAAATTGAATTTACAGGCAGGAGAAATTCCCCAATTAATATAGCCCCTATACAAATTCCTCCAGCATATCTCGCTCTTCCGCTGAGATCTTTGAATTTTGTAAACGATTTTTGACCATATCTGACGAAACATGATCCTGTTGAATTAATTCTCTTTTTTCATCAGGCGAAATGCTTTCCATAAAAAAGAAGTTACTGGGCGGGAAAATTCCGGCATCGATCATTTCACTGAGTTCACTTGCCATGTGTCGATATTTACCAATGTCTTTTTGTATTCTTTCTTCTGCAAAAGATTTATCTGCGATCCCGGACTGATAGATCGAATGTATTTCCATCCTGTAACTGAATGTATAGCCTGGGTCGTCAGTTTTCTCAATATCGGCCTCGATGTGTTGCAGTCGTGGTTGCAGCAATTCTCTCAAGGTATCAAGAATTTCCTCATCTTCCAGTCGTGCTGAATAGATGTCCAGAATATTGTCAATACCGAGTTGCTGATAGGTATCTGTTGTAAATAATTCGTTTCGACGATAAATCATGACCTTATATGACTTGAAACCGAGTACCGTAATGATGTCAGTTAGTTCACGTATGTTTTTATTAAAGCCAATCGCACTAACAAGTTGAGAGTGGTTAAGTTCCAACTGTGAAGCGATGCTGTTTATATTTTTAATAAAATCAACCGAGGGATCAGATTTAACCTTGTAAAAGATTTTGACAAGATCCTCATCGCTGGCTGTGAGTAATTCAGTGAAACTAATCATTAGTTGGCTGTTCCATCAGTGTTGTTTTTACGATTAAGTGCAAGGAATTCTTTTAGCATCTGTTTTTCTTGTTGTGAGATATTTTGCTCTTCAAGACGAGACTCTACCAGTTCTATGGGGATCAGGTTTTTACTTAACAATTTACGTTTTTCCTCGGGTAAAATTGTCTCTCTAAAAAAAATATCTCCAGCTGGGATTAACCTGCTCTCGGTGATAATACAGGCCTCATTTAATAATGCCCTGAATCCACTCTCTGCATTATTCAGCCTTTCCTCTGCGAAGTCGATATCAGCAATCTTGTCGGCATAGACGGCTTTCATCTCGGCCTTGTATTTTTCGATTATAAGCGAACTTACGGTGGCTTCTATCTTTGATTCTATATTTTCCAGTCTATTTTTCAAAAGATATTGCATCGCCTCCAACACCTCATTCTCATTTTTTACGGTGCTATACAGTGTCAGAATATTGTCCAGCGAAATGTTCTTATAAATATCATTGATATAAATTTCATTTCTTTCTTTGGCAAGTTCTTCCAGGCTGGGAAAGCCAAGAGCAGTGTAAATTTCAACCAGGTTTTTGATGTTTCGGTTAAATCCCAGTGCAAGAATGAGTTGCGCTGGTTTTAGCTTAAGTTTTTTAGCAGCTGAGGCTAGATTATTTTTATTATCGTCCGGATTTTCTTTAGCGCGGAAGCTGTAAAATACTTTGACCAGATCTTCCTCTTCTCCTGTCAGAATATCACTGAACATTGACATACAAATCTCTTTTTCTAAATGGCCTGTTGAATCATATTGCTATATTCAAGAAGCTTTTCATCGTTGATTGATTAAATCTTGCAAGATACCAAAGTTTCTTATCCATGGTTTGTTTTTTCCCAGATTTACAGGAACAGTAGGGATTGCATTTTTTGCCTCGGCATATGTTGGATAACTCCCATATAGTGCGTTGTACCTGGTATTCCCTTTAATAATGACTTCAATGTAGGCAGCATTTTCCACCAGTTGATTTTTCTGAATGAAATGAATGATGTCTTTTTCATTGAGCAAACTTGAGAGTTGCAATGTATATGAGTCGGCAGGTTGTTGCTTCACCCAGTCTTCTCTTCTTATATTGCTATTTTCAGGCGCCCTGGTCTTTGCCTTAACAGGAGTCTTTGTCTGAGCAGGCAGGCTGTTTGCAAGCTTGGCGACATCAGGATGCTGGATAGGTTTTTTATCTGTCTGCTTGAGTTCAGAAAGTTTTGACTCTGCTTCGGCCAGGCCACTCTTGGCAGCAAGCGTATACCATTTTTTAGCTGTAGCAATATTTACATCAAGGCCGTAACCATTCTCGTAAAATACGCCCAGATTGAATTGCGCCTGTGCGACATCGTGTGATGCTGATTTCCTGAACCACTTCAGGGCATGCTCATAGTCTTTTTCCAGATACTGGCCAAATGCATACATGACAGCCAGGCTGTATTGCGCATGGGGATGATCCTGTTCTGCCGCCGAGGTAAACAGGGTTGAAGCTTTTTGATAGTCGACCTCCAGCCCTATACCACGATAGTACAACAGGCCCAGGTTAAACTGGGAATCGGCCAAACCGGCATTGGCTGATTGTTCCCACCAATAAGCTGCTTTCAGATAATCCTGTTCAACCCCCTGACCTTGAAAGTATTTAACACCAACATCATGTTGCACAACAGGGATGCCCTGTTCTGCCGCCTTGATATACCACTCGATTGCCTTAGCTGGATCTTTAGCAACGCCATGGCCAAAGTCATACATAATGCCCAGTGTCACCTGTGCCTGAGAATCTCCGTTTTCAGCCAGTGGTTCAAGAATCTCCAGTGCCTGTGCATAATCCTTGTCCAGATAAGCCTTCTTGCCCTCTTCGTAGCTTGCTGCCCAGACATTAGAGTATTGCAATAACGCCAAAATGCAGAGAAGAGGATATATTACTGAATTTCTATTCAAATTTATCGTCAGGCTTAACATTAGTTTTTTACAAGCATTGAAGTTGACCAGTGTTTGTTTAAATAAAAATTATTATGCCATTTCCCTTATGCCATTTGCTTGGCAAGCGCAAAGATCTCTTCAGCATCAAACACCTGATCATTGCTTTCAAATAATTTCTCGATACTGGCTCTATGTACCGCAAGTTTTAATGTTCCGAAGCCAATAGCCCCCCAGATAATCTTGCCACTCCTTTCTTCGCCACGGTCAAACATCTCTGTACCACCAATTCCCAATGGCGGTGTTGCGTTAGCATCGGCGATCAGTTCCAGGTTTGTATTGTCCTGCCAATGTTTTGGTTCGAGTAACTCGGCACCTGCTGCTCCCGTGGCAAACACCACTTGAGCATCTTCGATGGCCTTACTGCGTGCTTCATTATCAATGGCTTCAACAGGTGTCGCATCAACGTCAAAGCCCGCTTTAATATTTTTACATGCCTGTTCTGCACGGGCCATTTCACGGGATGTGATGGTCACGTCTGCACCTTCTTTTGCCATCATTACAGCGGCACGTTGTCCAACGGGACCAGTTCCAGCGAGGATAACCGTCTTTTTTCCAGCAATGGCGCCACTGGTCATGAGTTTGGCAACACCGGCAGCGGCAGTGGTGTTGCTGCCATTGCTGTCAAGCATGACTGATACGCGGAAATCTGCGAAAAAATTATTTTGCACAGCCTTGAACAAGGCTTCTCCGGCCATCATATCGCTACCACCGACAAACAGGGCCGTTAATTTCTTTTCCTTGGGTGCGCGTGTGAAGATAGCTCCCTCGACCAGGGGTGTGACATTGTCCGGGGCGCAATTTCCGTGTCCAATGACGTGGTCTGCACCACCATCATAGGCAACAACCGTATCAAATACAGCGGGATGGGCGTCTGTGTCTAACTGGAAAAGTAGTTTTTTCATGATGATTCCTCTAACTAATAGCTGAAATTTATTATTCTTTGCGTAATGTCGATGTTTTGTTTTTATACAGGCTATACACGTAACTATAGCGGATCATGGCTGGCTTCCGTCTGGGCTGTATATTAGCATACGACGGACGAGAGAAAAATCTCGGAAAATATAATCTCTCTGTCTCTGATCTATTTATATTAAAACTGAATATTTCCTGATTTCGAAGATGAAGCAATCTGACCTATAATCGCCTGCGTTGTGGTCACAATTCTTATTTTAAAAGGTACATATAATGATAAAAGATAAATCACTCCAGGTTTTCCTGGACGAACTTGCCAGTAGTGCACCAACACCAGGTGGTGGTAGTGGTGCTGCAGTTATGGGGGCTATGGGTGCTGCTTTAGTAAGCATGGTCTGTAATTTAACAGTCGGTAAAAAAGGTTATGAAGAAGTCGAAGATGACCTTAAAGATGTCCTGAAGCAGGCCGAAGCATTACGTGATCGTCTGACAGATATGATCCGGGCTGATGTAGAGGTATTTGATCGCCTGATGGCATCGTATGGCATGCCTAAAGAAACAGACGAAGACAAGGCTGCGCGTAGTGAAGAAATTCAGGCTGCATTGAAAGAGGCAACAGACGTGCCGTTGAATTGCGCACGTGCTTGCGCGGAAGCTATTGAGCTGTGTCGAGCTGCTGCTGAAAAGGGTAATCTGAACGTGATTAGTGATGCTGGCGTAGCCGTGGTGGCCGCAGATGCAGCCATGAAGAGTGCAGCACTGAATGTCTACATCAATGTCGGCAGTATCAAGGACAAGGCCTTTGCAGAAGAAAGATCAATCGAACTGGAAAAGATACTGAAAGGTGCGGATGGTCAGACCAGTGAAATCTATGAGTTGGTTAAAAGCAAACTCTAGGAAATAAAGTGAAGTGTGGAAATGATAGGTGTCAGACTAACAGTCTGATGCCTGTTTTTTTGCCTGCTGTGCGAGCACCTTCTCTGATTAAAAATTCCATACACATATAACTATTCGAAAAAGCGCATAGATAGATCCAGTGCTCGAATATGCTTGGTCAGTGCGCCGACAGAGATGTAGTCGACGCCGGTTTCTGCTGTCGCGCGCAGGCTCTCCATATCAAATCCCCCTGAGGCTTCCAGCCTTGCACGTCCGTCGGTAATCACAACGGCTTCACGCATATCTTCCAGAGAAAAATTATCCAGCATGATGATATCTGCCCCGGCATCAATGGCTTGTTGCAATTCATCTTGTGTCTCAACTTCAACTTCAACGGGTGTTTCCGGGTAGCGTTCTTTTGCTGCGCTAACTGCATTGGCAATAGAGCCAGATGCTGCAATATGGTTTTCCTTGAGTAAAATGCCATCAAACAGACCAAGTCGATGGTTATAACCACCGCCGCTGCGAACCGCATATTTTTGTGCTTCCCTCAATCCAGGAATGGTCTTCCGCGTATCCAGTAATTTTGTCGTAGTGCCTTCCAGAATCTTCGCATATTCACGCGCGGTTGTTGCTGTGCCGGATAAGGTCTGGATAAAATTCATCGCTGTACGTTCACCAGTCAATACGGCACGGGCTGGGCCTTCTAAAATACACAATTCCTGATCGACGACAATATCGTCGCCATCTTTAACGCGCCATTGAATATCAATATTTTCGTCTAGTTGTTTGAAGACACTGTCGAACCAGCAGGTGCCACAAAGCACCGCATCTTCACGGGTGATCAATCGTGCTTTTATCTGTGCATCTTCCGGCAGTAAATTTGCAGTCAGGTCACCATCCCCCAGGTCTTCGTGTAATGCCTGGTAGGCAACTTCATCAATACTTTTTAACAGGTGCATTAGTCGAGTTCCATGGTCTATTTGTTTTGGGTCTATTTGTTTTGCTCAGCTTCACCAGAAAAATATTCACGGGTGACTGAAAATATTACAGGGCTGAGCAGGAGCAATGCAATCAGATTCGGGATTGCCATCAGTCCATTAAGGACATCGGCTAATGTCCAGACCAGGCCCAGTTTCACCAATGCCCCAGTCAACGTGGCAACCACCCATAATATGCGGTAAGGCAAAATTGCTTTAATGCCCATAAGATATTCTGCACAACGTTCACCATAGTAGCTCCAGCCCAGTATCGTGGTGAAGGCAAAGATAATTAATCCGAACGTGACAATATAGCCTCCGCCCGCAAACCCCGTGTTAAATGCAAGCGACGACATGGGCGCACCCTTGATACCACTGTCCCAGGCACCGGTCAGTATGATGACCAGAGCAGTCATTGAGCAGATGATGATGGTATCAATAAAGGTGCCCAACATGGCAATCATGCCCTGACGAACCGGGTTATTGGTTTTGGCAGCAGCATGAGCGATGGCGGCGCTGCCCAGTCCTGCTTCGTTCGAGAATATGCCGCGGGCAAACCCCCAACGGACGGCCATCATCACAGTCGCCCCCAGAAAGCCACCTTCAGCGGCGGTGCCGGTGAATGCATCTTCAACAATTAACATCAATGCAGCAGGTACTTCAGAAATATTCAGAAAAATGATGATCAGTGCGCCAATGACGTAAGCACTGGCCATGAAAGGCACGAGTTTCTCAGCAACACTAGCAATACGTTTAATGCCGCCCAAAATAACCGCACCGGTAAGTGATGCCATGATGATACCTGTTACCCATGTGGGGATCTGAAACGATGCATTTAATTCGCTGGCCACGGTATTGGATTGCACCATGTTGCCAATGCCAAAGGCGGCAAACATACCGAACAGGGCAAAAGCCATGCCTAGCCACGCCCAGTTTTCTCCCAGACCATTCTTGATGTAATACATAGGACCGCCGACATGATTACCGAGTGCATCGACCTCCCGGTACTTGACCGCCAGAACCGCTTCAGCGTATTTGGTCGCCATGCCAAACAGGGCAATGACCCACATCCAGAAGATTGCGCCAGGCCCACCAAAATAAATAGCCGTAGCGACCCCGGCGATATTACCGGTGCCAATGGTTGCGGCCAGGGCGGTCATCAGTGCCTGAAATGGGGAAATATCACCCTCATTTGCAGCATCGGGCTTGCGACCCTGCCAAAGCATTGAAAAGGCCTTTACAGTCAGCCTCCATGGCATGGCCTTGAGGCCAAAGGTTAAATAAAGACCTACCAGCGCCAGCAAAGGGATAAGGACATATTCACCCCCAGATGATACCGCTGAGTTTATCGAGCAGATCTTGTAATGCTTGCATGGACGGTTCCTTGGTTTCTTTCCTGGGTTATTTTTCCTGGGTTATTTTGCCGGGATTTCTATTGACATAATTTATACGTTAGACAGGATGCAGGAAACAGGGTGGATAAATCAACCTGCAATTATGCCTTACTCGATTACCAGGCGGCAGCCTGCAAACTGATGTCGTTTGTCAGCCTGATAATAATTTCTAAAACTGCTGCGTTTAATAACATCTTCTGTATAACGACCGGCACCCTTCATGACAAAGTGCGAGTCGTCAAAATAAGGCATGGAATAGCCATCGTAGGGATATGCCCTGAAGTTTGCGTAAGGATGGAAACTGTTTTGACACCATTCCCACACCAGGCCGGTATTTTTCAGGCAATCATTTTGACTTGCCGCTTCCCATTCATATTCATGTGGTAGTCGAGCCTGGCCGTAATCCTGGCTGGCCCACAGAGCAAATGCCTGGGCTTCGTAGTGATTAAGGCCCCATACAGGATGATCAGGGGCAAGATGATGCGGACCTTTAAAATCTATACCGAACCAGTTTTGTTGTCTGTCTTTTAACCAGAATTCAGGACAGGAAACATCGAACTTCTCTTTCCAGTGCCAACCCTGCTGGCTCCAGTACTCCTGATTCTGGTAGGCCGATTGCTCCATAAATAATAGAAACTCACTGTTACTGACTGGTCTATCTGCAATATTAATATCGCCTGTTTTAAATTCATGGCAAGGATATTCATTGTCATAAGGCAGGAAATCAGTTTGTGAGCCGATATTATAGCTTTCGGCCTCTAACAGGGTCGTCGAAATGTTTAACTCGCTGCTGGAGATCGGCTGTTTGACTTCGAAATCGTCACACTCTTGTAATGCTTTTTGCACAAGGATCATATGCATTATTTCAAAATGCTGTGCGTAATGTTGAATCAGGAAATGAAATATAAAATCATGTTGCATGAGCGGATGCTTGTCTGGAGATTGATCGTTTTTAATCAATTCAAGATTTTCCTGCTGCCTTTCCCTGGCCCACTGGCAAAGCCCTGCATGATCGGGCAAGGCCCCAGCTCGATCTGATTTATTCGCCAGCTCCGGAACGTAATGTGATTTTAATTTCTGATCAGGTGAAGAAATACCTGATAACTGTTCCCTGATCCAGTACGTTTCTGTGTAGACACAATGTCCCAGGTGCCAGCCCAAAGGGCTTAGATCGGAATGGTATTGAACATTGAAATCTTCAGCATGTCCTTCACATAATTCCAGAACCTTATGTTGATAATCTGAAAGAAGTAAGAAAAGAGCTGTTGGGGTCACAAGGATTTGAAATCAGGGGCTGTACTGTCAGATATTGTGCAGTAGCTATGCTCGGGGACGGCTTGCCATTTCCCTGATTCGGTCAAAGCTTCTGAGGCGATTAAGATAGAATCTGGAAATTCATTTTCCCCGGTACTGTAGTAAAGCGTCGGACATTGACCGTTGATGGCATGCCGCAAGATATAAAATTGAATGCCATCACCAACAATCAGATTTAACAGGATTTTCTCATCACTAATGATCTCCGAGAGCGTAGATACCATGGCAGGGATGGCCACGGAAATATCCGGTGTCTTTAATAATTGCTGACGTAGTAATGCGAATAAATATTCCGAATCTGTGTTGCCCTGGATCTCCGCCTGTATGGTGGCATCTAAAATTTCGTGGAATAGTGATCTGATCTTCGGATTAAAATTTTCAATGTAGCCATTGTGGGTAAATAATATCTGGCCGATTTTGAAGGGATGTGTGTTGCTTTGTGTGATTTGCTGACCCGGCGTGGCACTGCGCACATTAGCCAGCCAATAGGGGCTGAACAATGATTCAGACAGACTGCTGAGATTAGAATCAGACCATATAGGACTTGTGTTGGTGTAGATAACCGTCTGTTTCGACGGGTTGACCCAGGCAAAACCAAAGCCATCTGCATTGAGAACGGCTTCTTCCATTTCTTCAGGTTCCCAGGACTGACGATAGAGACTATGGGCAGGCCCCATCAGAAACCTTCCCAGTGACATCTCAGGACCTAAATATGCAGCAAGGCGACACATATGATTAATATAATGATTTTGTCAGTCGTATCAATTTGGTTTAGCCTAGCACGTTAGTGATAAGAGATTAAGAAATAGGGCAAGCAAGCAAATTGACTAATACAAATCCTGAATTACAAGTTGATACTGAAGGTGAATGGCTAGTAGGTGTGCGCAAGGTCATCTCCCCTAATTGTGATCAACGGCCTGATGACACGGATATAGACTTATTAGTGATTCACAGTATCAGTTTGCCGCCTGATGAATTTGGTGGCGAATATATCGATCAGCTGTTTACCAATTCACTAGACCCGGAGCATCATCCTTACTTTAAGGAAATCTCGTCACTCAGGGTGTCTTCACATATATTGATTAATCGTCAAGGTTTGCTTACTCAATATGTGCCATTTACTCAACGAGCATGGCATGCAGGAGAGTCTGAATACGAAGGTCGAAGGAACTGTAATGATTATTCCATAGGTGTTGAGTTGGAAGGTTGTGATAACAGGGACTTTACCCATGAACAATACGACACGCTGGTAAATATAACAGAGGCAATTATTCGGTTTTGGCCTAAAATAAGCAAACAGAGGATCACCGGGCATTGCCATGTCGCAGCAGATAGAAAAACAGATCCGGGACCCAGATTCGATTGGGACTTATATTATTCATCAATATAATTAATGTGAGAAATAAAATATGACCTTGATTATTCTTTTATGTGGACTGGCCATGGAATATTTTCTGGGCGTGCTGGATGAGATTCGTCGATTAACATGGTTCAGTCGATATAGCGATTGGTTGGAAAACAAACTTGTTCAATCCATGTACTGGAACAGTACGGCTGGCGTCATCATGACCCTGGCAGGCCCATTATTATTGATGCTTTTGGTTGGCTATGGTTTGAGTGAAATATTTTTCCCGTTAAGTTATCTATTTGCCCTGGCTGTATTACTAAACTCATTCGGGCCAGTTTTTCTTGATCAATCCCTGGATGAATACATCAAGGCATTGGATGCTGAAGATGATGTGCAAGCAAGACATTACTCAGGAGAATTATGTAATTCAATGGCTGCACCTGATCCTGTCAAAGATGAACAGGAGATTATCGGCAGTATTTTTATTGAGGCCAACGAGCGCCTTTATGCCGTGATTTTCTGGTTTATTGTGTTGGGACCTTTTGGCGCCATGCTCTATCGCCTGGTAAATATACTGAAGTATAAATATCAGGATGTACACGGTGGCTATGCAGATTCTGTCAGGCACCTGAACCTCATTTTAAATTGGCCTTCAACACGCCTGCTTGCACTGGGCAATGCATTAGCCGGGAATATGATTGAGTCAATGGAAGCCTGGAGGGTAAATGAAGAAAGCTCTTTTAATGTAAATGAAACTGTCCTGGTTTCTTCAGGCTTTGGTGCCCTGCACTATCGTCCTGGAACTGACACGCAAGAAGATAATCTGGACAGATCCTACTGGATCAGGGCAACCCAGGGTCTGATCAACAGAACCTTGATTGTCTGGTTAACGGTCTTGGGGATTATGACGATAGCAGGGGTTTTATCGTAGATTTTATATTTAACAATCTCTGCTATGAGTTTTGATTTAGATAATCATCAACGCCAAATAAATTAAGCCCCGCTGCATTCGAAACAAGAACACTATCTCCCTGATACCAATCTCCCAGGACGATTCTTTTCGCATCTTGCCCATCAAGTTTAAATTCATGGATTGCCTGTAGATGGGTATGACCGTGTATCAAACAAAGCACATCATGTTTTTTCATTCTGGCTTCAACAGTGGCTTGATGGACATCATTTAGATATTCAGATTTTTTTTCTGCTGATCTTTTAGCAGCACCCCTGATCTTGTGCCAGACTTTTGTGCGCAGCTTGTAAGGCCAACACATGAAGAAATTTCTTGAAAATACGTTATTTACAATTCTACGAAAAATCTGGTATTTCGCATCTTCCGTGCAAAGTGTGTCGCCGTGCATTAGAAGTACCTTCTCCCCGTTCAAAGTGATCGGTGTTTCATCAGCTAATAGCTGGCCGCCTGTCTTCTCTGCAAATTGCTTGCTCATCAAGTAATCGCGGTTACCACGCATAACAAATAGCTGGCCACCAGACTGCGTATAAGCCGTGAGCTCAGCAATTATTTCTCCGTGGGGTGGGGTGCTGTCATCATCACCAGCCCAGGCCTCAAACAAATCGCCGAGGATATAGAGTGATTCGGCATCCCTCGCCGGGCCCTGTAGCAATCTTTTAAAAAGTGCCAGTTTCTCTGGCCTCTCTGCACAGAGATGCAGATCTGAAATAAACAGTGTAGTCATAGAATAGCGTTAATTTATTCCTCGATGATTTCAGCACTATTTATGGTAACTGGCTCTTCTGGTACGTCCTGGTGTCCGCCTTTGCTGCCCGTGGATACGTTTTCAATCTTATCGACAGTATCATCACCTTCTACTACTTCACCAAACACACAGTAACCCCAACCGTCATCGGTTTCCGAGCTGAAATTCAGAAACGCATTATCATTAGTATTAATAAAAAACTGGGCACTGGCCGAATGTGGATCAGGCCTTCTTGCCATGGCAACGGTGCCACTTAAATTCCCCATGCCATTATTGGCTTCATTCTTGATACATTCACCAGTTGCTTTTTCACTCATGTCAGGATTCATGCCACCCGCCTGGATCATGAAATCGTAAATGACTCGATGAAAAATGGTGCCATCGTAATGTCCGCTCTCCACGTAGGACACAAAATTCGCAACGGTGATTGGTGCTTTCTCTTCATTCAGCGACAGCACTATTTCTCCATGGCTGGTGTTTAATCTGACTTTCATGCTCATATCTCCATTCGGTATAAATCGTATGACAAGCTTGGCAAAGTGGAAGTTTATACCGCAGGCATAATATGTGCGAGGGCAGATACAATGTTCTGGATTGATTGTGGGAAGCCCCTCTTTTCGTTAACATGCGCGCCACGCCGTTATCGCACGAGAATAATATCTATATGTTGAAAATTTTTAACACCCTGACAGGCAAAAAACAGGAATTTAAACCGATTGAGCCTGGGAAAGTACGCATGTATGTCTGTGGTATGACAGTCTATGACTTCTGTCATATTGGTCATGCGCGTGTTCTGGTGGTGTTCGATATGGTCACGCGTTACATGCGTTCACTGGGACTGGAGGTCGATTATGTACGAAACATAACCGATATTGATGACAAGATTATCAAGCGCGCCAACGAAAATAATGAAGATATCTCTGCACTGACAGAACGTTTCATCATTGCAATGAATGAAGATGCCGCTGCGCTTGGGGTGATATCACCTGATGCAGAGCCAAAAGCCACAGAACATATCGACCAAATTATCGGCATGATTGAACAGCTGATTGAAAATAAATATGCCTACGCAGCTGATAATGGTGATGTGTTTTATGATGTCAGCGCATTTGATAGTTATGGCAAGTTATCAGGCAAGGTGATTGATGAATTAAGGGCCGGGGAACGTGTTGAGGTACAGGAGGCGAAAGATGACCCGTTGGATTTCGTACTTTGGAAAGCCAGCAAGCCGAATGAACCCAGTTGGGATTCTCCATGGGGGCCAGGCAGGCCAGGTTGGCATATAGAATGTTCTGCGATGGCTACTCATTGCCTTGGCGAACATTTTGATATTCATGGCGGTGGACAGGATTTACAGTTCCCCCACCACGAAAATGAGATTGCCCAGTCAGAAGGCGCAACAGGAAAGACCTTTGTCAATCTGTGGATGCACAATGGCTTTGTTCGCATTGATGAAGAGAAGATGTCCAAATCATTAAATAACTTTTTTACTGTTCGTGAAGTTCTGAAGCAATACAAGGCAGAAGAAATTCGCTTCTTCATCCTGGCAAGTCATTATCGTAGTCCACTGAATTACTCATTAGATAACCTGAATGAAGCCAGGGCAGCACTGAAAGGGTTGTACACATCGCTACGTGGTTTCAGTGTTAAAGATGATATCGATGAGACTTATTTAGCACGATTTAATGAAGTCATGGACGATGATTTTAATACGCCAAAGGCAATTGCCTTGTTACATGAGCTGGCCCATGAAACTAACCGGGTTAAGGATAATGATTTGGCAAGGGCACAGGAATTTGCCTCTACATTGAAAGCACTTGCGGGTATTTTAGGCCTGTTGGATGAATCTCCAGAGGCATTTCTAAAGCGTGGCGTTGGCAGTCAGGAATCAGGCCTGAGCGATGAAGAAATACAGTCATTGGTAGCACAGCGCGAACAGGCGAGAAAGGACAAGGACTTTAATGAATCTGATCGAATTCGTGATTTACTGGCAAGTGAAGGCATTACCCTGGAAGATGCTGCCGGCGGAACACTCTGGCAGCGATCTTGAGCGGTGTTTGACACGTGAAATACGCCCCTGTTTAAGGCAAAGATGGCAATTGACGCAAACTATGCGGGCGCGTATCATCGCCCATCCTTTTAATTGGCACGAAATGAGTATTATGTCGGGGCATAGCGCATCCTGGTAGCGCATCTGCTTTGGGAGCAGAGGGTCGGGAGTTCGAATCTCTCTGCCCCGACCAATTTTAAGTGTAATCTAGCGTGTGTTTTAATATGCGCCTGTAGCTCATTTGGATAGAGCATCGGCCTTTAACATCGAACATGATTTTTATGTTCGAAATAGGAGCCTTTATGGGGAAACAAAACCCATAGAGTGGATCGCACTATATCGGGGAACCCTTAACAGACAGAAATAATCTGTGCTGATGGCAATCCCGAGGAAACCGATGGTTGACCCATCCATTGGTATGAGCATACTATTTATAATATGCACCATACCAAGCAGAAGGGAGACCTGGGTGTTTTGAAGGCTCAACTCGATTTATTCGAGCAAGGGTTTGTTATTTTGAACCCAATGACTGAGCATGCGCCATTTGATTTGGTCGCATACAAGGATAGAAAATTCTTGAGGATACAGGTGAAGTACAAGTCTGTTGATAAGACTGGCAGCATAACCGTCCATTTTAGATCTTGTTGGGCGGATAAGAATGGAACGCACATGCAGCCGGTGGACAAGAGTGAAATCGATATTTATTGTGTTTACTGTCCGACTACAGACGAATGTTATTATTTTGATCCCGCGGAATTTAATCGCTCAGTTACTTTGAGGGTAGAAACGCCTAAGAATAATCAGTCAAAGAATGTAAAATTGGCGACTGATTTTAGAAGGGTTCCGTAGAGACTATACGTGTGACACCTGTAATGGTGAAGAGATAGTCCAGACCACAAACCTGTTATAATCAGGGCGTCGAAAGGCGTAGTTGGTAAGCTAAGCCGAGGGTAGCAGGTTCGAGTCCTGCCAGGCGCGCCAAATTAATAAACTATGGTGACTGTAGCTCAGTTGGTAGAGCCCCGGGTTGTGATCCTGGTGGTCGTGGGTTCGAGCCCCATCAGTCACCCCATTTTTCCAGTCAAATACGGGGCCGTTAGCTCAGCTGGTAGAGCAGGGGACTCTTAATCCCAAGGTCGTGGGTTCGACCCCCACACGGCCCACCATCTTTATTGATAGTAACCACTAACAAATGACATATGTAGGCACTGTGTAGGCATTGTATTGATAGCTTGATATACATTTTGTTTGCAATATAGCCTGACTTTCTATCACTTCTGTTATTGAAATGACTGTTATGAATGTCTGCTTCCCAGCGAAAGCGGACATTCGACATTCTAGATTTTGGGAGCGTACGGTCACTGGTTCATAATAATCGTAGTGCCGCAGCCACATCACACCTAACCTCTTGAAACCACAATGATTTATTGCCATTTCTTTCCGGCAATCTGCTTTTTTATCAGTTTTGAGTCACTAAATTCTGAGTCACTCATCCTATGGCACTCACTTCAGATTTCATCTCAATTTAGTAAAAATTAGTAGCTTTCACCAACTTAGCGTCACGCCGATTGGGAGTGACGCCACATTAATATGCTATATTGATAGATTAACTGCACTGACCCACAGAATGTAAAATTGCGTGAGTAAATAGTATGGAAATTATTTAGAATGAGTGTTCAAAGCGTAATTGATACTTTCATATCTGAATCTGAAGATAAAATATCTCAGATCACAAGAAAAAGGGCTATCACACTATATGGGGAGGGAGTGAAGTCTAAACTGAATCAAGCAAACTACTGTATTACTGAATTGCAAGCATTATCAGGGCAATCAGACCTTCTATCTACGAGCACAGTAACCGATCAGTTGAATATAACTGATAAAGTAGGATTCTACAGTGATTCATTCTGGGCATTCTTATTTTCAAGCCTTGATATCCGCTCACACATAATAAATCAGAGCTTAAAACTAAATATAGATGAAAAGCATGTATCGTTTAAAAAAGTAGTTAGTCATCTTGAAACAACAGTCCATAATAATTCAGCTCTACATGAAAAACTTCAAGCTTTAAAAAAATCTATTATTTTTAGACAAACGGATGGATATAGGAATTGTTCGACTCACCGAAGGCAAATATGTATACAAGAAAGAATTGAAATGATTACTCACACAGTCGGATATACGACATCTACGGCTGGGGTAGAAACAGTGAAAAGGTTGCTTTGTGATAATCCATTAGAAACAAATCCAAAAATTAATCAAAATCGAGAAATTCCTGATGTTATGATTAAGGCTAGAAATAAAATTGAGATCCATATCATGGGTATCATTGAAAATATCACTGTTGAAAATTGAGGATAAAACAATGGATAAGAAAGTAGCAAAAAAGAAGGTAGTCAGAAAGCAAATAGAAGGCAAGCATAGTAACGTTGCTTTTATCAAACATTCGCAAAGAGAATTTGTGTTCGACTTTATGTTTGAAAGCGAAGGCCATGGGAGATTAGTTTCAAGAATTATCTCTAGCCCAAGCCATGCTAAGGCAATTTTGAAAGTATTAGGCGAAAATATAAAAAAACATGAAGATACATTTGGA
>PVMK01129361.1_pt1 | contig 39464 bp, 53 predicted proteins | sample 1853481 | NCBI WGS metagenome assembly PVMK01 (sample SAMN08533507, study PRJNA380276) | Marine sediment metagenome, whole genome shotgun sequencing project.
ATTGTCATTTTTCTTCTAGGGCCGTGATGTGGTGAAAGCCGACATGACGGGGTGGCTGCCAGCACCCAGGCTAATGTCCGCTCCGTTCTAAAAGCAGTCGTTTGGACTATGAAACACTAGCTGCTAGGTTTAATGCGTGTGTTGCGTCGACCGGTTGAGGTCGCAACTCGAACCGGACATTTCCAACCTCCTGAGCTATTCTTGATCAACCAATAATAATCGGAGATATGGGATGAACTGGGATGTGATAGGTGTTGTAGCAGAAATTATAGGTGCCGCTGCGGTTGTAATCTCACTAGTCTATCTGGCCTCCCAGATCAGGAGCCAAACCGTAGAATCCAAACTGACAGCGACCCGAGATCTCGCTGACAAGCGCGCCGAATTCATGAAAATATTAGCCACCGACGACGCAGCGGCGAAAATATGGCTAAAAGCAATTCGTGACTACGAGTCATTAAAAGGAGTCGAGCGAATGAAAGCCAGTATGTTGTTTCACATAACTATGAGGGGCGCCGAAAAGGAATTTATTCACATCGGAACCGGCCACGCTGATGATCCCTATCTTGAGTCGGTAAACCGGGTGTTATTGGGGACTCTATCCTTTCCTGGTCTTCGACAATGGTGGAAAACGACAGGTGGTGGATTCAATAAGGCCTTCCAAGATCACGCGAACAAGCTAATCGCTGCGACTGATGAAAACCGAGCGAGCAGTAATTTCGAGTGCTGCAGCGATAGATCGCGCCATTTTCATAGCCTACCCATGCAGTTGGCGTGGGGTAAGAGCCGCTTTGGAATACGTCGATGGCAGTTACTTGTGATCCCGGAGTTGCATCTGGATCGACTCTTCGGCACTCATGACCGGTACCACCGCAATACACCACGGCCCCTGACGAAAACCCGGCGTAGGCACCCTTCCCCGCATCCACTGAAGCGATGGCTGTTACCGCCCCCATTTCATCAGCTCGAGTGAGCGCACTGGTCAAAATAAGAATGAATACCATGTTGAATCGAAGCATTGCGATTACTCCATCGTGTAGTATGCGGTTCTTGTATCATGGTGCTGACTGCCACAATAAGAGCGATTATACCAGATGCAATTATGCACTGGGTTGTGACATAAATATCTGCCAGAGATGCCAGAGATGCAAGCGCAGGTATTTTTTCTTCGGCGTATACAGCTGAAAATTTCTCAAAAGTGGTGTAAGCAGTCATTCATGGGGTCGAAATCTACTGACCGCGAATGACTCCTTTGTCCTATTTTCTGCCGTTTGGGCTATGATACGATTATTGGCTGAAACCGACTCACAAAAGCCATTCACGAGAGCATAAAGAAGAAGCAGGCAAGAGGATAGTCGAATTCTAACAAGGAAATTTCACTCGGACTGTAAAAATCGAACTTGGCTTCCATGGGTCAATCACCTCTCTATAGAGATTAGTGGGTTGACACGGAATCTCTAACGCTCCTATATAGACGGAATTATTTTTTCGCGGCGGGCCTTTTCTTAGCAGCCGCTTTTTTCGCGGCGGGCTTTTTGGCAGCCAGCTTTTTTCTCGCCGGAGCTTTTTTCTTGCCTTCAATTTTCCTTTCAAGCTGCTCGGTTTGTTTCGCAAGCGCTTGAATCGACTTGCGAATTCTTTTCAGCGTATCGCTTGCATATTTTTCAATACTCTTTTCTGTATCGACTAAGAGCTTATTTATGTCTTTTTGAATCTGTGATACTTCTTTTTTTTTCGCCGCCATCGGAAGGTTCCTCCTTCTAAAGAATCATCAATGGTTCTCTATATACGTACCGAGCGGCTCTGTTGAGACGCTCAGCTATCGTGAAAGTTATCAGGTGTATTTTAAATTGACAAGTAAAAAGGTGGTTCTTTGATGATGACAGCACGGCTTGAGTATAGACTTTTTGGTGAAACTTGCACACAAGGGTCAGATTCGGAGCCGAAATCGCGGCCTCGCGAATGACTGCAATGTGGTGGAGCGGACGTTTCCAGCACTCAGCTACGCCAAGGCCAATAATGTCCGCCTAAAACCGGCCAGTTCCGCAAGTTGGGGCCGCTGCTACCCTACTAAGGCCAATACCCGACTTATATTGTTGGTTTATCACGCCCTCCTCGATAGCTCGACTCGACCGGCTCTGGTGATATAGTGTTCAGCACGGGGGATTTACGAGAATAATTAGATGGTTTTACCCAGGTTCTTGACGGAACTGAAACGCCGCAAAGTCTATCGGGCCGCGCTGGTGTACGCCGGAGTCGGCTGGGTGCTGCTTGAGGTGGCCGATGTGGCCTTCCCCCGACTTGGCCTGCCCGACTGGACTGTCAACTTTGTCCTTGCCCTGATCCTCCTCGGTTTTCCCATCGCCATTGTCTTCGCCTGGATTTTTGATTTCGGTGCGCAAGGAGTAGTGCGTACGCCGCCTCTTTCGCCTGGAGAGCGCCATCACTTCTCTATTGCCAGAATTGCCGAGTTTGTTCTGATTGGCGTGCTGGTAGCTACCGTAGGTTACCTCTATGTAGAGAGGCTTTCGTTGCAGAAGGGGATGGTAGAACTTGAATCTGCAGTTCAGGAGAAGCCTGGGGCAGGCCAACCTGCAGTCCCGAATCCTGAGCAATACCGCGCCATAGCGGTACTGCCATTCGCAGATATGAGTGAGGCAGGAGACCAGGTTTGGTTTGCCGAAGGCATCGCAGAGGAATTGCTGATCGCCCTATCCCAGGTTGATGAACTAAATGTTATGGCCCGGACCTCGTCATTTGCCTTCAAGGATACCGACAAGACCATTGCAGAGATTGCCGACATCCTGGGTGTGCAGGCTGTGCTGGAGGGCAGCGTACGCCGCTCGGGTGACCGTGTGCGGATTACCGCCCAGTTGGTTGATGCCAAAAACGGTTATCACATCTGGTCCGGGTCATATCAGCGTGAACTTACCGATATTTTCCAGCTGCAGGATGAACTGGCCAGAGCCATTGTGCAGGCACTGCGGGTAGAACTGGGGGTTGATGCAGCGAAGCGACTGATCGCCGAGCAGACCCTTAGCTTGGAAGCCTATAACTGGTTCCTGCGTGGACGGGCTTTGTTTGACTGGGACAGCCCAGAAAACCTTTACCAGAGTATCAGTTACTTTGAGAAGGCGGTGGAAGCGGACCCTGACTATGCCCTGGCTTGGGGGAGTCTCGCTGCAGCAAGTAGCCTGACAGTGTTATGGCAAGCGACTGAGGAAGCAAGTCCATCCACGATTAAGGCGTACAAGAGAGCGCTTGAACTGGACCCTGATCAAAGTGAGGCGCTGGCAGCCAAAGCCTTGATGACGCTGCTACTGCAAAGGGACTGGGAGACTGCCGGTAAGTTGTATCAACGAGCGATGATTTCCAGGGAAAACACCGTCGCTCTGACCGGCTACGCAATGTTCTACCTAGCGCCGAATGATAGAATACCGCATGCCATTCGACTGTACACCGATGCCGAAAAGCTCGACCCCCTCCACGCCGGCCACAAAGCTAGTCTCGCCTTTCTTCTTCTTTGGAGCGGCGATGCGGAAGCGGCAATCCTAAAAGCCCGGGAAGCACTCGAGTTGAATCCACAGCACTTTTTTGCGCTAACTGCCATGGCCGAAGCGTATAGACTTGCGGGAAATTGTCCCGCCGCAACAGAGTTTCTGCAAAGCCTTCCTATAGCACTGCAACAACAGCCAAGGATAAGGATAGAAGCCGCTCTCTGCTATGCCGCACAGGGTGATTACGGTAAGGCCAGGAAAATTTACAGGGATGTGGTAGAGACTACCCCCCTATATAACGGCATTTCAATTGCCGTGCAATTGTCATTGAGTCTTGGCGAGGTGGAAGAGGCCATTGATCTGATGGAGCGCGCAGTAGAGAATAAATCGTGGTTGCAATTTTTTTTCAGAATCCGCCTCAGGCACAATGATGCTATCAAAGACAACCCTCGCTATCTGGCACTGCTGAAACGCATCGGTTTGGATGATGAATCCGTCGCCGCACTCCACCGCAAAATGTCGTTTGAATAGGTAATCGAGCGGGCAAACGAGATAGTGTAATGGCGGCTTTGTCGTGTAAGCGGACTGTCATCCCGTGTGGAGTTGGGCCAATGGCGCTGGTTGACGAGGGTCGGCTTTGTGTAAACGGCTGCCTCTTAGCACAATAGGTCATGGGCGTCTCTTTATGGGGCAACGCCAACATCCAGTTTGACGCAGGCGGGGATCAACACAAGTCGGCCATAAGCAAGTCAGCACTCCAGGCCTGCTGTTGTCTGGGAGAATTAGTCACGGTCAAAAAAATATATTAGAAACTACTTGAAGTTTGTCCCACTTTTTTGTCCCACTTTTCTGGTAAGGTAGGTGGGTGTCAGTGGACACAGGGTAAAAATAAGGTAAGTAAATCAAGGGTCTTATGTCACTGGTGAACACCAGCAATCACGGTTTAATGGGTTCGACTCCTACCTCTTCCGCCACTCCCCACAAAAAGACTGACTGACCATGACATTGAAATTATCCGTACTGGACCAATCCCTGGCACGCTCCGCCGACCAGGCCCCGGACGCACTGCAGGAAACCCTGCAAATGGCCCGGTGGTGTGAACAACTGGGCTATGAACGATTCTGGGTGTCGGAACACCATGCCTTTACCGCCGTGGCCGGCAGCGCACCGGAAGTACTGCTGGCAGCCATTGGTGCTGCAACACAAAGCATGCGCATTGGCTCCGGCGGCATCATGCTGCCGCACTACAGCGCGTACAAGGTGGCCGAAGTATTTTCACTACTGGCCAATCTTTATCCCGGCCGGGTGGACCTGGGGGTTGGTCGCGCCCCCGGGGCCGATATGTCCACTGCTGTGGCCCTGGCCACAGACGGGCGCCCCAAATTCGAAAAATTCCCCGAGCTGGTGGCGCAACTGAGTGATTATCTCTGGGCTGAAAAAACCAACCCGATAGTCAGCCCCCGACCGCCGGAGGACATACCCCTGTGGATGCTGGGCTCCAGCGCCGACAGCGCTGTACTGGCCGCGCAGCGCGGCCTGCCCTATAACCTGGGCCTGTTTATCAACCCGCAGGCGGATCCGAGGCTGATAGGTTTGTATAAATCGCGTTTCCAGCCCAGTGCAAAGCTGGCAGAGCCCTACGCCATACTCACCATGAGTGTGTTCTGCGCCGACAGCCGCGAGCAGGCCAAAGCCCTGCAACTGACCTACGACCTCAACTTGTTCCGCTTCTTCTCGGGGCAATCCAATGGCACATCGCTGACGCCACAGGAGGCGCAGGTCTATCCCATCGGCCCACAAGAGCAGGCGTTTATCGCCAGCCGGGAGAACAGCCGTGCCGCCGGCACCCCGGCGCAGGTAAAAGAACAAATTCTGCACCTGGCGGAGATGCACAATGCGGATGAGGTTATGGCGGTGACCAATATGTACTACTTTGAGGACCGCAAGCGCTCGTTTGAATTGTTGATGGGGGCTTTTAAAAACTGATTAACTGAAAGCACAAATCGCGCTAGACTTGCACCAACAATAATCAGGAGGGGACCACTGTGTTTGAAAGAATTATTCTGTTCGCTGCCATCATTGGCGCTGCCTACTGGTATTGGTCCGGGCCCTACCAGGCAAAAGTAAACCCCAGTTATGAAGCGCTGCTAAAGAAAAACTCTGAAGATATGGCCCTGTGTATGCGTGGAGCCTCTTATCAGCTGGGCGCTACAGGGGCCGGCTCCGGCCCGGAAATCGCTGAAGAAAACTGCGCTGAGAAATACAACCTTTACGAATACGAGGGCCGCTGGCACAGCTACGACGTAAAAAGGCCAGACCAACAATAATCACCACCACCACCCGATCAACCGCGGGTTTACTGCGTATCTATAGACTCACACCACCCGCGTATCATGGTGGTCAGCTGGGCTCGTCGCTCGGCAATTTTTTTCTGATTGCGAACATCATCAAATATTTTCCCCAGCTGCCTGCGCTCTTTATCGGTCAGGTCTTCCAGTAAGGGCTGGTTCAAATCCATTTCAACTCTGCTGGCATGGGTGCGTTTACAAACGCTGAACAGGTGCAGCAGAGCACGGCCCAACAGCACAAACGGGAAATTGATATTTCTCGAAGGGCCATAGGTAATCGATTTACCCCCGGTGGGTATGCCTTTAACTTTAATCTTCCCTATTTTATCCGCGTAACGCCAGGCGCCAATCCCACCGGTCAACGCGCCGCCCGCGCCGGATACCAATGTACCCAGGCCGCCGAGAAACCCACCGCTGCCTGCATCCAGGACAAGTCCGGCGCTACCCCCGGCTATACCACCCACCGATGAGGCCACGGTTATCATGGAGCGTTTGCTCAGCCCCCAGAGATACCAGTTTTGCACATTAAAAAGATCAGATTCCTCCAGACCCAGCCCCTCCTCCGATTTATCAATATCCGAGTAGTAGAAAAGCTCCTCGATCTGCCTCCTGCACTGCTGCTCGCACTTTACCAGATGGTGCTTGTACTGGATAAACAGCGTTTTTTGCACGGGCTTCTCGGGGAATCCGTCGGGTATGGATTTTTCTATGCTGTAGTCCAGGGATGCAATAAGGAAATCAGCAATGATGACACTTGAGGTTTGGTGCTGTAACTGCCGTTCAGACCTGAGCACCTCCACGGCTCTGTCCAGAGGTGCGCGCCAGTCTGCATCAAGGTGACCAAACAGCGTCAGGATATCCATTTGCTTGGTAATTTCCGCACGGTGTGCGTCGAACACGCGAACAGTTTGAAAAAACTGTCCCAGACCCGCTGTCCATTCGTCAATAAAATCCTGGTTTTCTATCGGGTTGATCAAGGCCAGGCTGGGCCGGCCGGCCCACCGCAGTATTTCCATCTCCGCTTCGTAATCGGCGCCAAAGGGGCAGGACCGTCGACCACGTAGATGATGCCGGCGCCGTCAGAGATGGCTTAAGCAACTCGTATTCGTCTTTGAAGTGGGGGTCTTGTGCGTGCTCCTCCACAAACTTCCTCACGGTTTCAGGCCGCGCGGCAGCACTGTCGCAGTGCTGGTTCAGCCAATCCAGAACAGCTCTGGCGCGCTGGATTCCGGGCGTGTCCACTAACTCATAGAGGACCTCGCCATCCACACGCATGGGAAAGGTGCGAGCGTCTGTGGTGGACCCGGCCCGCGCGTCTATGTACACGGAATCATCACGGGCAAGGGTAGCCACGATACTGGATTTACCTTTGTTCGGCCGCCCAACCACTGCAAATACAGGTACACTCATGCGGCAATATTCCCCGTGAAATCAATGCTGCTCATCTATTTTCAAGCGCACGAACATCGACCACACTAAATTGCAGGGCCCTTGAGAAGTTGCGCCAATCCTCCATTTTTTCCTCGGTAACAGGCCGCCCCGGCAGGCTCAGTGGGTACACAGTGCAACGGCTGACGTGTTTGAATTGTGCGAGAAAATCCGCCAGGTCCGCAAGGGGGGGCTCCCACGACTTTACCACTACCAAAAGCTGGTCAATACCGCTGTCGGCTACCTTTCCCGCTTGTTGCATGTCCTCGGCCAGCGACCCGACACCCACACTAACAACATTTCCTTCAGGTACCGCGGCAAACTCCTCAAAATCATGTACCTCATCGGTCACCAATGCCTGCGCCCAGTTCAGCAGGAAAAGACGCCCGTCCGTCTGCGGATTTTTGTTCCTGTCACTGACGGCGCCCTGGGTTTCCACAATGGGCGAACGCATCCGGGCCAGAACCAGATCGCTACGGGGGTAAGCAACAAAGGAAGCTGTTATAAATCGCCTGAAATAGAAGCGGGAGACCATCCACAGTATCACGCGAGGCAGTAATGCATAGCAGGCAAGTGACATGAACAGAAACGGCCACCAACCGCGCATGCGCTCGATATCGGCCCGGCCCAACTCGGTGAGGGCGGGATGAAAGCGAGTATCCGCAATGACCTGCGCATCCACAGTTGCTGCCGGCAACATGGAAGACCAGGGCAGTGACAGAAAATCCGTGACGCCCGCGACCAGGCCGTCACTCAACTGAAAGGTCGAGCCCCATACAAAAGTGAAATCGCCGAGCGCCAAAACCACAAGAAACCCCAACATAGCCCCTGCGGTAAACAGCGCACCCATTTCCTGGCCGTAGCGGAGAAAAGCAATGCGCAGCACCGACTGTGTTTCCCGGAAGTAGCGCAGATCGGGATAGATTCTGGATAACACCAGTTTTGCCGGATTCATTGGCATAACGATGGGGGTATTGCCTCTTACCGTCTTATACAAAGCCCAGGCCGAAAAACCCGACATAACAAGCTGCAGGAAAACAAAGATAAAAACAAACACGAAAACATTAACCAGCCCCTGGCCACTGGTCAGCAGGAGGGACATCATGGCGGAGAATCCGAGAAAAATGGCGATGACCCTGGCCAGATAAGCCGCAGCGCCCTCGCTTGGCCAGGCATCCTTGTGCTGCTCACTGGCTGGCCGTTGGGATGACACTTGTCGCAGCCAATACAGTAACCTGGCACTGTCTTCGGAGGCGTCACATGCCAACCCTATTCGATGATCCCTGGTCCTGAGCGCTTTTACGGAAGCCTCTTTATCCAGCTCCAGCTGCGCGGCGAGCTGATAAAGGTCAGACAGGTTGGGTGTTTTTCTTGTCATTTAGTCGGATGAGCGAAGATAAGAGCTGGTTGCGCACGGTACTATAGCATACGCCTACAGGCCGAAAAATATCTGCATTCCGGTCCCAGGGCACGCCATTGTCGATGCCGGCCGGATTCTTCACCCCCAACTGTGATAACTAGTTCACATTATGAGCAAAGTGTTAAGCATTTACATTGCCACGAATTTTGATATGTGATGCAGTACCTCTTATGCAGATATTTCCCTTCTGCCATGGATGAACACGCGGGAGGAGGTATGTCGGAATACGAAAGACTCACGAAACCCGAGCACATAAAGAAAGAAATCAAACGCCAACATCTGGACTGGATGGACGTGATGGGCAAACAGGTTAAAGTGAACTTTGCCCAACACCTTATTCAAGTGAAAAAAGATGGTGGGCGAGTCAAATAACCGCCCATCCACTGGCGTCAGCCGGCGTTGTGATACACGTTTTGTACGTCTTCCAGATAATCAAGCATGTCGAGAAATTTATCCAGAGCGGCCTGCTCCTCGTCTCCCAGGGGGCACGTTGATTGCGGGATAAACTGGATTTCATCAACTTCGAAATCCACCTCACCAAAAGCATCGATAATGGCCTGCCTGGCCTTGAAGTACTCCGTATGTGGGGCAAAAACCGTCACCAAACCATCTTCGCTCTCGATATCAGCGACATCGACATCCGCCATCATTAGCGCTTCCAGCACCGCCTCTTCGTCATCGCTGGCAAACACCAGGATAGCGCTGTGATCAAACATATGAGCGACACTGCCCTGCGCACCAATCTTGCTCTTTGCCTTGGTGAAACACTGGCGCACATCACCGAAGGTACGATTGGGATTGTCTGTCAGGCAATCGACAATCACCATGCAACCGCCGGGCCCGAAGCCTTCATAGCGCGCAATGGCAAAGTCCTCACCTCCACCACCCCTGGCCTTATCGATGGCCTTGTCTATAACATGGGTGGGCACCTGATCTTTTTTAGCCCGCTCAATGAGGCTGCGCAGGGCCAGATTGCCAGCGGAGTCTACCCCTCCCGACTTGGCACTGACATAAATCTCTCGGGCATACTTGCTATACACCCGCGCTTTGGCATCCGACGTTTTGGCCATTGAATCTTTACGATTCTGGTAGGCTCTGCCCATAGTAAATATCCAGTTTGAAAAAAAATCAGTACAAGTTGTAGACCGGGCAATATAGCAGGCGCTCCCGCGCCGGGACAAGCTGGTTAAATCCCAGGTTCCGGCAGGCCGGTGGGCACGGGGAGGAATCTGCAAGGAATTCAGGCCTCTCATGTCATTCTGACAGCATTCGAAGTCTATTAATCTGGTAATAATTAGAGAGCCCCCCTTGCGCGGGGAAGATCAAAAGAGGAACAACATGCAAACTGAATTTTGCAAACAACTGGGTATCGAAGCCCCTATTTTCGCCTTTACCCATTGCCGTGACGTGGTTGTCGCCGTCAGCAAGGCCGGTGGTATTGGCGTGCTTGGTGCCGTGGGATTCACCCCGGACCAGCTGAAGGAAGAGCTGGACTGGATAGACGCCCGTATCGGAGATCATATCTACGGCGTAGACGTCGCCATTCCGCAGAAGTACGAGGGCATGGAGGAAACGGACCCCGACGAGCTGGTGAAAATGCTGCAGGCGGCGATCCCGGAGCAGCACCGTGTGTTTGTCGAGAAATTACTCACCGATCACGGGGTTCCCGAGTATCCGGATAATGACGGTGAGGTGAGCCTGAGCTTTTCCGCTCTGCAGGCCCAGTTCCTGGTCGACGAGGCGCTGACCCGCCCTAATTGCCGCATGATCGTCAACGCCCTGGGTACGCCACCCGCCGACATCGTACAGCAGGTGCATGACGCCGGCCGCCTGATTGGCGCGCTGGCCGGTCGACTCAAACACGGCATCCGTCACAAGGATGCGGGGCTGGATTTCGTTGTCTGCCAGGGTTCTGAGGGCGGCGGTCATGCCGGGGAAGTGACATCAATGGTGCTGTGGCCACAAATGGTGGATGCGGTCGCACCCCTGCCGGTGCTCGCCGCCGGTGGCATCGGTAACGGTCGCCAGATACTGGCCGCCATGAGCATGGGGGTATCCGGTGTGTGGATGGGGTCCCTGTGGCTGAATTCCGCTGAAGCGTCGGCGGAACCGGCACAGCGGGAATCCTATATGTCCGCCACCTCGGAGGACACGGTGCGCTCCCGCTCGTGGACCGGCAAGACGTGTCGTATGTTAAAGAGCGAATGGACCGAGGCCTGGGACCGGGATGACACCCCGGACCCGCTGCCAATGCCGTTGCAGGGCTACCTGACCTTCGACGCCGTGCGGCGCACCCACCGCTACGCCGGCAGTGGCGAGTGCCAGAAGGTGGCCTTCAACCCGGTGGGCCAGGTCGTGGGGCAGATCAACGAGATCGAATCCTGCCGCGATATTGTCTTTCGATTATTGACGCAATACAGCGACGCCCTGGACCATGTTAACGCCATCACGCCCCAGGAGTAGTCTGTTGTAACCACTAAATCCCGCGGCCAGGTTTATCCAAAAAATGCGCCGCAGGCATCAATCATGGTGTCGATACCCTGCTGGTCGATATCCAGATGGGTCACCAACCGCATGACCTGGCCCCCGCGTACCAGTATACCGCGCTCGTCCAGGTGTGTTACCAAAGGCGCAGCCTGCGCCTCGTCGTCAATAATAATGAACACCATATTGGTCTGCACACCGGAGGGGTCACAGGTAATACCCTCCACGGCAGCCAGGCCCTCTGCCAATCGCCGGGCGTGTTCATGATCCTGCGACAGGCCTTCAATATTGTGCTCCAGCGCGTACTGGCAGGCAGCGGCGATCATGCCGGCCTGACGCATGCCGCCCCCCAGCATTTTGCGCCACTTGCGCGCCTCGTCAATCAACGCCCGGCTACCCACCAGCAGCGACCCGACGGGTGCGCCCAGCCCCTTGGATATACACAGGGATACCGAGTCGTAATGCCGGGTGATGTCCACCGGCGCCACCCCCTGCTTCTGTGTCGCATTAAACAGGCGGGCGCCATCCAGGTGGAGGGCGAGGCGGTGCTCACCGCAGAAGCCCGCGGCCCGGGCGTGATAATCGAGCGGCAGGACCTCGCCTGAGCGGGTGTTTTCCAGGCACAGCAATCGGCTGCGGGCGAAGTGGCAGTCATCGGCCTTCAGTTTGGCCCGAACCTTGTCCAGATCCAGGGTGGAATCCGCCTCGAACTCGATCGGTTGCGGCTGAATGCTGCCCAGCACCGCCGCGCCGCCCCCCTCGTATTTATAGGTGTGGGCTTCCTGCCCGACAATGTACTCATCACCCCGCTGGCAGTGCGCCAACAGCGCCACCAGATTACTCTGGGTGCCCGAGGTGCACAGCAGGCCGGCTTCCTTCCCGGTGAAATCAGCTATCCACGCCTCCAGGTGATTTACCGTGGGGTCATCGCCATAAACGTCATCGCCCAGTTCAGCCGTCACCATGGCCTGGCGCATCTGCGCGCAAGGGCGGGTAACCGTATCACTGCGGAAATCTGCGATTATTCTGGTCATTTTGTGCTCTCGTTGTGTGGGGTATTTACGGATTTATTCAAAGGCCCGATCGACAAACACTGCCGCCATTGACTTCGCCAGTTTCGCGGCCTCTGTATTACCACTGACATGCGCTTCAACAATTGCGCCTTCCAGCAACAAATTCAGTTGTGCTGCCAAGGCTTCAGGGTCCCGTGCGCCCGCCTGCTCGGCGAGCCCTCGGATATAGTCCCGCACCAGGCGTTTGTGCTCTGCGCTGACAATATGGTTGGGATCGTCATGTGACGAAAACTCAGCCGCCGCATTGATAAACATACAGCCTGAGAAGTTTTTCTCCCGAAACCACGCATCAAGTGCATCGAAAATCGCCAGCAGCCTTGCCCTGGGCGTACTCCCCAGGCGCTCGGTCTCGCGCATGATTCGATTTCTGAACAAGCCATCCCGCTTGCGTAAGGTCGCCAGGATCAGCTCATCTTTAGACTTGAAGTGGTTGTACAGCGTCTTCTTGGAAACCCCGGCCTCGATACAGATCCGGTCGACACCGGTCGCGTTAAAGCCGTCGCGATAGAAGAGTTTCAGCGCTTCTGTGACGATTTGCTCTCTTTTGGACAGGGCGGGCATGCTTTCTCTTACCGTACTTGAATATATACCGAGCAGTTTAGTATTAACCGCTTTCACTTTCAAGTTACCCAAAAATGTAACTGTCGTCTTTACTCTGCTTTATGGCGTAAAAACTCCATATAAGCGACTAATTTAACTATTTTTCAATTTTATAAAGGAAGAGTTGACAAGATATACCGATCGGTATATCTTCAAATCCAATATAAACAAATCGGTTACCCTTAAGAGAGCATAATCCACCCGGAGAACAGAGATGACGAAAGCAATCAAACCCCCGTTCAGCCTCGAAACAGCCCTTGAAAAAGTGCAGCGAGCCGAAGATTTATGGAACAGCAGGGACCCAGAGCGTGTGGCCCTTGCCTACACACCGGATTCGCAATGGCGTAACCGCAGTGAGTTTGTACAGGGCCGCCAAGACATAGCCCGATTACTGACACGCAAGTGGCAGCGGGAACTGGATTACAGACTGAAGAAGGAATTGTTTACTTTTGCTGACAACCGCATCGCCGTTCATTTTGAATACGAGTATCACGATGACAGTGGCCAATGGTTTCGCGCCTACGGCAATGAGCATTGGGAATTTGATACTGAAGGCCTTATGCACACCCGGGATGCCAGCATTAATGAGCAGGCTATCGATGAAGACCAGCGCAGGGTTGAGCCCTGACAAAACCAGGCACAGTGGAATCAGACCATGACCGAATCTGTCGAACAGACCCCATCGCCATCGCCATTTCATCGCGGCGAACAAGCCGCACAGAAAAGACTGGGCGTCAGAGAGCAAATGGAGCGCTTTGGAAGCCGCGTGATCCGCGATTATATGCCGGATCAACACCGGGAATTCTATCGGCTATTACCATTCATCTTTGTCGGCCACGCGGATAAAGGCGGTTGGCCCTGGGCGTCGATTCTGTTCAATCAACCGGGATTTATTACTTCCAGCGATGCAAAGACGCTGGACATCAATGCCCTGCCGGTAACCGGGGATCCTCTTGCCGACGCACTGCGCCCTGGCACACGCCTGGGGCTGCTCGGTATTGAACTGCCCACCCGTCGGCGTAATCGCCTGGCCGGCCACATTGCAGAACGCGCCGACGATGGCATTCGTCTCACTGTCGATCAGGCGTTCGGCAACTGCCCGCAGTATATTCAAGCACGCGAGCTGGAACGGGTCGATACAGCGGCAATGCCAACGACCCGTGTAGAGGATATTGTAGAGCTGGACAGCCGGGCGCGCGCGCTGATTCAACAAAGCGATACGTTTTTCGTCGCCAGTTACGTTGACAATGGCAGCGGTGAAGCCAATGAAGGCGCCGACGTGTCACACCGTGGCGGCAGGCCCGGGTTTATTCGCGTCGATAATGAAACCACACTCACGATTCCCGATTATCTCGGCAATAACCACTTCAACACCTTCGGCAATTTTATTGAAAACTCGCGCGCCGGTTTGTTGTTTCTGGATTTCGAGAATGGTCACCTGTTGACTCTCACAGGCACCGTCGAGATTATTTGGGACGCCCCCGAAGCGGAGTATTTCGAAGGAGCCCAGCGCCTGTGGAAATTTCATGTGGATCACGGGCGCTGGATCAACGATGCGCTACCGCTGCGTTGGAAACTGGACGAATACTCGCCCAACACCCTGCTGAGCGGCACCTGGGATGAAGCGGCGCAATTACGCGACGCCGACGCACAAAGAAATCAGTGGTCGGATTATGCCGTGACCAAAGTCGTTGAAGAAAGCAGTGTGATTAAATCCATTTATCTGGAACCCCGGGACCACCCGGTGCCAAAATTTAAAGCTGGTCAGTTTTTGACCGTGAAAATGCCGATAGCGGGCCGCGACACTATCAGGACCTATACCGTATCCAGTGCCCCCGCTGATACCACGGTGCGCATCAGCGTCAAACGAGAGAGCGCCAGTGAGTCCGACCTGCCTGACGGGCTGTGCTCCAACTTTATTCACGACCAGCTGAATGTGGGTGACGTTATCCAGGCGAAAGCCCCCTGCGGCGCATTTACCTTCGATGCTTCCGAGCAGCGCCCCGCCGTGTTATTAGCGGGCGGTGTGGGCATTACCCCCATGGTATCGATGGCGCGGCACGCCCTGGTCGAAGGCGTGCGCACCCGCTATATTCGACCAATAACGCTGATCAGTTCCGCCAGCAATGGGCAACAGCGCGCATTCTTCGATGAGCTCAATGAGATCGCGGCACAATCAGCAGGGAGCATTCGCAGCTTCTGGGCATTGAGCCAGGTGGACAGCGATATGGAGCCTGCTGTGGACTACCACCAGCACGGTCGGATAACCCCGCAGTTCCTACAGGCTGTCTTGCCGCTGGATGACTACGACTTCTACCTTTGCGGGCCCAGTGCTTTTATGCAGTCAATGTACGACATGCTGCGCGAGTTGGGCGTCAACAATGCCCGGATTTTCGCCGAAGAGTTTGGCCCGGCTTCATTACAACGCGATGCCGACCAGGCCACGGTCGAGTTTAAGCCCCTGGCCGTGGCAAGCGAAGCGATTGTCGAATTCACCGACTCACAGGTGGAACAAGCCTGGTCGGATGGCGACGGCAGTCTGCTGGATTTCGCCGAAGCGCATGGGCTCAGCCCTGAATTCGGCTGTCGAAGTGGCCAGTGCGGCGCCTGCAAAACCACCCTGGTTGCGGGCGCTGTTGTTTACCAGACAGAACCCTCCTCACCCCTACAGGATGACGAAGTATTGTTGTGCTGTGCGGTACCCGCCAGAGTTGAAGGTGAGGATGTTGCCAGACTGGCGGTTAAACTTTGACAGTCTGATTGCCCCGAACCACCACAGCGCTTAATATCCGGGCATGCAACCACCTCGCCTGATCCACTGGACCATGCTGGCCTTTCTCAGCGTGGCCTGGGGCTTCGCCTTTTACCTGATCGCCGTGGGCCTGGAGTCCTTTTCCCCCCCTGACCGTGGTGAACATACGCCTCGTCGTCGGCGCCATAACGCTGTATATCATCATGCGCTGGCAGGGATACACACTGCCTCCCCTGGGGCGGTGGTGGGCCCGCTTTGCGTTACTGGCGATAACGGGAAATCTCATCCCGTTCACCCTGATTTCCTGGGGAGAAACACGCATCAGCAGCGCCCAGGCCGGCCTCCTGATGGCCCTGATGCCCATCAGTACCATGGTGCTGTCGCACTTTTACATCCACGATGATGCGCTGACACCCCGTCGACTGGCCGGGGTACTCATTGGGTTCCTGGGCGTACTGGTGCTGGTGGGGGGCGATGCGCTGGCAGGGATGGGGGGCGGCACCCTTATCGCGCAAATAGCGGTATTGATCGCCACCCTGGCCTACGCCATCAATACGGTTTATACCAAACGCATACCCGCGATCAATACACTGGTGGTGGCGACCGGCTCCCTGATAATCGGCTCGCTGATGCTGTTGCCCTTCACACTGTACATCGATCAACCGGCGCTGCTCAACTCATCCATGCCGTCACTGCTTGCGACACTGCTACTGGGCGTGTTCTCCACGGGGCTTGCCACCTGGATGTATTTTCGTGTGGTCACAGACTGCGGCCCCGCGTTCCTGTCGATCATCAACTACATTATTCCCGCGATTGCCCTGGCTGCCGGCGTGATATTTCTTGGGGAATCCGCCGCGCCCAGCCAGTTTCTGGGCCTGGTATTGATATTGATGGGTATAGCGATGACGCAGAACCGCGGGCCGGTGAAATATGATCAGATGAGTTGATGCGCCTTGAGGATTATTGCGCGGGTGGACTAAAGGTTATTTTCACGCAGGCATTTTACCCTTACGCCTGGCAACAATTTTCTGCAGATCTTCATCAATCCGGCTCTGCCAACCCGGCCCGGATTGCTTATAAGCCTCAAGGACATTTGCACTTAAACGAATTGACGTTGCTATCTTGGTAGGCGCCCTTTGTTTGCCGCGAGAGCGGCGGTAGGCCTCCACTATCTCCGGATGGGCCTCCGAAGCAGGACGCATTTTTTCAAAGTCTTTTTTGGACAACTCCCACGTATCCGGGTCAGCCGCGATACCAGCGTTTATACGCTCCTCCTCCTCCGGCGTGGGGTATATTAGCTTACGCTTTGCCTTGGACTTGCTCATAATTTCTGATTTCCCGTTTATTCGCCTTGCGCAAACTCACTACCCTGATGGCATATCCTCGCCGGGTGTATACAAGCACATGCACTCTGTCTCCGATGACAGACGCAGCAATCCAGCGTGGCTCCCTGTAATCCTTGCGAGAATCAGCAGCTACTTCCGCCCTATCCCAAGCGAAATCTTTTACACTTACGAAGGCAACGCCATGCTTGGCAAGGTTTGCAGCTGCTTTTGCTTTATCCCATTCGTATCTCATCCAATTGTATACTTGAGAGACTCTATTGCAAATATTATTTGTATATACAATTTGGTTAGCTCTGCAATCATTTAGCCCGACCCTATGCCAGAAATCGCATAGGTATAGGCAACCGACCGCATCAGGCCGAAATAGGACAAATGTGATGTGCCAATCGCCGCCCATACACAATGGGGGTTCCACTGGATTTACTTTCAGCCGAGGCCAGCAAGTTCTTTCCTATCGATCAGCGCTTATTGCTAAAATAGCCCTGGAATCGAGATAGGAGGCAATAACTTAAGTGGAAAGCGAGTCTATGCTTCTGTGGGGACTGGTCTTTGGCTCAATCGGCCTGGGCTTTTTTGTCTACGGGCGAAAGCAGGCAAAAATGATCCCCAAGTACTGCGGGGTCGCGCTGATGATCTTTCCGTATTTTGTCCCCAACGTTTATTGGCTGGTGGGGACAGGTGTGGGCCTGTTGGCCCTACCCTACTTTTGGCGCAGCTGAGGAACCACCTGAACATGGCGATTAACTGGTATCCAGGCCACATGCACAAGGCCAACAAGGAGATGACAAAGGTCTTACCGCAGGTTGACCTGGTCATAGAGTTACTGGATTGCCGATTGCCCTACAGCAGCCAGAATCCCGCCATAGCCGAGCTTGGAAAAAACAAATCCTGCATTAAAGTATTGAGCAAATCTGATCTGGCGGACCCGGAGATTACCGCACAGTGGCAAGCGTACTTTGAGAGTACCGCGTCAGTGAAAACCCTCCTCACCACGCTGAATCAGCCGGATAAGGCGCAAAAACTCATGCACCTGTGCCGCAAACTTGCCCCTAGAAAATCCAAAACCGGCTTCAACATACTGGCGATGATTACCGGCATTCCCAATGTGGGAAAGTCCACGCTAATCAATGCAGTGGCCGGCCGGAAGGTGGCTAAAACCGGCAATGAGCCCGCCATCACCAAGGGACTACAAAAAATCAAATTGGAAGAGGGGATCACTTTCCTTGATACCCCGGGCATTCTCTGGCCAAAGATTCACAATGAAAACAGCGGCTACCGTTTGGCCGCAACAGGCGCCATTAAAGACACAGCAATAGAAGTTGAAGATATAGCGCTGTACTTAAGTGGCTTCCTCATCCAGCACTACCCGCAATTACTGGCAGAGCGGTACGAACTTGGCACCATCCCCTCAACCGACATCGAGTTTCTCGAGCTATTGGGGGCCATGCGCGGATGTCTCCGCGGCGGGGGTCACGTCGATTTGGAGAAAGTTTCTTCTATTTTGGTCAATGAGTTTCGCGCCGGAAAATTAGGCCGCATTACGCTGGAAACACCCGACATGATTGTGGCCGAAGAAAAGATTGTGGCGCAAAAACAAAAAGAAAAAGCCGAACGAGAAACATTAAGGAAGGCAAAGAAACATGGTTCGCGAAAGTCCCGTGACCATAAGGGATAATTGAAGCCCTGCCCGCAGTTTCCCCTCCCCCGGGAGCCTGCATCACTAGCGTTTACTCGCTCACCACGCCGAAACTAGTGCTCCTGATGAGCCCTGGCATAGCCACCCAGCCACTGTCCATCCATGTAGCTTTTATGCATACCTGGACGTCCATTTCAGGCATATGTGGCCAGAAGTTATCTGGTGGCTCGACTGTGATATAGCATCTAGCGAGTAGGCAGGAATAGTTACACGACTTCCAAACTGCTGATTACCGGAGATCCAGCCCATGCCAGAACCGTCTCCTATAGCGCTATCATTTTTTGATTGCATTGATAGCATATTTCGCTATCATATCCATGAATAACAAACACCGGAAGACGCTCGACCTGATCTTCGCCGAGCCGGTCAACGGCAACATTGAATGGCGCAGGATTGAAATGCTGTTGCTGGCTCTGGGAGCAGTTCGCACAGAAAAAGCGGGCTCCGCCGTCAGCTTTGTATTAAACGATGTGCGGGTCGATTTTCATCGCCCTCACCCGAACAAAGAAGCGTTACGCTATCGGGTAAAAGACGCACGTAGATTTCTGGAGCAAGCAGGTATTACACCGTGAACATCATGAAATACAAAAAGTACGTTGCTCGCATTGAGTACGACGAGCAAGATCGAATTTTTGTCGGGCACCTGGCTGGCATCAAGGATATTGTTGGTTTTCATGGCACAACAGTCGATGAGCTGGAAAGCGCCTTTCATGAATCTGTTGATAACTACCTGGCCATCTGTGAGGAGACCGGCAGGCCCGCCCAAAAGCCCTACTCCGGCAAACTAATGTTACGTGTATCGCCAGAAGCGCACGCCGCTGTTGCCACAACTGCGGCGGCACATGGTAAGAGTATCAATCAATGGGCGACGGAGGTACTGACCAGGGCCGCCCAATTGTAAGCCACTGTCCGGGTGAATCTCCATGCCCGTGGATATCCCCGATAACATCATAACCATCAAAAGTAGTCGTCGCGCCCATCTCGTCGTAGTGGGTCGCTCCCACGCGGCAGGAGTACTTCATATTGTCGCCATAATGCTGGCGCACATCACTGAGCACCTGTGCACTGCCGGCCATATCCACCATCACCACAGGCTGGTCGGCATCGAGGCTGGCAATTTCTGCATAGGTAACCACCTTGTCGTAGCACCCCAGGCCCTCACAGAAAGCGACGTTGCAGGGCGATGTGATCCCTATACTGACCAGGGCGCCGCGCTGCCGCACGCTATGCGCCAGGGCAATACTGGTTTTGCTGGAAGCGCTGACAATACTACAAGAGCGTTTTGCAAAGAACTAATGCGAGGGTACCAATAATCTGCTCCTCGAAATTGCCGACACTGGTACATGGGACTGTGACCTGCTGCGCGTCGCACTGGAGGATATTCCCCCCCACCGATTCGCTATACTATGAGCCCTGTTAGAAGACTGAAAAAATGAAAGGCAGTGGCAATGAACAGTTCCGAAAAAAACAGCGGCACAGAGAGTAACAAGAAAATCGCACTGGTCATTGGCGCTGGAGACTATATTGGCTCTGCCATCGCCAGGCGTTTTGCCCGGGAAGGCTATATTGTGCACGCTGGCCGGCGCAACGGCGACAAACTGCAACCCCTGGTCGAAGAAATTGAGAGTTTTGGCGGTATTTGCCGCGGTAAAACCCTGGATGCACGCAAGGAAGACGCAATAGTTGGCTTCTTCGCGGAGGCAGAAGCGGAAGCCCCTATTGATGTCTGTATATTCAACGTGGGGGGCAACGTCCACTTCCCGATACTGGAGACCACCGAACGCGTGTTCCGCAAAGTCTGGGAACTGTCCTGCTACGCCGGGTTCCTGACGGGTCGCGAGGCTGCACGTTATATGGTGCCACGTGAACAGGGCAGCATCTTTTTTACCGGCGCTACTGCCAGCCTGCGCGGCGGTATCGGCTACTCTGCCTTTGCCGCAGCCAAACACGGGCTCAGGGGTCACGCCCAGGCCATGGCCAGGGAACTGGGCCCCCAAAATATCCATGTTGCGCACCTGATTATTGATGCCGGTGTCGATACCGCCTTCGTCCGGGAACGTATACGGGCGACAATGGGCGATGACGTCGCTGATAATATTCCCGCAGGGCGGTTGATGAGCCCCGAGTCTATTGCCGACACCTACTGGTATTTACACACCCAGCCACGGGATGCCTGGACCTTTGAGCTGGACATCCGCCCCTTTGCGGAAAAATGGTAACCGCTCTGACAATAGGGGTTAGCGTATAGCTCGCACCAATTGCTCAACGCCTGCGCCACACCCAGGGCGGCACCGGGTCCGGGTCTGCCCATAGTCCCCACTTCCTCGCTATAGCCTCACGCTCTGCCGACTCGAATCGACCCCGATCCTCCTCGCTCTGCTCGTCCGCATAGTAGCGATACCACCAGGCCATGCCAGCAAGTACCTGGGCATGATTGACATGCAGTGTCTTGCCGCAGCGGGGGCAATCAACCGGTTGAACCCACACATTGCCCAGAATACGGCCATACCGGTCGTATTTTATGGAGTATACGATGACCTGCTTCCCCGCCACCATTGATTCCAGTTTTTTGCGCGACGCGCCACCAAAGGGCTGGGATTTCTCCGGCGCATCTATGCCGCTGAGGCGAATCTTGTGCGAGGTGTTATCCGCATCAAGGACTTTGATGGTATCCCCGTCGGTCACCGCGACGACCCGCCCCCGGATTTCACTTTCATAGGCGTAGTTATCACTACCGCCCGCCCCTGCATGCTTATGACAGTGATACTCGCCAGTGCTGCGATTGGTATGGCAACCGGAAGCATCCAGACCTCCCGGGTGGGCGATGGCAGATAATGAACAGAACAACAGGCAAAGAGCGACCGCCAGGGTGCTGATAATCTTCTCCTCAAAAATGCCCGGTCTTCACATAGAGAGTGCATCCCTCAACACTATACGGCGATGAGGGCCATCACCCGGGAAGGGGCACATGATGTGCCCTGTCACTTTCTGAACTTTATGTAAGCCGGTACCGATGTGAATTATTGCAGGTTCGCTTGTAGCAGCACTGCTCGATTCTGACTGCGCTCAGACCTCTTGAAGAAGATGCCGACTGAGATCGCCGAACAAGTGAGAATCTATCTGGCGTTCGGTGAAGTGCCAACCATCTTCTGACTTGGCGAACTTGTCGTAGTAGCGCACCCCGATAATGGGCTGCAGCGGAAAGTCGTCCACCGCCTGGAATACCACAGCATAGGCCTGGGAACTGGCAGTATCCCCGGCTTCATCGACATCGACCATCACGTTGGTGGTCATGTGCTTGGTGTGGGGTGAACCATTGTCCTGATAAAGACGGGTGAAGCTGCTGTACATGCCGTAAATTGCGTCTTCACCCACGATCTCATTCTGCCGTCCCTGCCCATCCACAGCGATGATCTTGCCCCGGCTGAACATGGCAGCCACGGCCCGCAAGTCTCCCCGGTCGATAAGGTCAGCGTAGCGGTAAATTATATTCTTGATTTCACAGCTGTCACAGGGCATAGCCCCCCCTTGATTACTGGTTTGCCAGCAACATGTGCGGTGCCAGCGTTTCGAGTTGGCTCTTGATTCCGTCTCGCCAATCCACCCTGGTGGGGCCGATCAACTCGTGCATTTTTTCGGTGTCAATGCACAGGCTGCCAAAGGCCTCGGGATTGTCCTGAAAGGTGGGTTGCAGGCCGGTGAGTTCGCCAATGTAGGCGCACCAGTCCTCGATACTGGCTCTCTGGGAACCCCCGAAGTTCAGGGTGGTCACCTCAGGCCTTGCCGCCCCCAGGAGATAGGGAATCTTTTCGATGTAGTCGCTTACATGCAATGGATTGTAGTAGTTGGGCTTATCCGGATGCAGATCGATGGGAATGCCCTGCTGCATCATCAGCATGTGGAAATACATCCAGCCACCATTGTCGCCGTAGGGTACGCTGAGGCGGGCTATAGTGGTGGGTATGCCCTGCTGGTGGGCCACGAAACGGCACACAGTTTCAGCGGCTATTTTGGAGATGCTATAGGTGGGAAACATCACCCGGTGGTTATCGCCCAGGGGCGAGCTTTCCTTGCGCGGTTCCTGACCGGCGTATTCATACACCGCCGCGGATGAAAAGTGCAGGAATGCCTTCACCTTGCGGCAGCGGGTCATCAGGTTGCCCACTCCCTCCGCATTGGCCGCCAGGTCGTAGTCAAAATCGCCGCTTTTCGCCACGGCGAAGTTGAGCACATAATCAAAGTCTTCGGGCACAACTTGCAGATTATTGGCATCCGCCAGATCCGCCGGTAAAACTGTGGCGCCCAGCGCCTTTATTTGCGCCCGGTCCTCCTCCTTGCGAAAACGAGCCAGGGCGTAAACATCTGCTATTTTCGCGAAGTGCGCCACCACCGGAAGCGCCACTTGCCCGGTGGGGCCAGTGATCAGGATCTTCTTGTTATTGAGGTCAACGGGGGTAACAGGCACTGGTGTACTCCTGGCACGTGATTGTTCAGCCATATTGCTCACTTCCCCACCTACAGCCGCTAATCGCACAGGCTAGTCATACTGGCACAATAGGTCAACCGTCAATTATTCGATGCGGATTTTAAGGACTTGAGGAGCCAGAGCTTCCTTTCAGTGTAAACAATTGTTCCAACTGTACCCAATTAGCGTATAGTCCACATCAATGAAAGCCGTCTTCAAATAGATGTCCAGTTTTGAGAACAGGCGGGAGAATTACCTGTCCGATGACGAATTTCAGGCCTTCCAAAAAAATCTTATGCAGAACCCCAAGGCGGGTGATGTTATCAAGGGTACTGGCGGTTTGCGCAAAGTCCGTGTCGCCTCCGCCAAGCGCGGCAAAGGCAAACGAAGTGGCTCCCGAGTGATCTATTATTGGTACCTGGAAGGCAAGCAATTCTGGCTATTCACCATCTATGGAAAAGATGAGTTGAAAGACCTGACTGCCGTAGAGAAACAGATATTCCGTGCGGCACTGGAAGAGGAGGTAAAATCACATGGCAAAGCGTAGCCTGTTCGATGAATTGATGCAGGGCGTTGACGAACTCAAGGCGGAGCGTGAGGGAAAACTCACCCTGAGGACCACTGAAATCGAAGCCCCGAAGCCAATCTATATCACTGCCAAGCAGATCGCTGAAATCCGGGAGAAATACCAATACTCCCAGGGCGTGTTTGCGGCCATGCTGGCGACTAACGTCAAAACCCTGCGCAACTGGGAGCAGGGTCGCTCCGAACCTAATGCGCAAGCGAAGGTATTGTTGAAGCTAGTAGATGCAGATCCGAACCTGCTGCATTCGCTGGTGAGTATCACCACGGGGGTACCAGCCGTAAAGGCGAAGTCCAAGGCAGCGGCCAAAAAAAAAGGGACACCGAAGAAAACGGATTCGCGATTATGAGTTACACTAGCGCCATGAACAGTCAGTACACAGCAATCATCAAGGAAGATGCCGGTTGGTGGATCGGTTGGGTGGAGGAAGTTCCCGTAGTAAATTGCCAGGAAGCCACGCGCGAAGAGCCGATTGAATCTCTTCAGGTAACTCTGCGTGAAGCACTGGCAGAAAACCGCTCTGACGCTATTGCCGCAGTTGGAGAGGGCTTCGAGGAACTTGAAATCGCCGTATGAAACGCCGTGACCTGATTCGACATCTCGGATCAAATGGTTGCGAACTTTTCCTTCACGTACATCGCTACGTCAAATTCAGAAAACTGCCAGGAATACGATAGTCTGGATGGGTGCCTGGGATGGCCATCTTTTCTCAGGTGACCAAAATTAACCCAAGTCCCTCCCATGCGATTAGTCTCTTTAAGCAGAGCTTTCAGGGATTTCGCCAGATATGGGCGCAAGGTAATGTCACCACCCCACGCCGCCCAGAAAACAGGAGATTCCTCAGCCTCAGCTATTTTGAGTATGTGCCGAATATTACGGCGAAATAACCTGGTGTCAGGCAAAGTAGCCAGACCCTTTGGATCGGTAGTTCTCTGCGGGTAGAGGTTTGTCATTACAAAACCATCAAATCCGCCATTTAGCGCGACCTTCTCGACCTTTGCCGCCGTGGTATCGGATTTTTCCTGGATCCCGCAGACGCCTTCTTTCCAGCTGCTTTTTTCGCAGGCCGCTTAGCCGCCTTTTTGGTTGGGGTAGCCGAGGTTTTCCCCGCCGCTGTCGCCGATAGTTGCACGCCAAGTGCATCCATTACCACCAGTATAGTCAGACCGAACTCGCCGGGAACACATCAATTAGCGCAATACGGTGTGATTCGATCTGCTGAGGAGCTTGGCAAACTGGCGCGTGCGCACCGAAAACAGCGAAAGTTAACGCTGGAAACGATTTCGGGCCTGGGTAACCTGAGCACCCGCTTTTTATTCGAATTCGAGCGCGGTAAGGAAACCGCCGAGTTGGGCAAAGTGATAAAGGCACTGCATACCCTGGGACTGGAAGTGGTCATTCAGCCCCGCGGGGTCACCCCACCCAAGCCGCCATCAAAGCAAGATGGAGGAAGCCATGCTTGACCCGGATGGTCTGAACGTCTGGAGCGATCAGCGGCTCGTTGGCTCCTTGTGGCGAAACACCCAGAGCCTGATCGGTTTCCGTTACGAAGAGGAATGGCTGGCGCAAAACGGATTTGCTGTCTCCCATACATTACCTCTACGACACGAGGATTTTACGCCTGAAGATGGCCTGGCGCATCGCTTCTTCGCCAACCTGCTTCCAGATCATCACTGCCGTGGCGCAGCGTAATGACCAGTATGCCGGAGGACTTCAGCAACTTCGATACGATCCGGAACGCTAGCTCCCGCGCGGGGGGCGGCACATGCACCCACACAGCGCTCATGAGTATGAGATCGAATTGGAGACCGAGGGCTCGAAGTTTTTCCAGATTCGGCAGGGCATCGTCCAGCCAAGTCACGCTGGAGTGTGATTGGACCATCGCCAGTTCACGCATTCCCCCACTGGGCTCCACTGCCACCACATCCCAACCTTTTCCCGCCAGCCAATTAGAATCACGCCCTGACCCGGCGCCGATATCGCAGGCGAGTCCAGGTATCTCTGGTAAATGAGTTATCCATACGTGATGGACATTGGTAAACTCGATAGCATCGTACTGCTTTGACAATGCATGTGCATTCTTGTCGTAGTAGAGCGTAGTTTTCATAGCGCCAGCGTATCTGGCTTGACAAATATGTCAATTTGAATCATGCGACAAGCAGTGGTTTTTAGGCATTTACGGTGACGCCTGATGATTGAATATCAGAGCAGCGAGGCAAACCTGGCTATGGTAAAGTCCCCCTATGGCTAACGATAGCAAACAGGAACTCAAAAAGCTCCAGGCGGAGACTGATAAACTGTCTGCTGAGGCTGATCACTTTAGAGTAGATACGGGTTTCATTGGCGCTCGCATTATTTTACAAGGCGTTGCAACCGGTGCCGCTGTTTTCGGCGTTATGATTGCTGCTGCAAAAACATTTGGAGGTGGCTGATGGCAACTGCTAAAGAGATTGAAAAAGATCTTCGCAACAAGGCCATTGTAGGTTTTGTCATCGGCGCGACTATAGCAATCGTTATTTTTGCTATTTACTAAACTTCTGCGCTCATAGTTATTTCAGAACCTAAGGTGTCTGACTACATCCGGGTCTTCCAGAACCAAAGGATTAGCCTGGGCGTTATCGCTTTGATAAGTCGGAATTTGCAGCTGTTCTCGACTATTTGTGCTTGCTGTATGCCTATACACGTATGGTTTTCAAGCACATGCAATCGCCGCCATTGGCTTTGTTAACGCGAAGACGCTAACATTTAGAAGTAGAGGTATCCCCTGCCTCAGATCAAACGAATTACCCGTTAAACCGATTATTATGGCGCTGTGGCCTTTGCCCCGGCAGGTGAGACCGTGCACTTCAGGAGACTGGATGAATTACGACATTATTGGCGATATACATGGGCATGCGCAGACGTTGAAGGCAATGCTGGGCAAATTGGACTATCACTTGCAGGACGGTGTGTATCGCCACCCCACTCGTCGCGCTGTATTTCTCGGGGACTTTATTGACCGCGGCCCGCATCAGCGTGAGACGCTGGCCATTGTCAGGGCCATGATCGACGGGGGAAGCGCGATGGCCGTCATGGCCAACCATGAGTTCAACGCAATTGCCTATGCCACACCCGACATAGCACATTCGGGTAATCCATCCTCAGCTGGATGATGTAAGGCACTAATTTGCCCATTGCGGCGAACATACCCCACGCCGGCACTGAGATTCCCGAAGCCGTGCGGGATCAATTTTTGCCCTACCAAGGGGAACTGTGGCGGGAAGTCGCTATGGTGACGGACTGGTATACCGATGAACTTTTTGGCATCCCCGGTATTGCCGTGAGCCAGACCCTGATCAACCGGGTTGTTGTGGACCTGGAGCGCTATAGCGATGACGACCTGGAAGAGCAGGCCGCTGTCGGGCAGGGCGTCATCTACACTCACAATACGCTGGGAGAACAGATTCGCCGGAAGTTGTCGAGCGTGGAGAGGCGCCTGCTGCTTGAAAACTACTACCGGCCCTGGAATCTGAATCTGGAACTGAATATAGAGCAGCAGCTGGCCCGTTGGGGGTATTGTCTACTGTTGGATTGCCATAGTTTTCCCAATGAACCTTTCGCGTTCGAAGATGATCGCGGATTCTCCCGCCCGGATATATGCCTGGGGGTGAGCGGCAGCAACACGCCCGGATGGCTGGTCGATAGTTGCCAGGATCATTTCCTGAAGAGAGGTTATACCGTGGGGGTGGATTTCCCCTATGCTGGTTGCCTTGTGCCGGAACGTTTTTTGGATGATGACCGGGTTCCCGCGATCATGCTGGAAATCAACCGGCGCCTTTATCTTAAACCGGCTGTTCGGGAGATGTATCGGAATGGGGATCTGCCGCTCAGGTTGGGTGGTTTTGATGTGCTACGGAATGATATTTGGTCGGTCGTGCTGCTGTTGGCGCGGGAGGTGGTTTGTAGGGGTAGTGTTCTGGCAGGGTCGGGTGGGGCCAGGTCTACGTCCACCAGTTTGACGTCGAGGCCCAACAGCGACAGCAACAGCTGTGCGCGGTGAGAATGGCCGGATAGTGGGTGCCGGTAAAGTTTAATGTTGTTCATGATCCTATCTCCTTGAGTGATTCACGCGGTTGCGTGGGGTTGTTTAAGGTTGCTTAAAGGCCCAGTTCACTGAGCCCGGGGTGATGTGCTGCGGGCAATTCCAGTCGAAGCCTTCCACCTCGATGATGAAGCCGCGCTCGATCTGCGCCGGATAGTCATCGTCTTCCAGGCGAGCCGACAGTTCAGGCTCATCGAAGCCAATGGTGCGCACCCGGCCGAGCATTTTCAGCAGGGTGCGATTCGGGTAGTCCATAAAAAAGAGCGACACCCGGTTGTCGGTCCTGAAGTTGCCGGTGCTCACGTACTGGCGGTTGCCGGAGTAGTCGGCGAACTTGTGAGCCATTTTCAGTTCTCCTTTCCTGTTCCGGGCGGCGGCGCCCTGTACGTTGCGATGTGGTTACTTTCTCAAATTCCTATAAAAAGAAGAATAGTCTATAATCGCAATTTATTATTTCTATAAATGGAATAATAAATGAATCGCTTTCACCAGCTCCACGTATATGTCGCGGTGGCCGAAGAGGAGGGCTTCGCCGCGGCGGCGCGGCGTCTGCAGCTATCGCCCCCGGCAGTGACCCGCGCGGTGGCCTCGCTGGAGGACACACTCGGTGTCAAGCTGCTGGATCGCACCACGCGTTATGTGCGTGTGACAGAAGCGGGCCGGCGCTACCTCGAGGATGCCAGGCAGCTTCTGGCAGGGCTGGAGGCGGCCGATGAAGCGGCCGCGGGCATTAACGCCGAACCCCGTGGCCACCTTGCGGTAACGGCGCCGGTAATGTTTGGTCGGCTGTTCGTGATGCCGGGCATTGTCGAGTATCTTGAGCGTTACCCTGCCATGGAGGTTGATGCCGTGTTCCTGGATCGTTCGGTCGGGTTTCGGTATCGCCCGGCTGCTGTCCTACCAGGTGGCGGCGGAGGTTGAGGCTGGCCGGCTGCAGGTGCTGATGCCGCAATACGAGCCGCCGGAACATCCCGTGCATATCCTGCACCGGGAAGGTCGCCATGCCTCGGTCAAGGTGCGGGCGTTTATCGACCTGCTGGCTGAACAGTTGCGGGGTGACAGAACTCTGAACCCGGGTTCTGCCGGAGACCGAATAGATTGGAGAAGGAAGAAATGACGACACTTGTTGTTGGAGCCAGTGGCGCGACGGGCGCCCTAGTGGTGGAACAGTTGCTAAATCGTGGCGTGAAGGTCAAAGCGATAAAGACATCGAATGGGTAGCGGTTCGTCCGGACAGTTTGATCGATGAAACCAAGGTTGGTGAATACGAGGTTTATGCTTCACCCATAAGAAGCGCAATCTTCGATGCGGGTATCACCAGTCGAATCAATGTGGGGCACTTTATGGCCGACCTGATTACAGACGATGACATGTGGAAAAAGTGGAAAGGGCAAATGCCCGTGATCTACAATAAGACATCGTCATAATTAATCCCTCGGCCATGACTTCCACAAGAAATCGCACAGTCGGCCAACACAATCGACAGCGAGGGCCAGAAGTCTCCACCGACGAACAGCAGCAGTGGCAGGAAGCCACCGATGGTGGTGAGTGTGGTCGAGAGGAGATGGTGCGTCGCGCAGGGATTTCATGGTCGTCTCTTCGCTATTTACGTCAATCGAAGCTATTCAGCGGTAGCCAGTTTGATCTGTTGGCGCGACACATCGAGCAGCCGGGTATATATCATTACGTGCGTTACCAAAAGCAGCGGCACAAAAAAGGTGGGGATATACCAGGTCCCTTCCAGGTAAGGCACAGCCTCGGCCTGGCGCAGTGCATTGAGCAGATCCAGGCTACCCACCACGTTGAACACCCATACCAACGGCAATGCCAGGACCCAGCTATTACGCAGCGCAATCAGGCTGGCGATCGCCAGTAATCCACTGATCAGATCGCCATACGCCGCGGCGTAGGCGAAAGATTCCGGCAGCGAATCGGCAGCCACACCCGGAGCAAAAAAGGCCAGACCCACGTGCCGGGTTATTTCCTTCACGCTGTTCCAACACCGCGAGCCGTGCCTCAAGCTGCGATACCGAGCTCACAAGTTCTTTCATCGACCTATACACATGAAGCTGAGGATCGTAATCCAGCCCTTCCACGAATATTTTTAATGTCGACAGCAGAGACTGTCCTGGCCTGGCTACTTCCTCTGCAGATAGCGTTTCGTTTGCTTCTTTCATCATTCTTTCCTCGGTTAGATAAAATAGTTTATATACATGTATATACATGTATATGGATAAAAATTAGGTCTTCATCATCACAATCCGCTTACTCAGCTCGATCAACAAATCGTCCTGCCCCTTACCCAGCTTCTTCCTGAACATCTTTTGCGCGTCACTCCAGGGGCCGAGGGCGCGCTTGTAAAGCTTCTTCCCTTCTTTGCTGAGGGATAATGACTTTTCACGCTTGCTAGCACCTTCCGCCACCGAGATATAGCCGTCACGGATGAGTGGCTTGAGTGCTCGCGATACCGTTGTCTGATCCATCACCAATGCTTCCTGTACCCGGGATGCCGTCGTGGGACCCAGGGTTTCCAGAGCGCGCAGTATGGCGAACTGAGTGGCTCGGATACCCAGCGGAGCCAGGTGTTCGTTATAGAGTTGGCTCGCAACGCGATCAGCGCGTCTAAGTGCATGTGCCAGGCACATTTCTGATTCTATAGATTTCATGTGGTGCATTTTACATGCATATGCATGTTATTCAACACCTGATTGAATGATTACTGAATGAAACGCTCCTGTGGAAATCATTCCAATCCAATATCACCTCCCCCGATAAGATCGCCGTCCGCGACGATTCTCCTGTGCGCACTGGAATGTCACCGAGACGGTAACTGGCGTATGATCCTAATCGATCAGGATCTTTCCTCGCCGCGCTAGTTAATACCGCTACATAGCCAGTTGCACGAGCCTAACAGGGCTATGGTAAAGCTGTGTTACTCTTCAAAACCATTTTGTGACATAAGGTATCGGGTAGGTGATGATTGAATTATCTTCACTCATGTGGTCAGTTCTTTTTTTACTGGCAATGCTAATGGGTTTGGTCGCCGATCGTACCAACTTGTGTACTGTCAGCGCCGTCGCCGAAATAATGAACGAACGGCGCGCCTATATCCTTTGGAACATTACCAAGATTGTACTGTGGATACTTGGCATCACTACTCTTATTGACTTCTTTTTCAAAGTAACTCCAGTCAATGATGATCGTTTCACATTGGGATGGATGAGTGTGGGCGGTGGGCTCATTTTCGGCGCGGGTGCAGCGCTTAACGGTGGCTGCTCGTTACAGACAATCACCCGTTTAGGAAGGGGTAACCTGGGAACGATATTCTCAATTGCGGGTATGCCACTAGGCGCTGCGCTGGCGCGGATTCTACTTATACGTTTCCCCGAGATTATGCCAAGTCGCGAGGCAGAACCGCTGATACTACCTGGCGGTTTGCAACTGACTCTGGTAGTGGTGTCATCTCTACTGATTCTCTGGGAGTTCGCCCGGTTAATGCGAGGTTATCGGCCGCTCCAATGGCGGGCGCGCCTGCTGGCCCCGGACTACCAGCCAGCGTCGTCGGCCGCGCTATTGGGTATCGCCAATGGCACTCTGTTTTCCCTGGTCGGCACCTGGATGTTTACCTATACACTGATACAGAGCCTGACCAATGCCTTCTACCCGGATTCAGTGCTCTATCGGCCAATACCGATGCAATTGTGGTGGCTACTGGGGGCATACCTGCTGGGCATTATCCTCTCAGCAATCCAGTCGCGACATGCGCTGCTCCAGACCACACCCAAGCCAATGTGGATTCGCTATTTTTTCGGCGGTGCCCTCATGGGCCTGGGGGCAGCGCTGGTGCCGGGAGGTAATGACATGCTTCTTTTCAATGGTATACCAGGGCTTTCCCTGCATGCACTACCCGCTTACCTGGCGATGCTGTTGGGTATTGGGGTTTCCCTGGCAGTGATAATGAAGGTCTTCCCTGATCAGGAAGTCTGTTAGCGCTTCACTAGTAATCTATCAACCTGATAATGCAGGGATTAAGCAACATTCTTTCTGTAATTTCGGTTATCCCCGCCTGCGTTATCTTCGCTGAAGGTGAGGTAGCGCTTTTCAGCAGTCTGCCAATCCTCAGCGATCTCCATCAACACCGCACTCACCAGTCGCAGACATGAAGCCTCATTGGGGAACAATCTTGCTACTCGAGTACGCCGCAGAATCTCTTCATTCAGACGCTCCACCAGGTTCGTTGTCCGCAGCCGACGCTGATGACTGGGCGGATAATCGAACACGGTGAAACCCTCCGGAACCGCCTGCTCAGCCCACTCGGTGAGCCGGGATGCGCCGTCCTCGTAGCGATCAATAAACTTCGACAGGAGGCGCTCGGCTTCACTTCGATTAGGTGCTCTGAATATGTCCCTAAAGAGATATTGGAGTTAAATACAGTGGGCAATGCGTTCAAAAAAATAGCCGCCGGGCTTGAAGATGCAATCGAGCATGCAAAAGGCAATGACAGCAACGTCGTTATCCATAAGCCAGAACCAATCGATGTGCGATCTATTCGAAAGAAGACAGGTATGAGCCAGCAGAGCTTCTGCGCCGCCTTCGGAATTTCTTTGGGCACGCTGCGTCACTGGGAGCAAGGGCTTCGTACACCAAGAGGTCCTGCAAGGGTTTTACTCAAGATCGTAGATCAGAACCCTGAGGCGGTTATCAAGGCAATTAACCAATGAAAATTCGGTACTTCAAAAAAACCAATACGCTCTATATTGAGTTCCGCAAAGTCGGGTGCTTCCTGTACCCTGGCCGGATATTGTCGCCGCTCTTCCCAAGCCTGGGGTTGGTGGTCAGGAGGTCAAACGCGGCGGCCAAATCATCAATATACTTTCCGGTTTGTTCGTGACCCCACTGGGAAAGCGTATACAGCCACACGGATTCCATATCGTCTCGCGCTTTGGGCGAGAGCCGGTACTCCGGGTTAGGCATGTTTAGCAGTCATTGCCCTTTTAAACCGGACTATGTCAAACGGCTGTGGCTCACCACTGTTCTCGCCTTCGATTAGTGCAGCTCGGATAACTTCGATATCAGCTTGGCTGGTCTGGTCACGCCGGATCAAGTCGCGGATATATTCACTGTCATTAGTGAAATCCCCCCGCATTGATTTTGCTTTTTATCCAATTATCCTGATTGTCAGTGATGGTAATAGTTTTGCGCTTGGTGCCCATTAGTCGAACCTCGGTCTGCGCTATATCCGTCATACTATTGGTGCAATTTAGCATATTGTCAATTAGCGTTCAAAAGTGTCCACCTATTGGCGCGTGCATTGCGATTGCTTATTAGGCTGAATTGAACAGGGAAATATCAGGGATATTAGTATCGATGGGAAAGAGAATTCTCCCTACCTTGTTTCAACTACTGGCAGCAATGGGAATTTGGAATTTGCCAGGTACAACTGCCAAGTGGCGCGGGGGAGTTGTCAATGGTAAGTTGGGAGTATGTTGGGAGTCATACTACGAACATTGATCACCGCGCTGGGCATCTGGCTTGCGGCATACCTTGTGCCCGGCGTCAGCGCGACGTCCACCGGAGCCCTGATCTGGGCGGCGATAGCGCTCGGCCTCATCAATGCTTTCGTGCGGCCTGTGCTGGTTCTGCTCACGCTTCCTTTCACCATTCTGACCCTCGGCCTGTTTTTGCTGATCCTCAATGCGGGCATGCTCAACCTGGCTGGCTGGTTTGTGGATGGCTTCGAAGTGGTGGGCTTCTGGAGTGCAGTGTTCGGTGCCATCGTAGTCAGCCTGGTCAGCGGGCTGTGTTCCAATTTCATCGGTCCCAAGGGTAGCTACGAGGTATTGGTGATTCGGCGCCGCGACTAGCATCGCGAGTTCATAGAAAGCGAGCCGGGAATACGCATAAACACAATTCAGTTAAACGCAATCGCCCACTGGAGCTTTGAACAACGCGGGATAGCCCGCTGGCAAGAAATCGCCTCTTGGTGAATCAGTCCGTTTCCTAGGTGGATTGACGGCGCACACGCCTATTAATTCCAGCCTTGGTCTTTCCTACCAGTTAAAATGGCAAAAATGTGGTGATTTATTCTATGGAGAACAGTTAGATCAAGTCTGAACTCAACAGTTAAATCTAAGGTCTCAACAGAGCATCACTTCCCACTGCCATTTATGCTATAGTGTTCATGTGACATTATTTTTGTGTCATATGAACAACCCACATTAGGGAGATCAATAATGGGCGACAACAGCATGGCGTTCATGGTCAATGACTCGACTGAGAAGCGGATAGCTTTTTTGGAGAGCCTAGCGAAGCCAGTTGGTGACCTGCAGGCTCAAGCATCCGAAGAGGCTAACCTGTATACCACCTATTTGGGATTTAAGGTCCAAGAAGGGCGTTCGTTCAATATTGTTGAGAAGGTCAGAACAGGCTTCTCTATGGCCGCTGGAAAGAAGCTAGCCTCCCACTTGGGTGTTGAGCCTAAAGTACTGTTCATTCACTACCTTGGGATGTCACGTTCGACAGTGATACGACGGGAAAAACAACCTAAGCCCCGCCTCAACTCGGACGAGTCTGACAAACTGGTGCGCTACGCATACCTTCTAAGCCAAGCAACGCGACTTATGGAGGGTCACGAAGAAGCAGCCCAAGAGTGGCTAGCCTCTCCGTCTCCCGCGCTCGGTGGCCAGACGCCGCTCGAATGCGCCACCACCGAGGTCGGTGCACGCCGCGTGGAAGACCTTATAACAAGCCTTGAGTACGGTATGTTTAGCTGATGCGGGTCTATCGGATCGCCAAGGCCATCCATAGTACTACAGGGGCGGAGATGATGTCCGGAGAAGGCGGATTACGCGGCAGCGCCCGCTGGCACACAAAAGGCCGACCCATCATTTACACCGCCACATCCCAGGCGTTGGCGACGTTGGAGATCGCGGTCAACCTGAAGAAGCCCAGTATTATCCCAGCCTACCGAATTCTCGAAGTGGATGTGCCCGATAATCTGGTTGTGGAAATTGAAGCATCCATGCTTCCTGCGGGCTGGGACAGCAAATATGGCGAACCACTCTTAGCTCGCTCTATCGGAGATCGCTGGCTGGCAACTCAGGTCAGCGCAGGGACTTCGAATACCTAGTTCCGTTATCCCGCAAGAGTACAACGTCCTGCTCAACCCATCCCATCCGGAGTTTTCTCAGGTTACCTACGGTGTTCCCCTCGACTTCCCTTTTGACCCACGGATCAAGGCGTAGCTGGTAGCCACTCATGCTCCCGACAAACATCTTCCGCCTACTGTTGCCGGAAGCACATAGTCGCGCTCTGGACAGGTTCGGCTGAACACGACTACGAACCGCTTGATAATAGCCCTCTTGCCAGCCGAGGCCTCAATAACCGCGTCAATCGTCTCGCCGTAGACTGGTGATGCATCGATCCACAACACGATACGTATTCGAGCGTACTTAAGTTCAATCGATAATTCGGGCGACACCCCATCAACTGATATATTCACATAACCGATTGATATTAAACTATTATTTTTTATATACAGCCTAAGATACCCCCATATAAACCCCCAACTCATTCATTCCAAGTGCATACGAATTCGATTACCTGACATAGAGCGTCAACAAACTAGAAATCGGGAATTAATTTACTGCACCACGGCAGTTTTTTAGCGTGCCCTGCGATTCATCAAATAAAATACATCCGTTAGCTGTATTTATATGAAGCATACCTGGCGACAGGCACCACCTTCGCGATTTTTTGGCGGCATAAGCTCCGAAAGATGCTGTGTACTAGAGCATTGAAAATCCAGCATGAATATACAAAGGTGGATTTCATAAATGCCAGCCCTGTAGCTTGAACTGAAATTCCGGTCCTGGACCGACTTAATACGCGGAAGAAAAAAGGGATCAGATGATCCTTTTCCACTTGGCATCATCCTGGCTGCAACGGTTGCAACGCATAGGGTTTCGACCGTCGAAACCGCACCGTATTTCCTAATTCCCGGGGGGAAGCCCCTCTGAGAGTGCCCATCCTAGAGATACCGTTAGTTGGGTAATACCCAACTCGATTATGTGTGTTAGTGAATCCACTAACCCGATTGGCTGGATCTTCCATCGTACTAGCACAGTATGTACACTTTTTCCTCTTGTACAAATATAGTGTACGCGCTAAATTAGTGTACGTTACCTACAGGGTTTATCGCCACTAAACCCAGTATCTAGTTGTAACTTAACAATATTAAGTTAGTATAAATTATCTGTGTATGGATATTCTGCATTCCGGCAGCACAGTCTGTACATAATTATAGCGTGTACATTAATAATGTACGCGCCACTATGGTGTACAAAATGCTTAGAAAAAATGAAAGGAAAATATTGGATGAGGCGATTGCGGCAGTGGGCAAGGAGGCGGGCCTAACAGTGCGGATCAGAGACCTGGCAGTGAGGCTAGGAGATCTGAAGATTGACGCTGAGTTAGCTCTTGGTCACGACCAAATTCCCGCGTTTGCAGAAATAAAGCCGCGCCTTCAGCAGGCGAATCTAGGTGCGGTTACAGACCAGCTGAGGATGTTTGAACGGCGGGTTGGTGGCGAACGGTGGATTTTGGTTGCTGATTACGTGAACCCCAAGGCGGCTCAAGAACTTAGAGACCGAGGGGTCCAATTTATGGACACTGCCGGAAACGCGTTCATTGAGGCAGACAACTTGTTTGTATACGTAAAAGGCAACAAGCAGCATCAGGAGGTCAGAACAAAAGAGGCCAATAGGGCGTTTGAACCAACAGGTTTGCGCGTGATTTACGCATTTTTGAAAAATCCAGATCTTGCAAATCAGCCCTACAGAGTGATAGCCGAACAAACGGGGGTAGCCAATGGTACTGTCGGTGGGGTTATGTACGGACTTAATGAAGGAGGTTACCTAAGAGACCTTGGTCGGAAGCGAGGGAAGAAGCTGATGGATGTCACCAGGCTTTTCTATCGTTGGGCCGAGGCGTATCCTCAAAAACTCCAGAAGAAGCTGGAGCTAGGGATTTGGGTTGTCAAAGACCCATACTGGTGGGAAGAGATGGATATAACGGCTTATGACGGTGTTTGGGGTGGGGAAATTGCCGGCGCCAAAATGACTCATAACCTGAACCCATTGATAGCGACAGTTTATATGCAGGAGCACAGGCTCAATGATCTTGTTCAGACGGCGAGGATGAAGAAGGCTGAAAGGCACGCGACAGACAGGGAGGGGATGGTCAGGATATATAAGATGTTCTGGAAGCCGGACATGGACGACCCTAATACTACTGACCCAATGCTAACGTATGCCGACCTGACGAACACTGGCGACCCGAGAAATATGGAGATAGCAAAGGATGTCTACGATAAATACATCGATCGACATTTGCGAGAAATTGCCTAGGGGAATTGTTCCGCTGTATCGGGCGATCGACACCGCAGCCAAGGCGCTGAATATGCCCTATCTGGTCGTTGGTGCAATGGCCAGGGACCTCGTTCTGGTATATGGGATTTGATGCTCGGATTGAGCGAGGCACTCGGGATGTCGATTTTGGCATACAGGTAGACTCTTGGGATGATTTTCAAAATTTGAAAAGAGCACTGATTGAGCAAGGGTTTACAACAACACGGGAAGAGCAGCGGCTTATCGGCCCCGATGATTGGGGCCTTTCGCTGGACACGCTAGATCTGGTTCCCTTCGGTGGTATACAGGATGAAGCGGCAAATATTTCCTGGCCACCACAAGGGAATATGGTAATGAACGTCCTGGGATTCGAAGAAGCACTCCAGACCGCCACGAGCGTTATCATAAGCAGGGACCCGCTGTTGGAAATACCGGTGGCCTCACCTCCGGGAATGGCACTGCTGAAGCTCGTTGCATGGACAGACAGAGACGCCGATAAAAAAGCCAAAGACGCGAGAGATTTTCACTACCTGATGACCAGCTACAGCAAAATAGACAAAATCGACGACCTAACTTACACAGAAGGCGTGATGGAAAAATACGGTTATGAAGGTGACTTGGCGAGTGCTTATTTGCTGGGTAAACATGCCGGTGAGATCGCCCATCCTGCCACTAAAACCTACATACTAGGAGCATTTAATGGTGATATTTCCGGGCGAACCCGCCAGGAATTGATGCTTGATATGTCCCGGCTCAGCGAGGCCGACCGTGTTGAAGATTTACTTGATGCTTTCCTGGAGGGCTTCTGTTTGAACTAAGAACGTATTTGATGCTGCAGCGGGAGTTTAAACCCTCGTTTGCTAATATCGCCTGAGCCTCTCTATCTATACACCACTGGGTTGTTCCGCTGCGCACCATAAAGGACTGCCAACCACTGGAAAAAAGGCACCAATTGGTGTATTAAGTAAACTTAAATATTCATAACCCATTGATATATAAGGTAATTATTGATTATTCTTGGTTCTTCTCCGGTCTTGTGAGTGAATATCAAGCCGCCACATAGAACATCGAGTCCTTGTCCGGTAGAGATGACTGTCGGATCTTGAGTTTGAAATACTCGGTATCCCTGATGCCTCTGGCGCGTTTACGGATCATGCCGATACTGATGTTGCCGGCCTCGATCCTGGCACTGGTGAGCTTGTGCTTCGCGTAATTACAAATGCCCACACAGTGGCGTCTCAAAGACTTGGCAAATTTCTTCAGGTAGAGCATGGTCGATTCATCAGCTATCTGGCACCAGGCTTCCAGTCGCTCCTGCATCAGTTCGACAGTCTCTGATTCCCACAGGGCCTGAAGCTGTTCCTTCAGGATATACAACGTATTGAGATTGGCATTTTCATCCAGTAGTCGCTGTAATTTTTGAGTCTGGGATTCATCCAGCTTATCCGCATTTTTCAGCACCAGGTAATGCGTTCCTGTTAACAATTCTTTACCCGCCTTATTGGCCTTCCTAAACTCGATTCGCCGCTGGTTGCCCAGGGCCTTGCTGTAGTTCTGCATGATGTGAAAACGGTCAAATACAATGTCGGCATTGGGTAAGCAATCACGCACCGATTTTTGATAGGATGGCCCCATGTCCATCGCGACAGCCTCTATTTTTGCAGCGGTTTCTAATGGAAGCTGCTTTAAGAACCCAGAGAAAACATCAGCCGTCCGGCCTGTTTCCACCCCGATTAAATGCCCCTCCACCATGTCGTAAATCACGGTCATGTAGTCGTGGCCTTTCGCCCTGGCCACCTCATCTACACCGAGGTACTTCAGGCCAGTCAACTGTGTCGGGTCGAGCGCCGGGAGGGTTTCCTCCAGGTATGCCTTGTCGATATTCTTCACCGTCTCCCAGCGTACCCCCAGATGCCTGGAGACCGCCTGAATGCTCATGTGGCGGCACAAACCACTGATCATGCGGCAGAAGCGGCGCGTGAACCGCCCTCCCTTGTCAACAAACTCACAGCGCTCCATTCGCCGCTCATTTTTGCTGATAAATACTTGGGCAAGTTCCATTTCTATCATGCAAGGATAGCCAAACAACGGCACATCCCGGATCTGTCGACGGACATACCGGTTGACCGTTCCCTTCTGCCCGGTAACGGGGTCTATTGCGTTTCTGCGCCTGTCCCGATGGCAGTAAATGACAAGCTGCTGCTTCGCATCGTCCAGTTTAATCTGATTGACGCATTGCCCCTTGAGGCCCAAAATATCCCTCTGGATGTCGATTCCCATATACCTG
>PVMK01161814.1_pt1 | contig 39445 bp, 41 predicted proteins | sample 1853481 | NCBI WGS metagenome assembly PVMK01 (sample SAMN08533507, study PRJNA380276) | Marine sediment metagenome, whole genome shotgun sequencing project.
TTGTTGCCGTCCGCGTTTGTCGCTGGTTCCGAATTTCCTGACGTCTTTTCTCATGACAGCCTCCTTTCCGAATCGTCCAGATCTCTCACCTCAAGTATAACACTATGTTTTTGCTTCAAAGGCATCCGGGAAGGATAAATAATAACTATTTTTCAGCTATTTAGGTAAAACGATGGTCGGCAAATTTCGCTGATTGGCAGTGCCTTGCCCTTAGTACAGAAAGTGTTTCATTTTCTCTCCCTTCTCCCCAAGTTTGGAACTTCTACTGTTTGCAGGATGTGTAGAGAGGGTATTGCTTGATTGCTTTAAATGGCCACCTAGGCTGAACCACCAGCCGAGCAGGTTTAAGGAAACGGCAATTCCATCTGCGCGGTTTCATCGAAAGGGATATCGATGGTCAGGTTCGACACGGTTAGACCGAGCAGGCGCACCGCGCGTGCTCCGGCCTCGGTTTTGGCGAGCATCTGTTCGGCCAGCGCCAGCATCACCCCGGCCTGATCAATCGGTTCGCCCTGGGTGTGGCTGCGCGTCATATTCTGAAAATCGTCATACTTGACCTTGAGCGTCAGCGTCAGCCCACTGGCGCCGCGGGCCTGCAACAGGGCCGCGACCTGTTCGGCTAGTTTGGCGAGAATAATCATCATCTCACCCTTGTCGGCACAATCCTCATTCAGCGTGGTCTCCTTGCCGATCGACTTGCGCAGTCGGTTCGGCACCACCGTCCGGTTATCGATGCCGCGGGCAATATTGTAAAAATAGTGTCCTGACTTGCCGAACCAGCGCTGCAGGTCCTCCATTGAACAGTGCCGCAGGTCGGCCCCGGTGGCGATGCCGCGTGCCAGCATGCGTTTCTCCGTGACCCGTCCCACCCCATGAAAACGCCGAATCGGCAGTTCGGCAATAAACTCCTGTGCCTGTTCCGGCGTGACCACCGTCAACCCGGCCGGCTTGTTGACATCGGAAGCGACCTTGGCGAGAAACTTGTTGTAAGAGACTCCGGCCGAAGCGGTCAGGCCGGTGCGTTTATGGATCTGCTGCAGGATCTCACGCGCCACTTGGGTCCCGTATTCGATCCCCGGTTTGTTTTCCGTGACATCGAGGAAGGCTTCATCGAGGGAGAGTGGCTCCACCAGGTCGGTGTACTCATGGAACAGTTCGCGGATCTGCAATGACACGGCGCGGTAGGCGTCGAAGCGCGGTCGCACGAAGATCGCCTGCGGACAGAGCAGGTAAGCCCGCACCGCTGACATGGCCGAGTGGATACCGAAGGTGCGGGCTTCGTAGGAACAGGTCGCCACCACACCCCTGGAGCCGGGGTCACCGCCAACGATAACCGGCCGGCCGCGCAGTTGCGGATTGTCACGCTGCTCGACGGCGGCATAGAAGGCATCCATGTCGACGTGGATAATTTTGCGCTGATTCAATGACTTGCCTGCTACGCCTGACACAGCCCCCGTCTCTCTTCCGCAGTGAGGTTGCTGACATAATCACTCATGCCCCGGATCGAGTTGCCCAGGAAATAACGCTCGCGGGTGCGAATATCGTCATCAAGTTGCTCTTGATTACCGTAATATTGATCGTGCTGCTGCAGCCAGTCGAAAGATCTCCTGCTCGCTCGGATTTTTGTTGCCGTCAGTGAGCAAGGCAATTCCCTTGACCCATAAGGTTAACTGCTCGACGGCGATTTGCAGGTAGTCTACGGCGGGTTCAACTAGTCCGTAGTGGGCAATGACCAGGTAGCGCGGTTGCAGCTCGATCATTCTCTGCAGCGAGTCGAGAGCGACCTCAAGAATAAAGCGCGGGCGGCGTTGCCGGACGCAGGTAGATGCCCTCTTTGACTCTCAGAGTGTACACCAGCAACTTCACCACCGAAGAGAAGGTCATCAAGCAGATAACAGCAGTGATGTATTGCATGGCCTGGGTGTCTGAAAGGACTGAATACAGCAGTTGTCGAGTTGGTCGGTGGAGCCGATGTTGGTTTCCGGAACCGGCAGGATCTCACCGTAAACCTCGGCCAGAGCCCCGAGTACTTTCTGTGAGCCGCACCAGAGCTGTTCCGGGTCGATCAGGTGCTTGACTCCTTGCGGGTGACAGATGACCTGAGTTGTCGGGTACTCTTTGACCAGTGCCCCGGTGCCGCCTGCATGGTCGATATGAATATGGGTCAGCAGGATGTAGTCGAGTTTTGTGACCTTGAGTTTGCGCAGTTCTGCGAGGAGGTGCGGCATGGTTGAGAGTGGTCCGGGGTCAACCACAAAGGCAAAATCATCAGTGCGATAAAGCCAGCAGCTGACAAATTTACGGAAGCCTTCCATAGCCGGCATGTCGAGGTCGATGCAGTGTAAGTTGTTAAGTTCCATAGTTCTTTTTTCTTCCTGATTTGTCCGCTTCAGCCCGTATAGTCCGACAAATTCCTAGAGCGTCATGTCCCTGTATCCAGATTAATCATCAAAAATTCTTCCTGCACCATTATCTCCCACCGAATGCCCTCATCAAGGGGTTCAGATGAAATAAGGCAGGAGTTTTCCGAGAAGGCTTTGTAGAGAGAATAGTAGTCCGGTTCCTTGGCGTAATCACGATAGGCAAAGAACTTCACACCATCGCTGAAGAGGCAATTCAGCGCCGAATATTTGTGCTTCCGCTTGATAAGCGTAGCCGTATCAAGAAAAGCCCGGCCCAGATCCTGACCCTTGCCACTCATGAAGTGATAAAAGAAAACCTCTGTATCGAGGGCATCTGCGCCGAGACCCGACAAGTTGATATCGGGGATCAACCCCTGGTAGTCGTAGACCACTCCGTTATGAAAAAACACGGTGTTGTCGTGGTGGAAAGGATGGGCGTGCCGGGTGCTGAATCTGTCCCCCCAGGCGGATTTGCGCAGGTGGAGAATCATCAAAGACGAACTCTCCGTCAGGCTTAATATGCCGACGACCTTGTCGCTTTCTTCAAGCAGGCTGACGCCGCTTTTATGCACGACCAGTTCACCTTCCTGGTAGAAGGCCAACCCCCAGCCATCCTCGTGTCCGGGCGGGTCTTCGTCCATGACCACACCGCTGCGCGCGAGCTCGCAGAATCGTTCAACGATTTCCCGATGCCTGGAATAGTCGAAATTGGTGATACCGAGAACTCTGCACATTTAGGAACCTCTCGGACTGTCCATGAACCTGATTTTCGCTTCGTCCCGCATAGTCCGACAGGCTCCTAGAAAAACCACTTCGCGACGAAAACGGCGACAACGATACCGATAGAATCCGCAACCAGGCAGACCGGCACAAGATAACGGGTTTTCCTGATACTGACGGCGCCAAGATAAACGGCCAGCACATAAAAAGTGGTTTCGGCGCTCCCCATAATCACGGCCGACATGTAGGTAGCCATGGAGTCCGCGCCGGTGGTTGTAACGATATCCGTAAACAGTGCGGTCGAGGCACTTCCAGAGAGAGGTTTCATGACCGCCATGGATAAGGCTTCTATCGGGATATCCAGAAAAGCAAACACGCTGTAAAAGGCATCTCTGACATAGTCGAAAGCGCCTGACGCCTGGAAACCTTTAATGGCGACGAAGATGGTTAAAAGGTAAGGGAAAATGTTCAGGATAATGGCCGGTCCTTCCTTGGCCCCCGCGACGAAGGAGTCATAGACTCTGACCTTCTTGAACGTTCCATACAAGACCGTAAACAGAATGAACAGCGGGATAATGAGCAGCGAGAGGTATTCGATGTTCTCTATCATCTGAAGATCTTCCTGAAGGCAGCCAACACCAGCAGCGCCGTCATGGTGGAAATCGCGGTGGCGATCAGTATAGGCAGCACGACCGCGGCCGGATTTCTGTGCCCGTAGTTGGCCAGGATGCCGATCACGGAGAACGGTATCAGCTGGATACTGGCTGTGTTGATGACGATGAAAGTCATCATCTCAGGCGTGATGGTCCCTTTGTCCTCGTTGAGCGTCTCGAGTTCCTGCATGGCCTTGATCCCCAGTGGTGTGGCCGCATTGCCGAGCCCGAACAGGTTGGCCAAAACGTTCAGGGTGATGGCCGTAATGGACGGATGATCTCCGGGGATGTTTTTGAACAACCGTGAAATGATTGGCTTGAACAGGTGCGCGATCCGGTAGATCAGGCCGGAGTCTTCCAGGATTCGGGTGATCCCCAGCCAGACCGAGACAATGCCGAGTAGGAACAGGGAGATCTCCACCGCCGATTTCGCGCCATCGAAGATGGACTTGGTAAACGCCTCCAGGTTGCCGGTGAAAATGGCAAAGACGATACTGACGCAGATCATGATCAGCCAGAGGATGTTCATGGGGTCCCTCCAGGGAAAGACATTTTTCTTATCACCAGCTGCTTGCTATCCGTACTCAGCTTAACTTCTGCACCGACAGGAAGGGTTATCTTGTTCTCGACATGGCCGATGTAAGGACAATGAACAACCGGGAAGTCCAACGCCATTTGCGAGGCCAGGATGTCATAGACCTTCAGGCTGCTGATTCCACGGAAATCACCGAGAATGAGTGCTTTGATCCCTTTGAATTTTCCGGCAAGGATCCACTGGGTCAGGAAGCGATCCACCTCGTGCAGCTTTTCATCGACATCTTCGAGAAACAGGATCGAACCGGCCGTATCGATCTCCCAGTCCGTATCGATCAGGGCGGTCAGGGTAATGAGATTGCCGCCTTTAAGGATGCCGGAGGCAGAACCGGGATTATAGACCTTGCAACAGGCTCCTTTAAGCAAGTTTTTCTCCGGATAACCTTTGACGGCGTTCACCAGTGATTTCTTTGTGAATGCCGTTGGCGTGCCCAGGTTGATCACCATGGGGGCATGCAAGGTCACCAGACCGGTGCGCTCGAAGATCGGATTGAGCAATGCGCTCAAATCGCTGAAACCGGCTATGATTTTGGGGTGTTTTTTGATTAATTCGAAATCTATGAAAGGGAGTGCTTTCATCGCACTGTACCCCCCGCGCAAGGCCATGATCATATCAACTGCGTGGTCTTCAAACGCCCCATGTATTTGATTTGCCTTCTCTCTCGGTGAGAGGAGTTGCTTCGGGAACTCCGGATTCATAACGTTAAAACCCAACGCTGTGAGCTGCTCGATCCCACCGATAAAGTCGCACTTTTTCTTAATTAAATAACTTGGCGTCACAATAAAGACGTTATGCAATGGAGAAATCTCCGCGATTACGAGAATCGCCTGTCTCGATGGGTTCGATGGGGGCCAGGATGAGAAAAACAGGAAAAAGTGGGCCCATGAGCGTTGCCGCCCAAAGATACCGAGCAGTTCCTTTGCTTCAACTTATCTCTATGCAAGTATAAATACAACCTCGATTGGAGATAAATGTTCGTTTGCACTTTTCGGCTGATGTAAGCCACACAGCAAACGCTTACGAATAGTGTTATGATTGATTTCGGCGGCAGGTGAATCTAATCATTATCTTTTCTTGTGCCACCATCTAACCAAGGGAGTTTGAATATGCTTTATCCGATGTTTTCGGTGGTGCTGTTAACTTTTATTCTTGGTTGTATCACACTGAAATGCAGACTTGCATGTGTCAAGAGTGGTGCCGTAAGCCCCAGTTATTTCAAGCTTATGGAAGGACAGGAGGTGCCGGAAGCAATGACCAAAACGACTCGTTGCTTTAATAATATGTTTGAAGTTCCCTTACTTTTCTATGTGGGATGTTTGCTTTACGTGAGCCTGGGTGTTGAAAGTTCTATCGGGTTATTCTTTGCGTGGTTTTTTGTTCTAGCGAGATGCATTCAGGCATATGTATTTTTAACCTACAATCACTTGATCCATCGAATGCTCTCTTTCTGGTTCGGGTTCCTCAGCGTGATGGGAATGTGGCTGAATTTACTTTATCAACAAACATAAAAAAGGGCGACTCAAATGAGCCGCCCTTTAACTTCTTTATATCCGCACTGATCAGTGCAGTTACTGGTTCGCTACCTGGACACGAATTATGGCTCGCTCCAAAGCAGCCTCCATAACTTTGAATTTTTTGTCTTCACTGGACAACGTCTTGAGCGCTTCTTCCGCCCGCTTAAGGGCTTCCTTGGCACGTTCCACGTCGATCTGGTCAGCAGGCTCAGCCGTTTCGACCAGCACAGTCATGACGTCGTCTTCAACTTCCACATAACCCCAGTTCACGGCAACATGAAACGTTTTTCCGTCCTGTTTGTAGCTCAGGTCACCAACCTTCAGCGTGGTCAACAGGGAAGTATGGTCGGGAAGCACGCCGAACTCACCGATGCTACCGGGAGCGGTGACTTCATCAACCTCTTCCGACAACACACGCTTGTAAGGTGTAACCAGTTCCAGTTTGATCTTTTCTGCCATGCCAGTTTATTCCTTTAAGCCGGAAGCTTCTGATTAAACAGCCAACTGCTTGGCTTTTTCCAGGGCGTCTTCCATGGTACCGACCAGGTAGAATGCCTGCTCCGGAATATCATCATACTTGCCGTCAACCAGGTCGCGGAAACCCTTGATAGTGTCTTTCAGTTCCACGTATTTACCCGGAGTGCCAGTGAAAGTTTCGGCAACAAAGAACGGCTGGGAGAGGAACCGCTGAATCTTACGGGCGCGGGCAACGACCAGTTTGTCCTCTTCGGAGAGCTCATCCATACCAAGGATGGCGATGATGTCCTGCAGGTCTTTGTAGCGCTGCAGTACAAACTGAACGTCACGTGCGCACTTGTAATGCTCTTCGCCGACAACCTGCGGATCGAGGATCCGGCTGGTGGAGTCGAGCGGGTCGACTGCAGGGTAGATGCCGAGTTCGGCGATCTGCCGCGAGAGCACCGTGGTTGCATCAAGGTGAGCAAAGGCAGTTGCCGGTGCGGGGTCAGTCAAGTCATCAGCCGGGACATAAATCGCCTGGACCGAAGTGATCGAGCCTTTACTGGTGGTCGTGATACGTTCCTGCAGCTCACCCATTTCGGTGGCCAGGGTAGGCTGGTAACCAACGGCCGAAGGGATACGACCGAGCAGCGCCGAAACTTCGGAACCGGCCTGGGTAAAGCGGAAGATGTTATCGATGAAGAGGAGCACATCCTGGCCTTCCTCATCACGGAAATATTCAGCAACAGTCAGTGCCGACAGAGCAACGCGGGCACGGGCACCTGGAGGCTCGTTCATCTGGCCGTAAATCAGAGCCGTCTTGTCGAGAACGCCGGAGTCTTTCATTTCATGCCAGAGGTCGTTGCCCTCACGGGTTCGCTCACCGACACCGGCGAAAACCGAATAACCGCCGTGCTGCTTACCAATATTATGGATCAGCTCCATGATCAAAACGGTCTTGCCGACACCAGCGCCGCCGAACAGGCCGATCTTGCCGCCACGAGCGTAAGGCGCGAGCAGGTCGACGACTTTGATCCCGGTCTCAAACGATTCAACGTTGGTTGATTGTTCCACGAAGCTCGGTGTGGGACGATGAATCTCCCATTCCAGGTCAGCATTAATCGGACCCGCTTCGTCAACCGGTTCACCGATAACGTTCATGATGCGACCAAGGGTTTTTGCTCCAACCGGCATAACAATCTGCTTGCCGGTATCGAGGGCATCCTGGCCGCGAACCAGACCATCGGTAGAATCCATGGCGATTGTACGCACGGTGTTTTCTCCCAGATGCTGGGCAACTTCCAGAACCAGGTTCCACTCCCGATCATCAACTGCCGGGTTGGTCACCTTGAGCGCGTGGTAGATCTCGGGCAGCTTGCCGTCTGCAAACTCTACGTCGACAACCGGGCCGATGACCTGCGTGATGCGTCCTTTATTCATGATGAACCGTTCCTCCATTCTGCCTGCTCTTGTGGGCAGGGTGTTCTCATATATTTGTCGGAAACTTACTTGATAGCTTCAGCACCGGAGATGATTTCCATCAGTTCTCCAGTGATAGCGGCCTGACGCGCACGGTTGTACTTCAACGTCAGCTTGCTGATCATTTCCGAAGCGTTCTTGCTGGCACTGTCCATAGCTGTCATCCGGGCACCATGTTCAGAGGCTACCGATTCGAGCAGCGCACGGAACATCTGTACTTCGATATGCTTCGGCAAAATTTGCTCGAGGACCTCGCTGGCGCTCGGCTCGTAGAGATATTCAGCGACATGGACATCTTCAGCCACTTCCTTGGGCACGATCGGCAACAACTGGGTCACTGTCTGTATCTGCGTCATGGCACTCTGGAAAGCGTTATAAACCAGGAAGATGGCATCATATTCACCATCGCGGTAGAGCTCGATAATTTCCTGACCGAGCAAAGCACCGGTGGGGTAGGTCACCTGGCCAGAGGAGAACAAGTTCTCATGCGCCTTGATAATTGCCATCCCGGCACGGCGTTTGAGATAAGTGTTGCCCTTACGACCGGCAATCAGCAGTTCGTAGCTCTCAAAACCCTCCGGGTTCTCATTAATAAAACGCTCGGCAACCTTGGAGATATTGGAATTAAAGCCGCCACAGAGCCCTCGGTCACTGGTGATCAATACAACCAAGGCCTTGCCCTTGCCACGTTCTGCAAGCAAGGGGTGGCTGTCGGCGTCTTCACGCAACGCCAGACTGGAAAGTACGTCCAGCATCTTGTCTGCATAGGGACGGGCCGCAGCGACAGCTTCGTGGGCACGTCGCAACTTGGCCGCCGAAACCATCTTCATGGCCTTGGTGATTTGCTGCGTGTTCTTGACCGTACCGATCCGTTTTTTGATGTCTTTAAGATTTGCCATCTGTTCTTACCCGATCGTTGCGCTATTAAGCGTCAAACTGGCCTTTAAATTCATCGAGAGCCGCTTTGATTTTGTCTTGCAGCTCGTCATCGAGGGCTTTTTTGTCACGTATCGTGTCGAGTACGTCAGAGTAGCTGCTTTCCATAAAGGAAATCATTTCTTTCTCATAACGCTGCACGACTGTTGTAGGGTACTCATCAACATAGCCGTTGTTGACAGCAAAGATCGCTATAACCTGCTTTTCAACCGGCAAGGGCTGATACTGGCCCTGCTTGAGGATCTCAACCAGACGGGCACCACGGTTCAGCTGGCGCTGGGTGGCGGCATCAAGGTCGGAGCCAAACTGGGCGAAAGCAGCCATCTCGCGATACTGGGCAAGATCCAGACGCAAGGTCCCGGCAACCTGCTTCATTGCCTTGACCTGGGCAGAACCACCAACCCGGGAAACCGACAAACCGACGTTGATTGCCGGGCGCACACCGGAGTAAAAGAGGTCGGTCTCGAGGAAGATCTGACCGTCGGTGATCGAAATAACGTTGGTCGGGATATAAGCAGAGACGTCACCAGCCTGGGTTTCGATGATCGGCAGTGCGGTCAGTGAACCTGCACCTTCATCATCGTTAAGCTTGGCGGCGCGCTCGAGCAGACGACTGTGGATATAGAAAACATCACCAGGATAAGCTTCACGGCCTGGTGGACGACGCAAAAGGAGTGAAAGCTGACGATAGGCAACCGCCTGTTTGGAGAGGTCATCGTAGATGATCAGGGCATGTTTGCCACTGTCACGGAAGAACTCACCCATGGTGACACCGGTATAAGGTGCTATAAACTGCATCGTGGCCGGTTCGGACGCTGAGGCAGAAACGACGATGGTGTAGTCCATGGCCCCGTGCTGCTTCAGCTTATCAACCACCTGTGCCACCGTCGAACGCTTCTGGCCGATGGCGACATAGATGCAGATCATGTTCTGACCTTTTTGATTGATGATGGCGTCGGTCGCAACCGCGGTCTTGCCGGTCTGACGATCACCGATGATCAGCTCACGCTGGCCACGGCCGATCGGCACCATGGCGTCGATTGCCTTGAGACCGGTTTGCATCGGCTCATGAACCGACTTACGTGCAACAATGCCGGGGGCCTTGATTTCAACCTTGCTGTAAGTCTCGGTTTCAATCTCACCCTTGCCATCAATCGGGACACCAATACCATTGACAACGCGACCGATCAGCGCTTCGCCGACCGGAACCTGGACGATACGCTCGGTCCGTTTGACCGTGTCGCCTTCCTTGATGTGCTCGGAGTCACCGAGAATCGCAGCGCCGACGTTGTCTTCCTCAAGGTTGAGGACCATGCCCATGGTGTTACCGGGAAACTCCAGCAACTCACCGGCCATCGCCTTGTCCAGGCCATGGATACGGGCAATACCGTCACCGACGGAGATAATGGTGCCAGTTTCGCTGACCTCGACTTCACGACCGAAGTTTTCGATCTGCTTCTTGATAATCGCACTGATTTCTTCTGCTCTGATTTGCATTGTTACGACCTCATCACCCTTCCGTTAAGGATTCTTCGATTCGTTTAAGTTGAGTTTTGACGCTACCATCAAAGAGACGGCCACCGATCTCGGCCTGCAGGCCACCAATCAGCTCTGCATCGACTTTGACGCTTACGACAACCTGCTTGCCGGTCTGCTTTTCCAGGAGCGTGGCAATCGCCTGCTTCTGGACATCGTCCAATTCGCTGGCAGCTGTTATCTTGGCGCTCATGATCCCGGCGAGTTCGTCCGCTAAACGACGGTAGTTACTTTCAATCTGCTCGAGATAACAAAGACGTCCCTTGCTCAGGAGCAAACCGAGAAATTTGTTCATTCCCTCTGTCAGCTCAAGCACCGTGCTGAGATCGGCAAGCATCGCTTGTTTCTTTTCCAGAGCGAGGGTGGGGCTGTCGAGTAATTGGCGCAACAGCTCTTCTCGAGACAGGATATCCTTGACCTGGGCCAACTCGTCACCAAAAGACTCTACCGCCTGTTGTTCCACGCCGAGTTCGACCAACGCCTTGGCATAACGCCGGCTAAGGGCACTGACACTCAATGGAGTTCTCCCACTTTCTGCATATATTCATCGACCAGACGCTGCTGGTCAGCAGCAGAGACCTGCTTTTTCAACATAACCTCTGCAAGTTCCACGGCCAGTCGGGCCGCTTCCTCTCGTAATTCTACGCGGGCATTGGCAATCACACTGGAAGCCTTACTGTCAGCTTCCTGCTCTATTTTAACGGCCATCTCTTTGGCCGCAGCCAGAATCTTTTCACGTTCCAGTTCACCTTCCCGGCGAATCGACGTGGTAATCTTGTCTATCTCTTCCGTTGCCTTCGCCAGCTTTTCGCTGTATTCACGAAACTTGGCTTCGGCAGCCTCTTTGGCGGCCTCGGCTTCGACAAGTGTCTTCTCGATTCCTTCTCTACGGTCTTTCAGGCCCTTGCAAATCGGCTTTTTCAAGAAATAAGCAAGCAGGCCGATCAACAGGGCAAAGTTGAAGCAGCGATAGAGGAAGTCTTTAAGAAGTACACCACCATCAGCGTGGCCACCGTCACCGGAAGCAAAAACTGCTACGGGCACCAGCACGAGAAAGATCAAGATGCAAAGTTTGGCCGGATTACACAGCATTACAGCACGCTTCATCAGACCACCCTCCCCAGGACCTTGCCGGCAATTTCTTTGGCCAGAGCCTCGGTTTCATCACGCAGGGCCTGACGGGCTGTGCTGGCTTCCGCCTGAATCTGCTCCTTGATCGTCTGCAGCTTCCCTGCTGACACCTGTTTCGCCTCGCCAAGGATGCGGGCCTCTTCTTCTTGTGCCGTCTTACGCAAGGTCGCACGTTCTTGTCCGCTCTGTTGACGCGCCTCTTGAAGCTGTGCTTCGTAGCGGGCAATTTGTGCCTGCACCTGCTCGTCTATATCCAGCACCTTGGCTTGAGAACTTTCAATGGTTTCCTTGCGCGCCTGCAAAGCAGCCCGCAACGGCTTGAAAAGCAGCGCGTTGAGCACTGCCATCAGAATCATGAAGTTGACAAACTGCAGGAACAGTGTCCAATTAACCTCGATCACCGTCTTACCTCATTTAGTTCGTGCCACAGGGGACATCGGGATTGTAGAAGACTTAATTTTGAAGAGCCTTAATATTTGATGCTTCGCCCTTGGGGGCAAAGCAGGAGAGGACTATCATGGCACACCAATTATGTCAAGATTCTTTTTAATAAAACGCCTCGAGAAAACGTCTCTCAATGAGACCGGAATGAACACTGTTACTTTTTAATACCGGCATCTGCAGGCTTGGCGTCCGGAGCATCTTCACCTAGGCTCATAGTGATCGTACCGTTCAGACTGACACCATCCTCAACGGACAACGCTGGTGTTTCAATCGTGCCGTCAACCTGAGCCGGAGTACGTAACTCAACGCGTATTTTGGCTTTGATGTTACCTTTGAAGCGCCCGCTCAAGATTAATGTGCCAACTTGCACATCAGCCTGAAGGTCAGCACTCTCCCCGACAATCAAAGTGTCATGAGAGGTCACTTCGCCACGAAAAGCGCCATCTAAGCGAACGATCTCGTTAAACACCAACTTGCCTTCAAACTGGCTGCCAGGGCCAAGAAAGGCCTTGATTTCACTCTTTTCCATCGGAATTTCTTTACGCATCGGTTGTTTTTCCTTCTTGTTAAACATGGGTTACGTTCCTGTTTGTCTATAATTAAGCGACTAAACACCTGGAATCACTAGCTTTACGTTAACGGCCCTCAAAAATGTCTAACAGACGCTCAAACTCTTCCGGGGAGTAATAACTGATTTCTATTTTGCCGCCCTTGCCGCCGCGAACTTGAGGCTTGATGCTCACCTTGGTACCGAGACAGCGCTGTAAGCGTGCGGCCAGAGCCACCAACTCGGGATCATTCCGGGTTTTGCGAGGTGCGATCCTGCCTTGGCCACTCTTGAGCTTCTTGACCAGAGCCTCGGTCTGGCGCACTGAAAACTGCTTCTTGACAACCTGATCGCGGGCATCCTTGATCCTTGTTGCACTCTCCAGCGCCAACAGGGCTCGAGCATGCCCCATGGTGAGCTGACCAGTAACCACATCCTGCTGGATGGCCTCAGGCAAACGCAAAAGACGCAAAACATTGGCGACCGTCGGCCGCTCACGACCGACCCGCTTAGCGACTTCGTCCTGGGACAGGTCAAAATTATTCATCAGGTGTCGATAGGCCTCAGCCTCCTCGATCGGATTCAGGTCTTCGCGCTGGATATTTTCGATCAAGGCCATCTCCAGAGCCCAATCTTCAGAGACATCCTGAATGATAACCGGAACTTCCTTAAGACCTGCCTTCTGTGCTGCTCGCCAGCGCCGCTCGCCGGCAATAATCTGGTAATGGTCGCCCGTGTGACGTACCACCAGAGGCTGTATCACGCCCTTTTCGCGTATCGATGCAACCAACTCCGCCATTTTGGCATCATTAAAGGTTTTGCGTGGTTGGTGGTGATGCGGCTTGAGATCTTCGACTGGACAGACGAAATACTTGTGTCGACCATCCTGGGAGGCAGATGTCAGCAAAGCACCGATACCCTTGCCGAGAGCGGGACGCTTGGCCATTCTTATGGTGACTCCTTGCGAATGATTTCACTCGCTAAATCCAGATAAGCCTTAGCCCCCCGCGAAGAAATATCGTAGAGCAGGGCTGGCAGACCGTGACTGGGCGCTTCAGAAAGGCGCACATTGCGAGGAATCATGGTTTCAAAGACCTGGGTGGAGAAATGCTTGCGAATCTCATCACTGACTTGATGGGACAGGTTGTTGCGGGCATCAAACATTGTCAGCAGGATCCCGCGGATCGTCAGACCGGGATTTAATTCCCGCTGAATCAGACGCACCGTGTTGATCAACTGACTCAATCCCTCCATAGCATAAAACTCGCACTGAAGGGGTATCAGTACGCTGTCTGCGGCGGTCAGGGCGTTAATCGTCAACAGTCCGAGAGAAGGGGGGACAATCGATCAAGATATAGTCGTATTCTTGTGTGACTTCGGAAAGGGCGGTTTTTAACTTGTTTTCACGCGCCAGGGCTGAGATCAGTTCCACCTCGGCACCGATCAGATCGGGGTTGGCGGGCAGCAGGTGAAGAGGGACCGATTGACGTGCTTTGACGCAGCACGTCAATCGGGACAGCACCGATCAGCGCATGATAAACGGTCTGCTTCATGCTGTGCGGATCGACACCGACACCACTGGTGGCGTTGGCCTGGGGATCCAGGTCAACCAGCAGAGTGCGCTTCTCAGCAACAGCCAGAGATGCCGCAAGATTCACCGCTGTCGTGGTCTTGCCGACACCGCCTTTTTGATTGGCAATGGCGATTATACGGGCCATGCCTCTACCCTCCTCACAGGTGAAATTTTTAAGTCGCTCAGACTAACATAAGCATTTGGATCTGCATAGGAAATTTGCCTGGAGACGTCAAACCACCAGATATTGACACACCACCAAAAACAAACACTAGATATGGTGGAAATATCATTTTAGCGGGTCAATTTGTCCAGGCAGCGGGTCAATTCAACCAGGCAACGCTCGGCTCCGGAAACAGGGCAAGTTCACGCGATGCAAAGAGGCAGACCAGCCGGCCTGTCTCAGCAGGTCGTGCTGTTTCGCAAAGCTCACGCGAGCCCTCGGGGCCCCTTCATGGCAACCAGGCGACCACCTGGGGCGAGGAAAGGGCTCGGCCAGGACAACCAGTTCACCAAGAGAACAAAGAGCTCGGGCGGTCACCAAATCGAAACTCAGCCCGATAATCCCGGTGATCGGCCAACCTTTTCGACACGTTCATGAAGCGCCGTAAAACCGTGCAAACCAAGGGTTCGTACGATATGGCGCTGGAAATCAACCTTTTTACCAACGGCATCAACGGAGACAACGTCAAGCTCGGGACAGACTATTTTCAAGGGCAACGCGGGGAAGCCGGCGCCGGACCCGATATCGAGCAGACGGGTCGCTTGCCGGGCAAAAGGGAGCAAGGTCAAGGAATCGATCAAGTGCTTCTCCAACACCTCATCACGGTCAGTGATTGCAGTCAGGTTCCGGCGAGGATTCCAGCGCAACAACTCGTCGACCAACCGACTTAAAAGGAGCACAGCCCTGGAATCTACCTTCAGACCAAGCCCGCACAACAGCTCTGGCAACACCATGGGAAGCCCACCTCAACGCCGCAGAAAAACAGTTAAAATTGCAATCGCTGCCGGGGTCACACCTGGAATTCGTCCAGCCTGGCCAAGGGTGCGAGGTGTCACCTTCATAAGCTTTTCAAGAACCTCGGCGGACAAACCATTCACCGCTTCATAATCAAAGCTTCTTGGAATTACAAGGCTTTCCTGGCGCTTGAAGCGCTCAACCTGTTCCAGCTGGCGACGAATATAGCCAGCGTATTTGACCTCGGTTTCTAACTCGACGCGCACCTCCTCAGACAAGCCGGTCAACTCCGGGTCGAGAAAACTCAGGTCGTCAATGCCGATCTCGGGCCTGCGCAACAATTCCTCCAGCGAAGCACCATTTTTCAAATCCTGTAGACCCAGACGCGACAAGACCTCGCGGTTGCCCGGAGAGATCCGGACCCTCTGTAAACATACTTGTCCCCGCTCCAGGGCAGCAAGTTTAGCGGAAAATCGCTCCCAGCGAGCATCTGTCAACAGACCAATCTCTCGACCGAGAGGACTGAGCCGCTGGTCAGCATTATCCTCACGCAGCAAGAGACGATATTCCGCCCGCGAGGTGAACATCCGGTAAGGCTCCCGGGCACCCAGGTTCACCAGGTCGTCTACCAGCACACCGAGATAGCCCTGGTCTCGACCGATCACTACCGGTTCACGCCCTTTAACCTGCAACGCCGCGTTTATACCTGCAAGAAGCCCTTGACCGGCGGCTTCTTCATAACCAGAGGTGCCATTGATCTGCCCGGCATGGTAGAGGCCGCGCAACAGTTTGGTCTCAAGGGCCGGGTTTAATTGAATCGGATCAACATAATCGTATTCGATCGCGTAGCCGGGCCGCATAATCTCAACTCGCTCAAGACCCTTCATGGTTCTCAGGTAAGCCAGCTGCACATCAACCGGCAACGAGGTGGACACACCGTTCGGGTAAACTTCGCCACTCGTCAGGCCTTCCGGCTCCAAAAAGACCTGATGGTGGTCCTTCTCAGGAAAACGCACCACCTTATCCTCAATAGACGGGCAATAACGTGGGCCCACACCCTCGATAACACCGGAATAAAGAGGGGAGCGGTCCAATCCGCCACGAATCACTTCGTGAGTACGTTCGTTGGTATAGGTGATATGACAGGGGACTTGCGGACGATCAAGACTCAGCGTATCAGCGGAAAAGGGCTTAGGGTTGGGGTCTCCAGGCTGCTCCTCCAGTTCGGAAAAATCAATTGTTGCGGCGGCCAGGCGAGGTGGCGTCCCGGTTTTCAAACGACCCACAGCAAAGCCAAGAGAGCGCAACTGGTCTGAAAGCCCCTCCGAGGGGGGCTCTCCGGCACGACCACCCGGATAGTGGGACAGACCGACATGGATAAGTCCGTGCATAAAAGTCCCGGTCGTCAAAATAACCGTTGGTGACATAAAACGCAGGCCGTCGCGGGTCTCCACCCCGGCAACCCGCTCTCCCTCGACCACCAGACTGACAACCTGCCCCTGCTTGAGATCAAGACCCGCCTGAGCCTCGACGACCTGCTTCATGCGGGAGCGATAAAGGTCGCGGTCAGCCTGAGCCCGCGAGGCCCTTACCGCAGGACCCTTTTTGGTATTAAGTACACGGAACTGTATACCGGTGGCGTCGATATTGCGCGCCATTTCACCACCCAGCGCATCGATCTCGCGTACCAGGTGCCCCTTGGCCAGTCCTCCAATTGCCGGATTGCACGACATCTGGGCGACAGCATCAAGGTTAAGCGTCAAAAGCAGAGTATGGCAACCCATACGGGCCGCCGCCAACGCCGCCTCACATCCGGCATGGCCGGCACCAACCACGATAACTTTGTAATCTTCCGCCATAGACGCAAGCCTTTCAGGTGCTTCTTATCAATGTTTCACGTGGAACAACCGGCAACAGAGCCAGACAATGTTTCACGTGAAACACCGAGCTACTTACCAACACAAAACTGGCTGAAAATCTGCTCAAGAATCTCATCCGCCGCAGTCTCTCCGGTAATCAAACCAAGCGCAGACAACGCTTCACGCAGATCCATCGCCAGGCACTCCAGGGGAACAGAAGCTTCAGCAGAAACAAAAAGCTGTTTAAGAGCGTCCCGGGCCAACAACAAAGCCTCGCGATGGCGACGTTCTGTGACCACAACGCCCTCATTGCCGGAAGAAACCGTATCACCCCTTAAGGAACTCAAGAATCGCTGCCGACAAATCATCAAGACCGAGGCTGTATTTGGCCGAGACAGCAACCCTGCCCGCAAAACCGACCAATCGATCAAGATCGCAATTTTGTGCCTGATCGCTCTTATTGACAACCACCAGCGTTTTGACAGGCCGGCATAGCTCCAAAGCCAAAAAGTCCTGGTCGGTCAGGGGACACGAACCGTCAACAACCATCAGGACCAGATCAGCAGCAGCAGCCTTTTCCCGGGCGCGGCGCACACCTTCCTGTTCGACCGGATCATCAGTATCACGAACCCCGGCCGCATCAACCAGACGAACCGGAAAACCGGCCAGAACCAGCTGTTCCTCCAGAGTGTCGCGGGTGGTTCCTGCAAGCTCATTAACAATTGCCCTTGATTCACCAAGGATCGCGTTCATCAAAGAGCTTTTGCCCACATTGGGTCGCCCGAGAATCAAAACACTGACCCCTTCACGCAAGACACGACCAACCTCAAAACTCTCAACCAGGAGATCTATCTGCGAAGAGATCTTTCGAAGAGGCGAAAGCAAAGAGGAAGATCAAGCGTACCGACTTCATCGTCAGGAAAGTCAATATGGGCTTCCAGCAGGGCCAGGGCCTGTTTGAGTTGTTCAGAAAAAGCATAGATCTTCCTGGAAAGATGGCCGTCAAGCTGATCAAGGGCAACCCGGCTGGCGCGCTCTGATTGAGCCCTGATCACACCGATAACCGCTTCAGCCTGTGCCAGATCCAGGCGACCATTCAGAAAGGCTCGCTGAGTAAACTCTCCCGGATCGGCCATGCGCGCACCCACACCCAGAAAGAGATCGAGAACACTACGCATAATCTGGGTGCCGCCATGACAATGCACCTCAACCACATCCTCGCCGGTATATGATCTGGGAGCACGCATAATCACAACCAAAACCTCGTCGACCCTCTCCCCATCACAACTTAAGAGGTGTCCGTGGTGGAGTTTGTGCGATTCCATCCTGGCGACAGCCCGCTTGCCATGAAAAGTGCAATCGAGGAAAGCGGCCGCCTGTGGACCAGAGAGGCGAACAATGCCAACACCACCCTCACCGGGCGCAGTTGCTGGTGCAACGATGGTATCAAACGACGACATCAACTAACCTCGCAGCTGAAGAATAATGATCTTGCGGCCGCCTTCGTGTTTCTTCGAATGAGACTCTAGATTCGATTCCTGCTTAAATAGCTCATGTAGAACACGACGATCATTGAGGACCAAAGGTGGGGTGGTGGCTGGTTCACCGGACTGACGGACGCGACGGACCATGCGACGGGCCAAACTGGTCAGAAAAGCCCGACGACGCCCTCGATAACCATCAACATCAAGAAGGATCGACGAGCGGTCTGTGGTCAGGCGGTCCGTCATGGTAGCGACCAGGGTTTGCAGCGCATCCAGGGTTTGTCCCTGACGTCCGATCAAGCGACTCGGATCCTGTGTTACCAGGTTGAGCTCAACCTGATTGCCGGAAGAAACCAGCTCAACGTCAGCGACAAGAGCGCTCAGCAGCAATAGTCGGCGGGTAAGTTGACGGGCAATAACACCGCGATCATGCAGCTTGACACAGACCCTCGCCGGACGCTTGAAGAACATACCAAGCAAGCCCGATGAATGCACCTGCAACACTTCAACATCAACGTCAGCACGGGTGCAGCTTAATTGCGCAAGCGCCTTTTCAACGGCTGCATCCAGGCTTTCTGCCGTAACTTCAACATGCAGGTGCCGTTGCTTCATAGTGCGCGATCAGGTGGCCTTCCGGTGGATGAAGTATTGCTGCAAAATTGTTAAAAGGTTGTTTACCAACCAATAGATGACCAGGCCTGACGGGAAGTTCAGGAACATGAACGTGAAGATGACCGGCATCATCATGAAAATCTTGGCCTGCATCGGGTCTGCAGTCGTCGGCGTCATCTTCTGCTGCACAAACATACTCGCACCCATCAGCAAGGGCGTGATGTAATAAGGATCTTTGGCTGAGAGGTCTGTCAACCAGAAAGCAAAGTCCGCATGCCGCAGAGCGATAGAACCGAGCAGAACCTTGTAGAGCGCAAAGAAAACCGGGATCTGCACCAGCATCGGCAGGCATCCCCCCAGCGGGTTGACACTATGAGTCTTATAAAGCGCCATCATCTCTTTGTTCAGGCGCTCTTTGTCGTTTTTAAACCTCTCGCGCAACTTCGCCATCTCCGGCTGAAGTTTCTGCATCGACTTCATTGATGAGTAGCTCTTGTGAGTCAAGGGCCAGAAAACAATCTTGATCAAGATCGTCAGAAGAATAATGGCGACACCATAGTTCTTGAAATAACCATAGAAGAAGGTCAAAACAGTAAAGAGCGGTTGGGCCAACAGATTAAAGAAGCCGAACTCCACAACCTTGTCCAGTTGATGGCCGGCGGCTTTGAGCAGGGCAGGTTCTTTCGGACCGATATACACCAGATAGTCCAGCTTGTGCCGCTCACCGCCTTGCAAGGTAAAATAAGGCGACTCCAGGAGGTTTTCTATCGCATCACCTTTGCGCACAAGCTGGGTTCTTTCCACGGCCTGCGCACCCGGAACGACGACGGAGAGGAAATACTTGGTCTGGAAAGAAGTCCAGACGACATCCTGACTGTAAGCAACAGATCCGTCTTTAAGGTCATCAACATCAACCTCCTCTATCTCCTCCTTCACCAGGGTGGCCGGACCGGAAAAGGAGTAACTGTCTGTATTGAGCAAATCATCCCAGCGTTGCACCAAAGCGTAGTTAATGGTGCCGCGCAAGGGGATTGTACTGGTGTTTTGCAGCTCAAGAGCGCTATCGATGGTGTACAGGTCACCGTGCAGCAGGAAGGTTTTTACATATTTTATGCCGTTAGCTGCAACATGCTGGAAACGAAGTTCGACCTGATCGTGCCCGGCAACCGTAACAACGTCTTCGGCGGCGGTTTCAAAGTGGGCGTCTTCGTTTAAGACAAATCCTTCTGAGCCGGTTGTGCGCAAGGTCGCATAACGCAACGGGCCCGGTTCATACATCTGTACGGGCGGAGAATCTTTGGCGGCCGTGGCTCGATAATCCTTCAGTTTAAAAGAGACCAGTCGCGCACCCTGGGTTGTGAAGACCGCCTGATACCTGTCCGTTTCGACGGTGATCTCCCGCTGAGGTGCTGTCGTTACTGTCACGGAAGTGTCTACCGGGTCGACAGGAGCCATCTCGTTTGTTTCAACGGTTTTTATTTCAGGAGCAACCTGTTTCTCTGTTTCGGTAGTGACCACCTGCTGCACTTTTTCATTGTCGACAGGTTGCTGCCGGTCTTTTTGTGTCGGCGGAAAAAAGACGGTAAAACCCATCCAGACAACCAGCATGAGGACCATGGCAAGAAGTAGGTTTTTATTTTCACCAGAATTCATAATTAAGAAAAACTCCTGTTATAAACGTAACTTAGGACCCTGGTCAACAGGATCATACCCACCAGGGTGCCAGGGGTGACAACGGGCCAAACGTTTAAGGCCTAACCAGAGACCGCCTACAACACCATGCCTGTTAACAGCATCCAGGGTGTACATAGAGCAGGAAGGATAAAAACGGCAGGTTGGTGGCTTCAATGGGGAAATGAACGCTCTGTAAAAGCGAATGCCCGCTATGGCTAACCGTTTAAACATGATCATCGGTCTCCAGGCGGGCAAAGACGGTTAGAAGTTCCCGATCCAATTGCAAGTGATTCAGGTGTCCGGCTTGGCGTTTGGCTATAATCGAGATATCCAGGAAAGGCCTGAACTGCTTTCGGTGTATCCTGAACAACTCACGAATCCAACGTTTAAGCTGATTGCGGCGAACAGCATTACCAACTTTGCGACTTACAGTTATTCCCAACCGTGAGCATTCCCGGCCGGGATTCACAATCACAACAAAATGGCTGGAGTGATAACGTTGACCCTCACGCCAGGTTCGATCATAATCACTGGACCGACGTATGCGGTAGCACCGTTGAAAGGTCTGCTCACTTTTCACCCGGAAGAAAGGCTACTTGATCGGAATTGTTGCAGCCAGAATTTTGCGGCCCCTTGCGCGCCGACGTTTGATAAGATTCGCACCGCCCTTGGTGCGCATGCGCTTACGAAAACCATGAGTACGTTTACGACTGACTTTACTTGGTTGATAGGTACGCTTCATAACCGTTTAGATCTCCTGTATCTTGCAAAGATGGTGATTTTTGTAAAAAGAACTTTTAAGCATAATTACAGAACAAAGTCAAGAACGAAAAACAATATCAGGGTTTTAAGTTATTCTTCCAGCGGTCGTTTTCTCTTGCAATAAAAAATAGCCTCTGATAACCTTTGACGTCAAGTTTTTCACCTGTTACTTTAAGTCCAACCCCCTGATTTCAGACTCTTTTTAAGTTATCCACGGTTGTTTAAAAGTTTGTGGATAAATCTGTTTTTACAGAACATTTCTGACTGCTTGAGTTACGACAGATACCGGTATGAGTAAACTCTGGGATGACACCCTTACACATCTAGAACTGAACCTCAGTCCACAACACTTTTCAACCTGGATAAAACCGTTGAAACTCGTCAAAATCGAGCAAGACATGGTTTATCTGGAAGTTCCAAACAGGTTTGTTCTTGATTGGGTGAAGGAAAACTACAGCAAACTCATACAAAAAATTCTTTCAGAGCTCTCTGCCGTCACTTATCGTCTCCAGTTCAACGTTTCAGATCAAAGCAAAGACAACTTTGCCAAAAGAATGACTGCCGTTGAAAACACAATAAAAACACCCGTCAAGAGCAAGACAGCCATAGCAAAAAAGAATCCCGTTTATCTTAATCTGAACAGTAAATACACCTTTGAGGAGTTTGTCTCCGGCTCATCAAATCAGTTTGCTTACGCAGCCGCCATGGCTGTCGCCAACAACCCGGCAACAACCTATAATCCCCTTTTTATTTACGGCGGTGTCGGCTTGGGAAAAACCCACCTGGTCAATGCTATAGGCAACGCTATTCTTAAAAAATCACCGCAGATGCGTATATGTTACTATACCTCTGAAAAATTCATGAACGAGTTGATCAATTCGTTGCGTTATAATCGCATGGATGAGTTCCGCAACAAGTTTCGATCCATGGATGTTCTTCTTATAGATGATATTCAGTTTTTAGCCGGCAAGGAACGTACCCAGGAGGAATTTTTCCATACCTTCAATGCCCTTTATGATGCACATAAACAGATTATTGTTACTTCTGATAAGTTTCCAAAAGAAATTCCCGGTCTCGAAGAAAGATTGCGTTCCCGGTTCGAGTGGGGATTGATTGCCGATATACAACCACCGGATGTGGAAACCAAGCTGGCTATTTTGAAAATGAAAGCAGAACAAAATAATATCAAACTTCCCGAAGAGGTTTTTTTGTTTCTGGCTAATTCCATTTGCAACAATGTCCGTGAACTGGAAGGTTACCTGATCAGGGTCGGTGCTTATGCCAGTCTTACTTCTATTCCTATTTCACTGGAAATGGCTCGTGATGTTCTCAAGGATATTATTGTTGAACGTAACAGAGTATTGACTGTAGAAGAAATAATCAAAAAAGTCAGCAGCCATTTTAATATAAAAATATCTGATATAAAATCACCCAAGAGACTCAAAGCAATTGTTCTTCCCAGGCAGATAGCCATGTACATATCGCGGCAACTGACCTCATGTTCTTATCCGGAGATAGGTGAACGCTTCGGTGGTAAAGATCATTCCACTATCATTCATGCTATTCGCAAGATAGAAAAAATTATGGAAGACGATTTTCAATTACGCAATACAATTGAAAATATAAAGAAGGAAATGACCAATTAAAAAGAGGTTTGAATGGCGGCTGTTTATAAGTTCTTTAAAAACTTCTTTATAGGCTGGGGATAAAACAAAAAAATTTAAAATTGTTATTTATCCCCATTTTACCAACATCTTTTAACGTATTTTTTAAACAACATAAGAGTCGAAAATTACAATAAAAAAACAACTTTTAAACATATACACAGACACTATTACTACTACTATATTCTTATTTTATATATCTTAAATATAAGTAAAGCCTGTTGATGAGGAGGTCATTTTGAATTTCACTATTGAAAAAGAGGTTTTTCTCAAAGGGTTAGCCAGAGTCCAGGGTATTGTTGAGAAACGAAATACCATACCTATACTTTCAAACGTTCTTATTGAGGGTGCAGATGGTGAACTGCATCTGACAGCAACAGATCTTGAAGTCGGTATGAAATCTATCTATCCGGCAAATATACGCACACCTGGAAAAGTTACTGTCTCTGCTAAAAAACTGTATGAAATTGTCAAGGAACTGCCGGACAAAGAAATCAGTTTTAATTCCAAGGATAACTGTTGGATAGAAGTGGAGTGTGGCAAAGCTCAGTTTAATATTGTTGGATTGTCAGCAGAGGAATTTCCTGATTTTCCAAAACCTAACGAAGGTAATTTCATCTCTCTTGCCAGTTCTCTCTTTAAGGAGATGATAGAAAAGACCTTTTTTGCCGTATCTCAGGATGAGAGTAAATATAATCTGAATGGCATTTTCTGTCAGGTTAAGGAAGATACGAATCAACTCCGTCTGGTGGCTACTGATGGTCACAGACTTTCCATGATAGAAAAGGACATTGAGGTTATTGAGAGTCTGGAATTATCACGAGGCGTTATTTTGCCGCGTAAGGGTATTCTTGAATTAAAAAAACTTGCCGAAGAAGGAGAGGGTGATCTTCAATTAGGTTTTATGGACAATAATGCTGTTATCAGCAAAAACAAAACTGTCATTATAATGCGCTTAATCGACGGTGAGTTTCCTGATTATGATCGCGTTATCCCAAAAACCAATGAACAACAGGCCACAATTGCTGTTGATCCCTTCCTGCATGCTTTGCGTCGTATGATTATTGTTTCCAGCGAAAAGTCACGTGGCGTAAAGATGAATTTCAAAACTGATCTTCTCGAAGTTTCATCATCAAATCCGGAGTTAGGTGATGCTCGTGAAGAATTGACGATTGAATATAAAGGTCCGGAGATTTCCGTAGGTTTTAATGCTCGTTATCTGCTCGATATATTGCAGGTCCAGGATCAAGAGTATATTCGCATGATTCTCAAGGATAATCTTTCACCAGGGTTAATCAAACCGGTTGATGAAGATGGTTATCTCGCGGTTATAATGCCGATGCGACTCTAATAGGATTTTTATAAAAAAGCCTTTAACTTTTAAGGCTTTTTTCTTGATAGTTGTATGATTCTAAAAAATTTGAAGCTTCGCTGTTACCGCAATCTGGAAGAATTAAATCTTGCCTGGAACGAGCATTTCAACGTCATTTATGGACGCAATGCTCAAGGAAAAACAAATCTTCTCGAAGCTATTTACCTGTTGGGGCACCTGAAGAGTTTTCGTGGAGCTCGGGGACAGGAATTGATAAATCATGCCGACGAAACAGCATGGATTGGCGCTGATGTTTATAAGAGCGGAGTAAATAATCGGCTTGAGATAGGGTTGCATAAAAATGGTCGCAATCCACGAGTTGACGGCAAAACAGTTCAGAAACTCAGTCAATTTCTCGGTTACTTGCGAACCGTGCTCTTTACGCCGGAAGAGTTAGGTAATATTAAGGGCTTTCCGACCGGTCGTCGGGCGCTGCTTGATCGAGCCATATTACAGGTAGAAGCCACATACCTTGATCGTGTTCAAGAGTATGACAGAATTTTACGCCAACGTAATCAACTGCTAAAAAAAGAGGTTGATGAAAAAGAACTCTCGCCCTGGACAGAAGCCCTGATTCGCAGCGGTAGCAGGATTCGCCATGAGCGACACCTATATCTGAAAAGATTTAAGCCGTTTCTTTACCAGGTCTACAGAGAAATTACCGGTGGTACAGAATCTGCCGAATTAAACTATTCGGTTGAGCCAAAAACATTAAAAGAAATAGCTGATCATTTGAGCGCAGCTTTTGAAAGGTTAGCTGCCCGTGAAAAAAAAATGGGCATGACCTTGGCCGGACCGCATCGTGACGACTTGACGTTTATGGTTAACGAACGATCATTGCGTGCTTTTGGCTCACAGGGTCAGCAAAGGTCTTTTTTACTCGCCTTCAAGGCGGCTCAGGTTATGGATCTGGAAGAGCAGTTTAAAGATCCACCGGTCCTGTTGCTTGACGATCTGGCCAGCGAACTGGACAGTCGGCGCCAGGAAGGTTTTTTTAATTTTCTTTTGAATCGTCGCGGCCAGGTTTTCCTGACCTCTACGCAGCAACCGGTCTTGGCTGATTCAGTACGCAAGACGGCAAGTTTTTATAAGGTTGACCAGGGTTTGGTCTCCGCCACATCCCCAGAACGAGGGTGACATGACACAAAAACTGAACAAAGAGTACAATGCAGGAAGTATTACCGTTTTAGAAGGTTTATCGGCCGTTCGTAAGCGGCCCGCGATGTATATCGGTACCACGGCTATACAGGGCTTACATCACCTGGTTTATGAGGTAGTGGACAACTCTATTGACGAAGCTCTGGCTGGTCATTGTGATGATATCAAGGTGGTTATCCATGTTGATAATTCAATCACAGTCACAGATAACGGCCGGGGAATCCCGGTTGATATGCACCCCACGCAAAAAAAACCAGCGGCCGAGGTAGTTATGACGGTCCTGCACGCCGGCGGCAAGTTCGATAGCGACAGCTACAAGGTCTCCGGTGGTCTGCATGGCGTTGGTGTTTCGGTGGTTAATGCACTCTCAAGTCGTCTGGAACTCGAAATTCGTCGAGACGGTAAAATTTACCGGCAAAACTACGAGCGTGGTGTTCCGACTGGAGACTTGATCGAGGATGGCGAAACCAAACGCCGTGGCACCAGAATCCTCTTCTGGCCGGATCCTGAAATTTTTGAAACCACAGATTTTTCCTTTGAAACTTTGTCACGACGTATCCGCGAGATGGCTTTCCTGAATGCCGGCGTCAAAATTGAAATTATTGATGAGCGGACCGAAAAAAGTCACGTTTTCCACTACGAAGGCGGCATTGTTTCTTTTGTCGAATATCTCAATCGCGCCAAAACCCCTCTGCATCCAAAACCTATTTTTTTTACCGGTATCAGGGAGGATGTCGAAATTGATATCGCCATCCAGTATAACGACGCTTATGATGAGAAAATTTACTCTTTTGCCAACAATATCAATACTCACGAAGGTGGCACCCATCTGAGCGGTTTCAAGTCGGCGCTGACGCGCACCATGAACACCTATGCGACGGCCAATAATCTGCTGAAAAACATGAAAACCACGATCTCTGGAGATGATCTGCGCGAAGGCATGGCCGCAGTTCTTTCCGTCAAACTTCCCGAGCCGCAGTTTGAGGGCCAGACCAAAACCAAGCTGGGTAACTCGGAAATTAAGGGCTATGTCGAAACCCTGATGAATGAAAAACTGGCGGAATATCTCGAAGAGAATCCGTCGGTGGCCCGCAAAATTCTTGAAAAAGGTATCGATGCAGCCCGCGCCCGTGAAGCGGCGCGCAAAGCACGCGACCTGACCCGCCGTAAAGGTGCTCTGGACGGTCTCGCCCTGCCGGGCAAACTGGCTGATTGCCAGGAGAAGGATCCGGCACTGTGCGAACTCTATCTGGTCGAGGGCGACTCGGCCGGTGGTAGCGCCAAACAGGGACGCGAGCGCCGCTATCAGGCGATTTTGCCGCTCAAGGGTAAAATTCTCAATGTGGAGAAGGCGCGTTTTGACAAGATGATAACTTCTAACGAGATCCGTACTCTGATCACGGCGATGGGCACCAGTATAGGTAAAGAAGATTTTGATCTGAGCAAACTACGTTACCACCGAATCATCATCATGACCGACGCCGATGTCGACGGTTCGCATATTCGCACCCTGCTCCTGACCTTCTTCTTCCGTCAGATGACGGAACTGGTTGAACGTGGTCATCTCTATATTGCGCAACCACCGCTCTATAAGGCCAAGCGCGGCAAGAAAGAGCTCTACCTGAAGGACGAAGATGCTTTGCGTGAATACCTGCTCGACGAGGGCGTTGAAGGCATGACCGTGAGGATGGAGAAGAGCGGCAAAGTGTTGCGCGGCAAACAGATTATCCCGACCTTGCGCAACATTCTTCTGTACAACGAACATTTCAGCAAGATGGTCCACAAAGGCATCCACGCCGAAGTCCTCAAGGTTTTTGTCAGTGGCAAGCTGCAGAACGGTTTCGCCGACCTGATTGACCTCGAACCTTTGGCTGTCAAGTTACGCAAGATAGCACCCGAGGCCGAATTTTCGGTCTCTAATGATCCACCACGAATTCTTTATATAAACGGCAGCCTGCGTTCCTATATCGATCAGAAGGTGCTCGAGAGTCTGTCGATGTACGAGTACAAACTGTTGTTGCAGTCATACAAACAGGTAGAAGATATCTGTTTGAATGAGAATGCCATGATCAGTAAGGAAGGGCAGGAAGAGATGGTGGTGAGCGATCGCCAGGCCATACTTGAATATTTCTTCGCTCGGGCCAAGAAGGGCCAGTACATCCAGCGCTACAAGGGCTTGGGTGAGATGAACCCTTCACAGCTTTGGGAGACCACTATGGATCCGGAGAAACGGGTCTTGCTGCAGGTTAAGATCGAAGACAGCATTGAAGCGGAACAGATTTTTACCGTGTTGATGGGCGACCAGGTCGAGCCGCGCCGCGAATTCATCGAAAAAAATGCCTTGAACGTATCGAACTTGGACGTTTAAAACCCGGAACGCGGGATGCGAAAACCTTGGATTAGGTAAATTCGCGTACCCTGTTCCTCGTACTTGATTTCCGGAGGAAATCCTAGATGCTTTCAGAACAGAACAAAGTCAGCGTCAATATCGAAGACGAAATGCGTAAGTCCTATATGGACTATGCGATGAGCGTTATTGTCGGCCGGGCTCTGCCGGACGTACGAGACGGTCTCAAGCCGGTCCACCGGCGGGTGCTCTTCGCCATGAGTGAGCTGAATAACGATTATAACAAGCCGTACAAGAAATCGGCTCGCGTGGTCGGTGACGTGATTGGTAAGTACCATCCCCATGGTGACTCTGCAGTCTACGACACCATCGTCCGCATGGCTCAAGACTTCTCTATGCGCCACCCGCTGATCGACGGCCAGGGCAACTTCGGTTCAGTTGACGGCGACTCGGCGGCGGCTATGCGTTATACCGAAGTTCGCATGGATCGCTTGGCTCATGAACTGCTCAACGACCTCGATAAGGAAACCGTTGAGTTCGGCCCCAACTACGACGATTCTCTCGAAGAACCTCTGGTCTTGCCCTGCAAGTTTCCCAACCTGCTGGTCAACGGTTCCGAGGGGATTGCGGTTGGTATGGCGACCAAGATCCCGCCGCACAACCTGAGCGAGATAATTGACGGCCTGATTGCAGTGATCGATGACCCGAAACTTGAGATCGAGGCACTGTTTGAGCTTATCCCTGGCCCCGATTTTCCCACCGGCGGCTTCATCATGGGTCGGGACAGCATCCATCAAGCTTATCGCACCGGGCGTGGCATCATTCCGATGCGCGCCAAGGCAATGGTCGAGCAGAACAGACGCACCAGCCGTGAGAGCATCATCGTTACCGAGATACCCTTCCAGGTTAACAAGGCGCGCCTGATAGAAAAAATTGCCGACCTGGTTCGCGATAAGAGAATCGAGGGGATTTCCGACCTACGTGATGAATCGGATCGTGATGGCATGCGCATCGTCATCGAACTGAAACGTGACAGCATTCCCCAGGTAGTGCTCAACCAGCTCTACAAGATGACGGCGATGCATTCGTCCTTCGGTATTATCATGCTGGCGATAGTCAAAGGACAACCGAGGATTCTGACGCTGCGCGAGGTGCTGGATCATTTTATCGATCATCGCAAGGAGATAGTCACTCGCCGGACTTTGTTCGAGCTGAAGAAGGCCGAGGCCCGCGCCCATATCCTCGAAGGTCTCAAGATCGCCCTGGACAACCTCGATGAGGTGATTCAGGTCATCAAGTCCAGTGCCAATCCGGCCGAGGCCAAGGAAAGGTTGATCGCGCGCTTCGAACTGAGCGAGATCCAGGCCCAGGCGATTCTCGAAATGCGCCTGCATCGTCTGACCGGGCTTGAGCGCGACAAGATCATGGCGGAGTACAAGCAGGTTTTATCCCTGATCGAAAGACTTAAAGAGATCCTCGCCAGCGAGTTGGAGATCCTCAAGATCATCAAGGGCGAATTGATCGATATCCAGGCTCGTTTCAGCAACCCACGCCGCACCGAGATTATCGCCGTGGCTGCTGACCTCTCCATCGAGGACATGATCGTCGAAGAAGATATGGTGGTTACCGTGTCACATTCCGGTTACATCAAACGCAACGCGGTTTCGCTCTACCGGGCGCAAAGGCGCGGCGGCAAAGGTGCGACCGGCATGCGTCCCAAGGAAGAGGACTTTGTTGAAAACCTCTTCATTGCCTCGACCCACAGCTATGTGTTGATCTTTACCAACAAAGGCAAGGTTTACTGGCTCAAGGTCCATGAGATCCCGCAGGGCGGCCGCGCTGCGCGCGGCACGGCAGTCGTTAACCTGTTAAATCTGGCAGAAGATGAAAGTGTCAGGACGATTTTGCCGGTCAAGGAATTCTCCGAGGGTCGTTTCATTATTACGGCCACCAAGAAGGGAACGGTCAAGAAAACTGACCTGCTGGCGTATTCCCATCCGCGCCAGGGTGGTATCATCGCGCTGACCATCGATGACGGCGACAGTCTGATCGCAGCACGTCTGACCGATGGCACCATGGATATTCTCCTGGCTAGCTGTAACGGCAAATCGATCCGTTTTGCTGAAGCCGGTGCCCGGCCGATGGGGCGTACCTCCCGTGGTGTGCGTGGTATGAGGTTGGATGATGGTGATGAAATCATCGGTATGGAAGTTGTCACAGATGCCACCGCAGCAACCCTGGTCTCCGTGACAGAGACCGGTTACGGCAAGCGCACCAGTCTTGATGAATACCGTGTTCAGAGCCGTGGCGGCAAAGGGATTATCACCATCAAGACCGGTGGTCGCAACGGCAAGGTGATTGATGTTAAACTGGTCGATGACGAATCCGACCTGATGTTTATTACCGGACGGGGCAAGGTTCTGCGCACACGGGTCAGTGCTCTTTCGGTCATTGGTCGTAACACCATGGGTGTGCGTCTGATGGTGTTGGAGGCAGAAGAGCGGATTGTAGCCGTCGCCAAACTGGCAGAGAAGGAAGATGATGAAGGAAATCCAGAAATTGAAGAAACAGCTCCTGATGGAGGAGCTGAAGCGCCAGGGGAAGGCGCCTAAAAAACGACTCTGGGTTCTTCTTGGTCTGACGCTGCTGTTGCTGGTTGCTGCCGGAAGTTTCTGGTATTACTCTACTCTGCAGACGAGACTCGAAAAGACGTTTCAAAAGGGTCTGACGCTCAGACAGGCGGGAAAATATGCTGAGGCGGTTGAGTTGTTTATAACGCTGCATGATGAACATCCAGCGTTTTTAAGAGCCCCCCAGGCGCTCTTTCAGGCGGCGGAAGTCCAGGATTTGTATCTGGGCCGTTATTCAGACGCCTTATTGACCTTTCTTTTGCTGGAGCGGGACTTCCCCGCGGCGGCAGAGGTGGTGCCGGCCAGGCAGAAGGTCGCTGTGCTGTACAAGTACCGTCTCAATGACTGCAGCCGGGCGATAACGGTCTATCAAAAAATCCTTGATCGGCCGGATCGGGAAAACGATCGGTTGCAGTACGAAGTGGCGGATTGCTATTTTCGCTTGAATAATTTCGCACAGGCCAGGATTGAATTTGAAAGCTTGCTGAAAAATTATCCGCAAAGCGCAATGTTTGCCGAGGTACAGTATCGCATCGCCATGACCTATACTCTGGAGGGCAAGCTTCCTGAAGCGGCCGGAGCCTATCGTCTGGTGACAGAGAATTGGGCTGAAAGCCCCTACGCTCTGGAAGCACGTTTCGGTCTGGCAACCGTTCTGGAAGAGCAGGAAGAACTGGTTGAGGCCTTGCAAATTCTCGAGGCTTTGGCCGGAAGCTACCCTAAGCAGGATATTCTGGCGCGGAAAACGGCGCAGGTGCGTGAGCGGATCGAAAAGAAGAAGAAAGCCATCTAGGAGGCTGTCAGAGGTGTCATGATGAAAATTGGAGTCATCGGTGCCGGAAGTTGGGGGACCACTCTTGCCAACATACTGGCTAAAAAGGGTTACGATGTTACCCTCTGGGTGTACGAAAAGGATCTTGCGGCCCGTCTGCAGGAGACCCGCATCAACGATCTTTACCTGGAGGGCATAACGCTCTCAGCAAACCTTTCCTATACCAGCGACTTGGCCGACGCCGTTCAGGATCGTCAGGTTCTGGTTCTGGTGTCACCGTCGCAGGTCATGCGACAGGTACTCAAACAGCTTAAACCCTATCTACTTGACGATTGTCTGTTGGTTTCGGCGGCCAAGGGTATTGAAAATGATACCCTGCTGACCATGTCGGAGGTCCTGTCGGAGGTTCTCGGCCCAGAGGTCGAACCGCGTTGTGCCTTTCTCTCCGGGCCCTCCTTTGCCAGAGAGGTTGCCGCAGAACAGCCCACGGCCGTGGCTGTGGCGGCGAAAGATCTTGATGTGGCACATCGGATCCAGGAACTGTTCAGTACCGAATATTTTCGGGTTTATACCAACCAGGATGTCGTCGGTGTAGAAATCGGTGGCGCACTGAAGAACGTGATTGCGCTGGCGTCCGGTGTCGGTGACGGACTTGGATTCAACCACAATGCCCGCGCTGCCCTGATTACACGCGGTCTGGTTGAAATCGCTCGCCTCGGTGAAGCCATGGGTGCTCATGAAGCAACTTTTTTCGGCCTGGCCGGTATGGGTGATCTGTTGCTGACCTGTACAGGTGATCTTTCCCGCAATCGGTCGGTCGGCATTGAGCTGGGAAGAGGCCGCAAACTGGACGAGATCCTCAACCAGATGCATATGGTGGCTGAAGGGGTGAAGACCACCCTGTCTGCCCATCAGCTGGCAATCAAGCTCGGTGTTGCCATGCCGATCACAGAACAGATGTACCAGGTTCTTTATGAAGACAAGGATCCCAAGCAGGCGGTGGCCGATCTGATGATGCGGGCACTGACCTCCGAAGACGAATAATAACGACGCATAAAAGAAAGGAACGATAGATGATGAAAAGACTTTTTGTGATGATTCTTGCGACAGTTCTACTCCTGGCCGCTCCGGCATTGGCTGCCGATCAGGTTGTCATCGAAACCAACTACGGCAACTTTACCGTGGAGCTGAATACAGAAAAAGCGCCGCAGACAGTGGCCAACTTCCTGACCTATGTCGATACCACGCATTACACCGATACGATCTTTCACCGGGTTATTAAGAACTTCATGATCCAGGGGGGGAATTTTACCGCCAAGATGACGCCGAAAAAAACCCGTGAGCCGGTTAAAAATGAAGCCACCAACGGCCTGCGCAACCTGCGTGGCACCATCGCCATGGCTCGCACCGGGGTGGTTGACAGTGCAACCAGTCAGTTCTTCATTAACCTCAAGGATAATGCCTTTCTCGACCATAAAAACACCACGGTAAAAGGTTATGGCTACACGGTGTTCGGTCGGGTTATCAAGGGAATGGATGTGGTTAATAAGATCGGCACCAGCCCGACGCATACTTTCAACAGGTTCAGTGATGTTCCCGTGGAAACGGTTTTAATTCTCAGCATCAAACGTGTAGCACAGCAATAAGCCACGTTTTTCCGGCGGTGCCGGTGAAACACGATAAAGTGTCCATACGGAAATTATGTTATGACCATTGCTCGCGTCATGACCTATAACATTCAGCACGGCCGTGTTCGTGATGCCCAGATAAACCCGGACCGGGTTCTGAATGTAATTTCGGATGCCGCTCCCGATATCGTCGTTCTGCAGGAGTCGGGCGTCGCACAGTCTGCTGATATTCTGCCTTACCTGGCAGAGCGTCTCGGTCTTGATGTTTTTCGAGATGCCGGTGGCGGTCCGCTTGCCTACCTCTCCTTCTTTCCTCTTAAGGCCGTGCAGAGATTCGACCTCGGCTACGGTGGCCACTGTCTGCGTGCCGATGTGGAGCTTGGTGGTAAACGCCTGCACTTGCTCAATGTCTGCCTCGACAGCTTCCCACGTTTTCGCAGCCATCAGATAGCACACCTGCTCGGCCCGGAGTTGCTCGGCAATCCCTCTCTGGTCTGTCCGGCGTTAATTCTGGGAGATTTTGCCGACTATTTCTGGGGAACCGGTAACCTCGAGCTGGCCTCGGTTTTGCGGCGGGCCCGGCGGCCGTTGTGGCGCGGCACCTATCCCGCCCGCTTTCCGGTTTTTGGTCGTGACCGCGCCTACCTGCGTGGTGGTGTGCGGATCCTCGATGCTTCGGTCAATCGCAGCTTCCTCGCTCGCCAGGCTTCCAGCCATCTGCCGCTGACTCTGACGGTGCAGATCACGGACACCCGCCGGTCGGTGCGCTTGCGGCAACTGGCTGGTGGTCGCATGGAAGCGGCTCCCGGTTAGCCTGGGAGGCTGTCGGACTATCCATGCCCCGGCTGCAAATCCGGCTGATTGGCCCATCAGCTCCTTTTCGACCAATAACTATGGCTATTACTCTCAAACGAGCAAAAATCTGGCCTCAAACTTCCGAATTTTCGCTTCGGCCCGTATAGTCCGACAGCCTCCTGGTATGGATTTAAGCTGAGATGACTCCCCCCCGAATCACATCCGCTCACGCCTTAGTCACCCTGGATCGCCTCGAAGAGAGCTACCCTGAGGCACATTGCGCCCTTGATCACCAGAATCCCTGGCAGCTTCTGGCCGCAACGATCCTTTCTGCACAGTGTACCGATGTGCGGGTGAACCTTGTGACCCCCGAACTTTTCAGACGCTTTCCCGACCCCGACAGTATGATGAAGGCTGAGTTGGCGGCAGTTGAAGGGTTGATTCGCTCCACCGGATTTTTCCGTAACAAGGCAAAAAGTCTGATCGGTTGCGCCACCGAACTGGTCCGCTCCCACCAGGGCCTGGTTCCACGGGAGATGACGGCGTTGATTGCTTTGCCGGGTGTTGGCCGTAAAACTGCGAATGTGGTGTTAGGTAATGCTTACGGAGTGCCGGGAATGGTCGTGGACACCCACGTGGGCCGGATTTCCAGACGTCTTGGTTGGGCCACAGCACGAACCGCTGAAGGGATTGAAGGGCAGCTTTGCAAACTCTTGCCGGCCGAGCGCTGGACGCAGACAGCTCATGTTCTGATCTTTCATGGCCGGCAATGCTGTCGGGCCCAGACGGCCTGGTGTTCAGCTTGCCCGGTGGTCGATCGTTGTCCGCAGGTTGGGGTTGGGCGGCAAAAATAAGTAATAATGGGGACACAATATCACTACCATTGTGTCCCCATTATTACTTGTCAGAGTTCATCCATATCAAGCCGAAAGAAATCCTTGGCCTGCGGGGTTTTTTCTTCGATCGCGTAACGCACCGGAGCGGTGCCCGGGGCGAAAGCTTCGATAAGGATGTCCTGGCTGTCCTCGGGCGCCAGCAGGCCGGTGAGAGGATCGATTGGCCGAAATTCAATGCGGTCCGGCACCGGGAACTGCTCAACCGGCAGATCCTTGACGGCCTCCGCCATGAAAGCGACCCAGGCCGGTGCAGCAGCCTTGGAACCGGTTTCACTCTTGCCCAATGGGCGTTCCTGGTCATAACCGACCCAGGTGACTGCAAGCAGTTGCTGAATATAGCCGATGAACCAGGCGTCCTTGAGGTTGTTGGTCGTGCCGGTTTTGCCCGCGGCCGGTCGCTTCAATGCCCTGGCGCGCCAGCCGGTGCCTTTCTGTACTACACTTTCCATGAGGTTGGTGGCCAGGTAAGCTGTTTCCACACTGATGACCCGGCTGCGTGACTGACCTATCAGCTTCTGCCCGGCCTGAGGTCCTGCAGGGAAATCCGCCGGATCGTTCGATTCGATGACTTTGCCGTCACGATCCAGGATCTTGTCGATATAGGTCGGTACAATGCGGACGCCACCATTGGCCAGTACGGAATAGCTGCGCGCCAGCTCCATCGGAGTCAACGCTGACGAACCGAGGGCCAAGGTCAAATCTTCGGCGAGAGGCGATTCGATACCGAGCTTACGAACGTAGTTGGCGGCGTAGCGGACGCCGATATCCTCGAGTATCTTGACCGTGATGACATTGTATGATTTCGCCAGAGCCGTACGCATCGGCACCGGACCGTAGAAGCGTTTGGAATAATTTTTCGGTTTCCACTCCTTGATCTCGCCGCTCTCCAGGCGCTCCTTGAAAATCAGCGGTGTATCGAGAATCACGGTCGCCGGGGTGTAACCTTTGTCCAGGGCGGCCGCATAGATCAGTGGTTTCATCGCCGAACCCGGCAGCCGTCGGGCCTGAAGTACGCGGTTGAACTGGCTGGTGTGAAAATCGTAACCACCGACCATTACCTTAATCTGGCCGGTGTGCTGATCCATGGCCAGGAGTGCTCCCTGTGCCAGCGGTTGCTGCTCCAGAATCAACTGCCACGGACCCTTCTCCGGAATCTCAACAATACGGGCCTGGATTTTGGCGCCTAGGGGCAGGCGGGTGGCGCCCTCTGTTGCGTTACCGGTTGCTGTGCCGGTGCGCTTGACCAGTTGTGGCGGCCCGGCCCACTTAGCGGACTTCAGCGAGATACGGCCCTGCTGTCCGGCAATGCGCAGATGAAGGCTCTGTTTGCCGGCACCGCTGATCACGGCTTCGATAACGTCATCAACCCGTGGTGGTTTTTCGGCAAAAGTCTCGGCTTGTTGGCGCAGGAACTCGGTTTCCTCATCCGTGCTCAGAACCGCAAGCGGTCCACGATAGCCCTGGCGCTTGTCGTGGTTGCGCAGGTTGGCCTGGACCGCAGTCTGAGCGGCCAGCTGCATTTTGAGGTCCATACTGGTATGAACCTCAAGGCCGCCATGGTAAAGCAGCTCTTTACCGAAGGTGTCCTCCAGATAGCGACGCACCTGCTCGGTGAAATAAGCAGCATCTGCGAGGTGCTGGTTGATGCGCGGCCGGATTTCCAGCTCTTCCTCTTTCGCCTGGTCAGCTTCGTCGCGGGTGATGAAGCCTTCGCTGACCATGCGGCCGAGAACGTATGTCTGGCGGTCCCTGGCACGCTCATAGTGGCGATAGGGGGAGTAGCGGCTGGGTGCTTTAGGCAGGCCGGCCAACATACTGCACTCGGCAAGGGTCAACTCTTCGACGTCCTTGTCGAAATAATTTTCTGCGGCAGCTTGTACGCCATGGGCTCCATGGCCGAGAAAGATCTGATTGAGGTAGAGGTAGAGAATTTCTTCCTTGGAGAGGCGATTTTCCATGCGATAGGCAAGAATCGCTTCTTTGAATTTGCGTTTGAACTTACGCTCCGGGGTCAGCAGCAGACTCTTGGCAACCTGCTGCGTGATGGTACTGCCACCCTGGACGATGCCGCCTGCCTCGATGTTCTTGATGGCAGCACGCAGAATTGAGGCGATGTCGATGCCTTTATGTTTGAAGAAGTTTGAATCTTCGGCAGCGACAAAAGCCTGAACCAGCTGTTTTGGTATGCGCGATACTGGGACGACAACCCGACGCTCCTCAAAAAGTTCGGCAATGACGGTGCCGTCGTCACTGAAGATCCGGGTGATAATCGGTGGTCGATAATCGGCAAGGGTGTCGACGCGAGGCAGCGATTTGGACACATAAAGGTAGGCTCCGATCGGCACGACGACGGCCAGGAGCAATCCAAGCAGGACTAACCCCAAGAGGACGCGGGTCAGAATGGCAAAGAATGATTTTTTGGGTCTGCTGGTCTGTTTCGGCATAAAATCCTCGATTGAACAGGTATTATTATCATAGGCTTTCCTCGTTCGGCAACCGTTTTGCTGGTTTAATCGAGGTCTGCGTATGTTACTATTAGCTGTTCTACAGTAGCAGCCCCAGAATTGTAACAATCTATGGAAGATGGAGTCCAGATTGCCTGTCACAACATTTCGCCGCAACAAAATTGTCGCTACTATCGGCCCGGCCAGTGATTCGCGGGAGCAGCTGTTGGCCTTGATGGAGGCCGGTGCCGATGTTTTCCGGCTCAACTTTTCCCACGGACAGCATGCAAAACTGGCAGAAACGATCACCCTGATCCGTGAACTTTCCACTAACCGCCGTCGCGCGGTGGCCATTCTCGGCGATCTGCAAGGCCCGAAAATTCGTACCGGCATGATGCGGGGAGACGTCATGACCCTGACGGCCGGTCAATCCGTGGTGGTGACCACGGCGGATGTTCTTGGCGAGCAGGGCTTGATCCCAACCACCTATCTGGCGTTACCGCAGGATGTGCACAGCGGCGACCGGATCCTTTTCGACGACGGTCTGCTGGAACTACGGGTTGAAAAGGTTGCTGACAACGACGTGCATTGCCGTGTTCTGATCGGTGGCGAACTGAAGAACCGCAAGGGGTATGAACCTGCCGGGTGTGGTTGTCTCGGCGCCGGCACTTACGGAGAAGGACCTGGTTGACCTCGACTTTTGCATCGCCCAGGAGCTCGACTACCTGGCGCTCTCTTTTGTCCGCTCTGCGGCCGATATCGTGCAACTCAAAACGTTGCTCTCCAAGCGTCAGGCTTCAATGCAGGTTATCGCCAAGATAGAAAAACCGGAAGCGGTGGAGGTCTTTGCCGAAATTCTTGAGGTCGCCGACGGCATCATGGTGGCGCGTGGTGATCTCGGAGTGGAGATCAGCCCGGAAAAAGTACCCTTGATCCAGAAACATATCATTCGCCAGTGTAATCTGGCCGGCAAGCCGGTGATCACGGCGACCCAGATGTTGGAGAGTATGGTGGCCAATCCACGGCCAACTCGTGCCGAGACCTCGGATGTTGCCAATGCCATTCTCGATGGCACAGATGCCGTTATGCTGTCAGCGGAAACGGCCTCCGGGAACTACCCCTGTGAAGCTGTGAAGATGATGGTGAGGGTTGCTCTTGACGTTGAGCGCGACCCGCAACTCAAGGAGCGGTTTTTCCACCCCCTCTCTGAGCAGGACGGCTACCGTAGTCTCCCGGAAGCAATCGGTCAGGCTGCCTGCCGGGTCGCCGAGAGCGTCGACGCCGCCGCTATTCTAGCGTTCACCCAGACCGGCAGCACCGCTGCTCTGGTCGCCAAGTATCGGCCGCCGATGCCGGTCTATGCGGTAACACCCTCCCAGGCCGTGCGACGACGTATGGCCCTCTATGCCGGGGTGCGTTCGATCCGGGTTGATATCGAGGGTGATACTGAAGCGCAGATTCGTTCGGTGGATGCTGCTGTACTTGAGGCCGGGGTGCTTAACAAAGGGGATGTCGTGGTGATTACCATGGGCAGCCCGCTGTCCGATCCGGGGACCACCAACCTGCTCAAGATTCACCAGCTTGGGAGTTGATTGCTAAAAACAGTTACGAGGGACGCGGTACGAGGGACGAGGACAAGCATGAAGAAAAAAGCTGTGGTTCTTTATAGCGGTGGACTTGATTCGACTACCTGCATGGCGATTGCCATGGCTGATGGCTTTGAGGTCTATGCCATGAGTTTTGCTTATGGTCAGCGGCATTCTGTGGAACTGGATAAGGCTCGCGAATATGCGCCGAAGATCGGTGCGGTGAAACACCAGGTGGTGGAGATTGATCTGCGCCAGTTTGGCGGCAGCGCCCTGACCGCGGACATTGAGGTGCCGAAAGACCGGAGCTCAGATGACGACATCCCGATTACTTACGTGCCGGCGCGGAATACGATCTTTTTAAGCTTTGCCCTCGGCTGGGCGGAAGTCCTCGGTGCCTTTGACATCTTTGTCGGCGTCAACGCCCTGGACTATTCCGGCTATCCCGACTGCCGCCCGGAATTTATCAGTGCCTTTGAAAATATGGCCAACCTGGCCACCAGGGCGGGGGTTGAAGGCGATCGCCCATATACGATCCACTCACCGTTGATCCAGCTCAGTAAAGCGGAAATCATTCGTACCGGCCTGGATCTTGGTGTCGACTACAGTTTGACCCACTCCTGTTACGATCCGACTCCTGCAGGTATTTCCTGTGGCCACTGTGATTCCTGTCTCTTGCGATTGAAAGGCTTCAGAGAGGCTGGGGTTGAGGATCCGATAGAATATGGAACGCGTGGCGCGTAGCGCGTAGCGAGAAAAGGCAACAAAATGAATCAAACAAAACAAGAGCAGGGTTTTTCCCGCCACGCGCCACG
>PVMK01137960.1_pt1 | contig 39430 bp, 33 predicted proteins | sample 1853481 | NCBI WGS metagenome assembly PVMK01 (sample SAMN08533507, study PRJNA380276) | Marine sediment metagenome, whole genome shotgun sequencing project.
GCGCGTGCGTTTCTCGAAGAACGACTGACGCGCAACCAACTCGAGAACCATCGGCGGGAGCTGCAAGCTGGCGGGGTCTTTCATCGTATCCGCATCCGCGAAACATGCCTGACTTCTGGCAGATGCCATGTGCTTCGATGGGCCTGTCTACCCCCAGCGCCATTTACCAGGCCCGGTTCGTCAAGTACCTGGAGAACCGTGGCCTGAAACCCCGCAACGGCGGCAAAGTTTGGGTATTCATTGGCGACGGCGAGGCCGATGAACCCGAAGTGCTGGGCACCATTAATATCGCCGCACGCGAACAACTCGACAACCTGATCCTGGTGGCGAACTGCAACCTTCAGCGGCTGGACGGGCCGGTACGGGGCAACGGCAAGATCATCCAGGAACTGGAACGCAGTTTCCGCGGCGCGGGCTGGAATGTCATCAAAGTTATCTGGAGTGGTGAATGGGATCCGTTGTTCGCCCAGGATCGAGAGGGCGTGTTGCAGGAGCGCATGGAACAGGCCGTTGATGGTGACTACCAAATGTACTCGGTCTCCAGCGGGCAGGAAGTTCGCGAGCATTGGGTCGGAACAAACCAGAGGCTCGCCGAGATCATGCGAACCTTGTCTGATGAGGAGATCCGTTGCATTCGCCGCGGCGGCCACGATCAGCGCAAGATCTACGCGGCCTTCGAGCGCGCGGTGCAGAGCAAGGGACAACCCACTGTGATAATGATCAAGACGATCAAGGGTTACGGCATGCAGGGTTACGAAGGATCGAATGTCGTCCACCAGAAAAAGAATCTGAGTACCGAAGAACGCATCGAAACCGGCCGACGCCTGGGTATCCCGTTGTCGGACGAGGAACTGGCAAAAGCCGAGTTTTACCGACCGCCGGAAGACAGCGAAGAAATGCGCTACCTCAGAACGCATCGCCAGGCGCTGGGGGGAGCGTTGCCCGAGCGCAAGGTCGAATGCCCAGCCCTGCCAGGCCCTGATCTCGAACTGTTCCGTGAGCAACTGGACGGTTCCGGTGAACGCGCCGTCTCGACGACGATGGCCTTCGTCAGAATGCTCGGCAAGCTGTTGCAAGACGATGAACTCGGTCGCTACATCGTGCCCATCGTGCCGGACGAAGCCCGCACGTTCGGAATGGAAGGCTTATTCCGGCGTGCTGGTATTTATTCGTCGGAGGGCCAGAAATACAAACCGGTGGACAGCAGCACGCTGATGCCCTACCGCGAAGCCAAGGACGGGCAAATTCTGCAGGAAGGCATCTGCGAGGTCGGAGCCATGGCTTCGTTCATGGCGGCCGGTACAGCCTACGCGGTCCATGGCATCCCGACGATCCCGTTCTACGTGTTCTATTCGATCTTCGGTTTCCAACGCGTCGGTGACATGATTTGGGCCTGCGGCGACATGCTCAGCCGTGGATTCTTGCTTGGTGGCACGGCAGGACGCACGACGCTAAATGGTGAAGGTTTGCAACACGAAGACGGGCATTCGCAGGTCGTGGCCAACACCATTCCGAACATGCGCAGCTATGATCCGGCATTTGCTTATGAATTAGCCGTCATCATCACGGACGGGATCGAGCGCATGTATAACCGGCAGGAGGAGATCTTCTACTACCTGACCATCTACAACGAAAACTACCCGATGCCAGCAATCCCGGACAACGTAGAAGACGGCATCATCCGGGGCCTGTATCGTTTCCGGAAATCCGCGTCCAAACCGAAAAAGGGCCGCAAGGCGCACTTACTGGGCAGCGGCGCGATCATGACCCAGGTGCTTGCCGCACGCGAACTGCTCGAAGAGCTGGGGGTATCGGTCGATGTATGGAGCGCCACCAGCTACAACGAGCTGGCACGCGAAGCGCTGAGCGTGTCACGCGCCAACCGCCTGAGGAAGACCGACACGCCCGCGGTATCCTATGTCGAGGATCTGCTGAAAGACGAGTCGGGCGTATTCGTCGCGGCCAGCGATTTCATGAAGGCTTTGCCGCTGAGCATCGCCAAATGGGTGCCGGGACGGTATTCGGTGCTGGGAACCGACGGTTTCGGATTGAGCGAATCACGTCCCGACCTGCGTGATCACTTCGAAGTCAGCGCAGACCATATTGCCTACGCTGCAATGGCGGCCTTGGCCGACGACGGGAAGGTAACTGCGAAGGAACTCGGCAAAACAGCGAAAAAACTCGGTATCGATCCCTGGAAACTGAATCCTGCAATCGAAGGTCCAGCGCAAAAAAAACAGGACGCCCGAAGCAACTGATTATCAATCTGCCGAATGTCCGGTCGCTCTCGGACATCCCTGTCCTCCGCGACACTAGTGCGTCCATGCACGTCGCGCGACATTTGCACATCCTGTGCGGCACTTTCGGCCATAAGCGGACATTTACGAGTTTGAAAGCGCCGAATCTATTGACTTGGCACCGTGATGCCCTTCACCCAGGGCAGGTCGGTCGTGCCGTAGTCTGCACCACATTGACTCAGCAGGGCCGACAGCTGCCCTCGGTGATGGATCTGATGGTTGAAGAAATGCGTCACGGTAAACCAGAGTGGAAACCGAAGATTCTCATTAAATGGTGCCTTTAGCCTATCCATCGTTAACGTTTCGACCCAATCTTGAATGTCGGCGTCGGTACGCTCTCGTTCGGTGCGCAATTCCTCGAAATTGTCGTACAACTCTTGGCCAAGCGAAGCAAACGAAACAGGCTGGCTAGTAAAGCCACCGAGCCAAAGGCGGTCGACCAACAGCAAGTGATTGAGCGTGCCAAAAATCGATTTGAAGAACGCGCCGCGGTCCTGCCTGAGATTCGCTTCGTCAAGCTGCGCACAAGCCGCGTAAAACTGCTCGTTCAATTGCCGGTTGTATGCTGCCATTACATTGAACTGTTGAAGTATCATGATTTCCTCTTCACTGAGTTTTCGGATCGATCAACCTGGTCAACGTTATCGCAGCAATCAGAATTGGAAAAATCATTCTCGACCGTTTATTGCTCGTCAATCGAATCTGCCAATGTCCGCTTTCGGCCGAAAGTGCCGCACAGGATGTGCAAATGTCGCGCGACGTGCATGGACGCACTAGTGTCGCGGAGGACAGGGATGTCCGAGAGCGACCGGACATTCAGTGTCGCCTGGATCTATTCCTGGGCTTTGACTTCGTTCAGTTCACGGCCGAGGAAGAAGCTTAGTACGACGCGGATTAATACGAGCAAGCCAAGCGCCAACAGATCATCCACGTTTCTGCTGATAGCCGTCAGTATGACATCGGAGATAATAATGAACTCAAGCGATACGAGGATGTAGCTCCCTAATCGCAGGCGCATTTCCCGTATCCCCTCAACGCATTCAAGCCCTCGCAGCCGTTTAATTTCGAAACTGAGAAAGTTCACGACAAACCTCAGAGCTGCGTAGACCAGAATGGCGATGCCAACCAGATCGATCGCGACAGCAATCATTTCAAGAATTGTCGTTACTAGCTCCATCAATGCACGCGTCGAATACGAAGCCTGCTAACCAGGGTCAATCGCGATTGGTTCGACTTCGGCTTTTTAGCCTTACGATGGCATGTTCTCGCGCATGTATTCGACCGCCTGTTTCATTGCTTTCATTTTGACTTCGTTGCGCTCCATCATCACCTTGTTGTGTTCGGCGATATTTATCGGATATGGATTTTCGCGCAGGAGCTTGGCGGCGAAGATGAGATTGAGAGCCGTGAGATCAGCGTTACGCCTCACATAAGGGGACAAATCGCCGCCGGCTTCAATATAGCTGGCGCCCGGGCCAGCATCACCGACCCAGTAGAGATCCGTATTCGGCGGCACGGTGACGCCAAAATGCAGCAGATTGGCGAAGGTGTTGGCAACGCAGTCGTGCGTGCCGTCCTCATTGCCGGTGACGACGCAGCCGCAGACCGAGCCGTAAAGCGGGAACTGACCGGTTCGCTCGCACATCACCGTTTTCGTCGTGCCGTCAAGCCGCTCAATGAAGCGCTGGGCGATGGACGACCTCACCCCCATCCAGATTGCCATCGCCGGAATGAATATGTTGCACCGCTTGATTTTCTCGAGAATCTCGGGCCAGTCATCGCCGTCACCTTCATCGTTGGAAATGCCGGGTAAAACGTTGTAGTCGACCACCCGAACGATTTCGGTCTCGATGTCGGGTTCATGCGCTTTGAGCCGTTCGACAAGGAGATTGCAAAGCGCTTCGGTATTTGAAACCTCGGGGCTTTTCTTTAGCGTGCAGTTTAGGAAAAGCGCGTAGAGCGGCCCTTCGGATTTAGCCTCGTGAAAAATAGAATGGGTCATCGCTGGCATATCCCCTTATTTTTGTTCGTGGAGCTGCCCAAGCTGGAGGTGTCTGGGCCGGCCTTTGGTGGAAATCTTCTTATTAATGTCCGGACCAACACTGTATCAGATTCTTGGGAAGGTCCACTTTATTGGAATCCCCGTGGGAATCCCGGCTAGATTAGAACCCTGAAAATGTTTCTGAGTAAGGCTTTCGGGGCGGGCGTAACTGCCTTCGGGAGGCAGGGCCCTGAGTGTCCGCTTTCGGCCAATAGCGGACATTCACGGCGGAAGCAATAGTCCGCCGATGCTGCGTTAATCAACCGGAAAGGCTAAGCGCCTAATTCCCCCAGTCCCCGACGGAATCGCTGCCCGGAATTTCGAATTCCAGATATTCCTCCACGTCGAATGGCATGCTGTCAACAACAGCCCTGACCCGATCGGCAATCGCTTTAGTTTCGGGACGGGCGTTAGATAATCCCGTGTACGGAATGCCTTTGGCATTGGATACATCGGGATATTTCCGCTTGAACAGCTGGTGGCGAGCGACCATCTGGTTGAATTGCCCTTGAGTATGAATCAGAGGAACGAGTTGTGGATTTTCTTCCCGGGGGTCCATGTACAGGTCGTAATAGGCCTCCGGAGTACCCGCAGCGGCTGCCTCACCCGCACCAATCCAGTGCCGCTTGTAGCGGCCCTTAACGGTGGCGGCAAGATCATGACCCGTGTAAATGAATACGTAGTCACGTCGACTGTGAGTATCGCCGCTGAGCAACAGTGCGGTCTGATCAAGCCCATCAACGATGCGATCGGTTGGGACGTATTTCGTGGCTCCAGCCAGTCGGGCAAAGGTCGTGTAGAGGTCCGTCACATGTATGATGTCGCCGACGACCTGGCGTTCGTCTATCATCTCCGGCCACCACGCGAAGGCCGGAACGCGCACGCCGCCCTCGGTAAAGTCACCCTTCCCGCCGCGGTAAATCATCGGCAGCATCCCCCAGCCCGGCGGCGGACTATGCACCATCGGACCGTTGTCGGCCATGGCAATGAAGAGCGTGTTCTCGGCGATGCCGAGCTCTTTGAGTTCTTCCATCAACGTCCCGACGAAGGCGTCCAACTGTTGAAAGGCACCAGGCACTTTTAATCCGGACAGTGTTCTCTTCGGTATTTCGGGGGCGAGGAAGTTGAGAAAGTTGGGCCAGTATTCAACAAAGAACGGCCTACCCGCCTGGGCATTCTTGCGGATGAACTCAAGGGTGCGCTTTTCGGCCTCCTCGTCCAACTTTTGGTAGCACTCGTTGGATGTCCCGCACCATTCTTTACCCTTCTCACCCTTCCTGCCCTCGATATTCATGACCCAGCCCTCCGGGATCAATCCCGGACGGTCGAGTTGATACGGATCGGGCGGATAGATCTCAGGCGAAAAGCCCAATACCGCATTCACTGCAGTGCCCTGAGGGTTATACAGGGACGTGATCTGATTCATCGGCGTAAACAGCGCCTCGTCGAAGCCCTGGTTATGCAGGTAACTTTCCTCGATATCGCCCAAATGCCCCTTGCCGTAATGGGCGGTGGCATAACCGGCCTTCGACAATACCTCGGCAATCGTGACCTCTTCTTTTCTGAGGCCCGAGAACTCGTGTGGCATGCCGACGACACCCATGCCATGCCGTACCGGAATACGCCCGGTCAGGAACGCGGCACGCGTGGGCGTGCAGGCGGGCTCGGAATACATGCGCGTGAATATAATGCCCTCTGCAGCCATCTGATTGAGGTTGGGAGTCTCGTAGCCGAAATTCTTCTGCAGCCCCGGAAAACCGACCGCCCCGTACGCGGTGTCATCCCAGAGCAGGTAGACAATGTTGGGCGGCTGGCCATGCTGTTCACTTAATTCAGCAAGCCTCTGGTCCAGTTCGGCATCCTCGGCCGCCCAGCGTTCGCCGTTCTGCGTCTCCAGGATGTAGTACTCGGCGTCGTGGATGATGTCAGCGGCATAGGCTAAGTTCAGGAACATCCCAGCGATTAATGCCGAATAAAGTGATCGGTATAGGCTCATGGTCGGGCCCTCCTTATTTTTTCTCTAGTTAATAGGCAGCGCGTCCAGAAGGTCCGCAGCGGCGCCAACTGTAAGCATTTTGTCCGGACATTTCAATCGCCAAGCGCCTTCGATTTTCGACTCTCGAATGTCCGCTTTGGGTCGTAAGCGGACACTCAGGGAAGGTTGTTAACTGACTGGATGGTGGGGATCCACCCAAACCACTTCCTCTGGTTCTTCCACAGCCTCTATCTCGAGATTCACCACCACCGGTTCCTGGTCGTTACGCACGAGAACGCACTGCAGAGGCTCATTTGAATTGGCGTTGATTTCCTGATGGGGCACAAAAGGTGGTACGAAAATAAAGTCACCCGGTCCCGCTTCCGCCACATATTCAAGCCGCTCGCCCCAGCGCATTCGAGCCTGGCCGCTGACCACGTAGATGATGCTTTCCAGTTCGCCGTGGTGATGGGGACCCGTTTTCGCATCGGGGTGAATCGTCACCGTACCCGCCCAAATTTTCTGCGCATTAGCCGAGGTGGCCGTGATGGCGGCAAGGCGGTTCATACCGGGAGTCTGGGCTGTGTTGGCATCCAACTGATCACCGCGGACGACGCGAACACCCGATTGTTTCCAGTCGATTTTCGCTTCGGCCATCAGTGCGGATCCCTGATCAGCCGTTGCGCTCTTTGTTAATCATCTCGACGAATTCGCGATCGACCTCGGTCACCCCGCGTTCCTGGGCCTGCTTGATGATTCCCTTGAGCACAGTCTTGATAAACGGCTTCGGCACACCGGTCAGCTGTTTACAGGCATCGCGCGTGAACTGAACTTCCGGGTCGATGCGATTGGCTTCGTAGAGCACGGATTCTTCTTTTGGCCCTTTATCGGTGGGTGTCGGAAACCAGAATGCCTTTTTGCGTTCGGCGAACCAGAACTTTTCGCCGTCCCGGAATCCGAACGTGATCGGCATGTTTGGCATGCGCCTCGAGCCATTCTCCAGATTCTTCGCCCAGGTTTCCTTTAACAGGATATTTTCGATCCTCAGCACCAGGTACTCCGGCGTCTTGCCGTCGTCTTTGATCTTGAAGGACTCGTCCCAGTGCGCCTCGTGCACCTGAAACGCCTCCTTAATGATCAGCGGGCAACCATCCGCGGTTCCGCGTCCCGGCGTCGGGCTCTCGATCAGCGTATACGGGCTGTCCGCCATTTTCTCCTCGGTCGTCTGGCCCGGATAACCCAGACCGACGATTTTGTCCAGGTGCTTGCGATTGAACTCAACAAAGTTCAGCGCGCATTTGGGATTGTCCTTCAGATTTGTCGACGTGTTCGAACCTTTGCGGCTGCAGACAAGAAATGAGCGCTCCTTGATGACCTCAAACGGGAACGTCAGCTGATAGGGGCCAATATTAGTCGACCCATCGTCGCTGACGGTCGTGATCAGCGAGAACGATGACGGCCAATAGGAACTGGCCTGGTACCAGTTGTCCCGCATCGGACTGTTGACGAAAGGCTCGTCAATCGTGTTCGGGCCGAATAGCCGATCCAGCAGACCCATAAATTTTCCCCGGTTACCAAAAGTGATATCGCACCAGCTGGCTCATCAACCGGGTCGACGCGGCGCGAGTCTAGCAGATCACCAACTCTATCGGCATAGGGGTTTGTAACATCCAGCGACGCGCCCGATTAAACAGTTAAGGGGTCAGCAGCAGCGCCGATTGCGCGTGCGCTTCGATCGCTTCGTCACTGAACCAAAGATAATGCGGTTCACCATTGAGCCATGGCTCAACCTGATCTTTCAGGTGCGGATCAAACTGTCGCCCGCTGACGCCGCCCGCCAGTACGGCCCAGACCTTGTCCGGATCACTCAGGTCGGCGACGAAACGCATTGAGTCGATGTAGGTCGCAGCATACGGGTCATTGAACGAAAATTTGCCACGATTCATTGTTTCGGTAGATCCGAACATCGGATGCGTGCCCGCGCCCAGTATCGAGGCGGCTGCCTTGCCGGGAATAAGCGGACTGAAAAATGTGACCGTGTGCACGCGCCCCCACCGCCACTCCTGCGGATCCGACCCCAGCGTCGCCGACAACTCACCAACCGCATCCAGGGCCGCCAGGTAAAACAGTTCATCGCGGGTTTCGATGGCCTCGGTATCAACATCGTCAAACCAATCTGACTCGTTTGCCTCGATCATGCGGTACAGACGATCCTGCCAATAGTAGACATGCTGCAGCATGCGCATTGCGAGTTCTTCGCCAAGCTCGTCTGTGAACACCCGCCGCGCGAAGCTTCGATACGTTGCATGAAAAATGGTTGGAGCGACGGCGTCCGGATCATCGACATAGTCCCAACCGGAGAGGATCTCGCCAAGTTCGCGAGTGTCCTCATGCGCCAGTAACGCCGGCACCATCAGCGGAACAATTGCCTCCGCCATTGTATTGCCGACATCCCGCATGAATTGCCAGTGATCGTCCGGGCTGAATTTGCCGGGCTTGTCCAGCAACTGCAACATGCGCCGGTAGCGCCATGAATGCGCAAAATGCGTTGAATACGCGTACGGGTAATCGGCAGGCAAGGTCCGGTGATTCGCATTGCCGACCCAGCCGCGTGCCGGGTTAATGGCGCCGGGCATCTCGTCCGCCGGAATCATGCCGGCCCATGCATCACTGCCATCCATCACCTCAAGTGGCGCCGAACCATCGCCGCGCAATCGAATCGGCACCGGGCCAGCCGTGAAATGCGCGATATTGCCGTCCATATCGGCAACGACATAGTTGTAATAAGCAGCAATACGAGCAATTGCCGCACCGGCTTCGCTAACGTTCCTGGCCCGCAGCAGCGGCAGGCTGCCGGGATCGGGTTCCATTGTTTCGGGTACGGCCCAGCGCATCGAAATGACCCGCCCGTCCTCAAGACTCATGCCGTGATCGGAGATAACCGGTCCCCGGCGGGTCAGGCGAATCACCAGCGGCTGTTCGCGATAGCCGCCGGTGCTGCGGTCGCGGACCAGCAGCGTTTCCTCGATAGTTTCGAATGGAAGCGAACGTTCGCCTTCGAGGTAATAACCGGGCCGTTCAGGGTCTTCGCGCTCGATGAACAGGTCGAGACCGTCTCCATTCGAATTGGTCACGCCAAATGCAATATGACTGGTTCTGGCCACTGCAAATCCCGGGGTACCGGGTCCAGCTGCACCGACGACACGAAACTCCGGAGTGATCAAAGCGACGGGGTGCCAGATGCCCGGCAATCGGCGTGCATCAATATGCGGATTGTTGGCCAACACCGGGGCACCGGTGGTCGAACGGCCTGGGCTGAAAACCCATTGATTACTGCCGGCCGCAAACCGTTCCGACAGCGGCTGAAACCATCCTGGATCGGTGACACGAAGACCCGCCACACTCCATGAGTCCGGCGACGCACGAAAAGCGGATGATCCCTCCGCATCGGGATTGATCGTCAACTGGCTGATTTCCGCCGCGCGCTCGGCACCGAGTCGGTCCACCAGTGCCTGCGTAATCAGTTCGGATTCCAGATTTCCGGTGCTCGACCAGTGCAGGAAATAGCGCATCGTCATCGCGTCTTCAATGGTCCACGGCGTCGCCTCGATCCCCATAAGACGAAGCCCGAGCGGATGCTCGTGGACCTGGTTCTCTATGTAAGCATTCAACCCGTCCAGAAAATATTGGATCGAACGACGCGCCTCTGGTGTCAGCAATGCGGCATGCCGCTTACCGTGTCGGGGGATTCCAACGACGCGATGGCGAATGTCTGTGCGCAACCCCGCCGGCCCTATCAGCTCAGCAAGGCGTCCGCCGGACATATATTTCGTGAATTCAATTTGGGAAAGCCGATCCTGTGCCGCGATGAAACCCTGGGCGCGTAGCGCATCGTCCATGGACTGCGCGTAGATGTACGGGACCCCGCTTTCGTCGCGAATGACCGTGACCGGCCGATCGAGGATGTCGAGGTCAATCCGGCCATCGGCCTGGTAGTCGTTAACCCGTTGCAGGTATATCGCGGCAGTTGCGACCGATAGCAGCAACAGCACGACAAACCCAATCAATATTTTACGGAACATCCCCCCGCTCCTTTTTTTTGAAATTGGGAATCAAACAACAAGAATATGCACCCGGCCCGGTCCGTGAGCGCCCATTTTCGGCGGAAAGCCCAAATCGGCGGTGCGGGACGGGCCGACGATCAGGTTGATGCAGCGAGGCCAGGGTTTGCCGGCATAGTCCTGGCGCAACTGTGTCCACAGCTGCTCAAAATTTTCAAGCACCTGGTCTCGCCGCAGCACGACGATATGGTTGGCCGGTAAAAAGTTCAGTTCCACCGGATGATCCGGCGATGACACGACGACCAATGCCCCGCTGTCGGCTACGGCTGCATAACAGGCGGTTATGACTGTGTCCCCGTCAGGATGCGGTGATTCTTGAGAGCACTTGAGCGACGCGATCGACTGCCAGTCCAGATCGCCAAGCTGCGGATCCGGGCCGAGAACGAGCTGATTGCCAAGTCCCTGCTCTTCCATGTAGCGGGCAACGGCGGCCGGCACTTCGGCAACTGTGCCGAGTTCATCCACCGTTGCAACTTCGGCGCGAGCCAGTTCGATGAATTGCCCGAGCAGGTCGCTAACCGGGGTTGCCTGTGGATGGATACCCACATCGTCTGCCGGCTTAATCTGCGCAGCGGCATTGCTTCGCGCATTGCGAATCTTGGTCAGGATCGCATCGCGTGAGGTCATCAGGATTCGCCCGCCCGGCCACGCGTTCGCCGCCACTGATGCTGGAATGTCTGGCCCGCTGGCGTGGGCATATCACGGTAGCGGGTCCAGGCGCGGCCGGGCCCGGGTAGTCGCGTAATCCAACCGTGACTGGACAGCACGCGCAACAAGCGCGCGGCGATACCGAGCAAGGAGCTATAGATGCGCGGCGATGCATTCATGTGCGTCCACCAATCCAGGCCATAGCGCACAGAGCGCGGCGTCATCCGGCGTTCAAATTCGCGGTCGCGCCAGTAACGCAGCATTTTCGGTATTGGAATACGCACCGGGCAGACTTCCTCGCAGCGCCCGCAGAACGTCGACGCATTCGGTAAATGAGCCGCTGCATGCAGGCCGGCCAGCCCGGGCGTCAGGACCGCGCCCATTGGACCGGAGTAAACGGAACCGTAGGCGTGACCCCCGACCGCTGTGTATACCGGGCAGTGGTTAATGCATGCCGAACAGCGGATACAGCGCAACATTTCCTGAAGCTGGGTGCCGAGCATATCGCTGCGTCCGTTGTCGAGCAGTACCACGTGAAAATTCGACGGCCCGGATGAGTCTTCGGCACGGCGCGGCCCGTGTATCAACGTCGTGTACGTACTGAGCCGTTGGCCGGCCGCCGAGCGGGCCAACAGGCGTAGCATCAGGCCTGCATCTTCGAGTGTCGGCACAACTTTCTCTATGCCTGTTACAACTATGTGGGTATCGGGCAGGCTCGCGGTCAGATCGGCATTTCCTTCATTTGTCACGATGACCACGCCGCCGGTCTCCGCAACCAGAAAATTCGCTCCGGTGATGCCGACGTCTGCTGACAGGAAGCGGTCACGCAACACAGCGCGCGCTTCAAGCAACATTTCTGTCGCTTCCCGAAGTGGAGCGGCACGCTCGAGATCATGATGACGGTGAAAAGTCTCGGCTACCTCGCTCAACGTGACGTGCAACGCGGGTGCCAGAATATGGCTGGGACGTTCTCCGCGTAGCTGGATGATGTACTCGCCCAGGTCCGTTTCGACAACCGTCATGTCCCTGGACTCTAAGAACGCGTTTAACTCGATCTCCTCGGTGACCATGGACTTGCTCTTGGTCACCGTGCGGGCGCCTGCGGTTTCGCATATGCCGGCTATGATCTCGCAGGCTTCGGTGCCGTCGGCTGCCCAATGAACGTGACCGCCAAGCTGCTGGACCTTCTGTTCGAAAGCCTCGAGGTAAACATCAAGCTCTGCGAGCGTTCGATCCCGGGATGCGCTTGCCCGGTCAAACCACGCCTCGGGGTTTTCGAGTTGATCCAGGGCGCTTTTCCGGATAACCGGCATGATGCGCTCTACATCGCCGAGAGCCGTCCGCAATGTTTCGTCCGCAAGGGCCTGGCCAGCCAGCTGTCGGAATTTCAGACTAGTCGTTTGCATCGCTATCTGCTTCGGCCATTCCCGCAAGCACTTCGGCCACGTGGCAGGCGGTAATCGTTGATCCGTCGCGATGCAATTTGCCGCCAATCGTTAACAAACAACCAAGATCACCGGCCAACAGATAGTCGGCCCCGGTATTGCGAATGTCGGCAATTTTCTTCTCGGTGATCCGGTCGGACACGTCCGGGTACTTCACACAAAAGGTGCCGCCAAAGCCACAACAGACCTCTGGTTCACTGAGCTCGGCAATTTCCAGTCCCCCCACGGACGCCAGCAAGGCGCGCGGCTGATCGCGCACCCGCATTTCGCGCAGGCCGGCGCATCCGTCATGATAGGTCGCCGTTGCCGAAAGCTGCGCCTGCACCTCCGTAACCCCGGCAATGTCGTACAGAAAACTGGTGAGTTCGTAGGTTCGCCGAGCAAGATCTTCCGCCTGCTGCTGGTCTTTGCTGCCGGGTTCGAATAATGCCGGGTAATGGATCCTCAGCATGCCCGCGCAGGATCCGGACGGGACCACCACATAGTCGTAACCGGAGAACCGTTCGATTGTGCCCCGTGCCATCGCCCGGGCGCCTTGCCGATCGCCATTGTTGTAGTTGGGTTGGCCACAGCAGCCTTGCTCCGGCACTTCGACCTCGTAACCGGCCTCCTCGAGTAGTTTGACGGAAGCAAATCCGACCGCAGGCCGAAACAGATCCACCAGGCACGTCACCAGCAATGCCACGCTGGGCTTTCCGTTAGCTACGGCCACGTGGGCGCCACCCGGGTTTTTTTGATCGTTCATTATTTAGTAGCGGTACATGATGTGCAGGACATCATGCCAGCCCGGATAGTAACTAATCGGCGCAGGTTCGCTACTATGATTACCGGTCAGGCAACCGGGCGATGGACTGATCGCCGCGGCGGACGATGGAACATGACCAGCTCAGATCACAATCTGTTTAGCCGGTTCGCGGAACGCTTCCCGGCAAGCACCGCCACGGTGCTGCTGGAAACCCCGGCCGGGCAACGCTATAGCTATGCCGACGCGCTGTCAGCATCGGCCCGCCTGGCGCATTACCTGACCGACCTTGGCCTGGAAGCCGGGGACAGGGTCGCCGTCCAGGTTTCAAAATCGCCCGAGTCACTCTGGTTGTACCTGGCCTGCCTGCGCGCTGGGTTCATCTATCAACCGCTCAATGAAGCTTATCGACAGGAAGAAATTGCCTACTTCATTGGCGATGCCGAACCGTCTCTGATCGTCTGTGACCCTGCCAATCAGGCAATGATTGCTGACTTGGCGAACAAGCGCGACTGTCCCGTGCTGACCTTGGGCACCGCCGCTGACGGCAGTCTGATCGAAGCAAGCCGATCGAGCGCAGCGGAGTTTGAAACGATCCGGCGTGACGCCGATGACGTGGCCGCGTTGTTGTATTCGTCGGGTACGACGGGCAAACCCAAGGGCGCGATGCTGACGCATGGCAACCTGGTCGCCAACACCGATACGCTGGTGCGCGCCTGGGGATTCACATCTGATGACCGACTGTTGCATGCACTACCGATTTTTCACGTTCACGGTCTGTTTGTCGCAACCGGCTGCGCGCTGATGAGCGGGGCAAGCATGGTATTTCTTCCTCGTTTCGATACAGACACCGTGATCGCACAGTTACCGGAATGCACAGTCATGATGGGTGTGCCTACTTATTACAGTCGCTTGTCGAAGACGCCGGAGTTTGAACTTGAAACCTGCCTTAACATGCGGCTATTCATCTCTGGCTCGGCAGCATTGCGGCCCGAAACATTCAAAGCGTTCCAGCAACGCAGCGGCCACGCGATTCTGGAGCGGTACGGCATGACGGAAACTTTAATGAATACCTCGAATCCTTTGGACGGCGAACGGCGTCCCGGAATGGTCGGACCACCGCTGCCGGGCGTCAGCGTTCGCGTCGTTGACGTGAACGACAATTCGACACCAAAAGGGTCGGTCGGAAACTTGCAGATCAGCGGCCCGAATGTCTTTGCCGGGTATTGGAGAATGCCGACTAAGACGGCGCAGGAGTTCACGGCAGATGGCTGGTTCAGGACGGGTGATCTGGCAAAGGTCGACGCGGACGGCTATGTGGCAATTGTCGGGCGCGACAAGGACATGATCATCACCGGAGGTTTGAACGTCTACGCGCTCGAAGTCGAGCAGGTCATCGATCGGATTGACGGGGTCGCAGAGTCCGCGGTCGTAGGGATTTCACACGCCGACTTCGGTGAGGCCGTCGTCGCCGTCGTCGCTACCGAAACCGGCCACGAACTGGAGGAACCGGCAGTCATCCGAACGGTGCGCGAACACCTGGCCGACTTCAAGGCGCCAAAACGGGTCATTTTCGTCGATCACCTGCCCCGCAACACGATGGGCAAGGTCGAAAAAGCCCGGCTGCGCGAGGGCCTCGCCGGGGTGTTCCGATAGCGGGCAGCACGCCTGCCATATCGACCGATCATATATAATGTCATACGTAAATAACGGTATTTAAGATCCTGTTTCCTAATAATAAATAGAAGGCCAGCCTGTTGAGCAAAATCTCCCGCCCTCGTCGTTCGGTTCTATATATGCCCGGCTCCAATGCCAGTGCGCTGGCCAAGGCGCAGAATCTGTCGGCTGATGGTCTGATCTTCGACCTCGAAGATTCGGTCTTGCCGGATGCCAAGGCCGAGGCCCGCGGCCAGGTTGTCGCGGCAGTAAGCAACGGCGGCTATGGCCGGCGCGAGACCGTGATCCGGGTCAACCGACTGGCCACGTCATGGGGACAGGATGACCTTAAGGCCGTGGCCCAAAGTGGCGCGGACGCGTGCCTGCTGCCGAAAATCGAAAGCCCCGCCGAGGTGCATGAAGCGTTACAGCTGCTGGACGCCGCTGGTGCACCAGCCAGCCTCTCCGTTTGGATCATGGCGGAAACGCCACGGGGGATTCTGGACCTGGATCTGATTGCCGCGGCGACACCGCGCCTGGCGGTCATCGTCGTCGGCAGCGCTGATCTCGCCAAGGCACTTCGAACCGATTTCGGCGGCGATCGACAGGGTTTGCTGGCCAGCCTCAGCGCTTGCGTCTTAGCGGGCCGCGCCCATGGTCTTGATATACTGGACGGAATTCATATTCAGCTGGACGATACTGCGGGTTTTACAGCAGCCTGCGAGCAGGGACGCAGACTGGGCTTTGATGGCAAGACGCTGATTCATCCCAGGCAAATCGCAACAGCCAACCAGGTCTTTGGAATATCCGATTCCGAGCTAGGCCGGGCCGAAGCGATTCTTGCGGCCTGGGACACCGCACAGCAGTCGGGCCAGGCCGTGACTGTGGTGCATGGCCGGCTCGTGGAGCAATTGCATGTTGACGAAGCGCAGCGTGTGGTGGCTTTGCGAGCGGCGATCGCAGATCTCGAAGGGAACCAACAAGCGTGACCAAAACCCGTCATCCAAAGCCGGAGGATTGGCAAAAACTCGCCGCGAAGGAAGCGCGAGGTCGTCCGCTGACAGAGCTTGACTGGCATACGCCCGAAGGCATTGTCGTCAAGCCCTTGTATACGGCAGACGATCTGGACGAGATCGATTACCTCGGCAGTCTTCCGGGATTTGCGCCGTACGTACGTGGACCGAGGGCGACGATGTATATCGGGCGGCCGTGGACAGTGCGGCAGTACGCCGGGTTTTCTACAGCCGAAGACTCCAACGTTTTCTTTCGAAACAACCTCGCGGCTGGCCAGACGGGCCTGTCGGTGGCTTTCGACCTCGCAACACACCGCGGTTACGACTCGGATCATCCGCGGGTCGTCGGTGATATTGGCAAAGCTGGCGTGGCAATCGACACCGTCGAGGACATGAAAATTCTGTTCGACGGCATACCGCTGGAGCAAATGTCGGTATCGATGACGATGAACGGCGCCGTGCTGCCAATCATGGCCATGTACATCGTCGCCGCCGAGGAGCAAGGTACCGGCCCGGAACAACTGTCCGGCACCTTACAGAACGATATCCTGAAAGAGTTTATGGTGCGGAATACTTATATTTATCCGCCCGAACCGTCCATGCGCATCGTTGCCGACATCATTTCGTACTCGGCAAAGCAAATGCCAAAATTCAATTCTATTTCGATCTCGGGCTACCACATGCAGGAAGCCGGTGCGACCAGTGTGCAGGAACTAGGATTTACACTGGCCGACGGAATCGAGTATGTGCGCGCAGCAATCGGCACCGGTTTAAAAGTGGATCAATTCGCGCCTCGCTTGTCGTTTTTCTTCGGCATCGGCATGAACTTCTTTATGGAAATCGCGAAACTCCGGGCCGCGAGACTGCTCTGGGCGTCACTGATGCAGGAATTTTTTGCGCCCGAAGACCCGCGGTCATTGATGCTGCGGACGCACTGCCAGACCTCCGGGGTGAGCCTGACCAGCCAGGACCCGTACAACAACATCGTACGTACGACTGTCGAAGCGCTGGCGGCGGCTATCGGCGGAACACAATCACTGCATACAAATTCTTTCGACGAGGCACTTGCACTGCCGACACCGTTCTCGGCGCATATCGCACGCAATACCCAGTTGGTGCTGCAAGAAGAGACCGGCATTTCCCGGGTCGTCGATCCATTGGCTGGTTCATATTACGTCGAGAGCCTGACCAACTCCCTGGCGAACGAAGCGCGAAAGCTTATCGATGAAGTCGAAGATCTCGGCGGCATGACCAAGGCCGTCGAATCAGGTATGCCAAAAATGCGCATCGAGCAGGCGGCCGCGATACGCCAGGCCCGCATCGACCGCGGCGAAGAAATCATTGTCGGCGTTAACAAGTATCAACGCGAAGACGAACCCGAGATCGAGGTTTTGGACATCGACGACACCGCGGTCAGGGACGGGCAGATCAAACGCCTGAAACAGGTTCGCGAGCAGCGGGACGAATCGGCGTGCCTGGGCGCGTTGGACGCTTTGACAGCTGCGGCCGAGAACGTCGATGGAAACCTGCTGGTACTGGCCATCGACGCCGTCAGGGCCCGCGCAAGCGTCGGTGAGATCTCCGACGCCCTGGAAAAGGTTTACGGTCGGCACCGGGCAGTGATTCACTCGGTCAGTGGCGTGTACGGATCAGCTTACGAGGGAGATAGCGGCTTCATGAATATCCAGCAGGAAGTAGAGGCGTTTGCTGCAGACGAGGGCCGCCGGCCGCGCATACTCGTCGCCAAACTCGGTCAAGATGGGCACGATCGTGGTGCGAAGGTCATCGCGACAGCATTCGCCGACATTGGATTCGACGTCGACATTGGGCCCCTGTTTCAAACGCCGGAAGAAGCGGCCCAGCATGCAATAGAAAACGACGTTCACGTCGTTGGAATCTCATCGCAGGCAGCAGCACACAAAACACTGGTGCCGCAACTGATAGATGCCCTGAAAAAACAGGGGGCAGGAGAGATACTCGTGGTGTGTGGTGGCGTAATTCCGCCGCAGGATTACGATGAACTGATGGCGGCTGGTGTAGCCGCGGTGTATGGACCGGGGACAAACATCCCGGTGGCGGCCGGAGAGGTACTGAACCTGATACGACAAAGGCGAAAGGCCGCCTAGTTGGTCAGCAAGACCGGCTGATCCTCAACAGACATTGACAACTTAATCGGAGATTTCCATGCAAGACATCATCGAGCAGTTGGAACAGAAACGCTCCGCCGCGAAGCTCGGTGGTGGCGAAGAACGCATCGCAAAGCAACACGCGAAGGGTAAGTTGACGGCTCGCGAACGCATTGATCTGTTGCTTGACACAGACAGTTTCGAAGAATGGGACATGTTTGTCGAACATCGCTGTAATGATTTTGGGATGGAAGACCAAAAGATACCGGGCGATGGCGTAGTTACCGGCTACGGTACGATCAACGGCAGGCTGGTGTTCGTATTCAGCCAGGACTTCACGGTGTTCGGCGGTTCTTTATCGGAGACCCACGCCCAAAAGATCTGCAAGATCATGAAGCAAGCCATGAAGGTCGGAGCCCCGTTGATCGGCTTGAATGATTCCGGAGGCGCGCGGATACAGGAAGGTGTTGCCTCGCTCGGTGGTTATGCCGACGTTTTTCAGCAGAATGTGCTGGCGTCAGGGGTAGTGCCCCAGATCTCCGTAATCATGGGCCCATGTGCCGGAGGAGCGGTTTATTCACCGGCGATTACCGATTTTATCGTCATGGTGAAGGACAGTTCGTACATGTTCGTCACGGGGCCGGACGTCGTCAAAACGGTAACTCACGAGGAAGTCACGGCGGAGGAGCTGGGCGGTGCCATCACCCACAGCACCAAGTCAGGAGTCGCCGACCTCGCGTTTGAGAACGATGTTGAAGCGCTGGCAATGACACGGCGGCTGGTGGATTTTCTGCCGGTGAGCAACCGGGACAAGCCACCGACGTGGCCGACCTCCGACGCAGTCGATCGCGCCGAGCCGTCACTGGATAGCCTGATCCCCGACGATCCCGCCAAACCCTACGACATCAAGGAGCTGATCGTAAAAATCGCTGATGAAGGCGACTTTTTCGAGATAAAACCGGAATACGCAAAAAATATTGTCGTCGGCTTCATCCGCATCGAAGGCTCTACGGTCGGAGTAATTGCTAATCAACCGATGGTGCTGGCGGGCTGCCTGGATATTGACTCATCGGTAAAAGGGGCGCGCTTCGTTCGTTTCTGCGACTCATTTAATATCCCGATACTGACACTGGTGGATGTCCCCGGATTCATGCCGGGTACATCGCAGGAGTACGGCGGTATTATCAAGCAAGGCGCAAAACTGCTGTACGCCTATGCCGAAGCCACGGTACCCAAAGTCACGCTGATAACACGCAAAGCTTACGGTGGAGCGTATGACGTTATGGCATCGAAACATTTGCGGGGCGACGTCAATTATGCCTGGCCCAGCGCCGAGATCGCGGTAATGGGCCCAAAGGGAGCGGTAGAGATTATCTTTCGCGAGGACCTCGGCGATGAAAGCAAAATAGCGGAGCGGACGGAAGCGTACCGCAAAAAATTTGCGAATCCGTTCATCGCGGGAAGTCACGGTTTCATCGATGACGTCATCATGCCTAACAGCACTCGCGCAAGGGTCGCGCGATCCTTCACAATGTTGCGAGGCAAGCGCCTGGAAAACCCGTGGCGGAAGCATGGAAACATTCCCCTCTAGACGGCCCCGGCGCGCAAAAAACAACAACATGTTCGACAAAATACTGATAGCCAACCGGGGTGAAATTGCCTGCCGGATCATAAAAACCGCCCGGCGCATGGGAATCAGCACGGTCGCTGTATATTCCGCTGCCGACCGCGACGCGTTACACGTACGTATGGCAGACGAGGCCGTGTTAATCGGACCAGCGCCTGCGGCCGAAAGCTATCTGGTCATCGGTAACATCGTTGATGCCGCAAAAAAGACCGGGGCGCAGGCCGTACACCCGGGGTATGGATTTCTGGCTGAAAACGCCGCGCTCACCGATGCACTTACTGATGCCGGCATCACGTTCATTGGCCCGGGCACCAAAGCGATCATCAGCATGGGCGACAAAATCACGTCCAAAAAACTTGCAGCGGAGGCCGGCGTAAACACGATTCCCGGCTACGGGGATACGATCGACAGTCCGGAGCATGCGGTGCAGGTCGCGCGAGAGATTGGCTACCCGGTCATGCTAAAAGCCAGCGCCGGGGGCGGCGGAAAAGGCATGCGTGTTGTCGGCAACGACGAAGAGGCACGCGACGGGTTCGAACGGGCAAGCAACGAAGCGAAAACCAGTTTTGGGGATGACCGGATATTCGCGGAGAAATTCATCGAAGAGCCGAGACACATCGAGATCCAGGTGCTGGCCGATGCGAAGGGCAATACGATTTATCTCGGCGAACGCGAATGCTCAATTCAGCGTCGCCATCAAAAAGTCATCGAAGAGGCGCCCTCGCCGTTTCTGACTTCGACAACGCGCAAGGCGATGGGTGAACAGGCGGTTGCACTGGCTAAGGCTGTCGATTATTGCTCGGCCGGCACGGTCGAGTTCATCGTCGACGCCAAGCAGAACTTCTATTTCCTTGAGATGAATACCCGCCTGCAGGTTGAACACCCGGTTACTGAACTGGTGACCGGACTGGCCCTCGTCGAATTAATGATTCGTATCGCCGCTGGAGAAAAACTAAAGATCCGGCAAAAGGATGTCGTCACAAACGGCTGGGCCATTGAATGCCGCGTTTACGCGGAAGACCCGTTCCGGAACTTCATGCCGTCCACCGGCCGGTTGGTGCGGTACAAGGCCCCACCCGAATCTGATGGCACACGCGTCGATACCGGGATCGAAGAAGGCAGCGAGGTGTCGATATTCTACGATCCGATGATCGCTAAACTGATCACATACGGAGATGACCGGGAGCAGGCTTTGTCGCGCATGGGTGATGCTCTGGACGCTTACTACATTCGTGGCATATCGCACAACATCAGTTTTCTGAATGCTCTGATTGCCCATCCGAGGTTTATCGCGGGAGAACTGAGCACCAGCTTCATCGCGCAGGAGTACCCGGATGGTTTTCATGCAAGCGATGTGCCGCATGACGACCCGGCTCTTCCTGTCGCCGTCGCGGCTGCGATTCACCAACGCCGCACGCTGCGGTATACGCAACTATCGGGCCAGCTGCCCAGTCATGAATACAAAGTCGGCAAGGACTGGACTGTCATCATCAACAAGGAACACTGGGTTGTCACGGTCAAAATAGCCGAGGGCGGATTCGAGGTTAGCCACGGCAAAAATTCCTACCATGTCCGTACCGACTGGGAGATCGGGGATCCGTTATTCCGTGCCGACATCAACGGCCGGCAGGTTTGTTTCCAGGTTGAAGCGAATGGCGCGGGTTTCCGCCTGTTCCATCGCGGCGCACAGGTTGACGCCCGGGTCGTTACGGCAGTGGCGGCAGAGCTGAGCCGCTACATGCTCGAAAAGGCGCCGCCGGACCTTTCCAAGTTCCTGCTATCGCCGATGCCGGGATTGCTGGTGCATCTGGCCGTTAAAGCCGGCGATGAAGTCAAGGCGGGGGAGGAACTGGCTGTCGTTGAAGCCATGAAAATGGAAAATAGCCTGCGAGCACCGGAAGACGTCGTCATCGCCAAAACACTCGCGGCCAAAGGTGACAGCCTGGTCGTCGACCAACCGATCGTGGAGTTTTCTTAGCGCAGCATGTCGGCACCGGACGCAAAAAAACTCACCAAAGCTATAGTTGGCGGGGACCGTCGTGCGCTCGCGCAGGCGATTACGTTGATCGAATCGACTCGAGCCGAGGACCGGCAAGCGAGTGTGGAACTGCTGGAGAAGCTTGCGCCGCGAGCCGGGCAATCGATCCGCATTGGAATTTCAGGCGTGCCGGGCGTCGGCAAATCCACCTTCATTGAAAGCCTTGGCAATCACTTGATTGATGCGGGCCACAAAGTCGCCGTGCTCGCCGTTGATCCGTCGTCGGCAATCAGTGGTGGTTCAATACTCGGCGACAAAACCCGCATGGAACTGCTTTCCAAACGCCCGGAAGCTTTTATCCGCCCGTCTCCGTCCGGCACCACGCTGGGCGGCGTGACCCGCCATACCCGCGAGACGATGCTCGTGGTGGAGGCAGCCGGTTTTGATGTGCTGCTGGTTGAAACCGTGGGGGTGGGCCAGTCGGAAACGGCTGTCGCAGGCATGACTGACATGTTCATCCTCATGCTGCTGCCTGGCGGTGGCGACGAACTGCAGGGAATCAAACGGGGTATCGTCGAATTGGCGGATCTGATTCTTGTCAACAAAGCCGACGGAGACATGCAACCGGTGGCCGGACGTTCGGTTGCGGATTATCGAAATGCTTTGGGATTTATGCATCCCCGCAGCGAACACTGGCAAGTACCGGTCGAGGCCTACTCCGCTCTGGAGGGATCGGGTACAGCCGAAGTATGGGATATCATCCAGCAATACCAGACCGCGTTATCGGAAGCCGGTGAGATTAAACGTAATCGAGCCCATCAGGCCAAGACCTGGATGTGGAGTGAAGTTATGGATGAGCTGGTTGATAACCTGAAAAGCGATCCCGACGTGACAGCCCAGGTTAAACAGCTGGAGAAAAAAGTAACCGACGGCAAACTCTCACCTACGGTGGCAGCGCAACAACTGATCGCCACGTTTTTGAGGCGTAGCGACTGACGGGGACATACGAGGACCATGATCGGACGACTAAATCATGTCGCAATCGTCGTGCCGGACCTTGACCGGGCCGCTTCGATCTATTCGGAACAACTGGGTGCGAACGTATCGGCACCGTTAGACCTACCCGAGCACGGCGTGACGACAGTATTCATCGAACTCCCCAATACGAAGATCGAATTGTTGCACCCACTCAGCGACGAATCACCGATCGCGAAGTTTCTCGAACGCAACCCGGCCGGCGGTATGCACCATCTCTGCTACGAAGTAGACGACATCATCGCAGCCCGCGATAAATTGACGGCAGCCGGTGCCAGGGTCGTCGGTAACCCCGAGCCAATTATCGGCGCGCACGGAAAGCCGGTAATATTTCTTCACCCGAAAGACTTCTGTGGGACGCTGATCGAACTCGAACAGGTTTAGCTGGCATTCGCGCTGTTCGTCGACGGGCCAGCGGTGACAAAATCATCCAAGCTGCGCTGCTGCTTCCTTTAGCGATTGATCGTTGATGACCGCCAAATAATCGGCCTCATGACTAAGCGCTTTGAGGTTTCTCTTGATAATAGCTTCGAGATTGGCCTTTTTGTTTGCAGGACCTTCGCCTGCGCCGATTCCGCCACCAAATTCAATAAAGGTCGCGACGCCGTCGGCGACAGCGCTCTGCATGCAGCCTACCCAGTTAACCGGCTTGAATAGCTGAAAAAACAAACGCGTGCGGATTCCGGCCGGGTCATCGTCGTGCAGAGCGGCAGTGTAATTCGACAATACCGAAAATTCTGCCGGCGCAAATTCGACAGCATCGAGTACCGATCGGAATTCCTGGGCTGCCGCGACCATCAGGTAGGTATGAAACGCGCCCTCGGTTTTCAGCCGAGTGGCGCGCTTGCGCGGGTAGATCTCGGGTAGCCCGACTTCTAAAGCGTCGAGGTCAGCATCGCGACCCCCTATAACCGTCTGCTGCGGCATGTTGCAACTGGCGATCTCGCAATAGAAACGGTCCGCCAATGGCGCAGCCTCGTCGCGGGTTAGACCCAGCGCCAACATGCCTCCATCGCCATGCTGGCCCATCAATTCGCCGCGCCGTTGCACCAGCTTGAGGCCGTCTGCAAAACTCAAGACGCCGGCCGCAACCAGCGCCGTGTATTCACCGAGACTGTGACCGGCGGCCATTGCCGGCGTTACCTCACTGGCCGTCAATTCCCGGAACGCCTCCAGGCAAGCAATCTCGTGGGTCATCAATGCCGGCTGGGTGTGGCGCGTCAAACCAAGCTCTTCTTCTGGCCCGTCGAACGATAATTTCGCAATATCGTAGCCCAAGGTATCCGCTGCTTCTTCATAGACGTTGCGGACAACAGGAAAGTCAGCATACAGATCGCTGCCGATTCCCGCGTATTGAGCGCCCTGACCCGGAAACACGAACATGATACGTTGGTCTTTGTTGGCCATTGATCAGACTCCTGGATCAGTGCGCCGTCAAGCGGCCTCGTAGGCACGCCTAACTTCTTCCCCGATGATCTTGATTCCCTGCCGCACACTCTCACGATCCTGTGAGTAATTGACCCGAATGCATTCGTGACAGTGCGGCCAATCCTTATCGATACCCGGGAAAAAATGCTGGCCGGATACTACCAGGACATCGCGGGCCTTAAGGCGCCGGTAAAGTTCCTCGCAACCTTTCGGCAACCCGGGAAACCATAGCCACAAAAACAGCGCCCCTTCGGGCTTGTGGATGCGGTATTGCGTACCAGCCAGCGATTCGTGCACCCAGGCGACGGCCTGCTCTACCCGTTCCTGGTAATACGGCCGGATCACGCGGCTCGCGAGCTTGATAATCTCTCCGCTTTCGACAAGCTCCTGCAGTAGTACCGCGCCGACACTGCTAACCGCGAGATTGACGATGGCATTCATGCCCGACAACGCATCGATGATCTCCTCGTTGGCAATAACAATACCGGTCCTGATCGCCGGTAGCCCGAGCTTGGACAGACTCATGCAAAGAATGATGTTTTCGCTCCAGACCGGCCGAACATCGGTGAAAACAATTTGTGGAAACGGCATACCGTACGCATTATCGATGATAAAGGGCACGCCACGCTGTTCGGCAATCGCCGCGAGTTGCAGGATCTCGTCGTCCGTCAGCATATTGCCCGTCGGGTTCGTTGGACGGGAAACACAAATTGCAGAAACATCCTCGCCTGCATGCAGATCGGCAAAATTCACGTGGTACTTGAACATCTGGTCGTCCAGCTGCTCGATGCTTGGTCGCTGTGCGATGAATAGGTTCTCAGTGACCCCCAGGTCCTCGTAGCCGATATACTCCGGCGTAACCGGCAAAAGGATTCGCTTGTGACTGCCGTCCGGGTACTCACCGGCGAGTAAGTTAAACAATAAAAAGAAGCCGCCCTGACTTCCGGCCGTCAACGCGATATTGGCCGGGCCCAGATCCCAACCAAATTCACGCTTTAGCAGTCCGGCCAGTGCCGTTCTAAACTTCGTCTCGCCGGCTGGGTCAGAATAGTTTCCGAACATGCGCCGGAATGACGGCTCATCCGACATGACGTCGCGCAGCCGAGCCCGGAATACATCCTGGACCGCCGGGATATGCGCAGGATTGCCGCCGCCCAGCATCATGACCGGCTGATCGTCAGCTAAAGCGGCGCCCAGATCATCCATCAACTCCCGGGCACCGGTGTGGCGGGTGAAGCGCTGACCGAATTTCGAAACTTGCATGCGCGATTTTCCAGCAGGTAGCAGGGTATCTGGCCTGGGTTTTCCGAACCGGTACGCGAGGAAAATCAACCCGCCCCGGACAGGCCTGCCATCGTGAACAGATCACGGGTCAAGTCAAGCACCCGGAGGAGCTTCAGCGAGGATTATTTTCAGATGCTCCGAGCTCTACCGGGAACCCAGCCGTGCCCATGCAAAAAATCCTGCTCCCAGTGCAGCCCAACCAAGGCAAATCAACCATTCGTAGGGCCATGTCAGCGCAGCCGGACTGCCCGGCAGGTACACCAGCAATAACAGGATCGAAAGCACCAGCGCAGTCGTCCCGATCACGTTCCCCTTTGCAGCCCGGAACGGGCGCGGCATCTCGGGTTCACGTCGGCGCAGCACCAGAAAGGAAACAGCAACCATGCTGTAGGCGATGATGACGGCCAGCCCTCCGGCATCGATTAGCCAGATCAATATCTGCCGTCCGAACAACGGCGAAATGCAGGAAAAACTTCCGATCAGCAGTATGGCCATGTACGGGGTGTTAAATCGCGGATGCAGGTGACCGAGCCAGCCGGGCAGCATGCCGGCACGCGCGAGCGCATAGACTGCGCGACTACCGCCGACCAGGAATGCATTCCAACTCGTCATTATTCCGGCAATGCCGCCGATGACCATCAGGTTCCCGGCCCATCGACCACCCCACACGGATGCGTTGGCCGTCGCGGTCGCAAGCTCCACTTCGTCGAGTTCAGTGGCCGAAAAGGTCAGCGCCACGCCGAGTATCATCAGCACGTACCAAACCAGTGCCATCAGGACCGAAATGACGAGTAACACGCCAATCAGCCTGCGCGGCAAGTCAATTTCCTCCGCGGCCTGTGGAATCACGTCGAAACCGATGAACATCATCGGTACCATGATCAGTACGCTCAGCGTGCCGGTCATGCCATCGCGGAACAGTGGTTCAAGCTTGGTGGGATCACCGGCCGGAAGACTGCCGGTAAAAAACAATATGCCGGACAACAGGATGATTCCGGTCACGATCGCCTGGACCATGGCTGCCGGTTTTATCCCCAACACATTGACCCAGGTCATTACCACCGCAGTGGGCACGCTGACCGCGATCCAGCTGAGATAAACATCTTCCCCGGCCACCTGCCACAGTCGCCCGGAACTGAAATTGGGTATCAGGTAGGCCAGTCCGGTAGATAACGCCACGGCTTCGAATGCGACGACGGTGACATAGGCAAGGATCAGGGACCAGGTGCAGACAAACGATGCGCCCGCGCCCAGGGCCCGGTAACTGTATACGTGCTCGCCCCCGACTTCGGGCATGGCTGAAGCGAGTTCCGCATAGGTCAGGCTGATGAAAAGCATGGCTACACCGCCGACGGTGAAAGCGGAGATCGCACCGAGTGAACCGGCGGTTTTGACCCACTCGCCCGTCAACAACACCCATGACCAGCCAATGATGGCTCCAAAGGCCAGGGCCAGGACATCGCGCCGGCCCAGCACACGAATGAAGTGGCCTTCCTTCAAAGTTTCAACGCGCCGGTGATGCCGGGCTCCAGGCTGCAGCCCGCGCTATGGTTTACGCGAGGCGTTTCGATGCACACCCAGATCGGTTACCGGCGTGGACCAAACTGGGGTACGGGCGGCGGGGGGCTGATTTCATCGATCTCCGCCAGTTCCTCCGCTGAGGGAACGAACTGACCTGCGACCACGTTCTGCTCTAGTTGCTCGGGCGTTGTTACGCCGGCAATAACGCTCGCAACGTATGGTCGGCTGGCCAACCAACCCATCGCCAGGTCCAGCAGGCTGTGCTCGTAACGTGCACACAACTCGTTCAATTGCTCGACCTGGTCAAACTTGTCGTCGGAGGCAAATGAGCTGCTGAACTGTTTCCATTTGTCGAGCCGGCTGCCCTCCGGTGGGTCTTCATTGCGTTTGTACTTGCCGGTCAACAGGCCGCTCTCCAGCGGGAAATACGGAAGTATCCCCAGGCCATGTGCATCGCAGGCCGGTACCAATTCCTTTTCGATGTCGCGAGTCAGCAGGCTATAACGGTTTTGAGCCGCTATGAACGGCGTCAGATGACCCTCACGCGCGGTCCACTGTGCGTCGGCAATCTGCCAACCAGCATAATTCGAGCTGCCGATGTACCGCACTTTGCCCTGCCTGACCAGGTCATCCAGCGCATGCATGGTCTCTTCGATTGGGGTTTTCGGATCGGTACGGTGCATCTGGTACAAATCGATGTAGTCGGTACCAAGACGAGTCAGGCTGGCTTCCACTGCCTGCATGATGTATCGGCGGGAGCCGCCCTGCATGTCATCGCGCTCAGCTGACATCGGACCGGCAAATTTCGTCGCAATAATGACTTCCGGCCGGCGGGTGCCGAGCGCTTTGCCGAGCCACTCTTCTGATTTGCCGCGTTGCCCATAAACATCCGCCGTGTCAAAAAAGTTTATACCCAGCTCCAGTGCGGTCGCAACGACAGCGGCTGACTCAGCTTCATCATTTGCCATCCCGAAGTTCATGCACCCCAGGCCAACCGTCGATACCTGCAGCCCCGAATTACCAAGACTTTTATACTGCATGACTATTCTCCGCGTTAACTAGCTGGGCCGGCATCAAACGTTGCGGGTACGCTCACTGGCAATAGAGATATCGGGGTGCCAGTTCACATTGGCACCGACACCGAGTTGCATCGTCAACGCATCGATCAGGTACGGCCGACCCTCACGAGTGACGGCCTTTGCGGTCTGCAAGGCTTTTTGAAATTCCTCGGGTGTCGTCGCCGAGGCCGCCTGGATATCGAAGCTGTTCGCCAGGCCGACGAAATCGACCAACGGGTTACCCAGATAACAGGACAAGTCTTTCCACATGTCACGGGTTTCCTTGTTTCGGGCCATTGGCGAACGTTGGTAGATACGCACGCGTTCGCCATCGTAACTGTGGTTATTAAAGACGACGATGATTACCGGAATGTCATATCGCGATGCACTCCACAGCCCTTCCACCTGGCCGAACAACAACGTGCCATCGCCGATCAGGCAGCATACCTGCCGGTCCGGATGGGCCATCTTGACACCCTGCGCAGCACCGATGCCCCAGCCGAGCGCATACCCCATCGTTTGCCCCACCAACCATTTTTTGTCGCGCCCCAGGTTCAGGTAATGGTACGGGGTGCGGTAATTGAGTTCGGCGACCACAATCGCGTCATCTTCCAGGGAATTTTCCAGTTCCACCGAGATTCGTTCCCAGGACATCGGGCTGGCGTCCCACAGCGCCTTGGCTGCCGCGTCCCTGGTCGCTTCACGTTTGGCGGTATCCGCTCGCGCGGCCTCAAGACGCGGGCTGCTGATCTTACGCAGCCGGCTCCCGGTCGCCATGCTCTTGACCGCGTCACTCAAGGCCGAGACCGTTTCCTTCATACCGGCTACGATCGCGACATCGGTCGGGTAAATGTTGGCAATATCTTCGTATTCCAGACGCGCGTGAATCACTTTGGTGCCTCGCGACACCGGTGCTGTCATGATGGCTGGATCAGGCATCTGCGCACCCAGGTTCAGGAATACATCGTTGCCGCCAAACCCACGAGGCACACCGAGCCCGGAGAACCCGGCAAACAGAGGATTGCGGAACGGGAAATCGCCGTAACAGCTGAAACCCTGCGCCACGGGTATTCCGAGCAATTCGGCAAATTCCACCAATTCACCGTTCGCCTGCCCTCGAGTTAATTCGGAACCAACTACGATCATCGGTTTTTGGGCCTCGAGCAGCATACGCGCAGCCTGGTCGATCAGGTCCGACTGCGGCGGTATTTCCATCGGCACAGAGAAGCGGCTTTGCGGGTAAATGGTTCGCGACACACCCTCGGCCCCGAGAATGTTCTGCGGAAAGCGCACGTGCCCCTGGCCGCCGCGCGCTGTCCCGGCCATCTTACCCGCCCCCCGTCTCATACCTCCCATCTGACGCGTGTTGTTAACTTGCCAGCGCCATTTCGTAAACTCCACCATCGGTGACAGCCAATCGTCCATTTGTTGAAACATGTTGCGACCCGGGAATTGATTACTGGCCGCGTCAGAGAAAACCGCGATAGCGGAACGATCCTTCCAGGCGTTGTACAGATTATTCATCGAGCTGGGAACTGCTACGCCAGGCAGGAACAGGGCCGTGGTCTGAAAACTTGCCAGTTCGAATCCGTGCGCCATGCTGGTGGCCTGCGATTCGGCGATCGACTGGATATATCGGACGTCGGGCCGCGTCGATAACGCATCAAACAGGGACGACATGCCGGTCGCCGTCGTCGCAAAGACATTGTTGATTCCTGCAGCGCGCAGCGTTTCCACGATTATTTCTGCGCCAGTACCTTTGAAACGAATGCCTTCGGCCGGAAGAGGTTCCGCTGCTTCCGCAACGGAACTGAGTACGGACTGTGCCGCCGCAGCGCTATAGCCCAGTGCGATCAAACCGGCACCAAAGTCGCGGCGTGAGATTTGCTGGTCAAGAAATTGCTTTAATAAAGCGCGCATGATGCTTTCCCCTTGGCGGTCCGATCTCGTGTCAAAAACTGGCCTGAATTCAGTACAGACTGACACCAAGCGCAAATCCTAACCCAGAACAATTCGGCCGATCGACCACGGCCCGGACGGCCCGATTCAGGTGACTCATGCAGGCGAGATTTCTTCGGCCGCGTCGGGCAGCGCGGCCGGGGATCTGCGGGATTCACGCGGCGGCGCAACCTTGGACCGACCGATGAGTTCCACCGCAAACGCTGTCAGCGCAGGGCGGCTCGCCGATATAGAACATCAGTGTTCGATATGATACAATCCTGTCCGATTTAGCCCAGGACCTAGCAATGACAGGTGCTTCAACGGCAGCAGCACTGCCGATCAGCCCGAAAATTCGTAGTCGGCAGAGCCGGACGCGGGAGCGCATTCTGGACGCCAGCGCCGGCCTGTTCGTGGCCAGGGGCTTCGAAAACGTCAGCGTCGAGGACATTATCGATGCCGCTGAAATCGCGCGCAGCAGCTTCTACCGGTTCTTCTCGAGTCGCGAAGACTTGCTGACCCAGATTATCCGGCCGGTATTTGAGAAAGGCATCGGCGACCTGGATGTAATCGCGACACAGGCACCTCTCGCAATCATGAACGCGATATTCGATGCCTACCTGGATCTGTGGCGGTCGGGTCCGAACGCCTTGAAAGTTTCGACCCGGATTGGCGGTAAATATTTCTACTTGTTCGAGGATCTGCACGGCGAGTATCGGTCGCGCCTGATGGCGCTGGTCGAGCAGGTGCAACCCTCGGGGATCCTACTCAATGACGATGCTGACTACAGCGCGCGGTTGATTGCACGTTCCGCGGTACCGGTCATGGAAGTCTATTGCAACGCTCCGGATTTTGAGCACTTGTTTCACCGAACGATGCGGGGTTTTCTTCTCCGCGCGGAGGCCCTGCCATGAGCGTATCCACCAACAATGTACATGATCAGCCGTCGACGAATGCGATCAAAAGAATGTTCTATCGTCCGCCATTCATTGGCATGCTGGCGTTCCTGATTGTTTTTATCACGCAGGGACTCGGACATACCGTGATGGTCGGTATGGAAATGCTGTTTGGTCACGAATACCAGTATCAAGCCGCGACTTTCCTCGGGCTGGTCGGAGCCTACCTGCTTTATCTTGGTATGAAGAACCCAAGCGAAGTTTCAGCCACCTGGCTTGGATTTTTCGCCGGTACTTTCCTGTGGACCGGTTGGGTGGAATTCTCGTTCGTATTCAATGCCAACCTGCTCGGCGTGGCTCCGTTGATGGAAAACGGCGAAATAGTTACGAAGCCTGAATACCTGGTCATGCCGTCGTCGCTGGGGGTCATGATGGCAACGCTGGCATATTTTCTGCTGAACAAGGAAACCAAGTGCAATTTCTTTAAGTGGTTCCAGCGAAATCTGCACATGAGTACGGGCCGACCCAGCCGTGGCTACAAAAGAGACTTCGCCGCTATCACCTGCCTTGAAACCATTTATGTTATCTGGTTTTTCTATATCGCCTTGCTACTGATTTATGAAGATTCAATCCTCGGTGACACTCACTGGTTCACCTACGTATTGTTTTTCGGAAATCTGACCTGGGCGATCTACCTGCTGCAGAGGCTGGTGCGCTTCTGGAAAGTTACGACGGCGATACGCTACGGCATCCCAACGGCAATCATTGCATGGAACAACGTCGAGCTACTCGGCCGCTGGAATTTCTTCACGGAGATCTGGATTCACCCCGATCAATACGCGCTGGAAATGGGGCTGATCTTCGGTGCCTTCCTTGCATTCACGGTGATCGCGGTCCTGACCCCGGCACACCAGAAAGCAGCACTGGACCAGACGGAGGCCCCTCGGCCCGGGTAGCCTGAAGAAAACGCGACCGTGGTCAGTTAGTGTCGGCGGTGGCGCGCGCTGCGTCCATCGACAAGCCGGGCGCGCTAATCCTGACGATGATCGCCAGGATGCACAACACCGCCTGCATACAGCCGATCATGACAAACGGTGCCGTCGGCCCGATCTTGTCAAACAAATAGCCCCCTAGCGGCACTGCGACGCCGATTCCGATCGCACCGAACAAACCGTTGGCCGCAATCACCGATCCCCGTTCGTTGGCCGGCGCTTCCTGACCGACCAGGGTGATTGACGCTCCCATTGCGCTGGCCGCGCCCATCGCAAGTACCAGCAGGGCCGGCACAATCGATATGTCGGTTGGGTCGTCGTACAGCGCCATCGATGAAAAACCGATTGCCGCAATGCCCATGGCCAGCGCCAGGCTGGTTACGCGATTCAGCCGGTCCATGATCCAGCCAAAGACGGGGTTCCATAGCACCCCGGCGGCAATATTGGTGATTCCGACCCAGACGCCTACGGCCCCGAGTGCCTCGGCACGTGTCAGGCCGAGGTCCGGGGCAACAACGGTTGCCCATGCCGAAATGAATACGCCTTTAAGCGCCAGATCGCCGCGGGCCGTAAATGCCGCTGCGTAAGAGAGCAGAATGCGCGGATTGCGACCATTGCGCACACCGCTCAGAACTAATTGTTTGAACGATGGCCGCTCCCGCGTCACTACCGGGACGCCGGGCTTGAGGCCGATCTGAAAAATAACGGCCGAAAAGAAACACAGGCCGCCGGCAACCAGAAACATCGCCTCGCCGGCCTGCACGGGTCCCCAACCCCTCGCAGTCAATTGTTCCGGAATTTTTGCGAGCACCAGCGCCACGAACGCAACGCCAAGCGTATTCATGACGTTAGTGACCCCAATCAATTTGCCCCTGGAGGTCTCCTCAGGGTAGTCGTTGCTGATCGTCGCTAGGGTGGCCGACAGGCAGGCGGCACCGAAGGCAAAGAAACACAGCCGATAGAAATACAGTTCAAGTAGCGACGTTGCAAATCCCGACAGTGCATACCCCAAACCAAACAGGAAAATACCGGCCGCGATCAGCGGGCGCCGCCCGATTCGATCGGTTAAAGCACCAATCGGCACGATAAATATCACGGTTACAATCTCGGTGATGATCGCCAGGGTTCCCGTAACTTTGCCCATGTCCGCGTTCGGAAGTTCCAGGTGCGTAGACAGGAGGTAGGGCTGCAAAAAATTCATGCCCGCGAGCATCGCGATGGCGATGAATGCGGCGTATAGAAATGTGAACGCGTTGAAGTGGCTGACACCTGGAGCCAACACGATTGGGCCCAGGCGTTTGTTCTCTTGTTTATCCACGATAGATACTATTCCGCAAGCAACTGCTTGACGGCTTGGAAAGACTCGACATCGGCGTACTTCAGTTGCAGATCCGTCAAATTAGCGAAATGAAAGCTTTCGTGGCGGTCCGCTACGCATTCCTCGACAACGATGGTGCGAAAACCTCGCGACAAGCTATCGACGGCGGTCGCCCGCACGCACCCCGATGTTGATCCACCGGTGACCAGCACGGTGTCCACGTCATGAAACGTCAACAGTGAAGTCAGCAAGGTATCGTGGAAGGCCGATGGCATCTTCTTCAGTATCACGACGTCGCGGACGCGATCAATATCCAGCCGGTCGTCGAATTCGGCCCGGTCACTGCCGAACTTGATATTTTGCAACGAGTCGGGCGTGTCGGTCCGGGTGCCCCATACGCCGCAGTCCTCACCGGACTCCATGTAGGCGACATGTGTCCAGATGACCGGCCAGCCCCTGGCGCGTATTAGGCCAGCCAGTTCATTAACATAGTCGAGCTGGTTTGGATCCGTCTCATATGCGGTCGGATACAGATCTGGCCGCGTATAGGCCTTTTGCAAATCGACATTAACCAGGGCTGCTTTGTTGCCGAACCCGAAGCGGGCGCGCTCCGGGTTTGACTTCACCTCGGTATAGATTTCACGCGCTGTTTTCGCTGAATGTTCCATTCGCTTTGTTGTTGTTGTTGCGGGCGTCAGTGTAGCCGCTGAGCAAGCCTGAACCAATTCGCAACCCGGACTGCGCCCACCAGACGCTTCGGCACGCTTCTTCCCCGGCCGCGCAGCAGGATCTGATCGGATCCCCCACTTGCGAACGAAATATTCAGTAATTCAGATAGATACGATCGCGATCATGTATCGTTACGCCAATCGACGGCCTTGCTCACGATGGGACCCGATGCATGAATAAGACTCGCCTGCTGGTGGTCCTCGGCCTGATAGTCCTGGGTGTCGCCGCTTACTGGTTTGACCTGGGCCAGTACCTGAGCTTGGACTTCTTTCACTCACAACAAGATCGCGTACAGGGATTTGTCGCCGATCAGCCAACGACGGCTGCCGCGATTTTCTTCACCGTGTATGTCACCGTAGCGGCCCTCAACATACCCGGTGCAACGATCATGACGCTGATAGCCGGAGCGCTGTTTGGCCTGACCAGGGGGACGGTTATCGTGTCCTTCGCCAGCACCATCGGTGCCACGCTGGCATTTCTGCTGTCCCGGTTTTTGCTGCGCGACTATGTAGATCGCCGTTTCGGCGCGGTCGTCGGTCGTGTCAACCAGGGTATCGCGAAAGATGGCGCGTACTACTTGTTTGGCCTGCGCTTAGTCCCGGGATTTCCGTTTGTCGTCATTAATCTGGTCATGGGGCTAACGCGCCTGCACGCGTGGACTTTCTACTGGGTCAGTCAACTGGGTATGCTGGCGGGCACCGTCGTATACGTCAATGCGGGGACCCAGCTGGGAAAGATCGAATCGGTGTCGGAGATCCTTTCGCCGCAGGTGATTGGGTCGTTTGTATTGCTTGGCCTGTTTCCACTGGTCGCGAAGAAAATCATGGACGCGATCGCAGCGAAACGAACGAGGAAACATTTCGATCGCCCCGACGACTACGATGCCAACCTGGTCGTCATCGGTGCTGGTTCTGCTGGCCTGGTAACCGCATACATTGGCGCAGCAGCCAAAGCGAAGGTCGTGCTGGTCGAGAAAGACAAAATGGGTGGCGATTGCCTGAACACGGGCTGCGTACCGAGCAAGGCGTTGATCCGATCCTCCCGCATCATGTCTGACTACGCACGGCGCAGGGAATTCGGACTATTTGGCGAACCGGCAACCGCTGATCTGGCAAGAGTCATGCAACGTGTTCATAAGGTTATCGAGCGCATTGAGCCGCATGATTCGGCAGAACGCTATAAAGAACTTGGTGTGGACGTTCGCAGCGGCACGGCCGTGATAAAGACACCCTGGTGCGTCGAAGTCGATGGGCGCCCCATCACCACCCGAAACATTGTCATCGCAACAGGAAGCGTACCGGCGGTACCGCCGATTCCCGGTGTCCAAACGGTCGATTACCTGACCTCCGATAATCTGTGGGAACTGGATCAACTACCGCAAAAATTGCTGGTGCTCGGCGGTGGGGTGATCGGCTGCGAAATGGCACAGGCCTTTCGCCGACTGGGTAGCGAAGTGACCGTCGTGGAAATGCTGCCGCAACTGCTGGGCCGGGAGGACCGCGATGTCGCCGCGGCAGTGGAACAGCAATTCGCCGAAGAAGGCATTTCGTTGTTACTCGGTTACCGGGGAGTCGCGTTCGAAACCGTTGACGACCAACAGCTGCTGCGTTGTGAAAGTGAAGATGACGTTCAGGAGGTTCACTTCGACAAGGCGCTGATCGTTCTAGGACGCAGGGCCAATACGCAGGATCTGGGGCTCGAAGACTTAGGAATACCCTTAAATAAGAACGGCACCGTTGATGTCAATAAATACCTGCAGTGCATCTACCCGAATATTTTCGCCTGCGGCGACGTGGCCGGACCTTTTCAACTGACACATGCGGGCGCGCACCAGGCCTGGTACTGCGCAATGAACGCGCTGTTCCGAAAGCTCAAGAAGTTTCGGGTCGATTACTCAGTCATACCTTATGCTGTGTTCACCGATCCGGAAGTAGCGCGCGTGGGTATAAGTGAGCGCGATGCCAGCGAGCAGGGTATCGAGTATGAAGTGACTCGATACGGTATCGATGACCTGGACCGGGCGATCGCCGATGGCGAGGCCCGCGGATTCGTAAAGGTTTTGACGCCCCCGGGACGCGACAAGATATTGGGCGTCGCCATCGTTGGCTCCCACAGCGCAGAAATCATTTCGGAATTTGTGCTGGCAATGCGCCACGGGCTCGGGCTCGGCAAGATCCTGGGCACCGTGCACAGCTACCCAACCTGGGCGGAAGCAAATAAATATACGGCCGGCCAATGGAGAAAAGCGCGCTTGTCATCGCGCCTGCTGGATATCTCCGAGCGCTTTCATCGCTGGCAGCGCTGACGCCGCAGCGCGAATGGAACCAAGAAAAGTAGTAGATTCAACGCGTTGACTGCGTTACATTTTGCAACAAAGCGTTACGAACCCGAAAAGACATTTCACCTCCCAGCAACGACAATTCACTATGGTGACATTCGCATCGAGCGGCCAGATTAAATCGAGTCGCTTAAATCGGTGCCGAGCACGGAACAATGGATCAGCAAACAGATCAAAGCGGTCAGACACCACTCATCCGGATCGAGAATCTCGGGCGAACCTACCGATTGGGGGACACAACCATTGATGCGTTACGCAGCGTTGACCTCATGGTACAGGCCAACGAGTACCTCGCGATCATGGGCCCGTCGGGCTCGGGCAAGACGACCTTGATGAACATGATCGGCCTGCTGGACACACCGGATCGCGGCGAGTACTGGCTGAACGGCGAACTGGTGTCCGAGCTCGGCGACTCCCGTCTCGCGAAAGCTGCGCAATCGCGAGATCGGGTTCGTGTTCCAGACCTTCAATCTGCTCAAACCGCGCCAACGCGCTGCACAACGTTGAGATGCCACTGATCTATGCCGGGTTCGGCCGCAAAGAACGGCTGTCGCGCGCCGATCGTGCCCTCGAACAAGTCGGGCTGGCCGACCGTGCCAGGCACCGGCCCGTTGAAATGTCCGGCGGGCAGCGTCAACGGGTTGCAATCGCGCGTGCGCTGGTCACAGCAACCGAGTATTTTGCTCGCCGACGAACCGACCGGCAATCTCGATTCCGCGACCGGTGCCGACATCATGTCTTTGTTCGACCAATTGCAGAAAGCCGGCCAAACGATCATCCTGGTGACGCATGAAGCGAGTGTCGCCGCACACGCCGATCGCGAAGTTCATATTCTGGATGGGACCATCGCATCGGACACGGGAGCGGTCGTGCATTGAACAAGTACTCCATTTTTATCCTGCCCGTACTGGTGATGCTCGCCGGCTGCAGCCGGGAGCCGGAAGCACAGGTATTCAACATTGCGCAGCTTACGCAACGTGACATCATTGTGTCCGTCGACGCCGCTGGCATCATCGAACCCGAAACCACGGTCGAGGTTAAATCGAAAGCGTCCGGAGAAATTCTCGAAATCCATTCCGATACCGGGGATCTCGTCGAGGTCGGAAGTTTAATTGTGCAAATCGATAAACGAACGCCAAAAAACTCGCTCGCCCAGGCCGAGGCGGAACTCGAGGCGGCCCACGCCCGGCGGTCGATTGCCAGGGCGCAGACCGCCCGCGCCAAGACACTGCTGGAGTCCGGCACGTTCAATGAAGTCGATTACGAGCAAACCGTGCTGGAATTTGCAAACGCCAAGGCTGAGGTGGTGCGTTCCCAGGTCGCGGTCGAGAACGCGCGCATTGCGCTCGATGACACCGAAGTCAGGGCACCGATCACCGGCACCATCATCGAGAAACACGTTGAAAAGGGTCAGGTCATCTCGTCGCCGACGCAGGACGTCGGCGGCGGCACCGAGTTGCTGAAGATGGCGGATTTGCGCTCTGTGCAGGTCCGGGCCCTGGTGGACGAAACAGACATTGGCAAGATCATTCCCGAGCAGACCGTCGTCATCGAGGTGGCGGCCTATCCCAACCAGCCGTTCGAGGCCGGGTGCTGAAGATCGAGCCACAGGCCGCCGACGAGGAAGCGGTAACGCTGTTTTCGGTAATCATTACGATCAATAACGAAAGCGGCCTGCTGCGTCCGGGCATGAATGCAGAGGTCGAGATCATGATCGCCAGCCGGTTCGACGTGCCGGCTATTCCGACCATAGCACTGCGAACCATGGCAGATTTAGGGCCCACCGCGGGCTACGTGGGTTTGTCCGATGACGTGGTGCGGGCACAACTGAGCGGTGAACAGGCCGCCCTCGGAGCCGTTGCCGCCGAACACCGCGGGGTGATCGACGGGCCTCCCTCTCGGCGCGGGCGACCTGGCGGAAGGCCAACTGATTCATCCGCAAACGAGTACCAGTTTGGCGGCCGCTACTGGCTGTTCGTGTTGCGCAACGGCGAGCCCTACGCCGTCAACGTAGAAACGGGTCTGACGGATCTCGACTACAGCGAAGTCATCTCCGGTATAGACCCATCGGATGAGATTATACTGTTACCCAGTGCCGGTCTGATCCGGTCACAGAATCGCTTCCGGCAATTTGCGGGTCGTTTTGGTGGCGTGCCGGGTATCAGTCGCAGCGATTCCGATTAGGTGAACTCGCCATGATGTTCTTTGAAATGCTTCGCGTCGCAGCACAGTCGATTCGTGCGAATTTTTTCCGAGCGTTCCTGACAATGTTGGGGATCATCATAGGTGTTGCTGCTGTGATTACGATGGTCGCGCTCGGTACCGGCGCCCAGCGGGCCATCAATGAACAGCTCGACAGCTTGGGTAGTAATATCCTCAGCGTACAATCCGGTCGGGGTTTCCATCGCGGCGTTTCGGTACAGACGGACAAGCTGACTGCTGATGATGTGGCAGCTCTGAAAAGGGACGTCCCGTCGATTACAGCCGTCGTGCCGGAGTTGGAGGTGCGCAAGCAGGTCAAGCTGGGCAACCAGAACCGAAGTCTCAAGATTGTCGGCACGACACCGGAATTTGCCGATGTCAACCGCTTTGAAATGCTCTACGGCCGCATGATTTCCCAGGGAGATGTCGGAGCGAAAAGACGGGTGGCCTTGTTGGGTGGCGCTGTACCGGGAGAGTTCGAGATGGACCCGACCCAATTGATCGGGCGAAGCCTGCTGATCCAGGGCACATCATATGAAGTTATCGGCATATTCGAGGAGAAAGGCTCGGTGATGTTCGACGATCAGGATAAGAATGTCTGGATCCCGATATCGACGGCGCAGTACCGGGTCGCCGGAACCGACAACCTCGGCAAAATCGGCGTACAGATTGCGCCGGGAATCGATGTCACACAGGCGATCGTTGACGTTGAACGTGTTTTGCGGCGCGAACACAAAATCATCCCCGGTGCGAATAATGATTTTAATTTAGGAGACCGCAAGCAATTCCTGGAGATGCAACAAGAAGCAACGAAAATTTTCTCGTACCTGCTCGCCGGAATAGCCGGCATCAGCCTGATCGTTGGCGGTATCGGCATCATGAATATCATGCTGGTTACCGTTACCGAACGCACCCGCGAGATCGGTATCCGCAAAGCAATGGGCGCGACGCGCACCAATATCATGGTGCAGTTCCTGATCGAAGCGATGAGCCTGTGCATCGCCGGCGGCATAATCGGCATC